>Ga0153975_1000237_pt1 | contig 16753 bp, 16 predicted proteins | sample TSGA059MetaG_FD_104694 | JGI IMG/M metagenome (GOLD analysis project Ga0153975, IMG submission 104694) | Attine ant fungus gardens microbial communities from Georgia, USA - TSGA059 MetaG | ecosystem: Host-associated > Fungi > Mycelium > Unclassified | place: USA: Georgia, Yuchi Wildlife... | reverse complement strand
TTATTAGCAAGCTGCTCCTCAGGATTCGCACCAGCGGGAGCCTTGCCTTTCTTCTTCTTCGACTTCTTCTTCGGGATATCCCACTCCCACATGGGAATAAACGACTCGATCTGCGATGCAAACAGGTCAGGTAAAACATACTTGAACCACAAAAAAAAATACGACTCACGATACCAACGTCCGCGAACAATTGTGGAAAGATCCAAATCCCAGGGCTCGCTACGACGACGGTGATGATGTAGAATATCAACCTTACGATCGCGAGCCCAAAGAACGCTCCGATCAAACCCAACATAGCGACGCTGAGGTACCACACGCCCAAGCGCATGATCGGGGGCCACAACGGGAACATCACACCCGCGAGCATGAGGGCCACCATCAACATGCCGCCCGCGTACGTCGTCCATTGCGAGCCTTCGTAGAACCACACAAAGTACGCGTCTTGGGCGAACTGCTGCTGGGGGTTGACGGTGACGTGGCGGGGAGAGGAGGATGTGCCCGTCTGTGCCCCACGGTCGACGCGGAGGTAGAATGCGTATTGGATAGTTGATTGGAGGAGAGCTTGAGCTTCTTCTTCGGTGGTAACTTTGGGTGCGTTTTTGATTTTGGTGTAGGCGGGCGAGAGGAGTGCTTTCACTGCGGATTTGCCTGGAGGTGGTTGGGTGGGTGGGTTGTGTGTGCGTTAGAGGGGAGAGTACAAAGGCCATCGCAAACATGACGAACCTTTGAAATAGTCGACGCGTTTTCCGTTGAGCGCACCGACACGTATCTTCATGCCGGATTTACTGCTGCGAAGGAACTGGACAACGTTCCGGATGTCTTGAGGCGCTCTCGCCTGTGCGTCGCTCGTTGTGGCCATTTATTGTGAATGGAAATAATAAGATTTAATCTTGTGTGCGGTTTGAAGATTGACGAAGGGGGGTGTAATGGCAGAATAGTCGAAGTCGACCGAATGACAAGGTCGACAACGTTAACAACAAAGAAAACGTATGTGCTTATGTCAGCAACGTTTCAGCTCCCTTTCTTTTTGAGTAAACACCAACCTCGACCACCAAGTGGATGAGATTCATGCAACTACCAGTTGACGGCAGCCTAGCTCACGACTTTACTGCATGCAGGTTGTGCAGGTTTAACGGAATTATCACTGGCAAGTGTCTGCGCGTCAGACAATAACTGTTGCTGATCAGTGAAACCAACAGGGAGTCCTCTTCAGTGTTGCTATCCCCATTACTCTACGCAGGAGAAACATGCCATTGAGATGGCGATACATCAATGCGTCACGCATGCCACAGCATGATATGACGCCCGATGAGCCCAAGATCCGCTTCTCGGGCTGTACCATCATCACGGTAAGCGTCGCGGGCTGCCAAACCCAATCCACTATCTGGGTGAATGCGAAGCCTGTCATTTGTTGCGTGTCATTGGGAGACAACAAAATGCGGCCCGGGTACTTACCAACCGATGTTCAGCGTGTGATCGATCCCCTCCTCTGCTTGTCCCAGTGCTGATTCCCATTTAATGGATTTACGGATATAGGGCATCCCCCCAGTCACCTCCTCCCGTTGGGTTGGTGCCTCCGCTCAAGCGCTATGGTGATTACAATGCAACTAATACTATAGTGCCGCGGATGTCGTAACATCGCCTTCAAAGAATTTCAAAGCTCCATTGGCAGCCAGTGTCTTTCGCGTGGCTTGTAATCGGAAAAACGATTAATATATAAGCGACAAATATTATGTACTCCAGCATTAATCATTCTCCCAGCGCCGCTTAGAACCAATACCTTGGGATGATCATTGTCATCGAATCCTCGTAGGATGGGGATAGCTCTTCTAGACTCAGCGGGAGAATGATTGGTCCGCTCTTGCGAATCATAGCCATCACATCAGTGGAATCTTGTTATCTCATGTCTGGTTTTCTAATCAAAGAAATACCTTCCAGAAATTTGAACCCCTAACGAGTGTAGCTGTCAGAGCTGCGTTAACCAACTCGGTCTATATATGAATTCACCGAGGCTGGACTTCGCCCGAAATTATCTGATGGTCAAGCTAATGTCATGGTTTCTAAGTCGTAAGGAAGGATATTCACAGCCTGGTCACCGACCAGAATAACGACAACCAGCATTCTCCGCTGCCCGGATCACCGAATGTCTCCTCTCTCAACTCTGCCTCTGCCTTCACCGTCCCCTTCTTAAACACCTCGCCATCCCACATAGAAATCCAGCTCTGTGGGTTGTGGGAGAACATCTCCACCTCGACGTTTGCAAATACCTGACGCACTGGACCCTTCTCTCGTGCACCTATGTGTGCTCCAAGAATGACAGAGCCTGGTTCAGCGGATAGCAGCCCAGCAAGAGCATGGGCCATATGCAGCTGTTCATCCTCTTTAAACAAATGGAAGAAGGCTGTTGCATGAATCGCGGAGACACTTCCGTGTAAAGGATTCAGCGAAGTGATGTTAGTAAGATCAGGACTCGGAGTCCCAGCTATCTGCATGGATGCAGGCGGAGCCACGGCGAGGATTTCCGGGTCAAAGGCGTTACCACCCACAAAGTGAGCCGGGAATGTCTCCGGCGACGAGTTAAATAATTCATGTCCCATATTCCAGAGTTCTGCGCAAAGTGGAAGCGTTTCGCTAATCATGTATCAGGTTGCATGTTTTTCTCACCTGGATAAAGATCAGTTCCGATAGCACGGGCTGCAGGAAAACCACACTCATGAACTGCTTCCCTGACGACACTGCCAACTGTAAACCGCGAATCAGTACCATGTGGAAGCGGCGGAAGGAGCACCACATGCAGCAACACCCGACGTCGAGAAAAATTGGGTTTTCGCGTTCACGTCCGAGGCGCAAAAGCTGCTCATAAGCAAGTAGCCCCGACAGTCTTCGTCTAAAGACCTCGTCGGTTTATCAGCTCGGCAAAATTGGTCACAGAATACCTGGCAAAGGTGAAAAGATAGATGCACCCGTAAGGTGCAATCTAATCGACGAACCGGTAAGTTTCGCTACAGAACGACGTGGGTCTTGAGTTAGCTACCTCATATGCTTTCGCTTGAATCATTAATATGTGCTTCTTCAGAGCTGCTTCATCTTCAATCCCAGTCGCCTTCTTGAGAAATGCAACGTCTTGAGGACCCATATCATAATGACGTTCATCAAGAGGAGGGAAAGAGCGCTGAACGTCAATCTTTGTAGACTCTCTGTCTGTCATTTGTAAACAGTGGGATGTACATATCCGAACTCTGGAGACGACCTTTGCCAATCGTATTTAAAGGATACGATTAGTTTTTTTTTTTTTTGAATCCGTTTTTGTCCTGTTGAGGGACCTCCTACCATCACTCCAGATGCCCAAATGCTCCAACGACGGCGTAAGGCCTCCGTTAGTCCGCCGTTTCCGTTGGGCGTTTTAGTTGAGCCATTTGTCTAATATATGTTGACTTCTGTGCGCAGTGCGTCGTGATGTAAATCATGCGAGGTGAGTCATTAACGCGTACTTACGATTAGTTCCCGCAGTCAGACCCTATAGAAGACGATTGTTCCTTCTGTATTAGGGGAAACAATCTCGGTGATAGCTAAGGCTCATCCTGATCGACTGTTGACGCGAGATGGGGTCCGGGGTGTCGCGCACGCGATGATCGCTCTTTGTAGACGGAGAAAATGCAGTACTTCGAGTGATTTGGAGCTGGCTCCTAACGAACTGAGCAGTACACTACTGAAATGGTTCCAATGAAAGGCGTGCGACAAAATACCCGTCTGCCTTCTCCTCGCCTCATGTATATTCTAAGGGTCGAAGAACAGGGCCGGATGGGCACAGAGCACTATGTAGCGAACGTTAATCGGCAAGTGTCTCCAAATGCTTTACATAACGTACGTGCTGAAAATCTGAGTTTCAGTGATCCAATGAAGTTTTGTAACTAGAGGAACTTTCAGTGAAAGTTGCAATGAATTTCGTCACATGCATCAGCGCATTTTCCAATGATATTCATTGGATCCACTATCCACAGTGTCACATTGCGCCATTGCATCACAGAATGGTTGAAATGCTCTGTCGCGAGCCATTTCTGAGGGCCGTCCTTGCTCCATTCGTATATTTGAGAGCCCGGATAGCTCGCTGCCTTTACATAACCAAAGGTAGAACTTCGAACTTGTTCGACATTGTTTTCCCCATAACGCCCATTGGTGCTATGTCCACTTTACACCCTCCATCGAAAGCTGACGTGCAAGGTACACCCACTGACAAGGAGAAGGATGGTCCTTCCGCTGTAGTAGGAACAATCGATTCCAAGTCGAGCTCTGAGTCCCTTGTTGCTTCTGAGAAGCCTTTTCCTCTGGGCGATTCATATCAGGATGGTCTTCCCAGCTTTAGGAACCTCTTTCAAAGACATCGTATTGATCTTGATAGAATTGCAACGCAACCATCCGTCTTTGATGACCCAGTGACTTTGGAGGTGTATCGGCCCCCTCCCGAATATGAGAATACTCATAGGTTCGATCCCGACGCAAGGTGGACTTGGAGGGAAGAGAAAGTAAGTAGTAAGCAAGCACAAAAACCTTCGTAACACTAATGACTTTGTGATTATAGAAACTCGTGCGAAAGATTGATGTCCGCATCATGATATGGGCTTGCGTGATGTTCTTTGCGCTAGACCTCGACCGAACGAATATATCTCAGGCGAATACTGACAACTTTTTGCAAGACCTGCATCTCACCACGGATGATTTCAATCTCGGGAATACTCTGTTTAGGCTGTCTTTTTTGATGGCCGAGCTTCCATCGCAGCTGATTTCAAAGAGGGTTGGACCAGATGTCTGGGTACCAACGCAGGTATGTACTTCATTCGTGCCTTTTCTCCTTAATCATAAAATCATGACCTGTAGATGACTCTCTGGAGCATGGTTGCGCTCTCACAATATTGGCTCTCAGATCGGAAGTCCTTCCTTGCAACAAGGTGTGGTATGGTTGGTGCATCCTTGGAGCGCTTCACCCATCGGCCTTAGATTTATCCTCGGGTTCCTGGAAGGTGGATTTATTCCTGATATGATCCTCTTCCTGTCCTACTTCTACACGAAGAGAGAACGTGAGACTATATCCTCTGGTATTTTCGCGTAGCCGATATATTTCGCAGTGCCTATCCGCCTTGCCTGGTTTTGGGTTTCAAACTACTTAACGATGATGGTCGGCGCTTTTCTGGCCACTGCTATCCTTTCCCTTCGCTCTGGAGATCGTGCAGGCTGGCGGTATCTCTTTCTGATAGAGGGCTTGATCACTCTTGTCATTGGCTTGATTTCATACTTCCTAATGCCTCCGGGACCGACGCAGACGAAGGCTCGGTTTAGGCCAAAAGGCTGGTTTACGGAGCGTGAGGAGGTCATCATGGTCAACAGGTTAGCTGTTGGACCTTTGCTCTTCATGCTCCATATGCTCCATGTCTAACAACAATGCGTGGGGCAGGGTTCTGCGAGATGATCCAACCAAATCAGACATGCACAATCGAGAGGGCTTGACGATTAGGATGGTATGGAACGCCGTCTGTGACTGGCGAATGTGGCCTTTATATGTCCTTGGGATGACGCATATGAGTATGTATCCATTGTCTCACTCCGATTTTTGTAACGACTTATTACTCTCATAGTTCCTGTTGGACCCCCACAGACGTATCTAACACTTACTTTGAGGAACCTGGGATTCACAACTACACAGTCTAACCTCCTCACGTTGCCTAGCACTACCTGCGGGTTGATCACACTGTTACTCACTTCATATCTGGCAGAATTCGTGCACTCACGAGTCGGTGCCAGCCTAGTGCTTCAGATATGGGCATTGCCACTGCTCATTGCCCTTCGAAGCTTTGGGAGCGGTACCAATCAGTGGGACTACTTCGTAGTAGTCACATTGATTACTGGCTTCCCTTTTGTCCACCCGATCCATGTGGCCTGGGCTTCTACAAATTCTGGCAGCGTACGAACGCGGACGATATCGGCCAGCGTGTACAATATGTTTGTTCAAACAGGAGTAATTATTTATGTGAGTACATTAAAATCGTCCTGGTAGAGGCAATTTTTTATTTTTTCAGTCAAATATATATCAAGCAGATGATGCCGTGAGTGTTGTTGACTCGTCCAATTATCAATGAAGTGCTCATCGATCGATTTACTGCATGTAACCAGCCTCTATGTATGTTCCCCTAATACTCTATGCAACTTAACTTCTGACAACGTTTCCAGACAAGCGGGGCAACCTCATCTTAATTATCATCTGCGGTGCAAATTTCGTGATATATTTCTTCACGTACTTTTTCTATCGCGGCATAAACCGCTATAGAGATCGACAGTGGAATCAGATGACTGTCACGGTTTGTCCAAACTCTTTTAAGCATGCCCAGCCTAATTCGTTCAACAGGAACGAGAAACATACTTGAAGACAACAGAAGACCGAGGAAACGAGAGGCTAGATTTTAGGTTTGTCTATTAGCGAGATTAATTCTGTTCGATTATGCATCTGTTCGTATGAAGTGGGACTGGGAGTAAACCCACCATGTGACTTAATGGACAACGTTCGTGGTTTAACGTAGTTATAACAATGGCGTAGTTGGTCTTAGCTCTCCGGATGCTTGGAACTCGCTATCGTCTCGATGAAGAAGTTCCTGAAGTACATGCAGTTTTCCTGAACGAGCGGCCTTCGATTTACTTACATCGCTCCGGCTGAAGTGTCTATTGCAGATGCCATGATGCATATGTAGTCGATCGTGGAGAAATGAACGCGATCGATGTAGGGATGAAAGAGCAGTCAGGGGTCAGGGGTTTAGAGCGCGAGACACGACTCCAGACACCAAATAGTGAGTGTGTTGTGTATGGTATTGGGAGATATCTTCTGCTATCTGGAGGATTATTCCACAACCGCACGTTTGACCAAATTGTGAAGTACGAACTCCGACACAGGAGTTTTAGCCAATCCCATAGGTATCGCCACCGAGGCCTTAATGTGACAGTGATGCCAAGAGACAAATGGGAGGATATAGAGTCAGATGCGTTCATGAGCATTCAGTCACTAGTCATTCGATGCCAATCTCAATGGCAACAATTTTAACGACGAACTCACATGTAGTCATCCCGAACATTGTGCGGAAACTGCAACTTGGAATGTAAATCCAACCAAAGGATGTCGAAAAAATACATCATTTTGCCTTATGAATCACCAATCCAGCGATGCATTCCCACCGCTACACGAACTTCCTCCCCCAGAGCATGCAGACCCGCTCTCAGGTAGACTGACTCCGACACCGGTAATTTCGATCCCTTCTCCACCACCACGTGCAGCAAGCTCAGCCGAAGCTTGTTTGACCATCCAATTACTTGTTCCAATCGCTGCATCCAACTTATCTGAATCCGGGAGGAGTACAAGCAGGTTATCGCCTTCTTGTTTCACGTCGAACGGAATGATGGAAAAGTCTTCGTCGTTCAGACATTTGCCGTCTGTCAGGCGGAAGTTCCGTTTGTGCAGAGGGCCTAAAGAAATTTAGATGCATCAAACTAGCAGAAAAACGCCTCAAACATGGCACTGACAGGAGACGTAAAGATTGCCGTCTAGGTCATCGCCAACAATACCATGATCAAGTACGAAAGCCCGCTTGTGAGGGCACATCTACAAAAATAATCTAAAAATAGGATCAGGACGGAAGCAAAATGAACTGGACCTGTTGCGTGGCAAAGTAGCCACGTCTAGGAATATGAAATATAGCCAACTGCGAGTCACCGTACTTGACGGCGGCAGACCTGACCGAGAACTCATCAGCCAAAGTAGCGGATTAAGATGTGCGGGAACCCACGTTGTGGCATCATTATTCGGAATTAGATCCTGGACAGTGGCCAACTTTCTCCACTCCCACTTAGATTTGGGTGTAACAATGACTGATTCGTGAAGTTTGGCAGGAAGAGAATGTTTTGGCCAGTCTGCTGGACGTTCCTGCCCTCGCTCTTTGATAACTTCTGTTTGAAGACGATGTTCATCCTGTAAACGAACATCAGCACTGCCTCATGCGCTGCTCAGACATAGGTATCCACTGACAGTGTTGACGAATTGTCGGAACTGACGTTTCCTCGCAGGATCATCGACCACAGCCTTCCATTCGTCAGCATAAGTACCGACAAGCTCAGCCATCTCCCTCTCCAGGTCCACGCAGATGCTAAGTTCGTCATCAAGAAGAATCTTCTTGAGCCGCTGTATAAAATAAAACCGATAAACGTGGCAAATATTAGGCGAGGGCTCGATGAGACAGACCTCCATGCCACCGTCAAACTGTTCTACCCATCTCGCAGTTCGCATGAGTTTGTCAGCAGTATGGATATAATACATGAGGAAACGATCGAGAATGCGGACAACCATTGATGGGGGTACATCTTTGGCAAATAGCGTCGCATGTCTTGGGTTTGCTCCACCATTGCCAGCGAGGAAAACTGAAATAAATATAAGTCTGAAAGTTTACCGCATAGTAGCGAGTACGTACTGTTCCACCCTTTGTCAGTTGCAATCAAACCGAAGTCCTTGGACTGTGCTTCGGCACACTCTCGAACGCAACCACTTACACCACCTTTAATCTTGTGAGGCGAGCGGATTCCCTTGTACCGTTCTTCAAGGTGAATTGCCACTGTACATATCATTTAGTCAATAGAGCTGGAAATACACAGGCGCACGTGCTTCCGACAGAATCGCCAATTCCGTAGCGGCACCATGTGGTGCCTACGCAAGACTTCACAGTCCGCAAGGCCTTCCCTAAATCATGTATGGTCAACATGACGCAAACTTGAATTAGCTATCCGGTTCGACAGCACCATAAGCATGTCCACTTTCGAATCCTGCAGCAACGAGTTCTCCCCAAATATCTGGAAGGTCTTGCTTCTGAGCCCCGAAGAGGTCGATGCGCTGTCTGATATCGCAGATTTCAGTCTTGCGAACAAACGTAACGCTTGAATAATCTGATTTACTGACCCTCCAGTGATTTTGGTGTACAAATTGTCTAACAGTATAGCGTGAGAGTATGGAACATAACCGGTAATGATACCCACATTTTTTGGCGACTTGTCCAAGAACGATGAGTTTATCCGGCGTAATCTACATGTCACGAATGAACCTTGACTCCTAAGAGAGGAAGAATCACACCTACTTCTCCTCCAGCAACTCGAGGAACGACAGAGAATGTACCTGATCAGAAGGATTCATTCGATGAGTGGATCTATGTGGTTGAATGTCGGAACAATTCACCATTTCTTTGTATGTTAGCGAGGTACTTGTCATTGGTATCTTGGTTGGCGTGGTGGACAGGTGCGACCACGAGCTCGTTATACAATGATGACAAGATGGAACCTGGGAAAGCTGAGTAGTGCTTAGATAAATGCTACATGACCCCTTACCAATGACTGGCTTGCATATCTCGCATCCGAGCGAATCTTTTTTCACACCCGCAGCCTCCATGATCTCCGGGAATGTTTTCAGCTTCCGTATCCTAGCGCAAAATCAGATTCGGAATCCTTGGAATCCACGTGTGGACACACTTTACGACGCTAAAAAGCTCTTGTCGGGTCATAGTAAAGTGGGGACAAAGATTATTGGACACAGCATGTCCCGCTTTCTTCATTTCTGCCTATAAGGTTTCATGTTACCGGATATGTTTGCGATGAAGAGGTAACATGAGATACCTTGAATATGTTCGTGATCAAAGGTAGGCATCCACCGCATCCAGTGCCGGCTTTTGTTTTAGCCTTGAGGTCGGGCAGGGTGCTGATACCCGCTTTCACGCACTCGCCAATAGCGCCCTTTGTAACATTCTGTAAACAATATGATAGGTGAGCTTTCCCTGCAGAAAAGAAGATACTTACGTGGCAGCTGCAGACCTGAGTATCATTGTCGAGGTCAGCACCATCATCCTCGCCTTTAGAATCTGATCCGATGATGAACTTGGATGGTGGCTCCTCTAGCGCTTTCTACTTATTTGCATCAATGGACTATCAGGCAAGCAGTGTCTGTAAAGCGCACCTTCTTCTTGACTAAAGACACAAGCTTGACATAGTCGGATGTATCGCCGACCATCATGCCGCCCAACAGATACTTGCCGTCGGCGGTGAAAATGTACCTATAATTCTGTAAGTAATTGACAACCAAATTTTGTCATCTTGACTCACTTCTTATAGACATACGAGAAGGGATCACGATAGGTTAAGCACTCAACAGGACCATCAGCTGCGGCCGGGCGTCTTCCATGCTTTTTCTCTGCAATGACAGTGTTGATTGCAACTTCTCCTTCCTTCAGGGTAGTTTCCGAAGAGTTTAACTCCCGTGCAGTAGTTGTTGCGTGGATCGCCTTTTCTGTTTTGTCTCCAATCGAAGGCTCTAGAAGTGCAACCTTACTGGTGATGACACCCCGTGCACTGCGTTTGTCGGCAAAATAGTCACCGAAGGAGGCGACCTTAAATAGGTAAGGTAAAGTAGTGAGAAGTGCGGAGTACAATAACTTACGTCGACTCCCATCAGTTTCAGCTTCGTTGAAAGGTCGGGCATGTTCTAGCGAATTCATAATGGTGAATAGTGATGGTATAGACAAATAAAAAAAGCACCCACCATCTGTCTTGGTTTGAACCCGCCAACGCCAGTCTCAACTTGGGTGAAATTAAACGATAGGATATCGGCCATCTCAACTAGTGACAGCATCAGTAGCCATCGGCAGATAAACGCCGGAAGCGCTCACCCCCAGGTGCAATAAGACCGTAAGTGTTGCCCTTCCAGCTTGCGCACTCGCCGATAGCGTAGACGTCTTGAGCGCTGGTCTGCAGCAAGTCATTGACAACTATACCACCCTTCTCAAGACACTTCAAGCCTGCTTGGCGGGCTAAGTCGTCTCGAGGACTGATACCAATAGCATAGACGACCATCTCTGCTTTAAGATGTTGGTCATCTGACAAGATAAGGCCAGTTAGAACACCATCTGAAGTGACTGTGATATCCTTAACAGAGGTCCTAGTGAGGACCCGCACACCCATGGCTTCAATACGACGAAGCACAATTTCACCACCTTCGTCATCTAGTTGACGCGACAGCGGGAAGGCTTGACGGTTGATAATTACGACTTCTGAAATTGCCTCACTTTTATCATGAATGTGTAGTGAGCAGAACATGAGCGTCATATCTGCATGATTCACTTACAGGTCAAAGAGCGCTTTTGCGGCCTCCAGTCCGAGGAGACCACCTCCCACAACAACAGCCTAAGTGTGAGGTATAATTAAACTCCAACGTACAGCGTTTCGATGGGTGAGACGCACACAACCACCTTTCACGTGTGCCTCCTCAGAATATGATAACATCTTGTCGAGATCGGAGATATTTCGATAAACAAATACACCTCGGGCCCGTTCAGCTTTCTCTGTAGAAATATATGGTGGGAGAGTGCTTTTAGAGCCTGTAGCAAGAACGCAGTAATCATAACTTATGCTGCGACCCTTGCTGGTTGTGACAGAATGGGTGGCGGTATCTAATGAGGTTGCCTGTTCTCCCGTGTGGAAAAGAAACCGCTCTGGATCTTGTTGAGCGTACCACTCAACTATTGGAAGTAGACAGTGGGTAAGGAGTCAGTAATCAGTAAAGTCACGAATATTCGATCATTAGGTCACCTTGGTTCAAGTAGAGTTTTTCAACAGAGCGATGTTGAAAATAGTCCGTGAGGGCGACACGATTGTACGCCAGATGCGTCTCTAACGAGTGATATATCAGTTGAGTTCTAATATCTCATTCTAAAAAAAAAGTATCGCGGTGTTCGGACGTGAGATTTTCTTACCTTCACCGCAGGTTACTAGGCGATACCGTTTGGCTTCATCCAAGGTGAGCATCTTCTCTATGAACGCTTTATATAACAAGTGTAAGTGACACCCAAGGCCAGTATCATTTTACGCCTCTCGCTCTAACTGACCTATCCCCACCATCCCTAAGCCGATGATGAAAATCGTCTTTGGTACGTCCTGATTGACGGAAGCATCACGGTGTATGACTGGCGTTTCCGGGGAGGCCATCTCAGGCCTATGGGTAATTGTCAGTGCTACTTGGGAGCTGAGAATTAGGTTCTTGAAGGCAGTGAATTCAGTGACAGAGATTTAATAAGACAGTTGACTTGCAGTCCAGGTTCGGCCTCTGTTACATACAGGCTATCACTCCAAGAAAAAAACGTGGCCATTGAATCTGAAGTAGGGCCCAGGTCTTCTGATCTGGCAGCGGGAGTTCTCCAAGCCAAGGAGGTGGCACAACATATGAAAATCAATTGCGTACACGCTAATTGCGAAAGAGACCCACAGGCCAAGTCCCCGTTAATACTTTCACGTTCGGACCCCTGCCACCACCAATCTCAAATTACATGATCGGAGATTCGAATCCCCTACTGTTAACATATGATCGACGGAGGTTTTTTATCACATATAAATGTATTCTGACAATGTCTTCATGACTCCCAAGTTGCGCAACAGGACCCTGCATATATACCCCACTACCATCCTACTTTTGGTCTTTTGTTGATACTGGCAAGGCACCGCTGATCGGCACTTTTATTCTTCCTTATCTCTGGCATTTTCCGACTATGCTTCAATTCATGTGGACAGGGTGTGAGTCTGCGGCCAGAGGATCGGTGAAAAGTCTTCGAGTCTGTAACAGGGTCGAAATCCCAGGCTAGCATTGCGCTATACAAGATACATAAGGGCTTGCAATTTATGCTACTGTCTTTGACAACAGTTGCTTCTGACTCATGATTTCTGCGACACGGCATCGCTCTGGCATCAGTACTTGGTATGGCTTGCGTCACCCAGTGATCAACCCTACAAACAAGAAATGCTCCACTATTCCTATTTTCTCGTTGGGCAATCAGTACTCCCGCAATTTCCATCTGTACGTCCCCAGACAGTGTTTCCAGAACCACCTCTTACTCGTGGTTATGCAGATCGTGGCTTGGGTTTTTTGTTGCATTGTAAATTGGTTTAGCGTTTTGTGCACGTTATTAGTTATTGAATGTGCCCTGAAACAGTTTATCTTGGTTTGCATTCTCCCCTCTCATTCCAGATGTCATCAAAACCGACTTGAAGCTAACGGCTGCGGAAGTTGGTACGTTCGAACCTCTCCGAGCGAAGGCGGCGTCTGCTAGACTTTTACCCCTGTTCAGGAAATTCTAATATTGTGTCACTGTGCGCAACCCTTATTGTACGAGTTATATCCGGTCCGCTCGTCGATCGTGAGTATATCTTCTGCGAGACTCTTCCCCTTCATTTGTCTTATCACATTCATATTACAGGATATGGACCACGCAAAGTGATGGCTGGCATTCTCATCATTGGGGCGATCCCTTCTGGCCTTGCTGGAACCGTGTCAACCGCGAATGGTCTCTACATCGTTCGTTTCTTCATTGGAATCCTTGGCGCCACATTTGTCTCTTGTCAAGCTTGGAATACCGCCTTCTTTGATAAAAATGTCGTTGGTTTAGGTGAAACTCATTTTCATGAACCTGATGCTGGACATTTTGATGTAGTTGAATTCACAGCAAATGCTCTGGGCGGAGGTTGGGGCAACTCAGGAGGCGGCTTCACGTTTATTATCATGATTGCTCTGTTCAATCAGTTACTTGCTGATGGCTTGACCCCGCATATTGCCTGGCGCGCGGCATTCGCAATCGTACCTGTACCTATTCTCCTTTCTGTTGCTGCTGCCACTCTGATTTTTGGCACCGACCACCCTGCGGGAAAATGGAGCGATCGCCACAAGGCTGTCGCGGCTGCACTTTCCGCTTCAGACGATCAAGACGATATCGAGAAAGGCGATAAAAACGACGCTCAGACCACCGTCACTGCTGTAACCGAGAAGAGTCAGCGCTTATCTCTTTCCTTAAATTTGCTCCTTAACCGCTCAGTAATAGATATAGTTTCGGAGTTGGACACTGCTGTTAACAAGCCACTGACACTGGACATTGCACACCAAATCATCGTAAACCCGTTGACTTGGCTTCCTGCGTTGGCTTATGCAACTACTTTCGGTTATGAGCTTGCTATTGATGCTAACTTGGCTAATGTCCTGTATACGCTACTCAAATCCTCCACTTTTGGGCAGACCAAAGCCGGTTATGTGAGTCTCCTCTAGTGTCACAATGTCCTATTTACTGACAAATTTCATCAGATTGCGGGTATCTATGGTCTCCTTAATGTGTTCTCGCGGCCGTTGGGTTAGTCCTCTCTTTATATTGAACCAAGCTTCTCTATATTGTCGCAGGCGGATATTTTGGAGACCTCATATACGTCCGATATGGTGTAAGTGACATTGGTAACATCTGTAATCTGGTCTGAAGAGCATCCTGCAGGTACCTGGCAAGAAGTACCTCACAGTTGCCTGTGGAGTCGCTCAAGGGCTTCTGTCTCTTGGCCTTGGCCTTTACATTGACAATCACTCTCACCCATCATGTGAGCTTTGAACCATGATTCAATCACAGATGGTCTGACGGCAACTACTAGTGGCGGTTATCATTGTGATTTTCGTCATACTCGCCATCTTCAACGAGGTCGCTAATGGAGTCAACTTCGCCCTTGTCCCACATTGCAACCCCAGCGAGTATTCCACATATCAGTATTGATTCTCTAAAAACTAATTCTTTTTCTATCGCAAGACTCTAACGGATTTATGGTCAGTATCTCAGTACTTGGTGATTATAAATATTCATACTAATCATACATGTCTAGAGCGGAATTGTAGGCGCTATGGGCAATCTCGGAGGGATACTATTCGCGATTATCTTCCGGTTTCAACCATCTCCTGCCGGCAAGGCATTTTGGATCTCCGGTGTCATTGCAATTGTAAGTTAGGCTTGTCCATCTTATGTGATCAGTGCTGAGCCGCATGACTCAGGGCGTGAATCTCCTCCTCTCTTTTATCGGTGTACCTCAATCGTAATTAGACAAGGTGGAGTCGGGGTGACTTGATGCTCTTCTTAGGTTAACTGACGGTGTATCGCGTAAATACGGCACATAATTAAATATCTGGTCGCATCATCCAATTATCAGCTTGTGTCAATGTACATGTATCTTGGCATCTAAAAACCAATAGTCAGCCGTGGGACCCGCCTGTGCGCTTTGTCAATTTACCATAGTATGGGTGCATGCTTGTTCAGAGGGCTCGGCTCGACCTTGCGATTCGAATTTCCATTATATTAAGAGTTTGGAACAAGGCTGGAACAATGAATTATTACATGCAGTCCACGGTGGAGCACTCAACGGGACCGAATTAATTTTGGATGTCGCCATTACTTTCGTCAATTGCGTGATGTGTTCGAGGTAACGACCCTGTTCCATTGAAGTGCTGTGCGATAAGGATGTTGGACAGCAAAGACCCCGTACACCTCCTCAATCGGCAGGATCGTCTATGTACGGTGTGGGGCCGTGTGGCCCGATCACACTAGCTTGGGCCCTGCCGTACATTTTGACCACAGGGACATCCATGTCTACCACGAGACAACTAGGGGTTATTATTAAAATGATTAAATTGAGAGGGACATGGCTGCTAATATCTCAGAGGTTTCCAGAGGTTCCCCTTTTACTACTAGTACTCTCTGGAGATTGCTGGCAGTGAGAACATCGAGGACCGGGCCCAACAAATGTCGAGGACTTCAAGTTCATCTTTCGAAACCGACAGCTCGTCTGGCACATTCGCTACCACCCCTCCCACTCACCTTTCCGTTTCGTCGTCCTTGAGAGACTCCCCAGATCCCACATACCAGAAAGTTCAGGACGGCCTGCCTATACCGTTCTTTCCTGCATCTCTGGACCAGCCTGAAAGGAATGGTCCCGAACTTCCCCAATACCTTCCGCAGCTGCCAAACAACGCTACCCCAACGAAAGTAGCTGAGCAGGTCGCACTTGAGCCTAGTTCCCGCAGTGTAAAACTAACGTCCGCATCCGCTAGGATATTGACACGCCAGATAACTGGGTCAATCGTGTATGGGCAGCAATTTGATGGCCCATCTGGGTGATTGTTGACGAGATCTATATCCAGAATCCGGAATTAGTGCGACTGACCGGAAAACATCCATTTAACTCTGAAGCGCGGCTCGGCGTTCTATTCGAGGCTGTGGGTATCTTTTGTCACCAGTAACGTTGCACGGGAACACACTGAGTCTTCGTAGGGATTTTTGACTCCAGCCCACTTGCACTTTGTGAGGAATCATGGTGCAGTGCCACAGGTCAATCACGAAAAGGCCGCTAAGTGGACCATCCGCGTGCACGGTCTAGTGGAGCAAGAGGTTACGTTCACTCTACAAGAGCTTCAAGCAAAGTTCCCTGTTGTCACCCTTCCTGTGACTCTTGTCTGCGCCGGCAACAGGCGGAAAGAACAGAATGTCGTTCAGAAGACCCTAGGTTTCAGTTGGGGAGCAGCGGGAGGTAATGTTTCGGCTCATCGTGACCGGACAGTCCTCACCGACATCAATATTTAGTGTCAACAGCCCTTTGGACGGGCGTCTACCTGGCCGATATATTGAGTCACGTGAGACCAATTCGTAGGCAAGCTAAATACGTTGTCTTTGAAGGGGGAGACAACCTTCCGAATGGTCCTTATGGAACATCACAACGACTGTCATGGGCTGCTAATAAGGACAAGGGAATGCTCATTTGTAAGCCAACTTACAGGTTTATACTTCCTCCCGACTTTATAATTCTGTAGCTTGGGCAATGAATGGTCTACCGCTGGAGCCTG
>Ga0153975_1000235_pt1 | contig 16774 bp, 23 predicted proteins | sample TSGA059MetaG_FD_104694 | JGI IMG/M metagenome (GOLD analysis project Ga0153975, IMG submission 104694) | Attine ant fungus gardens microbial communities from Georgia, USA - TSGA059 MetaG | ecosystem: Host-associated > Fungi > Mycelium > Unclassified | place: USA: Georgia, Yuchi Wildlife... | reverse complement strand
GTCGGCGCTCTCTTTACGTAAGTCACCGTCGGAAAACTCGGCTTGGTAACGTCGGTAGTCACCCATCCTATCAAGAAGCAATCAATATAACCCAAGGAACACGATATCTAAAAGGCCAGACATTTTGTGATAGAAGACTTGGGACTCGCCAGTAGCAGCTGAAGGAATGAGATACTGGATGAGAAGGTCAATTACATTACGACAGATCTCAGTGAGCTCGTTCTCAATCTTGCGCCGGTACCTCCTAACCAGTTCTACTTGAGCTTCATTTCCCTTGGACTCTTCCTTCTGCTGAATGGAAGAGACAATTCGCCACGATGCACGACGAGCGCCGATGACATTTTTGTACGCAACAGAGAGGAGATTACGTTCCTCAACGTTGAGACCACCTTCCTTGGATTTCTTAGCGACCGACTCCATATTTTCTACCATGTCTGTATAGAAATGAGCGGAATCGCCAGACGCGTTGATGAAAATGCCAATGCTCACCGGGATAACGTTCTGCCTGCTCCGAGACCTTGGCTTGAAATAGCCAGTCGGCAATTGAGAGGTCGGCCTATATGTATAAGACACAAGAGACGACAGCACGAAACATAAGTAACATACATCGGATTTGAGGTCAGACATTGAGAAGCTGGGATGGCAATGGACAACAAGGACGCGTACAAAGTGGGTGTTGAAGAACAGAAGACTGCTCCAACCTTAAAGGAACTTGGGCACAGGGCTCGCAGTCACGTGTATATGTCAGTTCAGGGCAAAGGGTTATGCAGCCTGTCACGTGGGCTTCCCTATCGGCTTCTATATCGGCTTCCACGGAACCTTCAGTGCATCAAACACTGGATTTAATTAAAGTAGTGTGACTCGTTTTTTCAAAAGTTTCTAATGCAGTGTTAGTGTGACTCACTATCAAAATTCATATCAACTGAGAGAAAACCTATAAATTATCATTGAGAAACTACCTCAATGTAAATCCAATGCTACAGGTGTGATATTCGAACATTATCCAAAGAACAAATTTCCATGTTAAGAAATAGTAGTCAAGTAATGTTTGATTAATGCACCTGTATTATTTGTTAAGTAGTGCAGCTGAAAGGTCACACATTTATGGGTAGACCAATTGTAAGGATACAATTGCCCTCAACTCAGGTGGTCATATAGATAATCAGATTGCAGGTATAGATGTTAACAGGTATATGTGAAAATTGGTAAATTCTAGACAGGGATAGGTGATTATGGAATACAACAGATAGATAAATGTGATGTGGCACAATGTTGAAAGGAATGATCGGGGTCTTGCTGTCCCATCAGAGGAAAAGCCTAGTAAACAGAATAGCGAAGCAGGTCACCAGAAATACGCCATCAGAGACGACAACATTCAAGAGCACGTCACTTTTTTGCTGCTCTTAACTGTGCCCTCAAATTTGCATTTTCTTCGTGCATAGTATTCATTTCTTCGAACAACGCCGCTCTCTGCACCTGTCCCGAAGTCTTCATTTCCTCAATTTCTACTTCTGCTTTCTCCAACGCCGTCTTAAGCTCACTGATCTGTCCTTCGAGATGTTTCCTGACCATCTCAGGGGCAAATGTGACCTCCTCAGCCAGTGTCAATGTTCTTGCTGAAAGTGTATTGTTGGCATCTGACAGCTGTTTACAAGTTTCTGCTTGTTCAGCAGCCAACAGTTCTACCTGGCGTTTTTCCGCTGTCAGGTGCTCTATGTCCTCACGCAGAAGATTAGATTCATTTTGCCTGAAAGAGAGGAATCAATAACAAGGAGAAGGAAATACAAAGAACACTCACACGTCCAGCATCTTCAATCCAAGCGTTTGGTTTCTCTCTTCCAGAATTCTCACCTGTCTATGATACGTCTCCATAGCTGTATTTCCATCTTGAGCCAACTTCTGCGCTCTCTCTGCATTCTTCTTCAATAAATCATGTGCTTGCGCAAATCTTATCAGTCTCTCAATTAACGCTCTGTCGTCTGCAATAAGTGCTTGCACCCGCTGCGCAAATGCTTCGATACTAAACGTATCTGACACCAAGGCAGTGGGGGTAGTAGGTGAACCGGGGCCATTATATAATATCTTGAGCGATCTAACATCCAACTCGGAGAGAGAACCGGCCGAAGGCTGGGGACGGTCGAAGGATGAGCCTGTGCGATAGACCCGAGGGCTAGTGGTTCCAAATTTCGCAGCGCGAGCTTCAGGGGAGGGAAGGATACACCAGATAGGGAGGAGAACGTTGATGAATTGGTTGACGTCTGCGCCTGGGCTGACGTTGATCTCGGGGAAGGTAGTCTTGACAGGGACGACAGGAGAAGAGCGTTTATCCTATAGTACGGTAAGCTTAGGTGATGCATTTGAAATTTCATAACAATTACCTGTAGATTCCTTGCCTCCGTCTTCGCAAAATTACGGTCTTTCTTGGTGCTCTCTAATTCCCTTGTCAAAGCCTCCCGCTTGGAAAGCTCAGCTCTCATGTCATCCTCCAACTTCCTTATAGTTGCGCTCCGATCTACTTCAGAGAGTTTATATTCTTCAATATTAGAATGAACTGCCTGTAAATGCGAACGGAGGGCCTCTAACAAGTCTTTCAGCGATGGCTCTCTCGAAACAAGAGCGATTCCATGCTCTCTGATCATCTGTCGGAGAGTCACCAAACCATCGTCCAATTCCTGGCTGACGTGCTGTAGTACATCCTCATCTTGGCCTCCTAATCTCTCCATCTCCTGCAGTCTCTGCAGACTGTTCTCTCGATCATCCTCCCACTCGGCCCTTTCCCTCTTCCATTCTTCTTGCCCCAGTTCCCATTGTCTCCGCAGTTCATCAATTTCGCGCTCTTTTCCCTCTAACTGACCCTGATACTCCTCCCGTATTTCTACCAGCAATCTCTCTGTAGCAGCTTCACCACTTTTGGTCTCAAGGTCTGTTATTTGATTTCGTAGAATTTCGACTTGCCTACTCTGTTCCTCCAGTCTTGATCTCTCCCTGACCCATTCCTCCTTCTCCAATAACAAACTTTGTCTCTCCAAGTCCAGATTTTCTAATCTTGGTAACTCCTCCTCCAAAGCTAAAATTGTCTCTTGGGCGGCTTGCAAATCAAGATCCCTCATTGCTTCGACCTCTTGTTTTTCCAACCGCGCCAAAGATAGCTCTCTTGCAAGCTCTAATCGTTGTTTACCCGCGGCAGCGAGGGATTCGGTGGCAGCTTTGAGCTTCGTTTCCAGATTAGCAATCTCAGCGGCTGTTGCTTCTGGTGAAAGCCTCTTTTTCGGGATGATAGCATCGGAATGGCCGGCAAAGAAATGAGCACCCTCAAATTTGGGTTCAGAGAGTCCTGTAATCGAAGTCCGAGCCGGGGTTGAGATGGTGCTTCGGTTGGAGTCGTAGCCAAAATCATACGACGTTGCTGAAGGGGAGATCTTCTTTTCCATATCACGTACAGAGAAAGATAATACAGCCGCCCGGTGTTCCATTAGTCGTCGATAAATTCCATTTACACGTTCAGATATACTCCAGAAATCCTTTTGTGCGGCATCGACCCGTGCGTTGGCGCCCTCAAGTTGTCTCTCAGTCTGCTTGGAGACAATCTTATGGGAAACGTTGACTTTGGACAATGAAACAGCAGCGTCACGAATCTTGGTTTCAAGACCAAGCTTCTTCTTTGCAGCTACAAGGCGTGCATTGAGAACATGTTGTTCCTATTCACTCCATTATCAATGATGAATTATTGCGGAGAGTCAACTTAGCTACCTTCTTTAGTTCTTCAACCTCTTCGGAAGTAAGAACAGTAAAACTGCAAGAGTCCACTACAGCTTCGCTGGCAAGGAGACTGAATAAGAGCTCGTCGCGCGTGTTTGTAAAACCAGACGATCGTTTAGCATCTGATCTATTAACAGATTTACGAGTGATTACTCGACTTGGTAATGTGGGGGACGGAGAGTCCGAGATAGATCCATTGCGAGGGGTGTGGCTGGGAGACGGTACCTGCTCATGGGGCGATGACTTAGTGTGAGAGTTCAGGCCGTTCAACGGTCGGATAGCAGAATAAGGGCTCCCAATAGTTTTTTCCTCCTCAGCCGAGGCTTGCCGTCCTTTGTCCTTTTTGCCTAGAAAGAAAGCTGCTGTAGACTGGATGCTTTCGCCAAAAGATGTCTGCTTTGGCGATAGAATGCTCGAGGAAGGCAGCCAGTTCGGAGCCTGGGTGTTGTCCTTGATAGAGAGAGGCGCCGTGGTGGCGAAATTAGTCTGTACTGGAGGCGGGTCCTTGTCAGGCGAGGAGGGAGACGCACCAGTCGCCGCCCCCAACAGCCTGCGGACGCCGTTCATAGGACGTGGTGGTAGTGGGCAGAGAAAATTCTGACATGGGCGCTGCTTGCCTTTATTACCGAACATGTCCTTTACCTTCAATTGGCCTCGCTTTTCAGACCAGTTCCACCACGATGCAATCCAGATGCTCAACACTGCACTCAATAAGGGCAACAAGCCCCCCATCATTGTTGACAAGATAGAGGTTGTTGAGCTCGAGATGGGCACTCAGGCATGCCTTTTTAGTTCTCTACCTGCCATACCACTGTTCATGATGCTTGTAGCCCCCAGAACTTGAGATCCGTGACATTGGCGACCTCACAGTCGATCAGTTCCGGGGAATATTTCGCTTGACCTACTCAGGGGATGCCCATCTTGTGCTGAGAACCAAAGTCCAAGTACGACCTCAGCATCCTTTCCTGCAGGATACCCTATAACTTTCTGCTATCCGCAGGCCAATCCCCTCAATCATAAACAACCGGATATTCACCTTATGATGGGCTCACGAGGCATGCTTGCAGCCAAACAACCGCTAGTCGTTCCCATGCTACTTCGCCTCTCGCACTTTCGTCTCAGTTCTTATGTTGTCCTGGTCGTTTCGAAACAAAAGGGCATAACGCTCGTCTTCAAGACGGACCCTCTGCAGAATGTCGATATCAACAGTACCTTCGATTCAATTGCTGTCATCCAGAAATTTATCCAACGCGAGATCGAGGAGCAGTTGCGCCAGATGTTCCGTGAAGACTTGCCAGGCATCATCCACCGCCTCAGTCAACAATGGATCAAGGCTAAAGTTGAAGCCCCATATTTGAATAAACAATTCCCCCTCGCACCAAGAGGGTCGCAACCTTTTGAAACCATGTCCTCCCCTGATTTGACCACAGGACCATTAAATGCCAACCCACCACCTCATTCCGATCGGGCCCTTTCACTGGGAGCTCCCAGCGCCAGGAGGCCACGCTCCATTTCTGGAGACTCTGCAACCAATTTTCATCGCAGAACTAGCTCGCGCAAGGCTATTAGCTCAAGTATCCAGGTCCCATCAGCCGACTCCCACTTCCCTAATGAATATGAGAACTTTGACCCTACATATGGTCTACGGCCTGAAGGTCTCCCAGCAAAAAGTGGGTTTAAAGGATTTAGTAGCCTTTTCACACCAAATAAAGGTCTTGCTAATCTAACGGAGGAGCCGAGTGACAGCGAAGAGGAGGAAGATTTTGTGGATGATGGCGAATCGACCTCATTTGATGTCGTTACAGCTCCAGGACTGAGTCCTCCTGCAAGCGTATATGCAGAACGCATCAGCATTCCCGAGTATGAAACGATTCCTGCTGTTGGCGGTGGCACGATCACACGTCCTCGTATACTCCATTCCCAGTCCTCAATACAACCACCGGCAGGGATCACTCCTCGCCCATCACTCAACCCTTACTCACGCTCACAAGGGAACACCCGCTCAGGCATTGCCACACCTAACATTTTTTCCCGACATCATTCATCTGGCTCGCACTTTTCTGGTACACAATCACTCAATGACCCTCCAAGATCCACTCCTCATTTTCCGCCACGATCACGAACTCCTGACACTGTCGACTCGAGTCCGAGCATGAGCGACGGCATCGATGACCAACACTCACAATACCAACATATAGGACAACAGAACTCGATATTCCCTACTCATTACGATACACATATACAATACCTGAGCTCAAATCCTAATCACATTTCTTATCCCACTTCTCAACGCCGCCTTTCCATCTCCTCTCTCGCTTCTCATCAAACAGCGATGACTAATGCATTCAATAACAATCCAGTAGATTCCATAATGGTAAATTTGGGTACCTCCCCTGGTAAATCCAATTCTGTTCATACTTCCCCCTACCCAAACATCGGTTCCGAATCTTACAAAATTACTCGACCATCGCTTAACGCCGATTCTATCCATCATCTGAGCACTTTAAGTCATTCAAATCACACATTATCACCCTATACGTGTTCGCTGTCACACTTCACGGTTCGAAGTGTTCCACCTAGAACTTGGAATACGGGGGGTCTCGCCCGTGGGGGATTGAATGGCACCACAGGCGAGCGACAGCAACCAATAAAAGCGAAACGGAAACGCATGTTCTATCTCAATGGAAAGAAAACCGTTGACTCCTCAAGGTCGGCGCCTACGAAAGCAGGTGCTGTTTTTCCGCCTGTCAGTACCGTTAACGCCGAAATCAACCCAAACTTTGCATTTGGACGAGCAACTGCCGGTGAATTTAGCTTCGGTTCAGGTCATGATCCAGGAGAATTAGGGATGACTGGGCATCGATTTATTCCGCCTGAATTTGATGCGGAAGATATGGATCGGTATTTCCGATCCAACGATGATCTGCCTGTTGTCCGACCTTCTCCTTTGTTAGTTAGCGGAAACATTGGTTCTCTCGGACTGTCGTCGGCATCCCAACGTTCAACGGCCATCCAACAAACTGCCAGACATCTACCTGGACAACATAAAAACGAGCGATTACTATGATGAGCCCCGGATTGTTAGTTTCAATGTCTGGATACGGTGTCAGCTTAGGAAATGACATCAGTGAGATGCGAAGACGATCAGTTTCAAGGCAGTGATGAGACACTGTCCGAGTTGTATGTATGGACATGTATTTTGGTTTTACCGCACTTAATTTGTAGGACAAGAGATGACAAGAGATGGTGGCATGTCACTTGTACGGATGGTGTAATCTTATTGTACTACTTACACACTTGTCGCATCTAATCAACAGCCTAGACTCTCGACATGACTATGAAATTCTTCCTCGATGTCAGTGCAGCTTTAATTCAGTTGATGAAGTGAAGTCACTATCTCTGTATACCGTAAACCATGGCATATGCGCTTTGCCCCGAGCTCGTCTGATGAAGGTATCCAACATTATTATTTGTAGTGAGGTCCCGGTCAACATGCACGTTGAGATTCTTCATGTAGGCAACTCAATTCTTGATGATATCCTCATATGTCCTCCAGTCAAAAGAGTGACTCACTTGCGAGTAGCAGTTTATGAGTAACAGTTCAGTAGACTCTGATAAGTTCTGCCTATGCCCTTTCATCGCTCAGCATGGTACTCGTAGTCCTAAAATCGCTGCGAGGACTTGAGCTAAGAGATAACGTCTACTAAGTGAGGTCGTCTCTGTGAAATTCGAAAATAGAAACCTCCACGGGTGCCGTCCATATCGGGTCCAAGATAGGAATTTTAGCACGCCTCAAGAAAATGACTCCAAGAATAACAACCATTGAGTTTGATAGTTACTGTGACAAATTCCGGTTTAAAATAGATCTGGACTACAGCCCGGACATTCGAGCCATGTGATTTTCACTACCGAGGAATAAAATCGCTAGCCATCGGGCCTACACCATCACCATGCCTCCTAAAACTGATCTCCTCATCCTGGGCGCAACAGGGTACACGGGTCGTCTCATTACTCGATACCTCTCTGAACACCCACAGCGAAGCGGATTCACATTCGCCGTGGGTGCACGTTCACGTGCAAAACTGACAAGCCTTCTTGAGAACCTTGGACTTCTCAATGACGACACGATTGGCCTTGTTCATGTTGATGTCACAAGACCTGCTGAGGTTGAAGAAGCTGTCAAATCCACACGGGTCGTGATAAATACTGTTGGTCCATACTGGTACTGGGGAACTCCTGTGGTTGCAGCCTGCGCAAAATATGGTGTGCATTATGTGGATATTACGGGCGAGACCTGGTGGATCAGAAAAATTATCCGGGAGTAAGATTCATATCTTGAGGTCTCTTTGTTCGCTCTGACCTCCTCGATCAGCTATGACTTTGCTGCAAGTAAATCCGGTGCTATCATCATACCTTCCTGCGGATATGATTCGATCCCTTCCGATGTTAGTGCATATCTCTCGAATAAGACTCTCAAGTCAATGCCTTCTCCACTGAATGTTGGCTCGTCCGTGACTGCGCACAAGGTCAGGGGTGGTATATCTGGGGGGACAATAAGCACCATGATGACGGTGTTCGAGGATGTCCCAAGAAAAAATTTTAGACAGTCAACCACTGATTATTCCATCAGCCCAGGTCCGCCTTCGAGTTAATTTATATCCTACAAAAACTACATCAAACGAATTTCTAGTAACCGGTCGTCCTTCATCTCGTCCTCAGCTATATCACAACGTCCCAGTACCTGGAGAGCGTCCACTGATAGGTGGTCATTTCTTCATGGAGTCCGTCAACAAGGCTTTAGTGCAGCGAACGTTTGGCCTGCTTGAGCTTGAAGCGCATACGTCAAATACGAAGGAAGCTCAGATCGACCGATACGGGCCCGACTTCACCTACAAGGAGTTCATGGCCATGCCTAGCGTGTTTGCTGCAGCGTCGTACACCGTTGTATTTTTCATTGGTTTGTTGCTTTTTGCATTTCCGCCGGTATGGAATCGACGTCTATGTATTCTGGATGACCTGTATTGATAGAGCACGTGCCCTATAGGTCCGGTGGCTAGCGAAGAAATATCTGCCTCTGCCTGGCGAAGGCCCCTCTGACAAGTGAGCTTCCTAACCGTCTCAGCCACTCCAGTTCAGACTGTCTTGTGATACGTAGAGCTCTGCAACGCGGCTTCATGGTTTCCACCAACATATCAAAATCCGCTTCCGAGCCTCCCGTTCATGTCAAATCCGTGATAAAAGGCAGAGGCGAGCCAGGTTATTTTCTCACAGCCGGTACGTGATTCTCAGCATTTCTCTTTGTAACGGAATTCCTCCTTACTTGTAATTTCAGTCATGGTTTCTGAATCTGCATTGTCCCTTGTAATCCCTCTGGATGCCAAAGAAAGTGCACCAGAAGCAGCCAGAGCAGTGCTTCCATCTCTAGCACGTCGTGCTGGTGGTATCCTCACCCCAATGTCTGGGCTTGGAGATGTACTCATTAAGAGGTTGGAGGCGACTGGACGATTCCAGTTTTCGAGTACCATTATAACGGAAGATACTTGATTGCACTGATGATACACTGTCTCTTTGACTAGTACCACTTCACACGTGTGTTGTCTTTGATCCATGTAGTCTGCATTCCATATTACACAACAAGACTATAGCACTAAGGTCAATGGAATGAACTCTGGTTATGGGTATCCAACTGTATGAAAACTTAGCGAGGTTTTGGGCTATTGAACCAGTAAGTATACTTAAGAAGCCCTTGTTGCACTACTAGTTGGGGTTCGAGTCCGCTGGAAAGCGAAAGACATATGTTTCAACCGGTTTCGTCTCAACGGTCTGCTGAGAGCGGCTAACTCGTGATGAGGAAGTTTTTTGACGATTGCAGTGAGAGAGCCGTGGTCCCTTGTATAACTTCAGCGGGACTTCGAACGGGTTTTTCGTATTATCCTTAGTACTTGAAAAGAGACTGCCAGCTCCATTGTTTGCTGAAGCCTTCCATGCTGCTTCCGTAGATTCACCTCGGTGCCTGCGCATGAGGAAGACAAGGACACGATAACTGTGGGGTTTACTCCCTGCAACTATGAGCTGAAGGATTTCATCTAACTTCTGAGCGAGATTAGAGTCGAATTTCCGTAGGAAGAAGTCAGTTTCCATTTCAATGATTTCTCGGTATCTGTCGTAAGTAGAACCATGATTTTAGGATGTCCCTTCAACGAGATGATTGCGAGTCAAGTAGAGAAATGGGCTCACCTGTACGTGAAAGTAGAGAAGAGTTCAGTAATGATGTTTGATTTGGAGAGTCTCTGTCGTATAGCATCCTTAGCTAAGCTTTTGAGCCAGAGGGAACCGACCTGTGTGCAGGGGTTAACAGAGAATATGACAGACTTGAGAGGGGAGGGAGAGACATACATAATCTGCAAGTCTATACATTGATTTAGGTGAACAACGGACTGTTTTCATATTGTCATTCGGCTTGTTTTCGGATTTCAAATTAGTGAACTGTATGTTGTTCACATAGGAATAGAGAATGAAGGCTTTCCATCTGCAGTGCATTCTTATGAGATTATCATGAGTAAAATGGAAAGACAACATACGTTTTATAAGCAGTTCCATTTATTGCAAAGGCTCGTCCATCCGGTGGACCAGCAGGAACGGAAGTCACGTCGATTGGCTCTGTGAAGTCCTTCTTGGCCTCAGTCCCTTCAGGAGGTACAGTTATGTGCTTCAGTTCAGCGTTCTTGCCTCTTTTGACTCCTAGAGCGTTCATGAACGGACTTTCTGTAAGTCGATGTTCTTGGCCCAACTTGTCCTCTCCATTGTCATCTTCGTCGTCAGGTAAGGATTCCAAATCACTGTCTGAATAATAATCGTACGCTTCAGCTTTGAGTTTGGCGATTTCTTGTGGAGTCTCTTTTCTGATAACACAAGGAGTCCCGCTACTGAACCCCGAACATGATGAGAGAACTATGCAAGAAAGTCAGCCAACTAACTAGTAGGTCTACTACATCACTTACGAGACTCTAAGTAAGAATTCTGTGCAAACAGTCGAGATTGTCCGTAAACAGCTTTGGGCGCAACTGGCAGACTGCGCCGCTTTGCAGAAAATAGATAGAATTTGGTATCAATAAATGATGGGTCATCGAGTGACTGGCTCAATACATTTTCGATCTTGGGATGGGGGGTTGTTGGAAAGGACAAATCATATGATGCGTCGAATGTGAGGGAAATTGTGATATGAGTTCGACCCCTGTACTGAGGTGGTTCTTCGTATGACCCAAGTTGATGGACGCCCTTCAGAGAGAACTCGTGGAACTTTTGTTCGTGAGTTACGCGTGAGGAACTATCAGGATAAACTACTTTGACGTGGACCACAGCAACGTTGAAAGCAAAAACCGTGAACACAGAAGGAGGTGGATGGAAAGAAAGTTGAACTGTTGCTACCAGAGATTCATCCTGGGGTCTAGTATTGGAGTTAGATAATTTGGAGAGATACTTCTCGACTACATGAAAACGCCAACCGAGGCCGCAGGTTGAAGAAGTATGAACAACTGCTGACGACTCCGCTGGGTTACTTAGCCTGGTGAAAGTGATAACACTAGTCACTTGAGGTGGACTAGTTAACCAACTGTCATCAATGACCTTATCACATTTCATGGCTCTGAAAACGCGTTGGCTGATGTCAGGAGAAAAAAAGAAAACGCCTAATTCGCTATTCCATCAGAGGTATATATATTTTATATTTATTCTCACGACCACCAAAAACCATATATATCTAATGCTCTCAAGAAAATCGCGTATTAACTCTTCTCGACTTGTTGAAATCCGAGCATCAACATGCGAGCTTGAGCAGCGCACGTGGCGCACGTGGTATATACATTTGCCTGACCGACGGTCTTACTTCGCTCAACTAAAAAACGGTGATGATTCATCAACATCAAATGAAATAGACCATCGTCCTGGTCGTAGGGGTCAATTTATTATGATATCATGATAAATGGCTTAACCGATGAGGTTCTAGAACTATAACCTTGTTCTGGATCCTGACTTATACGATGCAATCCCTGGTGCAGTTGCCAGCTTGTCCATTTCCTTTGACATTGGACAATAAAAGTAGTCAAGCCAATGAAACCCTGATGATTCAAAGCATTTTTTTCGAATTTGACCAACGGACTAATACGGACCTCCGTTCACTTGATCGGATGTTCTGTCAAGATGTTGGTGTCCTGGGGACCTCAGATATCTTGAGACTGCTATTGACTTGCGCAGCCATCACGCTTCAATGTTGATGCTTGTGGATAATAATATAAAACCATGAGGGTCACCAGCCAAAAAGAAATTCGCATCAACACTCCCTATCAAATTTTTAAACTGTATTTGGAATTTCAGTCTGAGAAAAATTCAGACATATTCCCGGATGTGACATGACTCTGTACAATGTTCTTGGTGATACTCACACCGCGGACAGACAGCTGATCAGCCAAGGTCGTAAAAGTCATAAAGGAAAATAGGAAAGAAGTCGCAATATGACATTGGATAGTCGGGGCGAAAACCCGTTGCAAATACGGTCTCAACTTATCACCATAAAATCGAACATCAAGAAATGGAACCTACCTTTTTAAAAGGGTAGCGCTCGATATATCAGCAAAAGAAAGGCCTAAATGCGATGTGTGTGATGAGATGAATCATTTTTGGTAGCTAACCGATTGATTAGATCACCTAAAATTAAACTGCTCGAGAATTTCTTCTCACAGATCTCTTCTTTTTGTCCAACTCTTTTTCACGTACACCCTCACTTAAACAAAACCATCGATGGCAGAATCAACTTCAGTGCAAAATCCAAATCAAACTCAACCGTCTGGTAAAGGTATCCTCCTCAAAGCAGATCCTATCGCCCAACAGTTCCGGATGGAAGTTCAGGCATCTCTTTCTCAGCGTAGGATGGAGGGGAAGGGAAAACCGAAGATTGTGGGTATACTAGCTACGAGTTCAAGTCCGAGTAGGAATTACGCAGAGTTTACGCGGAAACAGTGTGAGGAGTTAGGGTTTGAGTTTGTACTGAAGAAGACAGGTGCCGGGATGTATAACAGTGACGACGACGGTAGGGGAGATGCAGACGCACGAGATAGAGTGAAGCTGGGTGAGGGAGAAGGAGTGGAAGAGGCGATTATCGAAGCCAATGAGGATGAGAGTGTAGATGGCATCATGGTTTATTATCCGATTTTTGGAGCGCAACAGGTGAGATGATCTTTGATATTATTCGTGCTAATTTCATGAAAGACTATAGGATCATTATTTACAACAGGTCAAGCCATCCATTTCTCTCTTTCCAGCTGATTTCCAACCCGTATGTAGATCGTTTCCCCACTTAAAGATGTAGAAGGTCTTCACTTCAAATTTCACTATAACCTTTACCACAAGTATGTTATCGTCTTTTCCTTGGTTCTGCTGTTACTCACCATCCGTTAGCATTCGTTTTCTTGAACCCAAGTCGCTGCTCAGAGCAACACTCGCCTCTGCACCTCATGGTGCATCAACTGACACTGATAGTGGAGATCAACCACCTCCAGGAATGGTTAAGTCTATCCTTCCATGCACACCACTTGCTATCGTGAAATGTTTGGAATATGTTGGTGTGTATAATAGATTGTTGCCATATGGTGATAGAGCATATGGAAGGACTATCACAGTCATTAATCGGTGAGTGTGTACCTGACCAAGTCAGTTGTTTCTTGACTTGAGTCGTAGATCGGAAGTTGTTGGAAGACCGCTAGCTGCGCTGTTAGCTAACGATGGAGCGAGAGTATTGAGTGTTGATATTGATTCTATCCAGGTTCGCGTTCAAAGTCGATTGGGACCAATTTTATTCATGAATCATTATCATTATCTAGGAGTACACCAAACGTCCACAGGTCACCTCTTTATCGTCTGATTGTAGTACGCCATTCGAAAGATATCATCCACGGCATGTCGTACGCTCTTGCCCACTTTCCCTACAAGAATGTCTGGCAATATCCGATGTTGTCGTCTCCGCTGTTCCTGGAGCATCGTATAAAGTCAAGACGGAATGGCTGAAAGACGGTTGCATTTGTTTAAATATTGCAGCTGATAGGAATTTCGAAAAGGACATGAGAGACAAAGCCGCAATTTATATTCCGGCAGTTGGAAAGGTGACGATTTTGATGTTGCTGAGGAACCTGTGAGTACCCATTTGACTCCATTTTTCTTTTCTTTGTTTTGTGTGCATTTAACTGATGGTAGCGCAGACTAAGGTTACAGAGATATAGGGTTGAGTGATTTTTGTTCAAGTCGTGGATGGAATACCTACCGGAATAATTTAGACATAAGGCAACAACAGTGCAGGATTTAGTGTAGTGCGATTGGGAACAAGGAAAGAAAAACAACTCATTCAAAAATATTAGTTTTGGAGGAAATATCAAGAGGCAGGCGAGCGAATGGACAAGAAAAGCAAAAACAAAGATAGCAACAATCACGATGTAGATAAATCAATCCAGAAGAGTCTCTTTTATGATGGGTGGACCTCGAGAAGAACCTCGGACAGGAGTAGAAGAACCAGAAGGTGGGAAGCTGGCAGAGGTAGGAGTTGGAATGTCGGACATAAAGCGTACCCGTTGCCGATGGAACTGCGGATTGATGACATTGTGAAGATAGGACTCGGAGGAACAATATCGTACGACTTGCCTGGGGAAGTTTGGGTATGAGGACAAAGACCAGGACAGTGAGATTGATGGCGAATAACCAGGGGTTGTAATTCGTGTAATGTGTTGATGCGAGAAAACTTGATTATGTGAGTGGAGAAGGGTAAGTAGTGATGATTGAAAACACACAGGCCAATGGGCAGACAGAAGAGCCACTTTTTAGCAGGGGTGTACTGCGCTCCGTTGTCAATCTGCTCCCAAAGAGTGAGCTCGTCATATGCACCGCTGTGAGAGTCACTGCCAAAGGGGATCCCTGTGACACCATGGAACATAAGAAATGAAAGCTAGAAAAAGGTCAGCCAGGGGGTTGGCAGCGGTGAAGATGGCGTACAGTGAGGTAGAGAAGGTTGACGAGGGTCCAGGATATTTCCTGGGTCATACCGGGAATGGTGTCAATGATGACTTTTCCCGAGATGATCAGGACGACGTGTATGAGCCATGCACCTGGGAAAGGGTGAGTAACAAGAGATGTGGAAGTACGAGACAGATACCCTTTGCATTGACCCAGTCAGCGTTGATATTGAGGTAAGCATTGCGGTCAAGGTCGTCCTCTGCAGAGCGGTCCTTGACCTCCTCGACCTTGACGATGGAGGAGGAGCGAGTGCGCGCACGAACTGGCTGGGGAACCTGGAGCTTACTCATTGGCGAGTCACAGGCTGGATTTGCGCTTTTCTGCTCCTCGGCTTTTTCCGGCCGATTCGCCAGTTGATCCGCTTATACTGCGGAATGATCCGTGATCTCCCGGCCTTCGGCTGGTGGTCACAACTCCCCTTATGGCACTCGTCTTTTCGTCGCATCTGCAGCCGCACGGACCCGATGGCCTCGCTGCTGTCCGCTTTTCCTGCCCTGTGCGTGTCTGCCGTCTGAGAATATTTCCCAATGGCGCGCCGCTCTTCGAGAATGCGCGGCACATGCGTTCGGTGACGAGTCCCGATGCTTTCTATCTCGATGTCTTTTTCAATGCCCAGTCTGTTCGTGGCGATGGCAAGGACAGGCAACGACCCGCAAATGCTTTAATGCGGACGTCAATATCCTATGCAGGGGGGCTCATGGACTTTGCCGTCGACATGGGCAGTGAGTATGCAACACGGCTTGTGATTGTCAAGGGCTCATTTGAGTGGCTTTCGCTTGCAATCTACGGGCGTATCGTCGGCGAGTCCCCACCAATGCACAAGCCTAGACCCATCGTTCCATTTAGGCCAGAACCACTTGCTCCTCATCTCGACCCTGCTCATGCCTCAGACCCAACCGCACTGGCAAAGTCCCTGCTTGAGCTTATACCGAATGCACCCTCGCTGTCTCTCGCTATACGTCTCGTCTTTTGCTTGAAACCCACCCTCGACGACTGGGACATTCCAGGTTTCCCTCACATCTATGCTAGCCTTGACAATGACACCGAAGACTATGATCTCGACTCCATTATTGCCAACCTCGATCGCCCTATTCCCGAAGATCTTACCCAGGATACTCTGGATAGGTTTGTGGAGAGGCTCACTGATTTTGTTGGGTCTCCGGTTTGTCTCCTTGCTACACATCTGAGTTAGCACTCATGTCAATCTAGTCAAAGGATCAAGCATACCAAATTGCCAACGTACTCAATCTCTCTGCTTCCCAGAGTCCTTTATTTTCTCAAGCACTGCTAGTATGTAAACGCTATCTCTCCATGACACACCATTTATCTCTCCTTCAGAAAGCACTCGACTTCTCGTCCATATTCACCTCCACGACTCTTTCTGACACTCTAACTCTTAGAACCCTTACCGACGCATGTAGTAATGCCTTGATAGCCCGTCATTTTCTCACACAGACTTCTCTTCTCGATATCATCAGCGACATGCGAGACAACCCTCATTTCACGTCAGACAGGGCCCTAGTGTCCTCTATCGACCGTCTTCGAACGCGTATCCTCGGATGGCAAGCCTTCGAGCATGCGTTATCTCATCAACATGGAGAAAACGATTGGTCTCGTCCCGCTGGTCTTGTGTATGATGTTTGTCGAGAAGAACAAGCATTAGGTAACTGGCTTGCGTCCATGATTCTACACGATGACATTCTCGCTCAGCTCGCTAAATATCCACCCCCCATAATTCAGAGCACCCCACCCGTGTTATTTCACTGTGATCTTGATGGCGAAGACGAGTCTGCCCTCATCACTCATGACGATTTTTTTGCTTTCGTTCGTGCCTGTGTTGGCATTGTGGCCGTTCTGGGCGTGTTAGCTTGGGCTGATAGCGTCGGTAATGTCGACTGTCGAGAGAGGACCCTGGCAGTCATTCATTTGTGGCAGACTGTAGACGGCTACCGAGAGGTTG
>Ga0153975_1000234_pt1 | contig 16784 bp, 17 predicted proteins | sample TSGA059MetaG_FD_104694 | JGI IMG/M metagenome (GOLD analysis project Ga0153975, IMG submission 104694) | Attine ant fungus gardens microbial communities from Georgia, USA - TSGA059 MetaG | ecosystem: Host-associated > Fungi > Mycelium > Unclassified | place: USA: Georgia, Yuchi Wildlife... | reverse complement strand
GTTGGGGGAGAGATCCCAGGTGGGTCGTCGGCATCAGAATGAGCTGAAGCCATCCTAACCCATGGTAGGCTCCCCCATCTTCATCATGAAGCTTGCTGGACAGGCTCGTCATTTGGAAGTCCAGCTTCTTGCGGATCAGTATGGAGATGCCATCTCGCTTTTTGGGCGCGATTGTTCCGTTCAACGTCGTCATCAGAAGATTATTGAAGAAGCTCCTGTGACGATAGCTAAGGGAGATACTTTTGAAAAGATGGAACGGGCTGCTGTCCGTCTTTCTAAACTTGTTGGGTATGTCAGTGCCGGTACTGTTGAGTGTATGTACTTTACGAGCTTGATCTCCACTTCGTTCACGCTCAATGAACAATCTATAGATCTTTACAGCCATGCTGACGATTATTTCTATTTCCTTGAACTCAATCCTCGTCTGCAAGTGGAGCATCCTACAACTGAAATGGTGACTGGCGTCAACCTGCCCGCTGCTCAGCTTCAAGTTGCTATGGGTCTTCCTCTCCACCGCATCCGCGACATCCGTACCTTGTATGGAATGGCCCCCACTGGATCCTCTGAAATCGACTTTGACATGATTAAGCCCGAGACTCTGCAGCTGCAACGTAAACCCAAACCCAAGGGCCATGTTGTTGCCGTTCGAATCACTGCTGAGAACCCTGATGCTGGATTCAAACCTTCGTCTGGTTCACTTCAAGAGCTCAATTTCCGCTCCAGCACCAACGTCTGGGGTTACTTCTCAGTCAGCTCAGCTGGTGGTCTTCATGAGTATGCCGACTCTCAATTTGGTCATATCTTTGCCTATGGTGAGGATCGAGGTGAATCACGAAAGAATATGATTATCGCTCTGAAGGAGCTGAGCATTCGTGGTGACTTCCGTACGACTGTTGAATATCTCATCAAGCTCCTTGAGTTGGATACCTTCAAGGACAACAAGTTCACCACTGGATGGCTTGATTCCCTTATCAGCAATAGACTCACTGCCGAACGACCCGATGCCACTCTCGCTGTTATTTGCGGTGCCGTAACCAAGGCACACATAGCCTCTGATACATGCTGGAAAGAATACAAGCGCATCCTTGACAAGGGCCAAGTTCCGGCCCGCGATGTTTTGAAGACTGTTTTCGGCATCGACTTTATCTATGAAAATGTCCGCTATTCCTTCACCTGCGCCCGTTCATCTGTCACTACTTGGACTCTTTACCTCAATGGCGGTCGCACATTGGTTGGTGCTCGCCCCCTGGCTGATGGAGGCCTCCTAGTGCTTCTTGATGGTCGCAGTCACACCATCTACTGGCGTGAGGAAGTTGGTGCACTTCGTTTGATGATTGACTCAAAGACCTGCCTTATCGAACAAGAGAATGATCCCACTCAACTCAGAAGTCCTAGTCCTGGCAAACTCATCAGATTCCTGGTCGACAGTGGTGACCACATCAATGCTGGCGAACAGTACGCCGAGATTGAAGTATATCTATTTCTCCTCGGTACTGTAGCCTCTAATCATGGACGTTATAGGTCATGAAGATGTACATGCCTCTTGTTGCATCAGAGGATGGTATCGTCCAATTGATCAAGCAACCCGGTGTCAGCCTTGAACCCGGTGATATACTTGGCATCCTTACCCTTGATGACCCCGCTCGCGTAAAACATGCCAAACCGTTTGAAGGCCTCCTCCCTTCCCTCGGAACACCTAGTGTTGTTGGAAGCAAACCTCATCAGCGCCTCACTTACACTCTCAGCGTTTTGAACGACATACTTGATGGTTTCGATAATCAGTCTATCCTGGCTGTGACATTCAAGGAACTGATTGCTGTTCTTCGTGATCCTGAGCTTCCTTATTCCGAAACCAATTCCGTTCTAGCATCACTGTCCGGCCGTATCTCGGCCAAGGTTGAGGAGAGCATCCGGTCTGCTATGGATGCTGCCAAGGCCAAAGCTTCTGGTCACGAGTTCCCTGCTGGTCGCATCAAGAAGGTTCTTGAGCATCACATTGGTCAGGAAGTACATGTAGCAGACAGGTCGAGGACGCGCGCCCAGCTTGCTCCTTTACTCGAAATTGCTGATCGCTATTCTGGTGGTACCAAAGGACACAAAGTTGAGGTCTTGGCAAGCCTCCTTGGTCGTTATGAGGCTACTGAGAGCTTATTTGGTGGAAGTATTGAGGCTCGTGTACTTGCTCTCCGCGAGCAGTATAAGAATGATCTGGACCAAGCCATCAGCCTAGTTCTGAGTCATATCAAGGTTCAGAGTAAGGTCAAGCTGGTTCTAACGATTCTTGACTTCATCAAGACGAGCAGCCTGAATGTTTCTAATACTGATAGTCGCCTCTATAAGGTGTTGCAGAATCTTGCCGCTCTTGAAGCCAAGTAATGATTCGGCTGTACCTTGACAAGCCCGAACTGACGTTTCTCCATCAGATCTTCGACACAAGTCTGCCTCAAGGCTCGTGAAGTTCTCATCTTGGGTCAGATGCCATCATACGAGGAACGTAGCACTCAGATGGAAACTGTTCTCAAGAACTCTGTTTCGACAAATTATTATGGTGAAGCTGGACAATCAAACTCAAGGACACCTTCTGCTGAGATTCTCAAGGAACTCAGCGACTCTCGTTACACCGTATTTGATGTTCTTCCAAGTTTTTTCAGTCACTCTGATCCATTGGTCTCACTTGGTGAGCTCGTCTATTTTAGTGTCTTGTTATGTATTCTGAAACCTTTTTAGCTGCATTTGAAGTTTATGTCCGCCGAGCGTATAGAGCGTATAATCTTCTTTCCATTGACTATGATGAAGGAGATACTCTAGATGACGGAGAAGCTCCTAACATTGTTACTTGGCGCTTTAATCTTGGCAGATCCCACTCGCCTCCTTCTACCCCCATTTCAGCTTTGGGTGCGTCTTCAGAATGATTCCCAGATATCAGAAAGCTCATATCTTTTTCTGTAGCGATAACCGAAGACAAGGTTCTGTCAGTGATCTCACCTACATGATCAATCGTCACCAATCACAGCCCGTCCGAGCTGGAGCCATCACATCTTTTCCCAACCTAAAGGCTCTTTCCAAGGGCTTCCCTAAGCTTGTTGGAACCCTTCCTCCTTTTGATGTTGAGGATTTCAAGGGACGATACAGCACTGAAGCCCAACCCCCCAATGTTTTAAACGTCGGTTTGCGCATCTTCAGAGATGAAGATGATCTTCCCGAGGAAACTTGGAATGAGACTGTGATCAAATTTGCAAATGATTATACCGACCTTTTGAAACACAGGGGTGTTCGTCGTATCACTTTCTTTGTCTGCCGCCCAAGCGTCTATCCCGTCTACTATACCCTTCGTGAGACTGACGGTGTTTGGGGTGAAGAAGAGGCAATCCGTAACATAGAACCTGCTCTTGCTTTTCAACTCGAACTGAGCCGCCTCTCTAATTATAACTTGAAGCCCGTTTTTGTCGAGACAAAACAAATTCACATCTATCATGCTGTTGCTCGCGAGAATCAGCTCGACAATCGTTTCTTCATTCGTGCTCTGGTTCGTCCCGGTCGACTCCGTGGCTCCATGAGCACGTCCGAGTACCTCATTTCAGAAACTGATCGCCTCGTGACTGGCATCCTTGACGCCCTGGAAGTCGTTAGCGCGCAGCAGCGGAATGCAGATTGCAATCATATTTTCATGAATTTCGTCTACAATCTTGCTGTCACTTATGAAGATGTCTTGACTGCCATCTCTGGTTTCATTGAGCGGCATGGGAAACGTCTCTGGCGTTTGCATGTGACTGGCTCTGAGATTCGCATCTCCCTTGAAGATAGCGAAGGCAACGTGACCCCCATTCGATGCATCATCGAAAACGTCTCCGGTTTCATTGTTAACTACCATGCCTACCAGGAGATAGCTACTGATCGCGGTACTACTATTCTCAAGTCTATTGGCGACAAAGGACCCCTTCATCTCCAGCCTGTTCATCAATCCTATCCGACCAAGGAGTCTCTACAGCCCAAACGCTACCAGGCTCATCTCACGGGCACTACCTATGTCTACGACTTCCCAGGCCTCTTCTCTAAAGCTCTCCAGAATGTTTGGCAAACGAGTCGTGTTACCAGCCTCAATCTCCCTTCACCCAAAATATACCTGCAGTCAAAGGAACTTGTTCTCGATGAACATGACCACCTCGTTGAGGTCGACCGCCCTCCAGGCAATAATACTTTTGGTATGGTTGCTTGGGTCTTCAACCTCCACACACCTGAATATCCTATGGGTCGTCGTGTGGTTGTGGTCGCAAATGACATCACTTTCAAGATTGGTTCATTCGGACCTGTTGAGGATCAATTCTTTTACCTCGTCACCAAGTACGCCCGAGAGCAAGGCTTGCCTCGAATCTACCTCTCTGCAAACTCCGGTGCTCGTATTGGACTGGCTGAGGAATTACTACCATTGTTCTCTGCTGCCTGGAGCGATATCAAACATCCTGAGAAGGGCATCAATTACTTGTATTTGACCCCCGAGAACCTTATGAAAATTGAGGAGAAGGGCAAAGACATTGTCCGGGTTGAAGAGATCGAAGATGAAGGCGAGCGTCGGTTCAAGATTACGGACATCATTGGCCTTCAGGATGGGCTTGGTGTGGAGTCTCTCAGAGGATCTGGTCTCATTGCTGGCGAGACTTCTCGTGCTTACGACGATATTTTCACCATTACTCTCGTCACTGCTCGTTCTGTCGGTATTGGTGCTTACCTCGTTCGTTTAGGAGAACGAGCCGTTCAAGTTGAAGGTCAACCCATCATCCTCACCGGAGCCGCTGCTCTGAACAAGGTTCTTGGCCGTGAGGTCTATACCTCTAATCTGCAGCTTGGTGGCACACAGATCATGTTCAAGAACGGCGTTTCTCACCTTACCGCTGGTAGTGACCTTCAGGGTGCTACCCAGATCCTCGAATGGCTTTCCTATGTCCCTGAATTTAAGAATGCCCCTCTCCCTATCCTCGAAACCACTGATACTTGGGACCGGGATATCGAATACACTCCTACCAAGACGGCTTACGACCCCAGGTGGTTCATCGAGGGCAAAAAAGACGAGACAACTGGCCAGTTCCAGAGTGGTTTCTTTGATAAGGGTTCATTCCAAGAGACACTTAGTGGATGGGCTCAGACTGTTGTTGTTGGACGTGCACGGCTTGGTGGTATTCCGATAGGCGTCATCGCTGTTGAGACTCGCACGATCGAACGCATTGTCCCTGCCGATCCAGCTAATCCAGCTTCATTCGAACAGCGCATCATGGAAGCTGGTCAAGTCTGGTATCCCAACTCTGCTTACAAGACCGCTCAAGCTATTTTTGACTTGAATCGGGAAGGCCTTCCTCTTATCATCTTCGCCAACTGGCGTGGTTTCTCTGGCGGCCAGCAGGATATGTACGACGAGGTTCTCAAGCAAGGATCTAAAATCGTTGATGGCTTGTCGAATTACAAGCAGCCAGTTTTTGTTTATATCGTCCCCAACGGTGAACTTCGTGGTGGAGCCTGGGTCGTACTCGATCCCTCTATCAACCCGGAGCAGATGGAGATGTACGCTGACATCGATGCTCGTGCTGGTGTTCTTGAGCCAGAGGGTGTTGTTGAGATTAAGTTGCGTCGCGACAAGAAATTGAAGATGATGGAGCGCTTGGATACAGAATATGCCACTCTTGTTAAGAATAGCAAAGACACATCAAAAACAGACGAGGAGCGTGCAGCCGCCACTGCAGCTTTGGCCAAGCGTGAGCAGATTTTGCAACCAACATACAATCAAATTTCTCTTCTTTATGCTGATCTTCATGAGTGAGTAATTTTTGTAGACGGCGAACTATTTTAGCTGATTTGAAAATTAGTCGGACCGGCCGCATGGAAGCCAAGGGTTGTGCCAAGCCCGCCCAGTGGAAGGTGGCTCGTCGTTTCTTCTACTGGGCAGTACGCGCCCGCCTTGCACGCTCTGCAGCTCTTCGAGCACTGGCAGAAGCTAGCCCTGAATCTACTTTCGAGAACTGCACTCGCCTGTTGAGCAGTCTCACAGGCATTGAGCAGGCTGTGGATTACAAGGAGGAAGCTGAGGCCATTGAACAGCTTGACCTGACTGTGACCGTCGCCGAACTCAAGGCTAATAATCTTGCCGATCGCCTAGTAGAATTGATGAAGGAAGATCGTAAGGCCGCTCTTGATAGCCTTCTCCGCTTCGCAGAAGGCCTCTCTGAAGATGAAGTCGCCGATGTCATCATTACTTTCAAAAACACGCCACGATCTTAAGGTAAATTGATTCATATCTGGTCTGTCCTGACCTCTGACGAACCTCTCCTTTTAGACCAACTTTTGTGTTAATATTTCTACATAACATGTCTTTCGTCATATACCTGTATTCATAGTTGTATACCTCTGTTCTTTTGTATCGCACTCATAGTCAGTTTCTTTCACAGTTTTTCTAGTAATCTGATAGAACGAGTGAATAAACAAAATATCGTACACCTAAATTTGGAGTTTCTTGGTTTGACTAATACATAATTACGTCCCATCGAATTAGAATCTCCTTCCTTTTTACTCGTCAAAGTGCACGATGGGGCACCTCATAACAGTCGCAACGTGAGATCATTAGTTAATGTGATGGTTAAAAATGTAACTGCTATTTTCCTCAGGTGGTATGTCATACAGGTCGATCCTTGGCAGAACTACCAACTGAAGATCAGACAGTTCTTTGAATCAATGGGCGTTGGATTTTCAGGCACGTTTTTGTCTGGTAATAAACAGTGCACTATGTTAACGACAACCTTTAGGGAAACTATGAGCGAATTCTTGCAAGTATAGCTATCGCGAAAACTCGGGGTGCTCGATTGCGAGTAGGACCTGAATTGGAGATTCCGTATGGTCTCATTTAATTTTGCCACTCTGGCAATACTTAAATATGGATGCAGGGGATATGGTTGCTTGGATCATTTTTTAGAGGGTCTGTACAGACTGCGGATCAGCATAATGATCGTCATTGAAGTTTAAATAGGGGACACGGTTCTCCATTCCTGGGAGGTACTCGCGAAGCTACTAGCATCCGAAGAGACTATGGGCATTGTATGTGACATTGGGATGTGAGTACTATCTCTTGGCGGAGCACAATAACCTCGATATCGTCAGGCCCATCGTTCACAAGAATGTCATCTACAATTGCCGAGTGATTATTCACGACCGCAAGATCCTTCTCATTCGACCTAAGATGTGGCTTGCGAATGACGGAAACTATCGAGAGCTGCGCTATTTTACTCCTTGGATGAAACATCGCCAGTGGGAAGATCATTATCTACCAAGAATCATACAAGCGGTCACCAAGCAGGTGCGAACTAGGCTCATCCCTTCTTCCACTTGACTCAGCCTTGGTAGGTTAAAGTCCCGTTCGGCGATGCAGTCATTAGCACTGCAGATACTTGTATTGGCGTTGAATTGTGTGAGGAGTTATTCACACCTGACAGGCGAGTGCTTCTCGAACCAATCCATTTCGACGCTTAATCACCCAGTACCAGCCCTCATATCCAGATGGGTCTAGACGGAGTTGAGATCTTTACTAACTCCAGTGGAAGTCATCATGAGCTCCGTAAATTAGGCACTCGAGTCGAATTGATCAAAGAGGCCACTCTGAAGGTCATGTCTCTGTTTTGTGTGGTGTACTTGTATTGACCTCGCCAATAGCTAGGTGGCATCTATCTGTATGCAAATCAGCAAGGTTGCGATGGAGATCGACTTTACTATGACGGTTGCGCCTTAATTGCAGTTAATGGTCGGATTGTTGCGCAGGGGTCTCAGTTCTCTCTGAATGATATCGAAGTTGTATCAGCTACCATCGATATCGAGGACGTCCGAGCACATAGGGCAAGAGCTAGTCGGAGTATGCAAGCTGCTAGTGCCGAGAGGTATCATCGCATTGAAGTCCCTTTATCTCTAAGTACTGGGAAATTTGAAGTTCCAGATGATGTCCGACCTTTCACCGCAAGTAAAGAATTTGCAGTACGTTATCACCGGCCTGAAGAAGAGATTGCGTGAGTATCTTCAAGCAATTGCGCTGAATATGTCATGATACTTTATGAAGACTGGGCCCTGCTTGTTGGTTATGGGACTACTTGAGACGTTCACGAACTCAGGGTTACTTCATCCCTTTGAGTGGAGGAATAGACAGTTGTGCTACAGCTGTAATTGTCCATTCAATGTGCCGTCTTGTCGCAGAAGCGGCAATGCGTGGTGGTACGTAATCCAATGACCCTATCTTTGCTCTTTACTTGATGCGAAACAGACAGACAAGTTATTGCTGATGCACGGAGAATAACTGGAGAGGAAGTTGAATCATCTTACATTCCTTCAGATGCTAAGGAGTTCGCGAATCGGATTTTCCACACCTGCTACATGGGGACCGAAAATTCAAGTACTGAGACGAGACAGCGAGCCAAGGACCTGGCAAACGCAATAGGGAGGTAAGGTAGAGTTGTTGGGGACCAATGAATTAATCTCATTACAATCTACAAGTTACCACACTGATTTAGACATGGACATCGTTGTTACTGCCGTTCGCAATCTATTTGCTGTGGTGACTGGTCATCGCCCTCGATTTCGTACCCAAGGAGGAAGCAATTCGGAGAATCTAGCTCTGCAGAACATTCAAGCACGTTTGCGAATGGTCCTTTCATACTTGTTCGCCCAGCTGCTACCCTGGGTGCGGGGAAGGAACGGTGGTCTTCTAGTACTTGGTAGCGCAAATGTAGACGAAAGGTAAATGGATCTTGAACTTCGAGGTAATACAGGCTAATTAAGGTTCTTAGTCTGCGTGGTTATCTGACGAAGTATGATTGCTCATCAGGTGAGGATTTCGCACTGGAATGAAGCTCTGTGGATTCCATTACTCTTTTCTAGCTGATATTAACCCCATTGGTGGCATCAGCAAGACCGATTTAAAGAAGTTCATTGCATATGGAGTGGACGCCTTCAACCTACCAATTTTGAAGAGGTAGCATTTTGTTTCACTATTAATTTATCTTGTCTGAGGCGCACAACAGCTTCCTCAGTGCCGTTCCAACAGCTGAACTAGAACCCATTACGGAGACATATGTCCAAAGCGATGAGGTAAACAAATTTGTCACACTAAAACCAGGCTCTTGACAAGTATCTGAGTAGGCCGACATGGGAATGACTTATGATGAACTTTCAGTATTCGGTCGTCTCCGGAAAGTAGAGAAATGTGGTCCTTACAGCATGTTCACGAAACTAGTTCACGAGTGGGGGTCGTATTTCTCGCCACTTCAGGTAGGCCGTTTTATTGATATGACTGCCAATCAACTCTCCATTGAACCATGTACAGATTGCAGACAAGGTGAAACTATTCTTCTTTGAGCACGCGAGGAATCGACACAAGATGACGACCTTAACTCCCGCTTATCACGCGGTTCGTCCACTGTCTTTTTCAACTGTCGTATTGACACAGCTAACTTTGAGGATCAGGAATCTTACAGTCCTGATGATAACCGTAAGTGGTGCAAATTAGAATGAGGAAGCAAGGGCACTGACCATACGCCCCTAGGTTTTGATCTACGTCCCTTTCTATATCCTTCCCAATTTCCTTGGCAGTTCAAAAAAATTGATGAAGTGGCTGCCGCTTTACCGGACAAGTCTCAAGCTGGTCTTGATAAAGCCAAGATGGAGTAAAGGTCGGAACGAGGCGGAATTGCATGGGCGAGTTCCATATACAAATACATACAATAAATGTGAATGAAATACAAGGTGAAAGCCGTAACAAGGATTTCTGTGATCAAGTTCGTAAGAAACGAGAGAAGGCGTTTTGCACTGCAATTTTTTTCATGATAGTTGGTTGCGGGGCTGAAAAATGCAAGTTGGATTGATTGTTGTCAGAAGATCATCAAGGATCATCAAGGACCACTCACGGTCTTGTATGTTCTCGTCCTTCACTTTCCTCCTGATGCTCTCCATCACATCACCAACCGCTGCCCGATCAAAATCTCCTCGCGATTTCATTAAACCCTCCACAAACGCCAAATTCGGGCCATGTACTTTCGCAAACGACCAATACGACAAGAACACGATGTCCTTACTTGCTTCCAGCAACGCAAGAATCAACTCCAACACCTCCAAGCTACTATCAATCTCCTGAGCAGGTTTGAGACTAGTGAAGAACAACCGTATCTCGACAATATCGTCTCTGAACCGTTGAGCAGCTGTTGACATTTTGAGTTTGGGAGAGTTGGCGAGAGCGTTGAGGTAAGTAATCAGCAGAGCATCTAAAAGGTCTTCGATGAGGAGTTCGAGAAGGGATGGGTTGAGATATGCTTGGTAGTCAGACATGTAGTCTCGTATTGTCTCGACAATTTGTTGCATTGAACCTTCATACCAAGCTTGACCAAATAGAGTTTTCGTGGCGGGTTTTAGATCGTTGAAGACAATGTCAATTAGAGTCTGAATGCATTTCTTTGCTACATCGAGGTACCCGTCAACGGCGTCATTAAGACGTTCGCTGATAGGTGCACGGTATTTTTCGTGAACAAGAGGTTCGAGTCGTGCGAGAAGAGCTTCCGCGTAATCTGCAGACTTGATTTGGTCGTTTGCAAGAGCGATACAGTACTCCACCAAACCACCAGCAACTTCATCTGGTTTGTCAGTTTGTTTCTTTAATTCTGCTTCGATAGTCTTGACCCATTTATCCTGTAAGCCACGCATGACACGATTTATCTCGCCGACTACACGCGCAAGAATTGCACCCTGACCACTCCCGGTTGCAAGATCGATTTGTTGATTAACCATTTGAAAGAGTATAACGGTACCTTGAGTTTCATATAAACCCGTACTGTCGACTTCGGGTGGATTCTCTCGTTTGGTGAACTCGGCAATCTCAGTTTTGATAAGATTGTTGGACCATTCATCGAGTTTTCGAACGATGAGTTGGGTGTAATCTTCAACGAGAGTTTGCTCTTTACCATCTAAGAGTGGCGGATCAAGAAGGTCCATGGAAACATTGAGTTCTTTCATGTTCTCTTTGTACTCTTTCAACCATTCGAATAATGACAGAAGAAGATTAGCATCGGTTTTAGAGTTAGCGAGACGTTTGACAATGGTGTTCAACGCCTTGTGGTATTCCCGTATGTAATGGCTGTAGATGTCGTAATCCGGAGGAAAGCATGGTACAACATCCTTTTCGATTCGAATAAGGTCTTGATACATCCATGATATGTCTTTGAGGAAATGGATAGGATCTTTCTCATCTCGTTGGTAAGCATCTTCAAATTTAGCTTGGATGGATTCGGTGATTGCTTTGACGATCTTTGAACGATAGTGTTTGAGGACACGAGCAGTAGCTACCAAGGACTTGAACTTGAGTGCGGCATCCACTTTGGCAGCTTTCTGGACAAATCTGAGGGCCACTGCCTGTTTGGATCATTGACAGTAAGCACAAAGAAATCTGCAACATTGAAAACATCTTGGACACCTTTTCGTCCTCTCGCCCCTCGAGTTCGGCAACTTTGATGAGCTTGACAACGACATCAGGTTGTCCTGCCCGGACGAGGTTGAGAACATTCCTAGCGAGCTCGAGAATATACTGATCAAAAGCAGCGATGACACTATTGAGACGCCCAAAACTCTTCTCAAGCGTTCTTAGAGAACTCTGCTTGGCCTTTTTAGCCCGATGCATTGTCTGATTCCGAAACTGTTCAAGCTGGTTGAGTTGGTAGTGTATGGTAAGGAGATTGGGAGCGGGACCGAGAATTTCTTCACTGTCGGATGCAAGCATACGCTCAATGTCGTTGAGCTTGGACTCCATTTTTAAGAGGTTATTAACCATCTCTTCCGTTGATTCGAAGTTACGGTGTACCATAGATACCTATACTTCCTTAGAAATAAAACCAGCTTCACAAATAACGGAGATAAGAATGAGGACGTACCCGGCTTATCTGGTCAAACGTTGGAACGTCGATATGTGGGTCATTGCAAGCCTTCTCAATGGCAAGCATCTCATCCTTAACAACTTGCACATTATCCCTAGTTCCAAAAAGCTTTCTCAAACCATCCCTTGTAGCTTGTAATTGCTCGCGAACACCATTTCTAAGGCGAACATCTATAGAAGCTTTCTCCTTTTCCAATTTCTTGCGGAAGGTAGATATCTTGCCAAGATCATCTGGAGACTGAAGATACTCTCCTACAGCCTGTGCTGCGGATATTGGAGCAGTGGTCATGATTGTAGTAGTTGAGAAGCGCTGTGCGTGGGATAGGAGGTGTGCAGAGAAGATCTTCCTCACGTGCCAAACCAAGAATAACCCTCGGACATGTTATTCACACTATATGATAGTTTCTTGATTCTTCAATGTATCAGCAATGGACCGCGACTCAGGCTGACGTTAATAATGTTGTCGTGGAAGGCCTGGTGTAAGAGTTCTTCTACCTGCCAAATTTAGCACCTAATTAGTGACTAATCAATACACCGGCATCGTATTCGGGAGTTGATACAGGCTTCAGGTACAAGAATCATCAGAGGACGAGTATGGCATGTGGCCAATTGAAGCAGTGGGTCCTCAATCCCCCGTTCATCCCAGACTTCTCAAATATCTACGGCAGTCTTCAGTGCCCCTTCTCACCTTTGTCCAGTCGTTGAGTGTATTATTTAACAGCAACAGATGCTCTGAAATTGCAGAATACCGTGTATCTGGTACTTGATGAGAAAAGAAGTAAATCTTCATCCAGGGTTCAGACCTCGGTCGGGGAAATACTGCACAAGGCGCTTGGTGAGGTCCAGGAATGATGGTGAAAGGCCAGAATATCGGGAGAAATAGCACTACAGTGAATTTGTGCCGTGAAGTGAAAGTGAGGATATGATGACTGGTCGCTGTGAAGAGTTTGACAAGCTTATCGGTATGTGTTGAACAAATGCTGATTCGCAGTTAGAAATATTACCTAATATTGAACCGTACGCCATGAAGACTTCTGCAGGAGAGAACCCTCAGTGTTCTTGTTTCATAATCTCAACTGAAGACAAGTATTTGGAGACTTTCTCCGGGATATTTTTTTCCCCGAGTCTCTGTGGGATAGTGTTCTTAGGAGGATATCCTTGGAAATAGAGAGCGAGGGCTGGAGAGCAATTAGTTCTATATCGACTATGGTCGGGATTTACAACAATATCACCTGCTTGTGTATTTATAACTGACATATATGGATTACTCAACAGTGGCTAATTTCTAATGGGAGTCCTCCGGCGAGCATTTTAAGTTTTCCGATTAGATACTAAAAATTTGAAGGCAGTTAGGTCTCACTGTTTGATTTTACAGTAACTTGATCTACGTACGGATAAGCACTGTATTCGAGTGATTACTTCAGCCCTTTTTCCACACGTGCGTCGCGTCGTCGCAGAAACCGCTTCATTTACCTCAGGTCAGCGAGATCATTTATGTGGTCCCTGGTTTGATGCGGAGGCCATTTTATGGGCCAGCAGGATAGATTCAGACAAGGTTCAAGACAATAGAGATGAAGGTCTGAATGTCTTAAAATCACGAAAGCAGTAGCAATGATACTGTGCCACATGTACCATGTTGCCACACCGCAGGATTCGGTGGGGCGAAAAAAATGGTTTCATCGATGTGGGTCCATTGAGGAGCTATGTCTCTGGTGGATCACTAACCAGAAGGATCTAGTATCTATTGTCACCATATGGAAGGACAGGATGGAATGAGCGGAGTATTGAGCGATACCGAATTGAACGAGCCCTGCCCGGAAAGGACAGCAAACTGCAGGCATCTCAATTAGTGCCACTGATCACTAACTTAAGGAGTTATTTGTGATCAATGATTCATTCTGATAAATTGCCGGCTTGACCAAATTACCGGCTTGACCAAATGTTCAAGCATCAAGCATAAGAGATCCATAAGTTATATCGTGGCGCATATGAAGAGCTAACCCTGTGGACTAATCATCCGAAGCCATAGTTCCATTCCTGGGATTTATAACGAGGAGTAGGTCAATACGTCGATGAAACCCGCGGCATTCACTCGGTCACCAGACTAAATAGTCTTCGTCATAGCAACTCCCTGAACTTCTGTGTGGGGTTTGTCCTTTGGCATCATACCACACATCCCCACGAGTTCGTTTGAAGGAGTATATAGTAACTGGATCGAGGTCAGTTTGAGACTAGACATGTCTCGAATCCCTGATTCCAACTCGATCAAGTTCAATCCATAATTTTTATTGAAACAGACAGAAAATCAAGAGCACCGGTTGTCGAGGAGAGAGAACCATCATAATCCATCGTGACGACTAGGGCGTATGGCGATCCGAAACTATTAGACTAGACTACAATGCAAGTGTTACTGCGTATATGGGAACTGCGAGCGAGCGAGCGCCTACTGGACCCAGTGAAACCTCCTTAATCGCTTCTCTCACATTATTCTTCAACTATAATGGCGCACTGGCCGATGACTGACTATGATGTGGTCTGGAAAGTTGGCACTTGAACTGTCAGAACAGATGGAGTACAGAATAGGTCAGAGGATATTGAAACCTGAATCGTGTCGGCTACTTGGAAGGTGACAAAAAGCATTTGTATCTTGTATATATTGTACCGTCATGTCCCCGGCAAGTTTTTGATCTTTTTTTGTAATTTCCTGAGGCCAAGAAGCTGCTTGAATTCCGGGGATAATGTTTTAGCGTTTTTTCATCATCTATGAGATAAATTACAATTACTTGAATCCAATTTGCTGATATTCGACAAGGACTACATTAATCCAGAATAGTCTGCTCAGTTGATCGCGATGGGAAGTTGTTTGTCTCCGAGACGTGGCAGGATAGTGCCGAGTACTAGGGAAATCGACGACCATACGCTGTGCGTTTATATAATATATGCCTCGAGTAAGAGGAAATCAAAAGAGTCATTGAAAGCTTCGTCATCACCGTGCATCTATCTACTGAAGATATCAAAAGTTGAAGTTGGGCATGTCCTCAGGTGTTGGAACAGGGGGGGGCGAAGCACTGAAGATGACACTCGTGCTCCTCTACTTGACGCCAATGATTCGCAATTGCCCAGATCCAGGATCATAGAAACAATCTCATCACCTTTCATAAGAAGCAAGGACAAGATTCACTGCGTCGTTTGTTACAGAAGTGGATCTTGTGCATGGATGTCAAGTATTGACAGTCAAAGCTCAGATAATGAGCCTAATCTCATTGTAGGTATTGCTGCCACACAACCTACAATGCAACGACCAAGACGCTTCAACAGAAGATAGGGCGGGTTCGCAGAGAAGCATCCAAAATGGCAGTGTAGGGTCCTTGAATGCATACAAGATCTGTAGGAGTCCGACGTATCCACCGATGTCGTTCTGATTGACAGCGAACAATGGCACAATGCATGTAGGCAACACAGTGACTGGCGCTGCTGAAGGCTAGACATAAAATATGTTTATCGAGTTCAGGATTGGCACATCTCAAGATCTTTAGCAAGGGTAATGCAAGAGAGAGCTGGGGAAGTTACTGAAGAGGGAAGCTGTTGTTCAACCCAGCAGCTGCGCTCACTACTTCGCCTTAGCTGGCTTTAGGCTGGAGATTTTAAATTAATCCTATCCCTATCTTGATCTAACAAAACCACGATGTCGGGCAACTCGGCCAGGCAGATGGATCTGGGTGGTCGGGGTCCCATAAGGTATTTAAAGGGAGATGTGAAGTACGAACAGCACCAGACCAGTCAATGTTCCCCAGACAAACATCATATTCGTACTTGTTCATGTCTGGTTTCTCTCAAAATTCTTATGTGTCCAGATATGTCTCTCTGGCCGACACGAAGACTTATTTGGACGTCGAATTCAGTGATGACGAACAGTACCACTCCTTCCTATCCCTCGACCTTGCAGAAACTCCGTCTACCCGCTCTGTCAAGCTCAGATATAAGGTTACTTCCTCCAAACACACAACCGTCAAGTCGAGGTCCAGGATCAAGTATGTCCCTCGTTATTCTTAGCTTATTCTACCTCTCACACAATATGCTGTAGTTCTGCCCGAGAAATGCCCTGTTGCAATTCTTTGCGGTCCGGTCCCTCGCCCAAACCTATTCCCTCAAGGACTCTTCCTTCCCCTCCATCTTATCAACCCCAGCAGCCAGCCCCTAGCCAGTCCTCCCTTACTTCCTCTGAATTTGTTTTGTCTTCGTCTTCTCAACAATTAGATGTCTCATCTCTCCGCCTCCTTCGCCAACCTTCAGAAGTGTCTTTCCAAACTCGCTCTCGAAACAGAGCTGCAGCTCTTGCTGCTTTGGAAGGGCAACGTGTGTCAATACTCTCCCCTCAACCCAGAAATTTCATGAGTATGAGTGATGACGAAGACGAGGATGAAGACGAGTCCGTGGATAGTGTCGTCCCCCATTTAGATACAGAGGACGATGAAGATTATACTCCCTTTTTCAACCCCTCCTCTGAGCCGGAGGACATTGTTTTACCGGCAGATGAAATAAAAAACTCCTTCCCCTTTTGCTATGTACCATGTCCAAACGACGATAACCTCTGCGGCTGCGAATCTTCTCAGCGACGAGTGAAGCCTAAACCGAGAGCTGCGAGGCGTTTTCACGAAAGTTTCATTGATCTCTACGACAACGATGACGATTATGGCTCGACCTGGAGGTCTAGCTTCATTCAAGTCCCCATCCTCTCATAGCCTTTGACATAAATTTTTCGTGGTCATTTCCTGTTCTTCCTCATGCGCATTTGTAAATCTACACACCACATTCTTGTTATTCTTTCGCCGGTACAGCCATAGGC
>Ga0153975_1000232_pt1 | contig 16810 bp, 17 predicted proteins | sample TSGA059MetaG_FD_104694 | JGI IMG/M metagenome (GOLD analysis project Ga0153975, IMG submission 104694) | Attine ant fungus gardens microbial communities from Georgia, USA - TSGA059 MetaG | ecosystem: Host-associated > Fungi > Mycelium > Unclassified | place: USA: Georgia, Yuchi Wildlife... | reverse complement strand
TCGAGTTCACTACGCATTCTAACGAGGTCAAAAGTTTTGTCAATGAGGGAACCTGTTCGTCCACCAGTCAGCTTATCAAAGCTCTGGTGATGTATCAACCGCTTCCATCGCTCCATCTATAATATGTATTGTCGACTATATTGCCGACGCCCGGTTTTAACTTGCACTCAACCAATAGGCATGCACATGCAGTTCACATGCATTCGGTTCATTGGCTGGCCTGGTTCCTCACTCTTATCGAGGATCTGCTACGTTGCATGCACATCATTTCCGATATATTCCGCGCAATTCTGCGAGCAACTCAATGGCTCCGCTTTTTCATCCTTCCGTATTCAAGCACCGCATGCGATCCTGCTTCAATCTAGATCTTGCGCTTTCGTAAATAGCTCAAGGTCCTACTGTATCTTCTTACTGAGGTATCTAACTTGACTTCGTAATCGATTGTATACCATCTCTTTGCCACTTGGAACGATGGCATGATGTAAAAAGATCTGGTGGGACCATGTATTTGTGTTGAAGCATGCTCCAAACATCCGTTGGCGTGGCCGTGGATTATACTGGATTCGCTCATGCCTACAAAGACGCTGTCCTTAGGTTGTCAATGATCTCCTGCTCTACTATTCGAAGATGATATCAACGCACCGGACTTTTAGGCCCCCTTCTGTTGAAGCAGGGGCTTCAGAATGTCCAGGGAAGACTTGAAGAGCAAAGAAATGGCCAGCATGATCAGGTTACCACATCCCATGTGCTCGAGGATTTCGCTAGGGAATCAGATACACCAACGTGAAAAATAATGTTGATATTCAGCTGTTAGATCATGGAACCCAAGCGAAGCAGTTATGGATCATTATCACTATACGTTTTGCGTCCGACGTTTGAGCCTTGGTATTGTTAACTGGTTTTGGTATTTTCAAAGGGCATGATTCTGTGCCTGAAACAAAGACTGTTTTCCATCTGTTTGACTCTAATCATTTTGCAGCTCCAATGACTTTTCTGAAAGTATATTTTGCAAGTACTCTAGGAGTAGCCAAGAACAAACTAATGATTATCTTTATCTCTTGGATAGAGATTGGACGGAAACTAAAGAGCGAAGATTCACATGGTTATTACCTGAGGTGCAAAGGTTTATTGTCCTAGAATTTGCAGATGGTACTAGGTTCGATTTAGAATATCTAGCCCCTGTCTCCATGAATCAATATTCATAGAAGGCCCGAAATTTCATCGGATTCAAAGAATGTTCGGAGCCATCGAGCCTCTTGCTCCATATCTTCCGGGGTTCTTGGCAATCGTTCTTCATCTGCACCAACTTTTAGTATCCGATGGGGCTCTCGAAAGTTTGAGGCAAGGTTAATTTCACTTGTTTCGAGGGCTGGGTAAACAGCATCGTTATCACCAGAGAACCGATCATTGTGGGCCTTTCTGGGGAGCAAATGGAAATGTACGTGCGATACACTCTGTCCAGCAGCTTTACCATCCTAACAACATCATGGCCATGAGCAATACACCTTGAATAAGCAAAGATGGCCACTTGCTTGGCAGGCAACAGTCAAAGCATCTGCTCCATAAGCTTGCTCGATAATTATACCAACGCGCTGAACACTATGCATGAGGGATACTAATTCCGATGCTATGAAATTTCCAATCAGAAGAGTGGCACACAAAAATGTCAAGCGATTTCGGTACCATTGAGGTCGGCGATTCGAGGGACAGGGCGAGTAGGTATAACAAGAACATCTGGAAATGCAGTGATATCTGAGTCAGTTCCAGGAGACAGCTCCGAGACATACGACCAGGTACTATAGGCTTGAGGTTGACAATGGCATATGAAAAAGAGCTCCGGTAAAACGCCTGACGAGAAACCTCGAAGGTAGAGAAAAAGAGACTCGATGACATTGACAAGAATATTTCTATAAATAGATGATGGTCTCTTTTTGCCGATGCACAAGACGTACTTGGAGTAGTGGCTGCTTGCTCCCTTATTTTTCGTCTTCTATTTGATCCACTTGTTATATCTTCAGCGAAAAGTTTTTGTCTTTCGATTGTCGGTGGTGTGGAATGTGTGGTGTAACTTGGTAAGAGGGCTAGTTTGAAAAAGATGAAACATTGATATGAATTCATGATTGTATCTAGCTTCAGTTTGGTCAAGTGGGCACAGTTATACCATTGGTCGCCAAAAGAGATAATAGCCTACGCTATGAAGACTCTCGGCGAGCTTCATATTCTGGAGCCTGTCATGAAGGAAATAGATATTCAAATGACTTCAGGTTTATGCCAACATGAAGTCATTTATGACCTGAGTAAATAAATGTTCATAAGAAAATCGGGCAGTAGAGTCCTCTGATATAGCCCAGAGGTAAAGTATAGGCTCGACGCTTTTCTGCCTTTGCTTAATTCAAACACTTTCCACCTCAATAAGAAACCCATTCGAGTCACATCATTCTACGAGCTCAGTGCTGGTAATCTGAGCCTATAAGACAAAATCACTTATGAAGTTGGCTGACGGCACCACAAGTGCCGTTCGTAGTTCTGTGACGAGGAGTTCAACTTATGGCCCAGTAGGAACAAACAAGGCTTGAGATCAGCGTTATGACAATCTACAACCACACTCAGCTGTGCTCGAGTCAAATGTGCAACGAACTTACGATGGCTTCGGCAAGCTAGGGCAGGGTCCTTAACAGACGACAAGCTGAACAATATCTGGGAGCATCATGATATGAAGGAAGAAGTCGATGATCCATTGAAGAAACCAGAATACAATCCGAACTTGAGGCCTATCAAGCCATTTAATGTAGGTCATCACTTGGCAAGGATGAAATAAATGTAGAGCAGGGGGCCAAGGAATTAGATAACAAGACAATATAATAGCATACATAAGGACAACAGGATGAGGCAACATTTGAAACATAGATAACACAGAATTTGAGTTGAAATCAATTAAATTCATTCCAATCAACATCGAGAACCCGAATCCCTCTACGCATCAATCGCCTTCTCCATTCTTTGATTTCGCCTTGCACACCTGCCTCTTGAGCTCGAGAAGAAAGACCCTTTTTCAGCTTCCGCACCTTGTTTGTGCGGAGGACATGCAGCCGGGGTGAGTAGCATAAAAGCTTGTCCAATACCGGCCAAAAATCAGAGATAGGCCCGGGAATGGATAAAATCTGAAGAGGGTGCCTTTCAGAGAGAACCAATTCAGGCAGTGGGTTTTCCAGGGACAAGTGTTGCAAATTTGGACAAGATTGAAGAAGGTCCACTGGTGATGGATGAAGCCTCGTGGGCCATGATTTTGGAGTGGATAAAAGGAGTGAGCGAAGTTTTTGGCCGTGAGTAGTTATAAATTTGGACGCGAGTGACATGGGGTATGGTATATCAGCATATGGCGTTAAAGTTAGTTTCTGAAGAGATGGGAGGGGAGAATGAAGAAGGGCAAGCATAAGTGGAGAGCGATGCATAGAAAGCAAGGTCAAAGTGCGTAAGCTTGGAAGATTCAAGGGAACGAAAGAGTTAAGGTCATGTAATTGAGAATCTTCATCCTGACTAGCGGACGCCTCAAAGATGAGCTCTAGCTCAGTCGAGTCGAGGTTGTGACCAATGATGTCAAGGGTTTCAATGTTTGTACAACTCCGAAAGAGTTGGACAACGGGGTCTTCGTCTGGGAGTGTCGAGAGCTGTGGGAAGTATGAAAAACCTTCCAATGCACGCAGATTGATAGCACCCTCGCGTTGAGCAAGAGAAGAGATTGCGCGGCGACTCATAACGAAAGACGGGCTGATGGAGAATCGTCGGAGGAAAGGCGTGAGAGGGAAAAGCTGGGTGAGAAGTGAATCAAATTGAAGAGCCTGTTTGGCGCCTTCAAATGTGAGGCCCGAGAGGTCTAGTTCGAGAACCCATCGTCCGGGGGCTGAATATGGGATTCGACGGATAGAATCCCATTTTTGGTCAGCCGTGGAGAGGCACTGGTAGAATTGTCCGAGTTGTCTAATACAGGTGAAAGTGACAGCCGAATAAAGGGCAGGGAGAGCAGCATCCTTGAAAGTGATGGATTGAGCAGTCTGAGACAGTTATTATGAAGAGGGATAGGCTTACTTTAAGAGACTTGCAGATAGTCAGGTATGAAAATGCCCATGTAGTAGCTTCCCTTCCGCCACCAACAACTGCGAATGCAAATATATCACCCCATATTTCAGAAGGTAAAGCTTTGGATGGTCTTTTGAAAGGCATGAGTGGCAACAGAAGAAGTCTTCCAGGTCGCTGAGCATATAAACGAGGTTGAAGAAATATGACTTCAGCACCGGCTGAGGCCATTCTGTTGGACAGTCGATTAGGAGAAAAAGGTAGAGTAAAAGTCTCGGCAGTATATTTCAGGGCAATTTAGTACGTGTTCAAAACCGTCGCCCGTTCGGCCTAGCTAAGAGTCAGAAATTAAAGATGACCAATGATCACAGGATGAGAGGACGAGATTGGGTGACACCACAGAATCTAAGTTTATCTCCAGATGATCCCCACGACATAATTTAAAAATAACCACAGAGGACCAGCACAAAATTATAATATATCGCTCATTTCATCCATGAAATTTTCGTAGTCATCATTCTTCTTAGCTTTTCCTTTCTTGACATCGCTTGACTGCCGAGAGAAAGTACGTGCAGCGGCGAATTGAGACTTAAGCACACCTACGAGATCTGGGCGTGCACTGGCTGGGGGGGACCCTGTTTCTTTATCTTGTTCTTTGTTTCCTGGGACTGCGAGTTCCAGAGGAGGGGCAGCGTTCACTTGCGAGTTCCAAGTCGTGGCCATTCCTGGTTTCTTCTTCTTCATCAGGGATTTTGGCAAGAATGCAGTTGCTTCCTTCTGGAAATCACGCAACTGAGGCGCAGCAATTACGGTTGCGTTAGCGAGCTCAGCTGCAGCGATGGGTTTAGGAGGGAGAGATGGATTTGATGGAAGCATAGAGTGCGATGCGTATTGATTGACACGGTGCGCTTGGTAGGTTGTATGAGGAATGGACGAAAGGGGATCTTGGATAGCGGACACAGATTGGTTGCGTGGAAAGAAACCTGGAGGCACAGGAGGGAAATGTGCCGGAGATGGTAAAGGTGGGTGCGGGTAGAATGGGACACCAGGTGGCGGAAACATAACTGCACCAGGAGGAAAACCAGGGATTGGCGGGGGTGGCACCATAGGAGGTACTATAGGAGGAAATGGTGATGATGGCGTCACGTTTCCAATGGGAAAACCAGGAGGCGGGTGAGAGGATGGCTGTGTTAATGGAGGCGGCTGCATGGGACCTGTGCGCGGGCTTTAGATGGAGGATCAAGCAATTAGAAGATTCATCTTTACTAGGAGGAGGACCTTCAGGGAGGAATATTTCATCATCACTTTCCACAAACTCATAGCCCGCTGGTGGCGCACTCAATAAGGGAACATCTGCATCACCTGAAGGAAATTTATCATTAAGATACGAGATACCTAATATTGCGTACTCACCAGCGCCACTATCCACCTCATCAGGTCGAAGCGCTGGGTGACGGTCAATGATTGGCATGAAAAACAATAGCGAACAACTCACGACGCTCCAGGTAAGGCATACCTGGAGGGGGAACACCGAAAGGATTCAGCACCGGGTCATAGTAGAGACTACGCTCTGGATGACGGGGTAGGCCTTTCTTGTTGAATAAGTTCCTCTTCTGCGGTACAGGCTCATCGGGTTGTGCAGTTGTGTTGTCGTCTCCATGCTTTCTGTGTCTGCGATACACAATATTGCGCTGCTCTGGATGCTCCTTAACATATTCCTCTTTTTTCTTACTGATTTTTTCTAGTTCAGTTTTGAGTTGTGCAAGACGCGTCTTGTCACCGTTGGTGGATTCGAGTTGATTGATTTCCTCCTCGAGTTCTATGAGATAGTCAGACAGAAGGAGCACAAAGAAGGGAAGAGACATGCCAGTCGTGTCCTTCTTGACAAGAGCAAAGTCGCGGGCTTTTGCGCGATCGGCCTTGTTCTACTGCCTGAACGTGGTGAGTCTGGTGCTGTGGAAGAGCAAGCTAAAACTGTGCCTTTTTGAGCTCTTTTTTGCGCTGAGCCTTGCCTAGGAGACATGAATAGAGGAGCAGGGCAGGGAGGGTGGACTTACGGTAGGCGTCTGCGGGATTGAGATTGCCCTTGGGCATGAAGGAGAAAGGAGGCACGTGTGTGGCGGTGAGTCACGACATTCGAGTCCTCTGCTCGCAACATGTCCCATGTCCCTCTTGCCTGGGCCCAAGATGGCTGCTAGTCAGCCCACAAACCTCAACCATCTCCTCAACTTTTCTCTTCCCCCCAGACAGCCCCACCCCCCGTCCACCACCTGCCGGAGGAGCAGGAAGACGGGCACAGCACATGGCCCATGGAATAAAGAACGTGAGCTCGTCATGTCTTATCTCCCTTCAAGACCTCTCAGACTTGACAGGCTTTGTCAATGCTCAGTATCGTTTTGTCATGAATCCAAATGGCGACTATACTGTACATTTTGCGGATCCAGACATGTCAGTCCCTTGTCGCAATCACTTGAAACAACTCACCATCGCGTACTCATAGTTTCTTTCAATGGCCAGACATCCTGCAGGTCATCATACCTCGATCTCCGGTATTGGCATCTGCTTCCGCAACATCGCTCTCTCAGGACGATAGCCAGACCAATTGCCCCATCTGCTTGTCTCCCCCTGCTGCTCCACGGATGACCAGGTGTGGTCACGTGTGTTGCTCGTCTCTATCTCTTGGTTCGCAAGTACTCATCTTTCCTCTAGATCTTCTGCTTCCCTTGCATCCTCCACTACTTCGGGACTTCCGACAACAAGTGGGCTCGATGTCCGATCTGTTTCGATTCAGTCAATGAAAAGCAGCTCAAGAGCGTCAAATGGTTTGACCGGAACGTCGATGATACTGTGTCCAGAGCCTCCTCGTCTTCCTCCGTCGTTCAAGATAATTTTGAGAACTCGCCTCGACAGGGATCTGTCCTTCATATGCGCCTGATCGAACGCCCACAGATTACTACACTTGCTCTGCCACGCTCTCCTACATGGCCCTCCGAATTGCTGCCACTTCATCAGGCTCCCTTTCATTTTCTCCCCGACGTTTACCAGTTTTCAAAGTTCATGCTTGCTACCCCATCATATCTCGTCTCAGATCTCACACATGATCTGGAAGAGCTGACCGCGGAGCGCCGCCTCCTAGCTGGCATGAAAGATGATCTCGGAGTCTCTTTTATAGATGGGGCTGTGACTAAAATTCAGCAACAGATAGCAAGGGCAACCGCTCTTAACACTCCCATGTTGAGAGGGCAAATTGAAAGGGCATACAAGGATAAGCTCGAGCTCGAGGAACGAGTAATGTATCGTGAGAAAAGGCAGCTGGACGTACAATCTTTCAAAGAGGATATACCCGCCGATTTCTTAGCTATGAAATTACCAGGAATCTGCAAGCCAATTTTGCTATCCTCTTCAGAGCTTTGGCGAGTCCAAGAAACTTCACCAAGGTTAGTAGCCTCCAAGGCACGTAATCAACCACGCCCGCGACGGAACATCAACCCTCCCCCTCCAACGAACCAGACATATTATTACTATCAAGCGGCCTCCGGTTTACCTATTTATCTCCATCCACTCGATATTCGCATCCTTCTTGCGCATTTTAACAGCTACTCTGCATTTCCTGATACAATCACTATCCGGGTCGATGCGTTCTCAGAAAGTACAGTAAACGATGACCTGCGCAAACGCTGTAAATACCTCGCACATCTTCCTCAAGGTGCTGATGTCGTATTTATCGAAGCCAATCTCGAAGGGGTAGTTGGTTCTGAGGGCTTGAAGAATTTTGAAGGATTACTTGAATCACGAACTGTGAGGCGGAAAGAAAAGGGGAGAAAGGATGACCGGGCCAAGGCTAAGGCAGAGGAACGGGAGCGAGAGAAAGAGAAGTTTTGGGCGTCTTCTGGGGCAAACTCCATTGCTGGTTCAGATCCAATCTTGATCTCGACTCCTCCACGAGTAGACAATTTTCCAGCACATGGGACAGGAACGCCACAAGAAGAGTCTGAACTTTGTGAGCCTTCGTCGCCACAGCAACAGCAATTTTTGGGTGCATGGGGTACTCGTAGTTTTGCTTCAGCACTGCATTCGCCTCCAGCACACCCTTCTTACCGAGCACAACAGAGGGATGGGAACAACATAGAAGATGAGTGGGATATGGATGTCGCTTGGCATGAGCTAGAGCAACGAGTTGGTAGGAGGAAAAAGGGCGCTAAGCTTGTCGTTCTTGGCGGTGCTGGTGGACGTCGACGATAATGCACACTTTAGTGAAGAAGACAAATATATTTCATCTTTCTGACAAATAAAGCATTCATAGGTTTTTGTTTTCCTCTTTTGGTTGGTGCTAGTAAATAATATTATCATCTGTACCGAAACATTGTACTGCAACCTTGAGCATAATTTTTGCAATGATTTTATCAGGAGCTTCAGCAGGTCTATAATGAATGTTTCATTCAACAGTTAAAGTGTTGAGCTAGATTGTGAATAATACACAATGCTAAATGAGCAAGTAAAGGAAAGAGAGAAAGAAAACATGATATGAAATATTTCTAGGATGGACAGAGTTCACTATGACTGACAGACTTCAAAGGCCATAGACATTGTGATACAAATACAACCGTGAAAGTCGTTCAAAGAAACTCGCAACCACGTGCGATGGTATCGGTGCTATCGACCATTCAGAAAGGCTATTCAACAAGCTCAGGAATCAAAGGCAAAAATGCATAGGATAAACAACAGCGAGAAAAAAATAAACGTCGTTTCTAATGTTCACGGCACCAGATTTGTCGAGAGTCAAAAAAATGCTTGAGATGATCGCGACGATTCCCAGATACGTGTGATAGACTCATAGCATGCACTTGTAGTATAAATTCTAGATGAGTGAGAGATAGTTGGATGGTGCAACTAAAATAACAGTTGACGTGAGCTACAAGCATGAAGGATGAAAAATTTGTTGGGCTCACTCCCGACTGTTCCATCAAGCTTCCGTGCTTGCCACCATTTCCCATTCTTGTCTAGTATATCCAGCGACTCACCCTTGTGAAACGAAATTTCATGAGGATCGTCAGGATTTGCCGCGTCTGATTGACAGGATCAGGAAGCGATCGATGGAAACGGAAACACTTACAGCTATACAGGGCGCGAGCTTTGTATGAGAAAGTATCGGCAGGCTGCGCTGCAGGATCCGCAGCAGAATTGGATCCTTGTGAACCACCAGCACCAATACCCGCCATCAAAGGAGAATGAGAACCATTTTCCGCAGCTCCAACAGATCCAGCATTAACGCCCGTTGCATTGTTAATGCTAGCAGCACCCCCAACACCAGTAGCGGCACCAATACTTCTATTCGCAGGATCAATACTGCCTGAAAAACTGTTCTGACTGCGGAGTGCAGCATTTCCGTTTGCAAAGTTTCCTCCCACTTTGGAATCATATGCGACATCCTGTGCTCCGATTCCGTTACCTTGAGCATAACCAGCATAGCCATTGGCTCCTCCCATGTTATGCACAGAAGATTGAGGGCGTGTCCTTCGACGACGTGAAGGGGGTGTAAGACCACCGTTTCCCATAGAGTTGAACATATGGAAGGCCAGGGAGTCTTCTTCAGATGTAAAATAGAGAACCCATAGGATATTGACGATAGCCAGGATGAGCCAACCGGCGGACATAGCTTTGACTGCAGCGTCCGAATTGTTGAACTGCACTCCGTTCACGGAAAATACAATAGCAACTGCGCCAAATACAGATATTTGGAAACGATGCATTGATACTGCATCTGTTGCGAGGGTGTAAAGGACGCCGAGGATGAGGAATAATTCAAGAAATACAGCAAACCAGAGGTCGCCGGCAGTGCCGCCTGGGAGTCACAAGTTATGTCAATATCACTCCTCTAAGCATTGTGGACAAAGACGTACGAGCTTCGACAAAAATTTGAGAAATGAAAGTGACAAACCATGCAGCCTGATTGAGGATGAACATGCCTGATTACTTCTATGGAGGAGGGGAGACTCACAATCGCAAGAACAGAAGTAAAAAGGAAAAGATAGTGGGTGAGTATTGGCGTGAAGTCGAGACCTTCACTTCCACGAGGCGGCATGACTAGAGGGCAAAAGAAGCTAGGCAAGTCGGACAAAGAGAAGAGGAGTGCGTGAGAAGTTTTTCCATTTTTGGAGTTTGAACAATGTACTGCCGTTGAATCTGCGGGTGAATTGATAAAGCATACTGTCAGTTATCTTAATAAAATATACTCTTGCAATGATATGGTCGATGTCCACAAAGCAGAGTATATTAATGAGAGTAAGGTACCCTTGATGGGCCCTGATTATCGTTGAAATCTATGCCTCTGAACAGATGATTACTAATACTCGATAAATTAATAAACATTATCATTACCTACCCACCAGTAAACTTCATCTGTTCCTTCCTCCATTAATTGCATGCCTTCTGTAATCACACCTTTGATGCCGGGTCCCACTTGAGCCCACTGCATTCTAGCACGAGTTTTCTGGTTGCAGAATAAGATTCTGGGAAAAAAAGACATACCATGCGCATCACATAGACATACTCAGATTCAGACAGAGTCAGTAAAAGAGTCAATAAGAGCCAGTAAGAGTCAAGATGATTTCAAGTAGTATTAGAAGATCTTCATGAGTCTGCTTGACTAGAGAGTAAATCCCTATGACTTGATCCCGTCTTGTTGGGTCATGAGTCAATAGTCACGTGAAAAAACCTGCCCTAATGCTCAAATTATCGATAAGACAGGGTCGAGAAACTTTTTTAGTGCCCAACTGCTGAAAACAATCTCATCTTTCAGAGATTGTCATCTACTACTCTCTTCTGTTCGCCGTAGAAAAGTTTTGCCATGGTGTACGTTCCTTACCTATGGTTCCATTTGATTGATTAATCGACTTCCCCAGTAACTTCACAGTAGGCGAGTAAAGGCCATCCCGCCGACTATGTGGATGTACTCATGATGTTGCATTTAGATCAGATCCGTGGTCTTATGGACCGCTCTACCAATATCCGTAACATGAGTGTCATTGCTCACGGTAGGTTTTCATTGACAACGACACTCGACGGTGATCTAAAGGGGAAATAGTCGATCATGGCAAATCTACTCTCACCGATTCTCTCGTCTCAAAGGCTGGTATCATTGCTACTGCGAAGGCCGGTGAAATGCGATTCACCGATACCCGAGAAGACGAGAAAGAGCGTGGTATCACCATCAAGTCCACCGCAATCTCCATGTACTTCGAGGTTGATAAGGAGGAAGTTAGCTCCATCAAGCAAAAGACAGACGGTAAGTTTGACATTAAAGGACTCGATAAAGCAGATGGCTCAATTTCGATCTTAGGCAACGAATTTTTGATCAACTTAATTGATTCTCCAGGACACGTCGATTTCTCGTCTGAGGTCACCGCCGCTCTTCGTGTTACCGACGGTGCCCTAGTCGTCGTTGATTGTGTTGAAGGTGTTTGCGTACAAACGGAGACTGTGCTTCGCCAAGCTTTGACAGAGCGCATCAAACCTGTCGTCATCATCAACAAGGTCGATCGTGCCCTTCTTGAACTGCAATCTGGAAAGGAGGAACTCTTCCAATCCTTCCAGCGTACCATTGAGTCGGTGAATGCGATTATTTCCACATATCACGACGAAGCTCTTGGAGATGTCCAGGTTTATCCTGACCAAGGGACTGTCGCCTTCGGTTCCGGTCTCCACGGCTGGTGTTTCACTCTCCTCCAATTCGCCAATCGCTACTCCAAGCGATTCGGTGTAGATAAGGGTAAAATGATGACCAAACTTTGGGGTGATAACTTCTTCAATCCTAAAACTCGTAAATGGACGACAAGCCCCAACGATGCTGATGGCAAACCTCTTGAACGTGCTTTCAACATGTTCGTTCTGGATCCCATTTTCAAAATTTTTGACGCCGTCATGAATTTCAAAAAGGATATTGTCAATTCTATGTGCGAAAAGCTTGACATCAAGCTTACCAGTGAAGAGCGTGACTTGGAGGGCAAGGCTCTTCTCAAAGTTGTCATGCGCAAATTCCTTCCAGCCGGCGACTCCCTTCTGGAGATGATTGTCATCCACCTTCCCTCTCCCGCCACCGCTCAACGCTATCGTGTTGAAACCCTTTATGAAGGGCCAATGGATGACGAATCCGCCATTGCTGTCAGGGATTGTGATCCCCGTGGTCCTCTTGTTCTCTATGTATCCAAGATGGTACCGACTTCCGACAAGGGTCGCTTCTATGCTTTCGGTCGTGTATTCTCTGGCACAGTCAAAGCTGGCCCTAAAGTTCGCATCCAAGGCCCTAACTACATCCCAGGGAAAAAAGATGATCTATTCGTCAAGTCCATTCAACGGACTGTTCTCATGATGGGCCGTTATATCGAACCCATCGAGGACTGCCCAGCTGGTAACATCGTTGGTCTAGTTGGTATTGATCAGTACCTACTCAAGAGTGGTACTCTTACTACGTCTGAGACTGCTCACAATATGAGAGTCATGAAATTTTCCGTCTCCCCTGTTGTACAGGTCGCTGTGGAGGTTAAGAATGCTGCTGATCTCCCCAAGCTCGTTGAAGGCCTCAAGCGTCTTTCGAAGTCCGATCCTTGTGTCCAGGCCTCGATCTCTGAGACTGGTGAGCACATTGTAGCTGGCGCTGGAGAACTTCATCTCGAAATCTGCCTCAAGGTACAGTCATGTTAAATTTGTCGGATCTAAACACATCTTTGACTGTGTCCAGGATCTTCAAGAAGATCATGCCGGTGTACCGCTCAAAATATCTGATCCTGTTATTCCTTACCGTGAGACCGTTAGGGCCGAGTCCAGCATTGTTGCCCTGTCCAAATCGCAAAATAAGCACAATCGTATCTTCAGCAAGGCTACGCCTCTTGAAGAAGAAGTCACGAAGGCAATTGAGGAAGGAAAGATCAATGCCCGTGACGATTTTAAGGCCCGAGCTCGTGTCCTTGCGGACGAATTTGGATGGGATGTTACCGAAGCGAGAAAGATTTGGTGTTTCGGTCCCGACACTACCGGTCCTAACTTATTGGTCGACACCACCAAGGGTGTGCAGTATTTGAACGAAATCAAAGATTCCTGCGTTGCCTCGTTCCAATGGGCGACTAAAGAAGGTGTACTGTGTGAAGAAAACATGCGCGGAGTTCGCGTTAACATCCTTGATGTCACTGTATGTCCCTTCCCTCTGTCTTTCGTGACTTTTCTTATGATTTTACATCTAGCTACATACTGATGCTATTCACCGTGGCGGAGGTCAAATAATTCCTACTATGCGTCGTTCCTGTTATGCTGCCTGTTTGCTTGCGCAGCCGACACTGCAAGAACCTGTTTACCTAGGTATGGTATCAGCGCGATCAATAGCTGTTAGTTCGATTGACAGTCGCTTTTCAGTCGAAATCCAGTGCCCGGAAAATGCTATTGGTGGAATTTACAGTTGCCTGAACAAACGTCGTGGTCAAGTCTTCAGTGAAGAACAGCGACCAGGAACACCCATGTTCACAGTGAAGGCCTACCTTCCCGTTGCTGACTCATTAGGCTTTAACGGTGAGCTGCGTGCCCACACCGGTGGACAGGCATTCCCCCAGTCAGTCTTCGACCACTGGGAGCAGATGAACGGTGACCCTCTTGAGAAAGGTAGCAAGATGGAGGAACTGGTTAAGAGTGTTCGCAAAAGAAAAGGTCTCAAGGTAAATGTATCAAATCTCAGTTGCAGCGCAGCGATGCTTAGTTTTTTTTTCTCTAGGAAGAAATTCCTTCTCTTGATACGTACTATGACAAACTTTGATTATGTATCGTACAACTACAATGATTTCTCTGATTTCTCTTTTTTCATTTTAGCGTGAGAATATGACAGTGACAGTGACCAGGGATGAATCACAGAAGCGACAACAACCCTGTCCTCTTACTCCATCACACACGTTTTCTTTGCCGGATCATTCTCTCCTTCATCTTCCTTCCTCCATGGCAGCTAATCTCCCTGGTCTCTCTGCCTCTGTCACTCGTATCTTATATCTGAGTGGTTTCTCAAAGGAGCTCAAGACGAGGGACATTCAAGTCGCTTTCTCAAAATTTGAGAAATCACCTGCAGGTCTTAAAATAAAATGGAAAGACGACACAAGTCTCTTGATTGTGTTTCAAGATCCGACTGTGGGTGAGTATACAATAGGGCAGCGTATTTGCTACATCCTGATTTTGTTGTTTCATGCATTCTGATATTTTCTTTCATAGCGAAACGCGCGTATCTCCACACTCTTGCATTTCCGCCTCCAATTCTTGTTTCGTCCGATGGTCAAGCTGTCTCCATTCGACCTTATGATGGACCAGATGCTCAGGCTATAATCCAGAATGTAAATTCTCGGGGGCAACACAATCCTGGCGTTTCACGTTCTCATAATGTCCGATCTGCATCAATTTCCGTCCTTCCGAATACCCGTAGTATCTCTGGTATAGGCAATACCAACTACCGTAATCCATATACTATTGGAAGTAACGGTAGCAACCAGCATATCACCTTGCCCGAGCTTCCTAGCGGGCGAGATCGGGAACCATCTCCTACCCTGCCATCACTGCCTTCTCAACCGACGTTGAATAGTTTAATCAGCTCTTCTTTGGGTGAGACAGTAACTGGACCCAACATCCGATCGGATTCGCATGCGATCCTAACGACAAGTTTGTAGGAGTCGTCCTGTGAGTCGTCCACGTATCGGTGATCCTGGTAAACGAATGCTTGATCATGCCCTCCGCATTCGGTCCTCGAAACTCGGTCCTAGAGTTCTGAATGGAAGTAGAGGAAATGGTTCAAATGTAGTTGCTGAAAATATGCAGCTGTCACCTGGGGAGCCTGTGGTTGCAGAGTAAAGCTTCTAATCAACAAAGTAGGTAGTATCGGTGGTCATCGGCATCTCCTCGTTCCTTTTTGGATCGCAAAGCGATCCTCAGACCCATCCTTTCTAGCCTGTCTGCTGTCATTGATTGTAGTTTACGCTTCCACTATTTTCGTCGTTTTCCACCGTTGGTTTGACTGAGTCAGTGCCCAACCTTCTCGTTAAATTTATATAGAATCAAAGTAATAGGTTGTAGCGTCTTAGTTATATCTCAAACTCAAGCGTGTACCACTCTACGTCGATATGCTTCTGAGCCATCAAATATATGGATGACATATGAATGACCCAAGTTGGTTCGTGAGGCACGTCCAAGGCATCTTGATCATTACGATGGTTCACTCTCTCATGATTGATGACCATGGCTTTCCACATGGATATTTCGTGATTCGTTCAGTTGCCACGAATCGCTTGCTGGATGTTCAAGGTGACTGCGTTGAAGATGGGACCGAAATTGTGTTGTGGCCCGAGAAAGAAGGTTCACTGGTTGAGGGTCCGCTTGTTCCTATTATCAAGCCATTTGTACTTATCCATGCACCAGGATTCAGGGATCCAAACGCAAACAATCAGGTTTTTTTCATCGACACGGCTGGTTTTCTTTGTTCTAGATCCTCTGGACATGCTGTCGATATTGAAGGTGTGCACTGACCCAGTGTGCTCTCCGTATGCTCTAACAGCTTTGCATACTACATAGATGATCGCCTGGTTTTGCGTCATCGTCGCCCGGTGTCATACCCATACCCTAATGCATACTCTCATCCTTTGCCTAAATTTCGCTTTGACTCTCAAACCAGGGAGATTGCCATTGAATTCGACCACAATCCAGCATACCTCCTTTCCTCAACTGATACCGACAAAGATGGCTCCGGTTCATGGCGTAATGAAGCCCATTACTTAGTTTCTCAGCCGTTGAGAAAGACACGAACAATTATTGATGACGCATCTGAAATTATTACCACTGCCATTTCCAGCCCTATCAGTTTCTTCAGCGACACTTTTAGTAGGAAAAGTACCTCAAACCCAAAGGAAATCTTTGACGGAAACATCGATCTGAAGGAAGAGGAAATTGTTGACGAAGATCGTGGCCAAGAAGATGAGGTGGATGATTCACCTGAGATTGGTAGACATGTCAGAATGGTGAGCGTCATCGAGGACAATGAAGGCGAGCTGAGCAACAGAGCTCAAAGACGGAGGCAATGGGTAGTAACCCCCCTTCGTCGACTCAACGCCAGAACGTGTGGCACATGAAAAAATAACCCTGTAATTCACTAATATAATCTATGTATGTATATCTGATGTGAGCAATATCTCAAGTTCAATAAAGCCAGTGTCCACACAGTTTTGTCAAATGGCTCCCATTTCAGATCTTGTGTGGTGGGCACAAACAACGGAGATATAGGGAACACCTGCAACCCCTAGATATAGTCCCAACCAGTCGGTTCTAGTTCTAGTTCGCAACGCTCAATTGTACGTTGGTGCGCGGCCAACTCACTTTGACGCTCTCATTATGGTCCACAACAATGGGCACGCCAGGTATTTCTTACCCCTTGGACTCGGATTACTCTAACTCAATGCCTTATAAAGAAGTCTTTCTGGTGTGTCTCAAGTCTCCTTCTGGAAATAGTGTCTCCAGTAGGGACTTGAAGATTGGTCTTACTACAAAGATGATTGCAGACCTAAAAAGATAGTGGAACCCGGGTACTGTTGGAAACAGTTCGTCAGACTGGGAGTGATTTAAAAGTGGTCGACAACGATATCATACCCAGCATTTGAAAGGCGTGATGTCGCACATCTAGCCTGTCTTCCCCTGCATCCTCCAGTTGAAGAGGGATACTCTCTAT
>Ga0153975_1000229_pt1 | contig 16854 bp, 18 predicted proteins | sample TSGA059MetaG_FD_104694 | JGI IMG/M metagenome (GOLD analysis project Ga0153975, IMG submission 104694) | Attine ant fungus gardens microbial communities from Georgia, USA - TSGA059 MetaG | ecosystem: Host-associated > Fungi > Mycelium > Unclassified | place: USA: Georgia, Yuchi Wildlife... | reverse complement strand
TATGAGTCCCATTTGACTTCCAACAACGGAAATCTAGCAGCGCTTATTTCGGTACACCTTGGCTGATTCCTCCATACTAGGTCCTATTCTCACTGGGAATCATTGACCAGCTGGCTCCAGGCTTCCTATCTTTCTTGAGGTCGGCTTGCGGCGTGCCTCCCGATAACATATATCAGAAACCATGGAGGCCAAGGTGGCGTCGTCGCAACGCCCGCAAGCGCAGCATCGCGTACGAACTCACTTGAAACTATCTTACTTAAGTTCACGGCAAGGACCAAGCACATATATTGAAACCATCCGTGAACTTGGTGCGATGCCCCACCTCAACTGTCGTACTGTGTAACCGGTGTACGGTTACGAAAGATCCAAGGTTGCAAGAAATCTGAAACTCCAGGAACATCAATTTGCAATGGAATCTAGACACAAGCTACAAATCGGGGGCTTGGGGTACCGAAGTCCTCTGGCTTAGTACGAAAAGACGCAGAGACAGTGGATTCGAAATTCTTCTGCACGGTTTCGGCGAAGACATATAAGAGATACATAGCCATTAAGCTGCACCGAGTTGACGCAGAAGTAATGATGAGGGAAATCAAACGGACTCCAAGTCAACTGGCAGTGATTCAATCGTAGTGGCGCTCTTGCGCCACGTCCCCGGCCCCCGCAGGAGAGAAATCAAGCCATCTTTGAATCAAGCATGTATGCCACTTCACGCTCTATATGACATCTTGCATCTCTTTGCACAACCTAATGATGCCCGATAAGCACAACGAGTAAACCAGAGCTCAACTTGAAGTTCAGTTGGCATGAGCACATGCAATGGTGCTTTCATAAGGGAGTGGGGAGAGTTTATGTTGAGGCATGGAAATGTTGAAGCAAGCACTGGAGGCGGAGGCAGTAATGGCGCAAATCATTTTCACAAATAGGACACCTCTCATGCACAAACCCGGCGACAACTGGTACAATAAGCGTGCGGCTATTATTGACACGTTTGCGTTCCACGGACACTATCTTACGAAACACACCACGAAAACTCACACAACGTGGCAAATCGAACGAAATGGAGGATCAGGTCGATCAGAGGCCACATTTGAGAGAGCATCATTATCACGATGAATGTACACAATGATGATTTATATCACAGACAACGACCCCCCCAGCATATGAGCCGAACGACAAGTTAAACTCACAAGAAATGCAGCCCCGCCAGGTAAGTTTTAACAACGGGAGCGGAATCTCACTATTTATGGATGCTATTTCCAGACAGATCAAGTCGGGACTGAGTTCAAGACTCCCGCCGGAACTTTCCGACTAAAAACACCAGTAGACGCACATATGGAAAACGTCCTTAGCACCCACTATCTGACTTTCGAGCGTCGGCATGAATGCTCTTGACAGTTTGATCATCATTGGCACATGGTTTAAGTTTCATGCAAATGAATAAGTTCGCAATTTTCTGACACGACGGGCATCAATTGCAACATGCTGGCAGTGAACGCTTGCTGCGCCTTTGTTGCTTATTGGGCTAGTCAGTTGTGTATCATGCCAAGGTGCGTCGCCAGCCCTTACCTCTGTGCTGTATTTTACAAGTACCCTTCCATGGCTTTAGAACATGTCCACGAATGGATTTCCGATCCTGCTAAATACTTCAAGGATTGCGGGTAGGTCAGTCAAACTGTCTACATGGAGCCGCGCTTAATTTTGATGTAAGAATCATCATCATCTTCTTTGTCAGCTGATGGCGCTGTGGGCCGGATCTCACGTCGGTGGATTCGGGCGCCATGCGCCCTTGTGCATCTCAGATGTTTCCAAGTGTACTCGTAACCCCCAGATGACTACAAGTTGATTAGATCGCTCACGATCTAGCACATCTAAAGCTGAATGCGTGAAAGTTGCACATGGCTGATATTTATTACTTCTCTCCAGGCACATCATCCATCCAGGCTGAGCTTGACTACGTGTATCCGCGGGCATGAATTGCTGACATACTTCTATGGTTTTCCGGACAAGAACCCACCGGTTTTTCACCTCACTTTATATGTGGAATTCTGGAACGGGCGTAACAGCATGAAGCTACCTGTGCACCAATTCCTCTGTTATCCTGGCCTCCTAGTTCAGTGCTAAATTTAGGATGTCGGCATTCAAGCCATGAGGGACTATCCAGCGTTGCGACAGATCGCAACAGACCCACATTGAATTATGATGGATCCCGCCTCACGAGACCAGCGTTGCATTCCCTGGGCACAGGCTAACTTGACGTGCCTCTCCAACGGAAGACTGTTTTGTATTTTATGGTTCACATGGTACTGTATCAATTGGAATTGCTCTGCTTTTGTCTGTGCATTCTGATTATTACTAGCCTGGTCATCATATGCTGCGGCGTTATTTCAGATCCTCAAGCGCTGACTGAAAGCATAAAAGGAGGCCCGCAGGGCATAGTGAAGGTATTTTCATACTGTAGTTCAAATTTTCAACTGCATCATGAAATATCTTCTTGTATCCTTCCTAGCCCTAGCTTCGGGTGTGCTTGCCCAGCGCACCGTAACTGTTTACAATGCGTGTCCCTTCACCATTTGGTATGTTCATATCTCTCCCCTTGGCGGTATTGATGATAACGGTGCAATTACAGGCCTGCAGTAAGATTCAACTCTTGCAGTATTAGCGACAGCATCTTTACTCATGCTGACTAGATGTTCACGGGCTCTGGTACATTACCTTCCTACACGACTGGGTAAGCATTTGACAACCCCTCACTTGAATTGCGCTGAATGTCAGCCAGATGGGAGGCTGCCGCGTATAGCGCGGTCACCTTCCAAGTATGTATAACATCACATCGGTCTGAACTTGTCTGACTGACTAATAATAGGTTCCAAGCGATTGGACTGCTGGGCGAATTTGGGTTGGTTTTCATTACACCTTTTCTCCTTTCTCATGACCTTCGTATTATAATAGGGACGCCGTGACTGTGACTTCAGTACCAATCCCGGTGCAAACTCCTGTCTCGATGGTGGTTGCAATGGAGGACTGGTGTGCAGCACCACTACCGGCACGGTAAACTCGTTCGCTGTTTCACGGCGCAATTGGTTCTAACTGCTATGCTACAGGGTGTTCCTCCTGCCTCTCTTGCTGAGTTCACCTTGAATTCAGGAGGTGTTGATTACTATGACGGTACGTAGAATTTAGGTTAAAGTCGTGGTTCAGGCTAACTCCGTATCGTAGTGTCCCTTGTCGATGGGTACAATCTGCCTGTTGAAATCACGAACAATGTTGGGTGCGGCGTTCCGAGTTGCCCTGTAGACCTAGGACCCAACTGTGAGCAACCCCATTCGAATGTAGTCGATTTCCTGACAACCCTTCTACACTCAGGTCCAGCACCACTCCAGGGTCCCTATGACTCTACCGGCTTTCCTGTTGGGTGCAAGAGTGCCTGCGAGGCCAATCTGGATGGCAATCCATGTACGAGTTCAAAAGTCTAACCATGCAGATACAGATTCTTATCTCTTAATCTATTCAGCAAACTCTCCCAACTGCTGCACTGGTCAGTACAACACGCCCGCTACATGCCCTTCGTCAGGCGTCGAGTATTACAGCTACTTCAGTAAGCAGTTATAACTGCCTTCACCTGTCTCCAGATGACTGATTGTGCATATGCAGAGGATGCCTGCCCTAATGCATACGCATATGCATATGATGACACGACATCCCTGTTCACTTGCAGCTCTTCTCTCAATGCTGCGTTCACAATTACGTTCTGCCCGTAAAGGGACATCTCCACTCTTGTTCATAAATGTTTTGTATCATATTGGGGTGGTATGAGTTTTCGAGTTGTTGGGCAAGCGTGTTGAGTTTATTATACCAGGTGCACATATATGGGGTTCTTGATGTTGTGCTGCAATTTACTTCCCACATCTTACTTTTTGATGAAGGTCGAGCTGAATCTTAGCTAGCTTGAACTCTGAAGAAGAGGTAATCCTCACAGGCGTCATGCTCAATGACATTCGTGCCTGCGTCGGATTTTCTACCTTTCGTTATCGATGCTATAATCATATGTAATTAAATTACTTGTGTCACTGTTTACTTCCTCTGCTTACTCCCACGTCATGCGTCAAACTTTTCCAACTCTTTCTTTCAGCTGTACAACTTAGGATATACAGCGTATACGAGTCCTTCACTGGTAATGAATTGTCTCATCCAATTAAACAAATCGTGGATTCGTGATCATATTTCAACTGCTTCAGTGCTGGGCCATCGTGGCGGCCGCCGTAGGCATGGTCTTGTAATCTTCGTAACATAGAATTGTGGGCAAGCTTAGATATCAAACTGGGGATCAATTCGTACATACATCCGGATCCTACGAAACAAACGAAACAAACAGGGTCAGTAACGGCATAAGGAGGTTATGATGTTTGAGGTTGACAGGGGCTTTGACGCGGATATGCTTGGTAACAATGATTAGCGCGCGCGTTGATGATAAGCAACAAGGCATGGTCAACAGAAGGCACATGCTACCATGGATCGCCAGTTGTTTAAGTTTAGCTTTCTGGTATCATCAACTCAGACAAATCATAGCTCAACAAATATCAGAAGTGTTATTCCACGTGACTGAGTGTTTCATCCCACGCCAATTTCACGTACATCATCCAGTGTGATTGCGAAAGTCTCTTTCTCTCGTGCACGAGGGGCGTCTGGTGGCTGTCCAAGGTCCACGGGCTGAGCTCAAAACTTATTTGTCAGTTATTTTGCGTCACTGATGAGAGTCAGGCTGAGCTCATTCTTTCATGGTGGAAGGTGCCATTTTTGCCATCATCCTTGGTATCAAGCACTCACTTTAAATGCCAGCTACAGGTCAATGCCATGCGTTATCCGGTCCTCAGTCACATTGCCCTTGATTTTTTTTTGCCTATTCAGGTTTCTTCGGTTCTTTGTGAACATGCATTTTCTGATGCAGGGTTCACGAAGCGGCGTGCTCGGCTTCTCCCTAAGAACTTCGGTGACATACAAACTGTCAAGGGTTCTTTCAATAAGGAGTGGAGGCGTCAAAAGCGGAGCTGACTGCTCAAGGGGCTATACGGGAGAAGCGCTGAGTGAATAATGCAGCCCAGGAAGCTCAGGAGCGTCACGGTCAGCGACATAAAACTTCCTTGATCTCATCACGATTTGGCTCTGACAGTCATTTACGAGCCTCTAATCACCTTATGATATACTCATCAGAATGCAGTGAGAGTATAATTCTTTTCATTAGTAATCTTGCGTTTATTGGTATGCAACCAGCAAACCACATTTTCCGCGGACGGCGTGAAGGTATTGTTCCGCATATGGGGAACCTTTAATCACATCATTAACTACTGAGCAGTCACTGTGCGAACCTGGAGTGACGAATCCGTCAATCCATTCGCACTTACAAGGAACCTTATGGAAGAAATTAAGAATACTTGACCATTGGAAGTGCTGATCTTCATAGATCTCATTTTGATTTCATTATGTCACACAGTGGTCGTTGGGGACTTCGGGGATTGTGTAATCTATAATCGCCCTTTATCATTTGACTTCCTCAGCTACAAGGACAAAATTTTCTTATATGACACCTTGTACTCGATCTTGCAAGTTCTGCAAGTTCCCGGCTACCGGATACCGGGTACATGCCATCCGAGCCTCTATAAGGTGCGGTGAACTTTGGTATATATTTTGGTTGTCACTATTCGATCACCCTCGATATACCTCATACACGATACACCAAACACATCATTCGTTTTAGTCTATACTGTTACATATGACCTGGTGAGTGCTATTCTACGTGAGATGCCGCTTCTAGTATGAATATTTGCCATAGGATATGTAAGGCTGATTCAAAGGGTGATCAAAAGGCGCGTAATGGTAGCTCATGCTGTCTCTGTCTCGTGGAATGGCGCTCGTTTGGCCCTGTGCACCCGCCGGCATGGTGGCATCACATACCCCAGAGCCCACGCCGATGAAAAAGTCGTGCGGTGTGTTTTGCGGTGTGATTTCTGCCGTCCGGCGCATGGCAGTTGGCTCAACATCACAGTTCCGATGCAAGGGCATAGCAGGTTCCTGCGCTATATAGTCTGTCTTTATCAGACAATTGTGAAGAGATTGACGGAGGCTAACACTTACTAGGTGTTGTCACATGCCCGCTATTCATTCGAGAGTGGGTTCTGGATTTGAGCATGTTAAGTTGTTGCTGCAGCCTCAGGTTCATCAAGAGAAGTAGCCTGATCTGTTGTGCAGCTAACTTCAGGGTTAGTCTTCCCATTTGGCTCAGTTCCTTTTGGTGCACTCACCTTTCGATAGCGTCTCATATCTTGACTTCGGGATTTCCTGATCATCTGTCGCTTCACGAATGGCTTCGCGAAGTTCAGCAAAGCCGTCAATCTCTTTATCTCTGTATTGCTTTTGCTGCATGGATTTATTGTGCCTGGCTATTATATCGTCGTGTGTTATGTTGAAAGCCCCTGATATCGGGGACAGCGAAGATTCACCGTGATTGATGGAGGGGTACATCGCAGTGAGTCACTTATTCATTCATAGGGCGAATTCTCTTAAATAGTGCTCACCTCAATGAACGCCCAGCAGTGAAATTTTCACCTCACACAGCGCGCATATCAACCCAGCGTCAATCTCAAATTGGATGCTGGCGCATGTAAACGCTCGTGCCTAACAGTTCCTCGACCTCGTTGAAGCGGCCCCGAAGCGCACATGGATACATTGTTTTAAGTTTGGTCTTGTTCCGAATCGATCTTTGCTTTCAAGTTCTTAGTTTCGGGGGATGTGGTGCGCTGTCGTGTTGCCGATGAAGTGTGCACCCTATTGCTGTTTGTTATTTACATGCTTCTCTTCGCCTTGACGCGATTTAGAACGGTGCTCGCAACCAAAGTTTTTGAAGATAACCATTATGGCTTCTCCGTGAGTAAAGGCTCATTTCGCGCTTCTAGAGGCTTTGGGATGATTCGTGGGAACAGCTGTCATTCGGAGATGAGCCGATCAGTAGGCCTAGTGATAAGATTCCGTCAGGACTGATGACATCATCTTCTCGGCGCTAAGTCCCTCCTCCGCCAATGCCCTTGGAGGCATTATAACTGATAAGCTGAATCCAAAGACTGACTTATGATGGTATCTGATGAAGTTCATCCCGAGCATTATACTTTCCTTTGCGAGTTATGATTTCTTCCTGTTGGTCGTAGGTAATGAATATGACGAATCCGTCCAACTCAACACAGAAATCCGATGTCCAAGGAGAGAGTAGGTTCACCAACATACTGTCTAGTTCGTGACGTAGGTCTCTCTAGCGACAGGGGCTGTGGACATCATCGTCGTCATGCCTACAATTTTTCCACCTTGTATGTACGTACCCGTGAATTTCGGGTGGACAAGAGATTGCAGTGACTAACTCTTGTATAGCAGAACAGCCTACGTATACCATCACAAGAACCCCAGAAAAGAAAGGTATTGACGGTGTTTGCCGGACTTGGACTGTTAAGAGTTCCTACTATATTTGGAACGTGATCAAAGAATCGGAGACGTTTATCTTATAGAGAAAGGTTTTAGCCACAAATCATCCGTCTCGATTGTTTTTCACAACGTGTCGAGAGAGATTAAGTATTTTACCAATCTAGCCGACATTGACTGAGCCCGAATGACTTGCCGCGTGCCGTTTCCGCTGTCTCGCTTCCATCATTACCGTTCAGCCTTGGAGGGTGGGCAAAGAAGAGGAAGATTTCAATAGATGCAGACAAGGAGAGGAGGGTGTGAATGCTAGTATCAGACTTACTTGTTTACCCAAAACACGCTAATAGTTTCTTGATGCCATTTTTATTGATACTTAAGTTGCACATACTACACTACACATTACTACTAGACCTAGACCTCTACTCACAGCTTACTCTATGGTCTTCGCACTGGCAACTCACCGCGTAACTTACGTAGCTGCGCAGTGCTACATCGTCCATAATGGAAAATTTGACCGGGTCTGTCACCGAACATCCCAGACTGTCTCCAAAGCAATTATCCATCCGGCCAACATGGCAGCGGCGTCACAGCACATGAGCGTGAGGTTGGCTGGAAATGAATACTTCATCTGCAGCACATATACCCTCACGTCTAAATGTAGTATCGCAACTTATCAGGTCCACCTGAGATACCCAGCCCACATTTAAAGCAATTATCAAGCCCACTTAAGACACACCAGGGCATCCTTACCATCCGCTCATGCCAAATCATCCGAAAAAATCGGGCTGAATACTACATAACATTCGGTAAGCGTGTTATTCTATCTTGTATCCGGTGCATGTATCAACTTGAATCCAACTTAAGCGTGCCTGCCTTGTCCGGGGTGGTGTTGCGCATAAGACCCTGCGTTGTAGCCATGCCCCCAAGCATTGACAGCATAACCAGGAGCATAATGGTTGGCGGGAGCTCCCCCCTGCCCTTCCCCAGGCCCGTGACCACCTGTGCACCGTTTAGCATTATAGTGAGTAAAACAGTCAGATAATGCACCTGGCGCGCCAAACGAGGGATTCGACATCATCTGCTGCTGCATATTGGCCAATTGTTGGCGCAACTCCATGTTTTGACGATTAAGCTCTATGATCTTCTGCGTGGCTGATATGCGGGTTAGATAATTGAATATCGAGGGAACAATCTGACTCGCCTGTCGTCAGGATGTCATGACGCGTGTCAGGGTATTCTCTCCCCCCCGTCACATCGTGAATGGATAACTGAAGCTCTATAAATCTCTCTCCTTCCTTCTCTCTGTACTGGCGCTGTGCAATTGCCTTCTGGTTCGAGTCAAGGGAGTTTGCGTTGGAGGACATATTGTGAGTATAGTTTGGTGAGTATAGTTTGGTGAGTATAGTTTGGTGAGTATAGTTTGACTGAGCAATACGCAGACTATTTATTGCCCTCACCATGATCTACGTGCATCCGGTGCATTGTTGTGGAACATAGACAGCAACGTCACCATACCTCTTCGCCCTTACACATCAACGGGAGGGTTTAACACGTGTGCAAGGTAGCTATCATAGCCAGACTCGGGGGACAACCCTCCTGATGAAATGTCTTTTGTTCTTCATCAGGGTGTCACCACGCTTTCTTGTTATACCAGAAAGATCGCGAAGGCAGCAGACTTACGAAGGGAATTCAACTCTGTTCCTTCCAAGCAATCATAGCATACTTCACGTTACTCTCGATTTCTGTGTGTTAATCTATAAGTATACACATGGATCAAGTAATAATACCTTATCATCACACGCAATCAGCATTATTACGGGTATCAAAGATTTCGAGGCTACGTGCCTTCACAAGGGCAGATACTTTTGATGCAAGTGTGCCAAGATTACTTAGGATTCGTTCAAAGCATACATAGTTGTCATGGACAAAAAGATGCTGTCGGCCATAGACAAGTGCCGCACATCTCCGGACATGTGCACGATGGTTATCTTCAAATTGGCAATCATGGCGGGCACATAACGAATTCCAGTTGCCATTAGCTATGCATCGCTTCACATAAGTGCGAACCAGGTACTCACGTCATGCTCAGGTTAATGACTAGAGGTCTGTGCTGCTCGTTGTGGTTGGAATGATCCCGTAAGCATTGTTCCTGCAGCATGAGGCTTTGATCTATTCACTTACGTCAACTTATGACTTACATAAGCCAAAGCTTCTTTTTCGCTCTTTTCCTTAAATAATGTAAGTTATTATCATATTCATGCCACCCTTGGATGATTGACCTTGCAAATAGATCTGAACCATTGCGGCCCAGGTATTCCGCGCACAGCACCATTTCATTGCTATAGCATAACATTATACAGATCATTTTCCCACACGTTCCAAGAGTCAGCGATAAGAAAAAAACTAGGATAATGAACCATCTTATTAAATCCGATTCGTTAAAAACGCGGATTCGATCACGATGAAACTAGATTTGATCGGCTTATGAAAAAACTATGACACGCCGGCTTCCAGTTGGAGTATTCTTCTTCTTTCAAGTACGCCTGTTCCTTCTAGTCAGGTATAAATTGTCACAACAATGGCAAGTCAGCGCATGGCTGCCCTGGCACGAATCAAACGAATATTCGGCTTGATAAGCTTCAGGTCTCGAAACGTTTTTGCATTCTTTATTCACCAGTTAAGCTATAAACATAATGTGACTGATTCGGTTTCCCGGGATTTCCGTCGTAGAACGGATAACCCTTTGCCGCAGGCAAAGGATTACTGGAGATTAGACTGTAAAGTGCGTGCTTGTGCACTGGTATCATCCGCGGTAATCTTAAATTTGAGTCGAACTGAGCTGCGAAATAAGGTTGTCCACTCTGATTAGCCTAAAATCACGTCGACATCCCGCGGTATCATCCACGACGAATATTTCCGCACGGAACCCCGATGCGTTTACGAACCCAACCCGATCCAGAGCGGGAACGGCTACAGAATTCATAATCATGATCACTGAGTTCTCCAGGAAGGGGTTTCTTATTTATTTATTTTGGCATGAGTGTTAGTCCTGTGGGCTATGCTGGAAATCTTCGTCATGATCTGCCTTTTGGGAAGGGGTTTGTCACCCGCAAAGTTGCCATTGAACATGTATGCCGTAACAACTTCCTCAGCCATACTGTAGTAATTTTTAGTGATCATAGAATCGTAATATTGGTTCATAAGCGTTTTGTACAAAGTAAGCTGTTCGGTAATTCTATGGGATTAAAACAAAGCACGGATAAGTACCTGAAACTAGTCAATATTAATGTCTTAGATAGGTCTGCCAGGACTCACTCATGGTCCCGTTCACAACACAGGTCTAGACCGAATTCCACCGACAAATGCACAGGCCCATGCTATCCACCCTCTCTTCATCTCCGGGAAACCCCGACTCTGCCGAAGGGCAATGGCAAGGCCAACCATCACTACTGCGCCTACCAGAAGGACTCGTTTCTCAGTAGGTGTGAGCATCCCGAACCGAAGACGCATGCGGGGTGGGAGGAATGGTATCCGGCGTTTTGCAACGGGACCCTTGCGTGATTTAGTCTTCCCTTCCGTCTCGCTTTCCTCGATGTCCTCGTCTTCTACGAAGGGGATAACAACTTCCGGGCCCCCAACCCAGCTCTCTGCTTCGTCATCACGTTCATTGTCAGTTTGTAAGGAGAAGCCTTTTCGAGTAGGAGTCCACGTGTGAACAACACTCTTGGGTCCGAGTATATCTTTAACACGAAGCTCGGGAAGTGTGGGTGGATAAGCTTCGAGAAGCTGTGCGGCGTGTGAGAGAAGAGTTGGAAGCGAGATCGGAGCCGCGGTGGGATTTGTGCGTGGTGCTGAGAAGGATGGCGAACGAGACTCAGTGCGGGAACTAGATTGCGACGCACGTGGCGATAAACTGGTAGGGGGCGTACAGGGCCTGGAATGGGATGGTGTGTGGGGTGAGAGCGGTCGAAGCTGTGAAGGTCGAACGATGTCGATATCATTGATGTCGGCATTGTTATCGAAATGAGCCTCTGAAGAATTTGGGACCACACTTTGTTCCGTTGCCTGAGGCTGAGCCGATGGGAACGCGGGACGGGAGTATTCTAATTGGTGGATGTTCCGATCATCAGCAGCTATATGGCTCCCGATTTGACCATTCGCGGTATCGTGGGACGCTCCATTCTCCGACATGTCTTTTTTCTCCTCGATAGGCGACTCGTTTCTCGCGTTCTCGTCGGCTGAGATCGAGAACAGTCCCAACTCCCCTGTGCTCGGTGTGGCTTTGCCTACCTCATCTAATGATCCTGATCGGGTATGCTCATCGGAGGGAACGTCTTCTTTTGTGTCGAAACCCTCGTTGAGTGGAGGTAGTGCGTTTAAAACTGAGTGTATCATTCCATCCTCGCCCTCTATGGCTAATTTAAGAACATCCGGCTTTCGAACGAGGACGACCTGTGCTAATGACATGAGTCGCGTGGAACTGCTAAAACAATCAAGGATAGTATTAAGCTTTGGGCACTTACAGCGACGGCCAGCCATACCACTGCCAAAGGTTCTCGGCAGAGTAGAAAATCCCAGACATGCTGAATAAGGGGTAGGGTAGGCACTTCATGCGAGAAGAGAGTGAGAAGGTTTGATAGGGCGTGAAAAGGGAGGGGTGAAACGCTATCGAGAAACATGATGAACAACGTGTAATAAGGAGGCGAAAGACGCGAGAGGTACCTCTCGAGTAGCTTTGCATATGGAGGGTCAACAACACGCAGAAGATTACGCATAATGCGGAGGAGTCCCAATACAGGCTCTAACGTGGGCCCCATAGAATCTCTGATCCGAGTTAGGGAAAGCTTTTCTACGCAAGGAAGCTGAAGTTCTGGCGGAAGAGTCAGGAAAATAACAGTGACAATGTCGTGGTATCCCTGGAAATAGTGCAGCTTCCGACGCTTTCGAAGGAGGGAAACAATCAAATTATTGAGAGAGCTCTGTAACACTACCCTGCGACTCTCATCGTCATCGTCTGCCTGTAACATGTTTGAACACTCATAGAAAACCTTCCACAAGATACATTGCCTACAGGATAAATCACAAAGCTTCGGTCTGTGTCCAAACGCACCTGACGCTCTTCAGGATGGGGTTCATCATTTGTAGAGGGTGCTACAGAGACCTCGGTATATGGAGGAGGCTCTGATGGAACGTGGACACCGAGCAGGGTTGGCCTATGAGCATATGACAGTCAAGCAGCTCAGCGGAACCAGACAGTTCCAATTCCGCGCACCATACACGTATTCTCTCCTGTCCAAAACCACCAGGGCAAAGACTCTGAGCTCGTAGCTTGTCCCAATCTATTGCGTCTTCGTCGAACATGGCGGACACCACTGGCATGTCATGAGCGTGGACACCCACCTATGCGCTTACATCAGCTGCGCATCTATATCGGTTAATACACTGAAGCCAACTTATCCGACACCGTGCTAACACCAAACCACTGGTCTTCAACTGACGGTTCTAGGAAACCAAAGGCTTGCCAAACCGGCTTTGTCTTGGATATTTGCCACTAACTTTGTGTCCTTCATTCTGAGGAGTTGAAAGCTCCAACCAGGATGCGCCATTCCCGTTCTGCCATCTTGGTTTACGGGCAGCACACTATTCATTCACTAGTTCAATCGACAGTCATTGCTCAAGTTGAAGCTCTGCTTGAAAGCAACAGAATTGACGATGTCACTCACTTAGCAAATAGCTTTGCATCTGGTCAGGCAAATCTTGACGAGGTACTTTCCCTTCATCTACTTCTCAGAGAGATATTGACCAGTCCAAAAGGCTGAGACACTCCAATATATACACCAAGCCATTGCATTTACCTTGTTCTCTCAAACACGTTTTGTGGAGGCGGCTCCGCACTTTCTTGCAGGCGCACTTGACCCTCGCATTCTTGTATCCTACTTTCCCGAGTTGTCAAGACCATTATTCACGGATGGCGAAGAAGCAGATGTGTACGACGGAATTTCTAAGCGAATGCCTAGTGAGGCAAACGTAGATGATCTCAGTGAGTATTTAATTTTTTATCAGTGTCTCTCCACCTCTTTCTCTGCCATGCGCAACTACCTCTTTCCGACACCCCTACATCCGACTCACCTACCCCTCTCCCCGTCTCGGCGGAACTGACAGTCGCCGCGAACCTAGTCAGGAATTACTCTCCTCATCTCCCGCCCTCCACTCGTGAGGCGCCTGCTGCCCAAGAAATTCGCAGAATTCTCCGCGAGGAGGCGACGGTGATGATCAAATCTGTTCTCCAGGGCTTCAAGGGAAAAGGAAAGCAGAAACAACAAGAGGTCATTATACGATCCCACGTAGCGTCCACACAGTACTCAATCAAGTTACCAGGTGACGGATACAGCCCTCGCTATATTATTCGCGCGGTCGGGCGATACTACTTCTCTCTTTTCACACCTAGAAAGCACGAACTCTGTGAGTATTGCAGCTGTAGAGCCTGTACTTCTCGATGTAGGAGAAGTAGGTGCTTTATGTACATTACTCAGGGCTAGAGGTGACGAAGGACGAGTATTGGAAATTTGGCAAGGGTGAGTTCTATCATTTACCCTGCCTTCCGCCTACTTGTTTTGTTATTCATCAGATAATGCTGATGTCGGCTTCTTCTAGGCTGGTCGAGGGGCGATATCGCGACTCTTCTGTGCCGGATCCCTTGAGCAATATGTTTGCTCTGCTGGAAACAAAGCAAGGCAAAGACCGGGCGATGCTTCGAAAATGGGGCGTATGGCTAACAATACGAGACCCGGAGCGCGGACTGAGAGTAAGTTTAAGACGATATGAGCTGTTCGCGACTGAGCATTGCCTGCTACAGCTTCTTATGTCGACCAAGAGGTCTACAAAAGAAAAAGACCGAGAGGAGGATCTCGCGGTTCTTTCCGAGTTGCAGGGGTCACACTCAGCTGCAGCAAGGAAGTTCTTGGAGTGGTTGGTCATTGTGAGGAAGCGAGATGTATGTTTCATGTTTTACGTTCGCATCCGCATTCATGACAGACGCTTAACATGGAGCCAATAAGGACGCGGAACTTCATGCACAGCTCGTGCAAGCATGCATCGACGAGCTTCTCGAGTGTCTGCAAGACGAAAGTACTTTAAAGCTCTGGCGTGCAAAATGTGTGCTTACTTCCCCGTTAATAACTTCATCTCTAACTTAGTACATCAACAATAGCCGCTTCCTACACTTCGCAATATTCACAAAGGCATACCCATTTACCTTCATCCTCGCAGTTCCAACGTCCACAATCATCTTTTCTTACTTATTTTGCTTCGACGACACCTGACTCGCCATCGAAACACGCTCGGCTCAAAGCGTTGTTCGCTCTACAGGCTTTATCGGGGTATAACCCTGAAATGGTCAAGTCACAAATTGTGGATAAGGGTTTCGACAAAGTCCTTGGCTTGGAGGTGGCGTTACTTGACGGCAAGGTCTGCATTATTTGGCAAACAATCTTTCTGTCTTTTATATTGCGTTCTAGATGGGCATGCACAGGATGGCCCTCCGCGCCCTAGCCCTCACGCTACGAGATCCTATCTCAGCAGAGACATACGCGCGAACCGGGGGTATTGTTGTTCCTTCAAAAGCTGTTGAGGCCTGTGGAATGAGCGAATGGGGCGGGCTGTTCTCAGCTAAGGGCGGACCTGGAATTTTGGAGAGGGAGGAGAGTACAAATGGGAAGGGAGAGTTGGTGAGAATGCTTTTGGAGGTGTATATGGAAGATGGGTACGTTTGCAACCAACGAGTCCTGGACTGAGCACTTATGGCCATTCTTCTTAGGGATCCACAGCCAACAGCAAGGCTACTAAGCTCACAAGCATCGAGTTTAGATGTGGTTGACGTGAGTGCATTCCTTCCTACTTTGATGTTTCGGTACGAATGCATGTTGCCTTTACTGATATCTCATGCGACACTTATGCAGGTCGTCCCCCTTGTACCGCCAGACTGGCCATTGAGTTCACTTTCTTCATTCCTGACTCACTCGTTCCGACGGACACTCAACGCGAAGCATGAGGGTCAAATAATCAAGGCAATCTGTGCGGGTCAAAACTCCGAGGTCAGTACACACTCCCAAGCCATGCTCTGGCCTAACGGTTCTTTGCAGGTCTTCGAGAGGTCCTACCTTGTCTTCCGAGAACAAGGCGCTATCATAGAAGAAGCGGATGATGATGACGAGGATGGCATTGGAGAACCTGAAAGCTTCGATGAGAAGAGTGGTTTGGCAGAGAAGATTGCTCTCCACCTGCAGGGGCAGCAACGAGGTGTTAATGTTGCTGATGTGCATCCTAGTGTGAGTGGTGGTACAGAGGTGGACGCGAGATAAGATCTTGACTACAATATGTTCTCCGTCTCCTTGCTTCCATTCTTAGTTGTTCTCTCTTTTTTTATGATCCTAAGATAAAAACTTAAGATCAATTTGGCACGTGGAAGTTGTGGGAAAAGAAGTGCGCAAATGTTAAATTTGCATCCGTGAATTTGCAAACCCAGAGAATGAGACACGACTCGCGCTTGCTGTTTCTACCATCCTTGAGCCCATCCACATCGATCGGTCGAGGCACTATTTTTTGTAGCGTAACCGTTGTGGATAACTTGATTCTTTGGAGGTAAAGTATGTTGTCATGCTGAAGAGCTGATATTCCATGATCGGCTGCGATATTCATAGCACGTGTAGCTATATCAAACTCGTCTCAGGCTCTCAGCTATCCCAGCTCGTCTCCCGTACCAATCGAGTCATTAGTGAAACCTTCGTCACGAGGCGATTCATGGCGATGATACCTAAAAATGACTTCTCGGGGACCGGTGGCGTGTCGATGGCGTCTTGCGATGAGCAAGAGATAACTGCTTCCGAATCCCCGTATCATACACTTCTACTGTGAGCAGTTATGTCCATCCCCTCTACCAGTGAGAGTAGATCACTGTTGTCCATAGAGATCAGCGATTCTACACCGCTCACCTACGGTACATCCAGCAGCAACGATGATCCAGAGTCCATCTCTAGAAAGGGCCTGGAGAGAAGTCTCCTACGAAAGCTGGATTTCAGAACAGCGTATCTTGTTCTCATTTATATCTTGAACCAGATGGACCGGAATAACGCTGCGTAAGACGTTCGAGGAGGAACTGTGGATAACTACTCACTTTGTCTCCGCAGTGCCGCAAGGCTCCGTGGTTTCGAGGAAGACCTTCACATGAAGGGTAGACAATTCAATACGTTAATCAGCAGCTTATACATCGGCTATGTCTTGATGCAAACACCATCGTGAGTACTCTGGGTATTCAAGTAGTCTTCATCTGAAATATGTTGGCAGAAATTTAATACTCAGTCGGATATCGAAACCATCAGTTTATCTATCGAGCTG
>Ga0153975_1000228_pt1 | contig 16871 bp, 11 predicted proteins | sample TSGA059MetaG_FD_104694 | JGI IMG/M metagenome (GOLD analysis project Ga0153975, IMG submission 104694) | Attine ant fungus gardens microbial communities from Georgia, USA - TSGA059 MetaG | ecosystem: Host-associated > Fungi > Mycelium > Unclassified | place: USA: Georgia, Yuchi Wildlife... | reverse complement strand
CATTACTGTTACCTAGCAGCTATCTCATTACCCCAAGTTTCTCTCTTATTATTCAGTAAATATAGGTATATTGTCTATAGTACTTAAACTACTTGGATGTAAATCTGAGACCCAGTCTTTCTGTCTGGATCTCAGGTATATATACTTACTGTTTCACTAGTTACAATAATTAATCTCAGTCTTTTTGTCTGGATCTCAGTCCAGTGTTTCTAGCATCTAAGGATGTTCCTGTGCATATGCTGTAAATGAGATACATCAAGTATGATGTTAATCTTGGAAGAGCCATTTATGTCATGACATAGCCAAATGGCTAAGTTATTATTTATATTTCTTTTCTTTTTGTTTCATTTAATTAGAAAATCAACAGATGCATGAGAAGAAATAACTCAAAAGAGATGTGTGGGACTTTATAAATAGAAGTAAATACAGAATGTGTACAAGTAGTGTATAGTAATCAAATGAAAACTTTATCAAGTTCTTCTTGTTAACTTGGACTAGGAGTAGTTCTAAGGCATTATAGTCTAAGTTTTTACAATTTACTAAAACATCAAGCAATGATTGCCTGGTTTACTTATGACAATTGAGTGGGAAGATCTATTTGTAAGGTTCTATACTGTACATCAGTACTGATTGAGTCTACTATATTGTTATTGTCACTTCTGCTATTGTCCTATATTTGTTCCAGAAGATAAAAATACAAGTTGAGGGAGCCTACATTATCATTCTAGTGAGTGAACCATAAGGATCTTATCTCTCATGTTGCTCATTGTAGAAACATAGATAAGGGAATAACACTTATGGAAAATAATACCCCAAAGCAAAGCAACTCAACAAGAGAGTCAGAAATCAATCTATTACCTAAGGTAACTAGCCCATATACTCTACCACTGAGCTACTGGACTATTAGTGGCCCACAACATGCTCCAGGATAAGCTCCAACTCTTTACACCTGAGAGAGTCAGTGGTCTAATAAGGCATTCAAAGTTGTTAGATTATGGATTGATACACTAGGTAGTGAGAGACATATAATAGGGGCATCCTCTTGGACCAACACTACAGATCAAGATGACTCCACTGTCTCCTGAGACAACTAAACTAATCCCTTGGAGGACTGCTCAATTACTATAGAAAAACTCACCCAGTAGATGACTACAGCTATCCCAATGCAGATTCCTACCACTCCAATACAATAACCAACCCAGTAGCAATCCCAGACTACTACTGATCACACCCACCACTCCACAAACTGCCTACTTCAATGACCAGTTAGCCAAAGGAAGGGTGAGACTTGACTATAAAAGAAGATAAGGGGCTTTGGGATACCTTAGTTGTTAACCTAAGAGTTTTATGTCTGTAAGGGGACTATACTAAGTTGCACTCCTGATGCACTAGTGGTAGCCCACCAGAGTGACCCTGCACTAATTAAACAATAATTATATAATATTTAATTAGTTGTCTACTCCTGCATTCTTGACCCTGATCCTCAGGACGTTCTGTAGCTAGAGAGACTTGTATATATAGTGTAGAGTACCCTTCCAGGAGCCTCATCCTATTCTCTGAGTATTCTCCTGGAAGATGAGTTGTAACATACTCTGGAGTGTATTTATATACTGAGTATTCTCCTAGAAGCTCTGCTCTGGTCATCCTCACAGTAGAATAGGATCTTCTGACTAGAGCCTTGGAAGAATGCAGTGGACAGCCTCTACTTTGTCACTCTCTACTACCCACACCCAACCCTCTGTGTCTCTGCTCTGTACCAGATATTATATGCAGACACCCTGGTCTATCTGCAGCATCACCTGCATGAAGTCACCAAGAGACAAAATAACTCAGAAACTAATATCAACAATGCCCTCTCTGCTTTGACCACCCAGTTGCAACAACTCATACAGCTAGTATCAAACTCTCCCTCTCAACCTCCAGCTCTGGTAGCAAACTCTCTACCACTTCCTGTATTAACATCTCCCTCCCCAGCAAATCCCTGCTCTTGAGCCTGCCCCAAGCTCTCCACCCCTCCAGACTTCAGTGGCAATTGCAATACTGGATGAGCATTCCTGAACTCCTGTACATTGTACATATGCCTAACTCCAGAACAATTCAGCTGTGAAGAGAAGAAGGCCTTGTGGGCCCTCACCTTCTTCAAAAGCAGTTATGCAGCAAGATAGTCTAAGAATCTGTTTTACCAGGAAGTAGATACTGAATTCTTCCCAATCCAAACCTGGGCCAACTTTAAGGCTTAGTTCAAAGTGCAGTTCTTCCTGGTGAATGCAGAAGCAGATATGGTCAATACTATAGAAGGGTCCTCCTATTACCAGGGAACCTGGATGGTGGATGATTACCTCAACACATTCTAGTCATTGGTCTCTGATACAGGCTACACCAACCCCTGGACTCTCATGGTCAAGTTCTGCTCCAGACTGAGGATTGGTATCCAGAACCAGATTGTGACCATATTCTACAGATGCCCCTTGGACACAGATCTGGAAGCTTGGTACTGAGCTGCTTGGAGGATCAACCAAGTGTGTCTCTCCAACAAGGCTTCCAGTTGACTCAGTGTAGTATGTTCTCTGCCCCAGTCAGAACTCTTCCATCATGGCCCTTCTTCCTCTCAGTAGTTTGAATCCCTCCTGTTGTTGCTCCAACCCCAACCCCAATTCCAAAACTGACACCCCCTCCTCCTTCTATGAGTGTTTCTATGGACATAGACACCACCAGAAGGTTAAAACCCCTATCCCCCCAAGGATACTACTAGTGCAGAGATGCAAACCACCTAGTTAAAGACTGTTCCCATTGCCTTGACATGAGATAGCTGTTATCCAAGCAATGAGAGGAGCTCATGGAGGATCTCTTAGCAATATATGATATACAAGAAGCACAAGCCTGGGACATTGGAGAAGATGAGGATTTTGTAGAAAGTGACTGGTGACAAGTGTGCTCTGACTGCTAGTAAATAGGTTTACTATACTCAAAGTAGAGACTTATACAGATGACAGTGAACCTATAGATACACCTCCTCCCTCCACCCCTAAACACAACCCCTTCCCCTGGGGACTAAAGTGGAAAAAGAAACTGCCTATCTAGCTCTCTGCCAGTGTATTAGATGTGCATAGAACCTCTCTACAACTCACTGTAGAACTGAGTACCATGGATATGAGCAAGCTCTGCTCTGTGAAGGCTCTCCTGGACAGCAGAGCTATGGAAAGCTTCATAGACCAAGACTTCATTTGTTCCAAAGGACTTAATGCCTGGAAAATCTTGTGCCCCATTCCTGTCTTTAATGTGGATGGCTCCCCAAACAAAGCTGGTAAAATCTCTAAAGTGGTAGACATCCTCCTGAGGTATGGCCCCTATTTAAAAAGGATGCTGCTTGCTATCTTGGGTCTTAGAAAGCAAAATTTGATCTTAGAGTACAACTGGCTGAAGAACCACAATCCAAAGATTGATTGGAGCACTGGTAAGATCAAGATGACATACTGTCCTCTATGCTGCAAAGGAGACCATGCTATATACAAGGAGCAGACCAGGCAGAAGAAAACAGAGCTCCATATCTTTGATTTGTGCAGAAGGACTCTACCCTTTACTCCTGGAAGATGATGTAGACAAGCCCCCTCCCTCCAGTACCAATGATAGAGACTGGGAACCCAGAGACTACTTGTTCATAATGAGAATACTCCCAGAACCCACAGCTGCTGATCTCAGAGCCATGACCACTAATTCTCAGTGACTAGCAGAAGGTACCTAGCACAGTGTGGAAAACCAAAACTTCACCACCCACCTACCAGAGTATGCTCAAGGGTTCAAGTCTATCTTTGCCAAAGACAATTTCAACATCCTCCCAGAGTATTGCCATTAGGACCATGCCATTAAGCTGATTCTGGGATCTGAGCCCAAATCGTTGAAGGTATACCCTCTATCTCCAATGAGAAAACTGAGTTAGACACATTCCTGAAGGAGAACCTATGCACTGGTCATATCCACCCCTCTAAGTTACCCATGGCTGCACTAGTCTTCTTTATCAAAAAGAAGGATGGTTCTCTCTAGCTAGTACAAGACTATCACACCCTGAACTCTATAATGGTCAAGAACTGGTACCCACTCCCTCTTATCTCCCAGCTTGTCTCCCAGCTCTATGGAGCCAGGTATTTCACTAAGCTAGATGTCTGCTGGGGATTCAACAACATGTGCATTAAACCAAGAGACGAGTGGAAGACCATCTTCTGGACAAACTACAGACTCTTTGAGCCTCTGGTAATGTTCTTTAGGATAACTAACAGTCTAGCTATCTTTTAGACTATAATAAATGATATCTTCCAAGATTTAATTGCAGAAGGAATCATGGTCATGTACTTGGATAACATCCTTATCTTCACCAGAATGGTAGAGGAGTATGCTCAGGCTGTCCAAAAAGTGTTGGAGATTCTTGCTGAGCACAAGCTGTTCCTCCACCCTGAGAAGTACGAGTTCCAGAAAATAAGGATTGAATACTTAGGTTTGATAATCTCAGAGAATGAAGTGTCTATGGACTCTGTCAAGGTCTCCAGAGTCCAAGAATGGCCCACCCCAGAAAATTGAACTGATGTGCAAGCCTTCTTGGGATTTGCCAATTTCTACCACTAATTTATCTATGACTTCTCTGCACTGGCCTGACCTCTGTTTGACCTTACAAAGTCTGACACACCCTGGTTCTGGAGCAATAAGGAATGCAAAGCCTTTGAAGTGCTTAAGGTGGCAGTCACTAGTGTCCTGGTACTTGTGTCTCCCCAGGACTTGGAGCCCTTCTGCATCGAGGCCAACAGTTTAGATTTTGCCACTGGAGTAGTCCTCTCCCAACGACTACCCAGAGACAAAAAATGGCACTCTGTTGTATTCTATAGCAAGTCCCTGTCTCTGGTGGAATAGAACTACAAGATCCACAACAAGGAGATATTGGCTATCATTTGTACACTGGAGGAGTGGAGACACTTTTTAGAAGGAGTGAAGTACCCAGTGGAGATATGGACCAACCACAAGAACTTAGAGTACTTTATGATATACATCCTCTAGAACCTGGATCTTTGCAGATGTATTGTCTCACTATGCCATAATACAAAGATCACAGAACACTCTAGCCAGTGGAAAACTCTAGAACTTGTATTCTGGAACTACTGGTGGCCTCAGATGTCTCAGTACATCAGACAGTATATCAGTATGTTGTCATACTTGGTAGCCTTTTTAAGCAATTTAAGTGATAATTATCACAAATCTATACTATAATTTAGCTCAAGCAGTGAAGATGACACTGATTGTATACCACTCAACCCCTGGTCTTGGACTCATGTATATTACCCAAGTAGCAGAATAGTAGCTATGACCACTGCTATACCAGTCTCATAGGGTCTGTTTAGCCATTTTGTACTAGACACAAACCAGAAATCCCCTCTAGAAGCTCTCTTAAGGACTATCTGAACCTTGGGGAAACTAGTCTCCTCTGGTAGAATGATGTCATAATTTGGCAGCCATTATATTTAATGGTTTAGGCTTTAGTATTACTATTAAACCTTAGTGATCATTTTTGATGTCCTCTATAATTAGATATATTGCAAGCCATCCTCTCAAGAGCAACATTCTCAGGGTACCTAGGAAGGAAGGGCTATCCAGGGCAGAGAAAGAAGGTCAGGAGTATAGGAGAACAACAGAGAGGGGTCAAGGAAGTTGGAATTGGAGAGATCAATGAAGATGTTGATCTCAAGAGCAGGTCACCCATGCTGACTTTGAGGCTCCTCAAGCCATGTTCAAAGACTGGATTCAATGGAAAGCCCTAAGAGAAGACTGGGTAGGAGGGTTAGAAGGGACAGAGAGCACTGGCCATATGATTAGAAGAGAACCCTACCTTATCATTCCACTCCCTACTATAATAGACCATTAGAATGTTTCTTTTGTTTTCTTAACTGTTTATTCTATGATTTGTAATCCTAATATACACTCTAGGAGTGAAGAGGGGTCTAACAACAACTTACCCCCATCATTTCCCTCTGTCACTCTAGAGCTCTACTGCTACTTCTGAGTGACTGAGTTTCTTGTTTGTTCCTTTATAAAACTCTATGAAACTTCCCTTAAAAGATGTATCTCACTTCAAGGAGGACTTGGGCATTTGCTTGACTAGGAGTTTAACCACTCACTATGTATTTTTGGAGTAGGTTTCCAACTGTACAGTCAGTTGAAGTAGAGCTTACACAAGGACATAGGAGTTCTAGACAGTACTGCTGTATCAACAGTGAGCCAGGCTACTAGACTAGCTCAAAAAGAGTAGTGTCACAGTATAAGATGAACATGCATATTCAAGATTCACAATCAACTGGGGTTTGTTCTCAAGTGGATATTAAAAATATTTCACTTTCTAGGTTTATTGGGTCTCTTTATAGCAACCTTTGTAAGCTCTCTATTATTTGATTTACCTCTCCAGTGCCTACTCAATCACACACAACTGTAACACAGCTTGGAGACTTTGTCTCTCTGACCTGTTTTACTCACCCTTGTTATTTCATTTCCCTATCAATGTGTGACCTGTGCTTGAGAATGAAGCCCATGTGACATCCTCCAGTAGGCAAACTCTATCCTCTTTCTGTCCCAGAAACACAGTGGGACTCCCTAGACAAGTAGTCTCAGACAGAAGTCCACAGTTTGTCATACTCTTCACTCAGGAACTCTATAGACTTCTTGGAATCAGGTTGGTCTCCTCTACCACTTGGCACCCTCAAATGGACAGACAAATAGAATGCATCAACCAGGAGCTGGACCAATACCTCTGAGTCTTCATGAACAAATGACAGAATGACTGGTATGACCTTCTTCCAATGGCAGAGTTCCAGCACAACAACCACGTCTACTCTTCCACTCAATAGTCTCCATTCCTGCTAAACACCAGAAGGACCCCTCATATGGGATTCAAACTGCAGCAGTGCCCTTTTAGCCTAAAGACTATTAATGAGTTCACAGAGAGGATGAGAAATACCACTGAAGAAGTCAAGTCCATGATACAGAAGGCCCAAGAAGACATGGTGAGATATTACAATCAACAGAGGACCCTGGCCCCTGTCTTCAAGCCCAGAGACAAGGTATTCCTAAACACATTGGACATCTGGACTACCTAACCCTCTTAGAAGCTCCCTCACCAAAGACTAGGTCTATTCACTATAGAGCAACAAGTTGGATCTATGGCCTACAAGCTGAAGTTGTCACACTCAATGAGACAGCTTCATCCCATCTTTAACATTGTCAAACTGTCTGCCACCCCAGAAGATTGTTATGAGACAACCAAGAGAGAAACTATTTCTTATGTATTCATCAACTTGATGGAAAACATCCAAGAATACAACATGGGAAAGATATAAATAGTGTGGGAAGGATTATGTAAAGTATAGACAGTTCTTGGTAAGGGTCATGTGATTGTGGGAGATAGGCACACAGACCATCTAAATATTTGTATAAATACCTAGAGAAATCCAATGAGGAACTCTATTGAGTTCTTCCTGAACAACCACCTTAGTTGAGCTTTAAGTCTTCATGATTTTACACTAACAAAGATCCAATACCAGACTGAAAACCAGAAGGACACCCTCTACCTATACTCATCAATAGAGAAGAGGAGTGGAAAGTAGAAGAGATCCTCAATAGCTGCTGGTATCAGAGACAGTTCCAATACCTCATCAAGTAGAAGGGATATAGCTATGAACACAACTTCTGGGAGCCTATCTCCAAAGTTTCCACACCAGACCTTGTAGTGGACTTCTATCACAGACACCCAGGAGCTCCCAGATACATCTGCCAGACCGAGTTTAATGCAATTTTTCTGCTCCAGATCTGTTGCTTTAAGACACAGCAATCTTAGAGAGAGAGTGAATGTAAGGGGACTATACTAAGTTACACTTCTGACATATTAGTAGTAGCCTACCAGAGTGACCCTGCACTAATTAAACAATAATTACATAATATTTAATTAGTTGCTTACTTCTACATTCCTGACCCCAATCCTCAGGATATTCTGTAGCTAGAGGGACTTGTATATATAGTATAGAGTACTCTTCCAGGAGCCTTATCCTATTCTCTGAGTATTCTTCTGGAAGGTGAGTTGTAACATACTCTAGAGTGTATTTATATACTGAGTATTCTCCTGGAAGCTCTGCTCTGGTCACCCTTACAATGTCTGAGGTGAGACATAACTTTTATACTATACAAGACATCACTCATGATGATCTACCTTAGATCTTACTTTATTTCTAAAAGGTACATCAATATATTAGTTGTTGACCTAAGAGTTTGATATCTGAGACCTTATTTTATTTCTAAAAAAAGTACTTGTCACTTGTCATAGCAGACATTGAAGATAGACTCCTCAACATTATGAGTTGTGGTATTGTAGTAAATAGAGTATACAATGCAGGATATGATAGACAAACTAAAGGTATAGAGGTATGAAGAAGCCAAGTGGATCACTGCATGGGAGAAACTGGCTTTGTTAAATCTGGAAGCACAAGTAAAGGAGTTGATAGAGGAGAAAGAGGAGATGCTGGTGAAGAATGCAACTTGAGACTGGTTTTGGGATTTCTTCAATAGCCAGGACCATAGTTAGTTTGATTTTGTCTTTATTTCATTATGAAAATTTTCATATTAGTTATCACAACAATTTTCATAGTCATATATAACTGTACTCACTATTATACTGAATTTTGACTCACTTTGTTTGAACTTCAGGTATGTACCTGGTAGATTTTATTATTAATATAATGACTCACTTTGTTCAGACTTCAGACACTTGCCTGTTGATTGTTGAGCTTCAACTGCACACTATCTTTATTGCCTGCCTCCTCTGAGAGGTTACGGGCCCCACCTCTGAAACTAATATTAACATGTCCAACACTCTTCATTTCCCTAAACTCAATGGCTCCAACTATAACTCTTGGGCTGCTAGCATGAAGTCTGCTCTTCAATCATGATTTTTATGGCTATACATCAATAGTAAAGAAGATATGCCTACTGTTGTCAAATCTACCTCCCCTTTGTCTGATAGAACATCAACAGAATACAAGAGTTAGAAAAAGGACTGAGAGCAGTACAAAACCTAGTTGCAAATAGATAGTGCTGCTATGAAGTTACTGAATGGTTCTATTGATTCTACTTAGTCTGGTCATGTTGCAAACTTGTCTACTTCAAAGGAGATCTGGAATATCTTTTATTAGATCAATGTCAAAGACCAACAAAGCCTTAATGTTTCTACAGTTGTAGAGGAGATCTGGAGCATGAACTAGAATGGTGTTACCCCTATGCCTGACCATATTGGAAAGATAATCAATATTCATCATTGGATTGTCAAAGGAAAAAGTACTATGAATGATATAATGCTGGTCTATGCTATTTTTTGCTTACCTCTGAATGACAATGTCAAATGGAATGTTCTTAAGACATCTCTTATTGAAAAAGGGTCAAGTCTTACCTTGTCTCAAGCAATAATAAGCTTGAATGGTCTATATGATTGCATGACTCAAAATAAAGGGAAGACTGAGCATTTAGCACTTGTTGCTAAATCATAGAGAGCTTCAAACTATAGAAACACTACTGGAAAGAAGAAAAAATTCAAAAAGAAGATCCTTAACCCAAAACCTGATGATATATGTTGCATCTGTGGTCAGAAAGGTCATTGGAGTCCAATATGTCCTCAGAAAGGAAAGAAAGGTGGCTTAAGTTGAGGTAGTGGAGGTAAATTAGCAAATTTAGTCAGTTTGGGTGTTTTACAATACAAAGGAGCCTCTTTGTTATGGAATTACATTGGAACTATTACTATTATCAGCCCTGGACTGATAACAAGTAGATGGTAGAAGAGATAATAGTAATAAAAGATAAGAAAGACAAAGATGATGTAATAAATGATGTGTTAGTACATCAAGATTAGGTTGGACTTCAGACTTAACTGGACTAATTATAGATATTGGACTACAGGAGAAATGTTGGATAAACCTTGGGATAATTATAGACAAATCTTATAATAGTTATGAACTTTAAGATAAATGGAGAAACCTTGGACTAATCCATTTATAGACTCTGACTCAACTAGTCACTCACTGTTACTTACTAGTACTTAGAATAGTAGTTTCTGTGACATCACTAGTTAGGATAAATACAATCCAGAAAGAGAAGAGAATGGCAAGTTCTCTCCTTCTATGGTTCATCTAAAAACCTACTTCTCTTGGAACCCTGTATTTCCTCCAGTCTTAGGACTAACTTGTGGAGTGTGACTAAAAGCCTTAATATTCATTCTTTTGATATAACTCTTCTGAAAACCTTAACCAGACCCTTTGTAGAGGAGTAAAGAGATATTAAGTGTTAACATAGGCTCAAGGTTGAAGCATATATTCACTCTTGTGGTCTAAAGTCTTAACACTCTTACTCTAGCCAAAGTGATAGGATTGTTATCTCACTGGATAGTCAAGAGTTATTTCATGCTGTTCTCAAGAATACTGGTAGTTTTCTATACTTCATCACTTGTGCTAAAGATACCAATCACACTGCATTTTCTGTTTATGAAGGATCTATAAGACTCTGGCATTATCAAATGGAACATATTGGCTCTAGAACAATTGACTTGATAGAATGGAAGGGCTTTGTTAATAGACTTGATCTTACAGTACCTGATGATTATAATCATGTTTGTACTAGATGTGCTCATGGGAAATCTCACAGGAAATCTATGCCTGGAACTAGCAAAACAAAATATGGCAAGATAGAATGAGTCATCATGGACTTAACAGGTCCAATATCAGTACTGATCTGGGATAACTATATCTATGCTCCCATTGTCATTGAAGTCAGTTGCTAGTATCCTGTTGGACATCTCTTGAAGTCAAAGGAGGAAGCTGGAGGTGCTGTTAGGGATATGATTGCTATGTTGGAATATCAGTCTGGGCTCAAAGTTAAAAGGTTGTGAAGTGACAACAGTTTGGAGTTTATTAACTCAACTATGAACAAATTTTGTTAGTACAATGGTATTATTCATGAGACAACCTTACCCTATCTTTCTCAGCAAAATGGCATTGCTGAAAGAGCCATAGCCATTATCTTCAAGATGGTCAGATATATGTTATATTCTGCTGGTTTGAGCCTAAGGTACTAGGGGAAAGCATTCTTGTATGCTATCTATATTTGAAGTTTATTACTTACCTCTGGATTGGATTCTATGGTCCTCTATAAAGCCTGGACAGGATGAAAGCCAGATGTATCCCATTTATGAATTTTTGGATCAATTGGATAGATCCATATACCAAAACCAGTATGTGATAGGAAGCTGCATTCTTAAGCAGTGAAGGTTTGGATGCTTGGGTGGTGGACAGATGAGTCAAAGGGATATTGTATTGAGGATCTAGAAACTCCTGGAAAATTAATCAGCTCTTGTGATGGTGATTTTATTGAAGATTTCTCACCAAGTGATCTGGCTATTATTAAAAATATACCACTTCTTCTAGAGAACATTAACAAGCTAGTCAACAATGCAATATCAATAGACAGCACTACTTCATCAATTTTGGCTCCTGATCCAACTAAGGTACACTTACCTGAAAGTCATCCATCTGCTTCTCCTTCTAGGCTAGGCTCTGGAGAGGGAGGTAGGTGTGACCTCAACCTTTGAAGTTGTGTTACCTTTTGTGCTCACCCACTCTAGGTTAAATAACTGCTGTATTCCAGAGATGGAAGAGGAGAACTAGAACAATAGAAGCTGACTTAGTAGATAACAAAGCTAAGAAGAAACTAAATAGCCTAACTACTTAATATATGATTCATTTATCAAAATGAGTCATCTGATGGAAGTTCAGCTCTATTGTATAGCCAAGACGAGACTTTGCTAAGATAAGCATTCAGCAAGTGTGATGTAACAGGGTGTTACCAGGGTGTGACAGAGCCTGTCAAAGAAATACTATTACCTCCTTCTGTACCAAAAAAGGTCTCTAAGTGGCAAAATCTGCCTAAAAAAGAGCCTTTGAGTTGAAATTATCAACTACCTGCCAAGTTTTATAATGAAGATCAATCTGCTTACCTCAGTAATACTGCATTTGCCTTTATTGCTATGACTTCTGAACCAAGAACATTGAAGGAAGCTCTACTATCACCTCACTCAAAGTAGTAGGAGAAAGCTGTCAAGTCTGAGTTCAACCAATTAGTCAAAGCTCAAGTTTTTAAGTGAGTTAAACAATTACCTAATGACAAAAAAGCTGTCAGCAGTTGCATTGTGTTCAAGAAAAAGTTGGATGGCCATGGAAACCATCTAAAATTCAAGGCTTAGATTGTTGCTCAAGATTTCTTGTAGGTGCCAGGCCTAGATTTCACAGAGATATTCTTATTAGTAGCAAAATTCACAACACTATAAATTTTTCTGGCACTTACTGCATTTTTGGATCTTGAACTTCATCAAGTTGATATTGTTGGAGTATATCTTCAAGAGAATTTAGATGAAGAAATTTATATGAAGGTACCTAATGGACTTGTTGAGAAATATAGAAGTGGTCAAAAATTTTGGAGGCTTAAGAAGGCACTATATGGGTTGAAACAAGCAGGTCAACAGTGGAAGAAACACTTACATCAGATGATGACTAAGCTTAGCTTCACTTGTGCAATGGCCAATGACTGCCTTTATATTCTCTAGGAGCATGGTAAAATTATCCTGATAGTCTTGATCTACATTGACAATATAGCTATTACTGGAAAAGAAATACCTGGGATCACTTTATTCAAGCAGAACTTGTCAGAGGATTTTTGTAGTGACTTAGCCTAGATGACTTGATCACCCTCCAAGTCTGAGTTGACAAGGAGAACTCAATGGAGTTCCTGTTAAATTTCCTATACTACTTATACAACTACTACATAGTCTGTGCACTTTCTTCCTACAGTTCCCATGTGACTTAGTCATGTGCCATCACCTGACTGTGACTCTTGTGACACTTAGTCATGTGATACTTTCTCATGCTCCATCCTTGTGTAGTAAGTCCAGAAAGAAAAAGAAAAGAAAAGAAAAGAAAGGAAAAATAATGACTTAGCCATTTTGCCAAGTCATGACAATTTTGAAATAATGAATCTGGGTGAATTGAAGTTCATACTTGGTATCCTGGTCACTTGAGATAGCTCCAATCATCTTATATCTTTTAATCAGTCTGCTTACATTACACAAGTTCTCATAAGGTTTGGAATGCTCAATACAAAGCCTGTCTCCATCCCCTTGGCTGTCAAACATGGTTTATCTACATTCTAGTCTCTATTTTCCAAAGCTGAACTGAATGAGTACTCAAGTTTCTCCAGAGGCATTCACTATCTATTACTGGTTGGCTCATTGTTATATGCTACTCAAACCTACCCAGACATCTAATTCTCTGTTAACTTTATCACTCAGTTTAGTGGAAATCCAGATATTCCTCATCTTGAAGCTGCAAAACATATTCTTTGCTATCTAAAAGGCACTTAGGATTTTCCCCTGGTTTTAGGATGTCATAGAAGAGGAACTGTTGATGTCATTGGTTGAACTGACTCAGATTGGGCTGGTGATGTTGATACAAGGCAATCAGTAGGAGGTTTTGTTTTTGATATAGCTGGAGAATGTGTCTCTTGGTCTTCAAAGAAACAGGTATCTGTTGCTACCTCCTTAGTTGAAGCTGAATATGTGATATCAGCAAATACAACAAAGGAGGCAGTATAACTTCAAACACTTCTTAAGAAAGTCAGTTATTCTTAAGCTCAGGCTACCATAGTATATGCTGATAACCAGGGTGCAATGGCCCTTGCCCAAAATTCTATTTCTCACTCTAGAACAAAGCATATTAACATTTGCTTTCATTTTATTTGAGAACATATTGATAAGAATGAAATAAAATTACACTATATCCCTATCCATCAAATAGTTACATACATCTTTACCAAGGCTCTACCTTATGAGACATTCAAAAAATTTCATGAAGTTCTTGGAGTTGTTAAGGTTTCTCATTGAGTAAAAGTGTCAAAGGGTGCAACTTGAGATTGGTTTTGGGATTTTTTCAATAGCCAGGACCATAGTTAGTTTGATTTTGTCTTTATTTCATTATGAAAAATTTTCTATTAGTTATCACAGCAATTTTTATAGCCATATATAACTGTACTTACCATTATACTGAAGTTTGACTCACTTTGTTTGGACTTCAGGTATGTATCTGGTAGATTTTATTATTAATATAATGACTCACTTTGTTTGGACTTCTTGTCTGTTGATTGTTGAGCTTCAACTGTATACTATCTTTATTGCCCTGCCTCCTCTGAGAGATGCTTGACAGACAACAGACATTCCAAGAGCAATATTGAGCCAAGACTCTAGTATGATTCTCCTTTGATTGTTGTTGCTATTTTTGATCAGGCAAGGATAGAGACAGACAGTTTTATCAAAAGGGTGAGTTTAATACAAAATAGAAACCTAAACCTCCTGAAATTATTACTCACAGAGTGTCATGACATGGTCAAAATGGCTAAGGTATTATTTATATTTCTTTTCTTTTCTTTTTCATTTAATTAAATAATCAATGGATACATAAGAGAGAATGACTCAAAAGAGATGTGTAGGACTTTATATATAGAAGTAAATACAGAATGTGTATAAGTAGTGTATAGCAATTGAATAGGAACTCTATTGAGTTCTCCTTGTTAACTTGGACTAGGAGTAGTTCTAAGGTATCACAGTCTAAGTTCTTACACAGGGTACTACAGTTCCTAATCCTTGCAGGTAAAGACAGGAGATCTGGAATTATCTTTGGTGCAAGCTTACAACCCAACTGAAGTTGTAGGAGATTTGTTGACCATACTCGATCTAATGCACAATTTGTTAGTGCTATAAGTTAAAACAGGCAGATCCTTGGACCATATTTAATATTCCACAGTGCACAGATTTGGTTAATCAATGAAATAAATGCTTTCTATCTGTATAGTGTGACTGGACCTGTCTATCAGACCTAATAATTAGTCTATTTGCAATTTTGGTTGATACACTCTCACTATATAACTAACCAACTGTTTGCTTACTACTTGTCATGAGTTGTCTTGACTATGACAAGAAACTATAAATAGAACAGACATAGACTGGAGTCAAACTGGTAGCTGATGGATAGCTTGTAGTTTAAACAAGGACAAATAGTGTACTTGTATATATAGTAGACTGCAATTGAGCAAGAACCCTATTGAGTTCTCTTTTAACCCTGAAGTATGACCTTGAGTTAAACTCTAGCTTAAGGTTCTTGAGTCAGTCACTGATAGAAGAACTCAATTCCATACTCCAGGCATTGTTCACTTCAAACCCTGCCTAAACTTTATTCTCTTATTGTCCTCAATTAGTGATCAGCTTGATTACTGGTCTTTTTGGATAGTAGACCCTAGCTATAAAGGGAACTTGGTAGTCAGTTAGGGACTGCTGGTGGAGACTTGGTACCAAACCCAGGTATTATATTCAAGACCTGACCTAGCAATTGGGTGGTGTTGTCAAGTAGATTATCTGTATCTTTTTCTGATTAGTAGAAACCTTGTGCTGGGGGTACATTGTTATCCATACACACAGAGGAATAGTATTGACCCCTTAGGAAGGTACTATTAGAGTAGAGATTCTCTCCTTGAGGTAATCATTTACTATTTGATTAGGGCAGTAGTCAGTACAGCAGTAAGTGTCTGGTTGGGTAAAGATCTTGTACCCCAACAGATGTAGCAGTAATTAGTGAGATCAAAACCTTGTTCAACCTTGAGGGACATAATACCATGTCTCTTAAGCAATACAACTCTTTAATGAGTAGCATGCTCAACCAGTAGCAGGCCCTTACCAAATTAAGAGTAGAGCTAGAAGAAAGAGAGAAAAGAGAATGTTTCAATTGTAGAAAGTTTGGGCACCTGGTCTGTAGTTGCAGGAATAGTGTTGAAGAAGAAAAGGCAAAACTGATCCCCAAAAACAAGTTTGAAGTATTTGCGAATTAAGTAATGAGGTGTAGAATAAGAGAAGAGGTCAAGGTGTGAAGGCAGGAAAGAGAGAAGGAAGAAGTGAAGTGTTTTAGGTGTTGGGGGGTAGGGCACTATAAATGGAAGTGTCCAAACATTGTAGCAGAAAAAGAGAGAAGAAGAAGAGAGAAGTATAAGGGGACCATACCAAACTCCACTCCTGATGCACTAGTGGTAGTATACTAGAACAACCCTGCAACTAATTAAATAATAACTACCTCATATTTAATTAGTTGCCCTCCTCTGCATTCCTGTCCCTGACTGCTGAGACATTCTGTAACTAGGGGAGTTGTATATATAGTGTAGATTACCCTCCAGGAGCCTTATTCTATTCTCTGAGGTTTCTCTTAGAGGTGAGCTGTAAAGATATCCCAGAGTCTATTTATATACTGAGGTTTCTCCTGGAGCTGCTCTAGTCTGGTCATCTTTACAAGAAAGTGGTGTGTGTGGCCAGACCACAAAAGGCATAGCAAGAGAGGAGGCTAGCATGTCTCACATAGGAAAAAGCACAGGAATATTGTGAGAAGGGGAGCATACCTCCAGAAGGTGCACTTCTCCTTGAGAGAGGATGGTTGACAGAAGAGATAGTAACAACATATATGAACTATAGGAGATATAAAGACAAGGGGGTTCAAATTCATAAAAACCAAGAACAAGGATTCCTCCTTGAAAGACAAGTGAGAAACATTGTTATGGGAGCCCTGAGCAGGAAAAAGTCTCTCATGCATTTAAATACTTAGTCCAAAACCTCAAAGTGTACAATGGGGTTGAGATATAAATAGCAGGGGAACTTAGGAAGCCAAGTCACATGATAAGGTCACAAGGTTGTAGAACATTCTGGAGGGACATGTGATCAT
>Ga0153975_1000225_pt1 | contig 16941 bp, 20 predicted proteins | sample TSGA059MetaG_FD_104694 | JGI IMG/M metagenome (GOLD analysis project Ga0153975, IMG submission 104694) | Attine ant fungus gardens microbial communities from Georgia, USA - TSGA059 MetaG | ecosystem: Host-associated > Fungi > Mycelium > Unclassified | place: USA: Georgia, Yuchi Wildlife... | reverse complement strand
TTATATGAAAGACAAAACGGGCAATTTGTGGGGTATAGGCTGCGCTATGGGAGTTGACCGCCGCACTGCTGAATCGAGTGTCCTTCGCGGGATATGTGGCTTATTCCAACAAGATTAGCAAAGTGACATGTGCGATACTACAACAACCAAAATCATGTGAATCAGATGTGGTGTGCATTGAATTCTTCAATGTTCATCTTCGTGCGCTCAGTAGTTGGCATCCTGCTGAATGAGTGCAGCGGCTTTGACAGATCGAGCCTTAATAGAGCTTTGGGTGGCTGGAAGCGTGCGTATCTAGACCAGCACAACGAATGCAATATGAAGTATGACATACCTGATTAAACCTGACGTGGGATCAAGCTCGGGGGTGATCTCGACATCGTTCTCAACAACCTTCGAAATATCGAATACGGCAAGTGACATGGCGGCGGATATCCAGACGGCTGCATCAGACAGGATGCCTGGGTGATTAAGAGAAAGTAATGTCAGTAAACTTGTTAATTGATGACTTCTGTAAATTGCGAGTATTTAAATCGTGTTGCTCAGAATACGGATCAAGGGAATACTGACCAAATGTTCGGTATTATCAGGGAGCCTATTGGGATGTAGTATCCGTCATGGGTGTCGTCCTCCATTGCACAGTGGGGGCGCATGTCGTAGAGGTAATGCTAGTCAGGTAGAGAACGCAATAAAATCAAGAAACGTGCAAGTAGGGACGGCAGCATTCCAACGGTGGACCTCCTTCACAAGCGCCTCGATGAGGGAGTCACAATCGGCGAAGGAGGTAAGGCGATCAGGACCAATAACAGCACTGATTTCAGCCTGAGCCCTCTTCTGCACATCAGGGAAAAAGTGTCATAGCCAGGAAAAACGCGTAGATTGACGAAACAGTCTGAGGGAACAGGCGTCAGTTAAGTTATGTTCAGAGCGCGGTCTGCAAGGTCAATGAAGGGATTAATGTTCTCTTTCACTTAATAACCATGGGAGATGCGTAGAATGACAGCGCCAGTTGTGCTATAACATATTCAAGGCAACGCCGCTATGTGAAGATGAATGACCATACTGCCGAACGTGTTTCATCAGTTCTTCGGGTTTCGCCAGTACACGCTTGAGGAATCGGTAGCTCTCAACTCCCTCCATCGGACGGTAGACCTCCATTGAGGTGCGAGTGCCAATGATGCGATGAAAATTCTTGCAGTGCCATCGAAGACGGTCATCGTAAGGGAGGAGAGGCACAGCGTCCTTCACACCAACGAGTTCAGCAATAGGAAAAACAGGGCGGTCAGAGTACATAGAGCCCTTCTCGTCCAGCATTTCCATGGCAGTCTTGATAGAGTTCAGCACTATGATCTGTTGACCCAGTACTTCGATATGCGAGATGTCACCTACAGGGCATCGAAATGCATGATATCGGCAAAGTGGGAGGCACTCACCATACTTTTTTCCTCACTCAGCGAAAGTGAGCCAGGGCTTGACATTGTTCCCAATAAGAGGCCACCCCGGCGGACCAGGGGGATATGGTGCAGGATTCTTCTTGGTGAACACCCGCTGCACCAGATACACTCCAACACCAGCAAGAAATATGTCCAGTAAAGTGATGTTTGGGATTGTCAGCAATGATAGCGTTTCCCCAAACATCAACATACTCGACTAGCAAAGGATGAGCAGATAATACATCATATTATCAGAGCGAGCATATAGGATATCGAACCCCCGTAGTCTCGCCGTTTCGTGAAGATCCCCGTTGGTGTCCGCTCGTCACTCCGATATCTGCGGAGGCATTGGGTGCCAGATAAAATAATACCAGGAGAATCCGGAAATACGCCCCCCTGAATCCTTACCATTCCCTTGCTTTCCGCTGAACCGGTCCAACTCCCTGTTTCGAGATCCGCCAAAGTCACATATGATTTAGGAGAAGTAAACACAACACCTTTCCAGGGGAATGGCTCTTTCAGTACGTGGCGTCGGAACCCTCGTCCGTGAGATCCGAGATCTGAGCTTGAGCTAAGAACGGACCTGACCAGGTAGAAGTTCGAAGAAAAGCCTATTTCACAGTACCAGTGTGAGTGTGAGGTACCTCCAAACTTTGTTGAGTGTTTGGCGATTATCGCAAGACTTTCCAACCCTTGTGCAGTGTGTAGCAAGGTCACTGTATAGTGTTCCTGAGTCAGGCTCGCTGTCAGTGTGGCGCCCTCTTCGTCATCAACTTGAACGCTCAACAATCCGTACCAACTTCTTCCTTGTCAGAGTCTTATCAATGATCTCATCATCAGAGGTACGGCGTACAGTATCTGGGATCGACTCGGATACCAGTGCTGACATCCGAGTACAACGGCCTGCTCAAGTATCAACGCTGCATATGCCACGTCATGCCTCTTGGCTCTGACTTGGAGGGTTAGAAATTCTTCGTTGATCTAATTCTTCGACGGACTGGTCATTCCGATTGCATCGCTCTCCTTCCTCCACGGTTTCCAGCATCTCACAGGCATTCCGAATCGCACTTCCACATGTAGTGCTCAACGCTAGCGCTCATCGATCGCAGGTTCACGACCAGCACTAGTGCTATAAACTGAGACCTTTACCCTGAGCGCGCATCGGGGTAGGTAAATCGCAAAACATACCAGACTCTGCGACCAGATGGCACTCGACTACTTGAGTAGATTCTGCACCCTACATGCCCTTCGAAGTTCTACGTAGACTTCTTCAAACGTGAACAAGTGTGTTCGTGTCACGTTGCGGTAACGGCTCGGACTCTGGAAGAAATTCGAAGCCACTTACCTTTGCAAATACTATCACTGGAATTCTCATTCTGCTAAACTTTCAGGCAATCTGATCAACCCAATTATCCCGGGCCAATAACTACTCACAACCATGTTTAAATTCGACCGCAATGATGCAAGCAGATCTTGCATCACATCTTAGCCACCTCCACCGGCGGACGCGCACAAGTGAAACGTTATCCACGGTACACGTTCAAGTTCCGGAGCATTTGAAAACGGGTGCACTTGGGAGTCGTGAATCAGACTCCTGATTGATTCCAGAATTAGTAAGCAGATCATTCCAGTGACGTCGGCCCCACCATCACATCGCGTACTGCAAGATGGCTTGATACTGGCAGAATAAGACGTCAGATTCACGGTGAACTTGGGATTTGATGATTGATCCCGGAATTATTAAACAGATCATTCCAGTGACGTTGGCCCCACTGGCAGTACAAGATGTCAGATTCACGTGCTACGCACTCAGGTGTATAGCAATATCGATAGCCTGGTGGAAGAATTTGATGTTCGTAAGGTCTGTTTGAGGTTGGCAACGATGGTGTGCTCCGCTGGGATGACAGCAGCGTGTCTCAAGCTTCCCGCGAGCCGTTGGAGACCGTCACGTTAGATAAGGTTGCTGACCACCAGGCCTGGTTACCCGCATGAATAAATAATGTCATCAGTGTCAAGGAACCTACTTTCGGGGAGATCGTCGTTGATGTGTCCATCAGCATACATTGACATCGCCAGAACGTACATGGTTAAATGAGTCCAGAAGAACACTTGGATGATATATTCGTATTCGTGAAATATTTCAACAAGATAAAACAGGAAGACATATACGGTATCGCGATGCACCACAACTTCTGTGTTGTGAATGCGAAAAAGAGTGACAAATATCAGGTGTGAGAGTGAGGTATCCAAGCGTATAGTTTCTTCTTCGTGCCTAATAGTTGGCGTCCTGCTGGATGAGCGCAAGGGCTTTTGCAGAGCGAGGCTTGATAGAGCACTCGAAAGGTTTCGGGTGGCTAGGAGTGCATGTCCAGACCAGCACAGCAGACAAGATAAAATACGCGACATACCTGATCGTACCTGACGAGGGATCAACCTCGGGTGTGATCTCAATCCCGTTTTCGACGACCTTCGAAATGTCAAACGTGGCAAGTGACATAGCTGCGGATATCCAGACAGACGCATCAGCAAGGTGGAGACCTGGACAGCAGAAGTCAGACAACTAGTTAATCGATACCCCCTGAAAATTGCGCTTACCTGGGCAGACACTGCGCAGCAGAGAAGAACACATAATCGGTTAGTATTTCGCTCTCGAAACGAGCGGAATCGAATGCTTACCGTCTACCAAAGCCGAAGCAAATGGTACGAGGATCGGTCTCGGGCTCCTTTCCACCACTGGGTAAGAAGCGCTCAGGGTTGAACTCCGATGGGTTAGCATATGTCCGCGGATCATTGAGCATGAACCTACATATGTCAATATACCAGATATAGAAAAAGCGAAAGAGTACTAACCAAATGTTTGGTATTATCAAGGAACCTTTAGGAATGTAATATCCATCATGGATGTCATCCTCAATGACACGGTGGGGAACAGCTGCCATATCAGACACTTAGTCAACGAAAGAATGCCATAATAAAACGACAAAAATACCAGTAGGAACAACAGCATTCCATCGTAGGATTTCTTTCACAAGAGCCTCAACGTAGGGTAGGGAGTCGCGGTCGGCGTATGAGGGAAGGCGATCAGGACCAACAACAGCATCGATTTCAGCTTGAGCCCTTTTTTGCGCCTCAGGGAAAAGCGTCATAGCAAGGAAAAACGAGTAGATTGCTGAGACAGTCTGTGAGAAATTAGTCCTCGAAATATGTCAAATATGTAGACAAGGGGACTACTGACCGTGTCGGCGCCACCGGAGTACAGAGATGCAGCAGACCACTTTACAATGTGTTCCTCTTCCGCGGACAAAGTATGACCATCCAAGAGATTCGATGTGAAAGATTTAGGAGCGATGCCAGCGGCCTGTAAATTTGAAGTTTAATGCACAATCGCATAACTACAAATGTGGTCTCACCATCTGATCCTTAACGAACTTGTAGGGCGCTGCAACCATTTCTTCGAGGGTGTCGTGCCATTCACGGGCTTTGCGCTTGAAACCAGCACCAGGGAACCAGTCAGGAACCTTGGCCACTAAAATAGAAATAGTCTAGCCATGGGAGGCACACGTCAGAAAGCTATAGCCTTACGAGATGGCATGATGTCAACCATGAAAGCACCGGTAGCAGTGGATCGAGAAAATTGATCGACAGCACGGTCTGCAAGGTCAACGAAGGGATCATTGTTCTCCTTAACTTCATAACCATGAGAGATGCGGAGAATAATAGCGCCAGCAGTACTACGGAAATTCAGGTCCGAAGTTCACATAGGAACGAAGAATACCTACTGCCGAATGTGTGCCTGCAGCTGGTCGGGTTTGGCAAGTACCCGCTTGAGGAATCGGTGAGTTTCTATCTCCTCGACTGGGTGGTATACATCCATGGCGGCGCGAATGCCAATAACGCGGTGGAAATTCTTGCGGTATCCGCGGAAACGATCGCCGTAGGGGAGAAGTACCAGGGTGTTCTTCCAGCCGACAAGTTCACCGCCCATCGGAAGAACGGGACGGTCAGAATATATGGAGCTCTTCTTGTCCAACATCTCCACGGCAGTCTTGACAGAGTTCAGAACCATGATATGCTGGCCGAGAACCTCTACATGCGAGATGTCCCCTATATGCAAGGCGGCATTTAGATGCGTTAGTTTGAGTAACGGAAGGTCCTTACCATATTTCTTGCCCCACTCAGTGAAGGTGAGCCAAGGTTTGTCTTGAGGCATGTCTGGGATATTACCAACGAGAGGTCGCCCCGCCGGACCAGGAGGATAGGGTGCAGGATTCTTCTTTGCTAACACCCGCTTCAGCAAGTAGATTCCGACACCACCAAGACATAGGTCCAGCCAAGTAACATTGGTAAGTGTGACCATGACTGCCTGGTAAAAATAAAAAGCGAGTAAAGGAGAGGTAGTGAGAAATCAGGCAGGAAGGAGACAGGGAATGGGATGGAGTGTAAGGTTAGCCTCCGCATGTTCAAGTATTTAGTATTTTAGTACAAGGGCTACCTGAGAGAAGTCTGGAAAAAATCAAATTACGTTAATGGAGATTGCTGGCGTTGCTAACGAAAAAACTTGCACCCGAGCTACTTAGAATTCGAAGTGGGAATGTCATTTCAGGCACCCGCGGGGTCATAGTATTTACCGCTGGCAGGGTTCCACTCGCGAGTCAATGCTCCCACCAAGCACGGACCCTACCCTAGTCCATTTCTTCACAATCAGCCGTGAACAACAGAATTGTGGGCAACATATTTGTCCAATTTATTTACTGCACTTAGCGCGTAGGGAACCTTCAGGGTCATCAAACCCAACATCCGATCAAGTAGTAAATAACGTTGATCATATTGCCGATCGCCGCAAAACCACTTATCATTTATTTCAAGTAGATCTTGGAGAAATATCAAAATTCGATTAGTACCTAGAAATATTACGTCATGGCGCCTCCTTCGCTACCCACACTACTTGATGAGTTCTCGACTAAAGGATATCTTCCCTGAGGAACATATGTTTGAAATGAATCCATGTATTACTTGAAAATGCGAGTTCCAAAATGGCTCCGATAAAATATGTACATCACACACCACAGGTATGCACGAAAGAGTAGTGGTACCTATCATTCGTACGCCGGCGCAGATCGTATAATTACAATACCTACAAATCAATGCAAAGAACGATGCAAAAAAAAGAATGTTTGTCGATATTCTACTAGAATTCATGATGGGTACATTGTCTGCTTCTCGGCCCCATGATACCCGTAGATAAAGCGATTTAAACCGACTGAGCACTTTTAAGATCCGTTGCCGATGAGTACTGTCGTACGTGCGGATCAGTACTAGACTCGCCGGTCCCGGCAGGAATGAAGACTAACCTCGTCTCGAACATACTCCTGTGTCGTATCAATTTTAATCGAGATGTTGTTCGGCAACCGCTGATCGCTCATGAGCTAGCAGTTCCGTGCAATCATTTCGGGTGTAGTCACCTTTTGCGAAGTGCCGATAGCACTGTTAGTACTCTTCTGAATCCCCTGCAGCGAAAGGGACATATTTTCGTCGCGAGAATCTCCGCGGAGACTTTTGCGTGCATTAAGGGTGGCCAACAGAGAGTTGCAATAAACTGAAAAGGTCAGTCAATCTCTCGATCACCATTCACAGTCTAGTGTGATACTTACGACGACCCAAGCAGAAATAGAATGCGATGTAAATGAATGTGCCGGGCCACACAGTAATCTACGCATGTCTAAGTCAGAAGTCTGGCACCGACCGTGATATGTTACGTACAGAAATAAGGGACAAGACCGCGCAAATGCTGGTGAGGAGGCCAGTGTTGATACTGAACAGAATCAGTTTGTTGATCATGGTATCGGATCTTCGGAAGCCAGTGCGAGAGTGTTGGAGGAGTGTGCAGAGGAAGACGGCGATAAGGACGTCTCCAGCAGCTGCAAGAGCGTTCACAGACATTGACAACGATTTGAGCTCGGTAAGTTGGGCAAATGTCGTGAAATGGATACTGAATTGGTGGTACATTAGCCAGATTGCCTGCCTGATGTTTTTCGACACGACTTACGCCTTTGCAACATATACTGATACAACATCAGTGGGATGGTTGTTGAAAAGTAAGACTGCACTCACCGACAACAAGGACAAATTCAGCGATGACAAGGGATAGCACAGACGCGGTTGCGAGTATGCTCTTATTGCTCACTGCCTAAAAGTAAGCAATCATCCATTGGCGGGAGGTCAAACATACGTCTGTAAACACGCATGGTCAAGAAGCTAGATGGTCGATCAGAACGGATAACTGTATTGCGAAGGTTTCAGACCAACCATTGAACCATAAGCGCTGTGAAGCCATTGAACAGAACTTCAACCTGTTGTGCAAATGCACGTTCAGACAAGAACCACGCGCTAGACGCGTGCCACCCACAATCAAACTCCACACAAGGTTCAGGAGGTCCGCGCTATTACCAAAGTCGGTGACGAGGTATGTATACACTATCATCTAATGTTCAACGCGAAAAGCAATATGGGGTGTTATCCGTACTGACCAGTATGTGTAATTAGGGCTTGATGCACAGTATCTGACAGAAGTACAGCAGCGACCTAAATTAAAAACGAAGCGTTAGAACTACTCACGACCACCGTACGTGAACATACCAAAAGCCTAATGTACCACGGGTCCGAGGAATACCGGCTAAAGTAGTACCACGTCTGCACGCAAGTGACTTTGTATAATCGTGAGCTCCCTCCGTCACCGCGAAAAAAACGAAGAGCACGAAAACACACCTCCGTAGAGCCTGCAATGTACGCGTTAGTCTGCGCACATGGTATATTGAACGAAGAAGCACTCACGTCGCAGAGATTACAACCCCAATCAAGAAAGCGCCAAAACTATATGAGCTCCATTAGGTGATGATGCATATGAAACTAGGACTTCAAGTATACGCACGTATTGTCCAGAGAAGGCACCATTGGCAGAGAGTTGGATTTGAATGAACGTGGATGGGGTGCAGGTGGGCGAGTGGCTGCCTGGTGGGGGACAATCAGGCAGAAAAGTAAAAGCGAGTACAGCTTTTGTATGATAGCAGAATGAATGTAGTCAAGACAGTTTGGGAAAGGTGTCGTGAGCGCAAAAAAATCGAAGAAGTCTGACAGCTTCTTGAAGCCCGCCTGAACGCGATGATTTGACCCGATTCTACTTTGGATAACCCACGAGGCGATCTTTCGCAGATTTCCGGATTTGACCCTATTCGGTGCCATTAAATCCCAGGACAGTTTCTTTCGTATTATTTGTAATTTGTAATACTCTAATCAACCCAAGAACCCTGAGAGAGAAGCTTCATTGAATTCCCCGCCACTCAACTGTTAACGCTGCACGTATGTAGAATATTGTATTTTATTACCCTGAGTCTATATACTTTTAATATAATATATGACCACGTACCAAATGATATGGAAGATATCTCCATCACCGACGGCCTCGACCCTTCATTTAGGTCCCAAAGTTTTGATTTTTGGGGTGCTCGACAAATCTAACTTCCGTCGTAGTGCTTGTGCCAACTCAAAAATCGCCGTTTCGGTCGCATCCTTCTTCACCCAGATGCAATACTATGGCGCCCGATAGCTAGAAATAGTACAACTTTTGTACACGCCGCCAAACGTCCTTTGGATTCTTGTCTGTATGTTACAAAATATCCTGGGATAACTGCCAAAGGCACACAGGACACCTACTTGACGTTGTCATCGCCTTTACTCAAACAGGTCTTATCGGTTTCGTTACTCCTCGCTCAGCCACAGTTGTGGAACGACTTAGAGCCGGAAAAATACAATCAGTGACGTTGATCTTCTATATCCTGTGGATCGGAAACGCATCAGACATGGGAGTACTCTGCTTGACGATGTCATCCAACTCCAAGGTCCAAGGGCGAACGGCGAGGAGGCGAACATAAATTTGCGCATAGATTGTCGCATACCGTAACACCTCTCGCTAGAAACAGAGCGGTTAAGGTCTTAAAGACTTAAAGTCAACAAATTAGAATTTTGCCCCGCGGGTGGTGAGCTACTTCGGAAGATGAGGAGGGCGCCTGGTTGGCGAAGCGAATCGTATGAATCATAGGGGGTTTCGTGATTGGGAGAAATCCGACGTACTCGGCGCTTGCAGCTCGGATCACGAACGTTGTAAAACTGTTCTCAAAGTTTCTATCATATGGTTTGGGCGCACATTACCATGATCTATCAGACGCCAACGGCGCCACTCTATACTTCATCGTGAGATTTGAATATCCTTTGAGGTAGCTCGTAACGGGGACGCGAGAAAGGGTGATGTTCAACTAGTTCATAATCAGGGAAAGTTTGCGGTTTGAACGAGAGTTCAGATCGTTTGACGTATTGCTTCGTTCCCCCCGAGACTTCAATGGCATTTGGATCACTGATGCTAGTGGCTTCAGTGGATGGAACAAAGGGATCATATGAGGCGGTGGCGGTGGCGGAATAACGATCAGGCTGCAGTGGACTTGACTTCTGAGCTTTTAGATCAGGGGTGAAGTACATAGAACAAAGAAAGACAATGGTGGCGATAACCTTGATCACTTCAGGGTTGAGGAAAGACTTTAGGGTGGTTTACCATCTTATAGCCAAGGGTTCAAGTAAAGTAGTAACTTTAGAAGGAAGGTGGGCAGGTCTAAAGCCATTGCACAACACGGCCAAATAACGCCTCCCGAATTTGTACGCGTCAAAAAAGTCGGGAGCTTTCCGAGACTAAAAGTGAACACTATGGCAGTACGTCCAATCCCGGTCCATTGAATGGTCGAACACACAACTCACTGAAAATGACAGAGTCGCTGCTCTACTCTTTTATGCTCAACATCAAGGTTGGCTAGCGCACGGTAAGCACAGCGTTTAGAAAAACCCTCGTTCAAATGCCGAACTCTAACTCTCCAAGGACTTTCAGCTTCGCCCCACTAGCCAGCCGGTCAAGGTGTTTGGTAACAGAAGCTGCATCGTCATCTGCACCAAGCTCTCCTCCCCCTTCAAGCGACCCGAAAATTGGCCGTATCGTAGATGACATTTCCGGACTGACACTGCTGCAGGCAGCTGACCTTGTCACGCTCTTGAAGGTCCGTCCCTCTTCCACACACTTCATCTCTCAACCTGCAACCCTAAGCGTTTATATTCGTAACCCCCAAAAGTCGCGGTTAAACATTCAAGAAATCGCTATGCCCGCTGCTTCAGGCCCCGCACCCGCCGCGGCCGCACCCGTCGAGGAAGCAGCAGAGGAGGTGAAAAACCATCCCCTCTCACACACCTCGAGTGTTCACTGACCCAAATTGAAAAAATGAATAGGAGAAACCGAAGGAGAAGACTATTTTCAATGTGAAACTCGAATCCTTCGACGCTGCAGCGAAGCCCAAGATCATTCGTGAGGTCAAGGCCATGATCCCGAATCTTACCCTCATCGACGTAAGTTCTCGGTCGTACTTCGCTTCAATTGAAGGGTATCCACGCTCATTTACTCTCAGGCAAAGAAGTTTGTGGAGGCTGTACCAAAAGTCCTCAAGGAAAATATGCCCAAGGAAGATGCGGACAAATTAAAAGCAGCTTTCGAGGCACTCGGGGCGGTCGTGGTACTTGAGTAGATCTTATGTATAGAGCATGGTGTTCAGGCTATATAATTCATTTCACTATAATAAAGCTATGTCTGCGATTCAATACGAATGTGATTGACAAAATTGTCCAGTGCCGCAGCAGCACGGCCGAAGGGATGACAACAAAAACAGGCAAAACATGAACAGAGCTTCAATCCTCCGAGAGATAACGATATTCAAAACGAAAATCACTCTTCTTGCGTTGGCACCATGAACCTTCCCAGTCAAAGTAAACGTACACGCCTTGCTCGTATTCTTCTGTTATGGCCTGCGGTTCCGAGTGTCGCTGAAACCATGTCATGTATTTGACATGGAATCGCCACGATTGGCGCTTCAACTCTTTGGCAGCCATAAATCTGCAAGTGCGTGAGTAATTTTCACTGAATGCGAGACTAGTTCGTACTGTTGGTATGTCCCCGGTAGGTAATAGAAGACGTAGAACAAAGTCTCCACGTCTATCTGAGAAAATATGCCAGGAGTGCTGAGAATGGGATGAGGCGCCTGAGGATAGAATGATGGGGTGTTGAATGGATTTCGTGGTACATAATACTTAGGCCTGGACACAGAACATTAGCCCCTATCATTGATACTTGAATCAAGATGTTGTACTTCTCGGTGTCATGTGGCTGTGGGACATTTGAGTAACCACCTTCAAGAAGTTTATGTACCTCTCCGAGGTTCGTCATACGATGAGGAGCTGGTTTTTCATCAGGATTGAATACGAGATCAGAGTCCAAAAAACAAACCTTTCTGCTTGACCGTTTCAAACGATGCCACAAGATCCGATAGAGACCCGGGGAAGGCGCCTGATGCTGCTGGACGGGAAGGAGGATGTGGTGGCTGTTGCATTGGTGCCGTTGAAGGAGGCCTTTGTGACGCACCAATGGGCAGCTGGACGGTTTGTATCGGGCTCGGCTGCTGTTCTACGCTCTGCGGGACCTTCAAACCAGGAGGGTACTGCTGCACCTGTTGTGCCACAGACACCGAGCTTGTGGATGGGGTGGGAAGTGCTGAAAGGGTGGTTGTTACCTGTTGTATCTGCTGAGGTAGTGGCGATGATCCTGGCGGAGGTAACTGCGTTGGTGGTAGTGTCGTTTGAGAAGCTCCGTTGGTGACCAGTTGGACCTGTGGTGCTTCTGACGGCGCTGGTGGCTATTTACGTTTTATGAGATTCTGGTGGATGCAATGACAAATTAAGACGTACTGGTGCGGCAGGTGAAGCTGCCCTTGCAAGGAGAGGCGATGATACAGGTTCTGAGCACAAGTTACATACGTTGTCGTACTCTTGGCATAAATAACGTACCTTTCTGTTGACGCTGTGGAGACGACGTTGCCGCAGGGCCGCTTATAGAGCTTGGAACGGCTTCAGATATTGCTGGTGAGTCCTGTCCAGAATAGAACGACCCATCCTGTTGATGGGATGCAGCAGATGACAGCATCGGACTCGTGACTGATGGATGCGTCAAGCTCGGCGAGGACATCATTTGTGACTCCTGCAGAATTTGCGAGGCGGACGGCGTTATTGAAAGTGTAGATACCGTTGCTTCAGGAGGCGCTGTGGCAGGAATAGGTTGTGATATCGAGGGCGTTTGGGGCACTGTGCCATTCTGTTGAGAAGATTGCGGACTGACAGCTGCTGCAGCGGCAGCGGCATAGCGGATCGGTGGAAGAGTTGGTGTCCGAGGCGTTGCTGGTTGCAAATTGGCTCGCAGAACGGTCGCCATTGGTTGCTGTGCAAAGTTTGGATTTGGTGGTGGTTTGGCTTTGTGGACAAGCTTTCAGTAAATCGTTCGAACAAGGGAACACAAACAGACCTTCAGTTGTTAATGTCGGTTCTGGTAAAGCTTTGTAAGTCAGAGCTACAGTAACTGGACGTTGGAAACACATACTGCGCAACTGAAGTGACATTGCAGCCTTCTTTTGCACGGGACTATCGTCGCGTTTGCTGCTCACAATACTTTCCTCATCCTTGTCATGTTGCTTGTTAGGCGTCCGTTGAGGGATGTCTGTTCAAATCAGTTTCCGTATGAGTGTAGCAATTGAATACATACCATCACTTCCAACGTCCGACTCATCACTGTCGTCCTCGTCCTCATCATTAGCCAGACCGAACTTTGCTTCCTCTTCCTCAAGATTAAGTTCGTCATATATACCCTCATATTCATTGAAGTCCTCGTCCTGCACCCAGAAAACGCCTTAAAAGGTCTCGAAGGAAAATACATTACAGCGCAACGAACCGTGTTGCTTTCCACAAAATATGAAACGTCTTCCTTGAGAGCCTGGACACGATCTGTGGTCAAGGAACCATTGTCGAGAAGACGAAGGATGAGTTCCAGTCGGTTTATGTGCCATTTTCGACGGTCGTTTAGGTGTTCAAGGTCTTCCAATCGACTAGAAGTAGCACCCTTTCCCCGTTTCTTGCCTTGCAATGACTCAATCTCTGCTTCCGCCTGTTCTACTTGCAACAAAAGCTCTTCGACCTGCGACTGAAGCCATGTCGTGACCTCAAGCTTCTCTTGTGCTTTCGGATCCAGTTTGGCAGACTGTATTAGACCCTCCTTGGAGAATGCCTTCGTCTTCATCTCTTTCTCGCAGGCCTTGAACTTCTCCATTTGCTGTGTACATGATAATGAGATACAAGTGACCATAAGGAGTAATGTAAGCCTATGTACCGAGAACATGGGCATAACGGACACGCACCGTTTCTATTAGTCTCCGGTTGTCGAGGAGTAACGACTTGTCTTTGATGTCGTTACTTGCCACCCATGTCTTGATCTGGTCCCGTAACCGCTGAAGCTTCTTGATTTGTGTCTTCAAGTCAGTTTCCAATTTCTCCTTCTGCGTCTGATTTGTTGAAGTCTGCATCTTTTCATATATGTTTTCGAAGACCTCCACGCCCTCGCCGACCTTCTTTAATGTTCGGTCAATCTCGGCTAGGGGAGAGGGTAAAACATGAGTGAGAGGTGAAATGAACAAAAAGACATACTTTGCAGCTTTCTGGCCGCCATGACGAGGAAAGTACAAGTTAATGGAAATACGGTAGTCGAAATATCACTGAAGGCGCTACTCAAACGGATCTGGTTTGGGGTAGCAAAATTGACATCTATTTGGCTCGTACATATGATATTACGTAAACAGCTCGTGATCGCCACAAATTTATTGCGGAAATTTTCAAACTAGTTCACAGCTGCTGTATGCATCGAGGAGGCGATGAGTGGAAATATGATACTATCCACTGCTTGGTGGACACACCTATGCTACGTCACGCAATGTGGCCATGTGGGTTGTGGACGATCACTTCGAACGGGTCCTATAATCAATTATTGGCCATGTTGGTGTGTTTTGATTCTCCTGCTGGTGGATCTCGAGGACAATAAGATGTTGGTTTGGTTCTTTGTTTCATCAGCGTGGGAAAATGTCGCGGAAGAGGGGAAGGTGAAGTGATTGAAATTGACTATTTCAAGTCTTCCGCTCTGTACGAGACGTCTGCTCCTCATCGCTGTTACCTTTCTTATATGTTCCTCCATGATGAAATCTCTGCGTAAATCTCTAAACGGCGGTAAAGATACTCAACGTCTCGAAATATCTACCCCTCTACCGCTGCCTACTATATCTAAACCACAGAATGCTTCCCTCCCCCCTCAAAAAGTAATTCGTGCAATCACATCCTACAAGTCACAGACTCCCCAGCAGCTACCATTTCAGAAGGGCGACTTTTTCTATGTTACAGGAGATGCTCAGGCTCAGGGGGATTGGTATGAAGCCCATAATCCTGTCACTGGTGCCCGAGGTTTAGTTCCGAAATCTATGTTCGAGGAGTTCTGCAAGAGCCCAGCGTAAGTTCATCCTTCAGCTTAAAAACCTAAGCCTTGACAACCCACTCGTCTTCAGTGTTCGCACTTCTCATATTACCGTCGCTACAAACACTTCCAGCCTGCCGAGTCCAACATCACCTCCTCGCTCGCCGAAATCGCCTGCATTTTTCGCTGTAGTCCTCTACGACTTCGTTGCTGAGCGCCCGGATGAACTTGACGCCAAGTCTGGTGATTGCATTACCATCGTTGCTCAGTCCAATCGCGAATGGTTCGTCGCCAAACCTATTGGCCGACTCGGTCGACCAGCGTTAATCCCCGCTTCTTTTGTGGAACTTCGCAACCCTACAACGAACCTCGCAATAGATAATGTGGATGCTTTAATCGACACAGGAGAGCTACCAGAGATGGAAGAATGGAAGAAGGCCATGTTCCTCTACAAAGCAAATAGCATATCACTCGGCGTGCTAGACGAACCATCTTCGCCATTTAATCCCTTCTCTCAGCAGCAGCCTCCCACCACCACCAAACCTGCATCAAAATCACCCTCTCGCGCTCCATCTCCCGTTCTTTTACCCGAAGGCATCTTACTATCCGCGGACGTCGTCTCTTTCCACCATGAAATGGAAGAGTACTGGTTCCGTATAGACGCCATTTACCAACCTTATGACCCACACGACCCCCAATCCCTTCCCAAAGCCAAACAACTCGTCTTATTCCGTATATACAATGACTTCTACGATTTCCAAGTCAGCCTTCTAAAAGCCTTCCCTCGCGAAGCTGGCCGAGAACCAGGCTCCAGCCGGATACTCCCCTTCATGCCTGGACCTGCGGATCGTGTCGATAACGAGATCACTGCCGTACGACGAGAAGAACTTGACGAGTATCTCCACAAGTTATGTGATCTGAACGTGGCTAACGCCAGCTATATTCTTGAACACCAACTCGTCCGGGAATTTCTATCGCTAAAACCGGGAGACGTGGAGCAGGAAATTGACCCTCGATATGACGAGGTCAGGGCACTCTTCTCCGAAGAAGGCCCAGCAGAAGAGTCGTATATGTCTGTTACTCAAGATTTTGATGAGGAGGTTCGCGACACACTGGGTGAGATGAAATTGTCCGACAGAGATGACAGAAGTGATGGCTCGGACTATGGAGAGGACCACACCCCGCCTACTCATACTTTATCTCGTGATTCACATGCCAGCGCAACCCCTCAGCCGACTGACCGGCACCGGCGGACCGACACAGCGATATCTCAGTCCAAGCAAAACGGACGGTCGTCCCCTTCATATCCACGTCTTGACACTTCCCGTGTCAACACCTATTCCCGAACTTCATCGCTCGTTTCGAACTCTGCCCTGCCAGAACACTCAGCCCCATCACCATCATCCCTCCATTCATCACAGCCATCTATCGCTATGTCTTCCCGATCTCGGCCCCTCTCAAACGCCACTAATCTAAACGCTCCTCCCATGTCTGCAGGAAACCCCCAGACAGCCTTTGTAAAGATCAAGATATTTGATCGGGTCTCTGACGACCTGATCGCCATACGTGTACACCCTCGCGTAACGCACGCCGAACTGCTGGAGAAGGTACAGGCGCGATTAGGTGGAGACGTTCCGTACCTGCGATATCGAAACAGTTTCAGCAACGAATTTGTTGACATCGGCGATGATAGAGATTTGCGAGAGTGGTTGGATAGCACGGAGAAGCATGTTTTGTATGCTGATTGAGAAGACGGATGGACGGACTGACCTTGTTGTTGTGCTATCTTTCTTATACTCATTTTCGTTTTTGCTGTTGTTGTGAGTGTATCAGATTATATTTTAGACTTTTTATTGTATTCGTTCTGTGACACCTCCTACCTGTTCTTTTTTTTTCCATCCCCATCTCTGATTTCTCTTTATCTGTGTTGGTTAATGTAGCAGTTCTGTGGTTTGTCACTAGGAGTAGCTAGGACGGGTTCACTTACCTTGCTTTGTAGGGTTTCTTGCTCCCCGATAATGAGATGTGGATGATATCTACTGTCGTGCCTGTCTCCTTGATGAACGCAATAAATCATCGGAACAC
>Ga0153975_1000222_pt1 | contig 17050 bp, 20 predicted proteins | sample TSGA059MetaG_FD_104694 | JGI IMG/M metagenome (GOLD analysis project Ga0153975, IMG submission 104694) | Attine ant fungus gardens microbial communities from Georgia, USA - TSGA059 MetaG | ecosystem: Host-associated > Fungi > Mycelium > Unclassified | place: USA: Georgia, Yuchi Wildlife... | reverse complement strand
ATAGGGACGGCGATCAAATTATAGACAAACGCCCACATCTCCGATTTTCTAGGTTAATAACGAGCGGTGCAAAGAACCGGTAAAAACATACAAAATTAAATTTCACGCGGTTCAATACTTTTCGCGAAAGGTCGCTCAGCGTGAGCAAACTTTTGAGGTTTGAAGACACGAGAATAAACGAAGCGCTAGATATCGCGACGTCGCCTGCGATTGAAGTCGGTCAGACTCAATGTGTCCTGCAAGGAGGTTGGATAAATGAGCCCTTACTTCCAGATCCGATAGCTATTCCGATGTCACTTGCAGCCAGTGCCTAACGCCACAGTCAGTGTATAATATTACGCAGATGTGCAAATAAAACTCACAGGTGCGTCATTAATACCATCGCCGACCATTGCAACAATGCAACGCTCAGCGGATATTGATATACGCTGCCATCTTGAAGAAAGTCGTTTAGCGCCATTGTTCTGCAGCCACTCAATCTTTTCCGCCTGCTCAACAGATCAGATCACGCGATGACGAACCGAGAAACTGTAACAGACCTTTTCTTGAGGCAAAACACCGGCGATAACATTCATCTCAGGAATACCTATGGATTTGGCCACTGCTCTAGCTGTCATCTCGTTGTCTCCGGATATCATCCATGTACCTATGCCCTGCCCGTGCAGATGGCGTATGACACCAGTGGCTTCTCGTCTGATCGGATCCGACACAGCGAATATTGCTGCAACGACGAAGTGACTGTTCGAGCCCGAGTCAGTAACCGCCAGGAGGACGATACTCTTTGCCTCTGATTTCCACCTCTCAAGTACTCGGGAAATGTCTGGGGATAGAAGTACATCATGATCTCGCATCAGGGCTTCGTTGCCTATGATGGCCGTGCGACGCATGTCTTCAAAATTGGCTTTGACACCTTTACCAGGAATTTCGTCGAATGTACTTCCAGAAACAGACGCAGCACCATGTTTCTCCGTATACTGCCGAACTGCAGTTGCGAGCGGGTGAGACGATGCTGATTCCAATTCCGCAGCGATTCCCAGAAGCATCTCAGGAGGCACAGATGATAGCAGGATCTCGGCATCGGATACCCGAGGCTCACCACCTTCCGTGAGGGTCCCTGTCTTGTCGAACACGACAATGTCAAGTTGCGCCATGTCTTGGAAGGCTTCACCACCTCCGCGAGCCAAGATGCCATGTTTCGCCGCGAGACCGGAACCGACAAGAAGAGCGGTTGGTGCTGCAAGGCCAATGCCGCAAGGGCATGCCACAACAAATACTGCGATTGCAAACTGGAGAGACCACACGGCTACAAACGGAAGTCAGAACAGAACAGATTTCAGATAGTCGCTTAGAAGAAACTCACTCCACCCGCCTAGATTTATATCTAAATAGCTCCTAGGGATGCCGCCGCCAAAACCCAAAGCAAGCCATACCAACCACGTAAGGGTGGCTAGTAAAGTGATGATGGGGACAAATACACCTGTGATATGGTCTGCAATTCGCTCGATTCGCGCTCTGCGAGTCTGACCCTCACGGACAATCTGCACAATTTGGTCAAGCCTGTAGAAACAAGGTCAAGATAAAATTCACAAAATTAAAATTGATTGACGAACATCGTGACGCCACCAATAGCGTCAACCCGAACGTCTACCGCCTTGGACTTATTGATTGTGCCAAGAAGAACCTTGTCTCCGACATTCTTCTTCACAAGTCGAGCCTCGCCCGTCAAAGAGCTCTCGTCGAAGGACGTTTCGGCACCAGATATAATTGTACCATCTGATGGTGGTGTGGCACCGTTTTGCACACGCACCACATCCCCAACCTCCAAGAGGTCAACACCCATCGTCTCAAATTTGAAGCCAGGGGCAGCAACAAGAGTTCCGTTATCAAACAAGGGGTCGCCCTTTTCGGGATCATTGCGGGGAACGGTTGGGAGACCGTGAATGGGATTAGAAGCAGATCTAGGAACCAATAGAAGAGCTTGCGCAGGGCGGAGTGAGCCGAGCGCGGTAATTGCATCGGCGGTCCTCGCTTTGCTGTATGCATCGAGGTAACGGCCTGGTAATAGTGAAATACGAAATGTATACTATGCACCACATAAGGTCCTACTCACCAGCAAGTAAAAACAAGGTCAAGAACACGACGGAGTCGAAGTACGTCGTATCTTGCGCCGCACCACTGATCGCAGGGGGCTCTGCTGCTGCAAGAGCAAGAAGCGCAATTGATGAGAAGTATGCCACAGATACTCCACTAGAAACCTATCCACAAGTGATATCACTTCGTATGATAATGCGGGAATGAACGTGGGTACATACCAAAAGGTTCATACTTCCAAATCTGGTAAATCGCTTTATGATCGGAGTCGTGCTTCCTTTCTTCCATAAAAGTCTAATTTCTTTGATACTACGACGATGGAATAAGCCGGCGCCGTAAAAATATACCGGAGTCGCCAGAAAGAATAGTGCCCACTCAAATCGGGACGCATTTCCATTCCACATGGGCGCCATCAGGTATTTCCTCGTCCGACTGCTGCTGGGTACAAGGCTAATGTACACAACCCCGATGATAAACGTTGGTATGGCGATGATAAATGTGAAAAACAAGCGCAGCAGCAAAGTCCGCTGCTCGTGCAGCTGCATGCAGCGCGTGCGCTGTTCGAGTGTGGGCGGATGATAAATTGATACACTGAATGATGTTGGTTCTGCGGACACAATGGCGGAGATGATGGAGCGGATGGTAAAATCCGGAGGCGATGGCTCATAACACACCTCCATTATGGGGTCCATATAATTTGATATTGGCTTAACAACGGTAACCTCTGGCTGGAGCTTTTGTAAGGCAGTCATGATTTTTGCTGGGCAATCTCTGATGCGCACAAGATCAGTTACTATCCATGTGAGAACAATAAGGTCAACCCACTGGCAATACATTCCATCGACACGAACTAACAAATTTCGAAGACCCGTTTTTGGCTTGTCACACCCTGATGCCGATGAGATGAAGGGCTCGACTTTGATGACCTCGACTTCGTAGCCACAGTCGTCAATCGTTTCGGTCACGGAAGGCACAAGGTCCCTTCGGGCAACGACAACGGTGGCGGAGTGATTGAGAAGGCTAACGACCACCTCAGAGATACCAGGCAGTGGCGAGACCATTTCTGTGATAGTTGCCGGACATGAGGAACATGTCATGCCACCTATGGACAGGGTGATGAGATGTGGCATATTATCTACTAAAACCTTCGATGGTGAAACTGCGTCATCCACAGCACCGGCCTCTTGACACAATAAACACTGCTGGATGTGCTTTCGATGTTTGTCAGACAGAATGGTGCCTATTCCAGGTGGGTCGGATAGCGTATGCTGGGAGGAGTTATGACCTAGGTCAAATATATCAAACCCGGCGTCTTCAAGCATGGATTGCATGGTGTCTCTCATTGTCGTGAGAACATATTCCACCGTCACTGAATGGTGTATGATGGATACATCTACCCTCGTTGGAGGAGGAGACAGAGAAAACAGTACTTCATTTACTGTCCGCGCGCAGCTGTAAAAAAATCCAACGTCAGCGGGTAAAAAAATTGGGACTGCTACATGGATTATACCTGTCGCAGTGAAGATTAGAGATGAGGAACGTCGTTTCATAGGTCTGAGGGCTTGGTGAGTTCATAGGGACTTTGTAAATACAATGTGGGAACAGGACTCGGATATGCCGGGTTGTAGCTGAGAGCACATTATATAGCGATAATATGTCATGGCACAGGGTTAGTAGCAATATGGTCAGAACGGCATTTAATGCTCAACGTTGTCAACGCTCATTCGCCATGTCGGAGAAAATCGCTCAGAGCATGAACTATTTGAAAGTGCAAGGACTCATATCACGTCATGAATAATGCGGCTCACAGGGTGCGATTTCGCCCGTGCGGAAATGGGTCGGTCGAATGGAAGGAGAGGTCGGTCGAACAAAGACTAGCAGTCCTTGCCAAATGCCAGAAGACAGAACAATTCGTTGTTACACTGGGATCAGTGAGCGATTGATGCGATACATGGTGGAGCCGTCTCATCCGTATTCACCTCGTTTTACGTGCTGTAGAGGGCCACAACGAGCCTTTGGAAGCTCCTCGATTCGGAAATGAAAATGTTGCACCAAGCCCAATTAGGCTCTAAAATTTGTAATACATTGAAATTCAGACTCCGCTGTTGTGTGTGTTTTTTTGGCGGCTGTCTCAAGTGTTCTGTGAATAGCTGTAAAGCCGCAGCATTGATAGTTACCAGGTGAGGCCATCAGTGCAAGTTGAGTAAATGTGCATTGTGTTTAGCTGCAGGTGTGCGATCACGCACCTGTACATGGTACACAGTATATATTCTATACTTTCCCAGCTGTTTTATAGCCTATGCAGAGTCGGTGAGTGGAATAAAATGAAATCAGGTCTATCGATATCAAAGCAGCTGTCATATACTCTGTACATGCAAGGGTGCCGTTAATGTTCTGTGCTTGCGCGCGCGGGTGTCGTTACCGTGTCAATAATCCACTCATAGCATCAAGGTGGGCTATTTCATATGCTCATTGCTCATTCAGCAGGCTTCCAAGCTTAGGGTAGTACTCTGGAATCTGAACTAGACCTCTTGTAGTGATCTTGGATCATATTGTTTATAGTAAATGTATCGCAACTATCCACGCAATGCGTGCTCGAATCTTTTGTGGTAAACGTCCTAGAATTAACGAATGGTCGTGTACCCGTAATAGTGCTTAAGTACACACAACCTATAGATCCAGCATCTACCGTCAATTGAATTGGATGAAAGTACATTGGTACAAGTCAAGGAAAGCATACAGCAAATTAGTCGATTGAATATATTTTCGCTACGTAAGAAATTTGGTTCTGCTATGTTGGACCGCAGTCTTACGCGGCAACGATTTATGTGTTCGAGGGTATGTGTCACACCGGAAGATGGAGTGCTCATTTGTCGACCTTGAACGTGCCATCCTGCAATTGTCTAAGCAACTGCTGCATCTCCTCAACATCCTTCTTGAAGCCGTTAGAGCTGCCGCCACCTTCATGCTTTGTAGAAAACGAGTCGCCAACAGTTGATTTACCATCGTCCATCGCGAGCCATCTGTCCAGCTGCGCGATAATGGCCTGTGATTTGAGGCGATAGTGCGTGCGTATCACGTCACCGAATGGCTCTGGAGGGTTCTTGAGGTTGCCGAGCATCTGTGACATCAAAGGTAAGGGACAAACTGGAAGAGCATGTATAGATCTTACCGCAGTCTTAACGACCATCCTCCGGACGTTGGCCGAGTCTAACGGAACAGTCAGGGAAAATAGTCAATATCGCGTTTAACCACTCACATTGCCTCGACTGAGGAGTACCACCATCGTTCCCCCATCCAGGCTCATTAAGGTAGGGCTCTTCACACAAGATCATGGACTGGATAGATATAAGAACCTGTAGGGCGTTGGCACAAATACTAAGAGACTGTAGAGGTAACCACAAACCTGTAACAATGTTGACTTTCCAGAGACCCAGCCCGGTCCAGACCATGTACCAAGGAGAGACAGGCACACTTTGCCATCCTGGAATATGGTTAGAACAGATCACTTCGTGGATCAATTATACTCACTGCGTACAGATTAGGATTGAACCGATACTTCCCACCGTTGGTCTGCCAAGGATTTTTTTAAGTCAGGTCTCAAGTTCTTGCTGACGCAGCCACTCACCGTCATGTACTTCACGCTAGGAGGAGATTGGTTATAGGCCGGTCCAAGGAAAATATCGAACAGGAAACTGTGCTGTTTCTGAGTACGGAAAATGCATTTGCGAGTCACTCACCAGCCATCTTGGTATCTAGTACAAATCAGAAATCAGATCAGTGCAGAAGAGTGAGAAAGGTACTGACGGAGTTCCCTCTGGACCTATAATGAGTGCCTTGATGATATCAACACGATCCTCGTCGACTCTCAAGTAAACCGAGGAATCCCATGCAACAGGTAGATTCGTGGTCAAAACGGCGAGCTGCGTGATCTACTAAGTCAACAACGACTTGACGAGAGGAATCCAACAAAACCTCTTTTGCAATAGCTAGGGAACGCTTAGGGATATCCGAGCTGGCAAGCATTCGAGCCTCGCTATTAAAGTAGAACTTATAATGCGGCATGCTCTCCTCTATCGCCCCTTTCTTGTCATCCTCTCTTGGAACAGTGAGGTCACAGTATTCGAATCGAACTTGAGTTGCCCAGTTGACATAAGCTTTCTTCCGTGCCTCGTCTGTGGTACCGATAGCAATCGACGAATGATCAAACGGTTCCGATGGAATCTTTGGCAGAGAAGCGTGTAATCGGTCAACAAATGCGTCACCCTTGGTTTCATGCAGAGAGCGATCGATGGCACTCGCAGTCGCCAAGATCCGCCGACAAAAAGAGAGCAACTTCTGGTTTTCATCAGACAAAGAAGGAGTCGATTCCCTCTCCTTGCCCTTCACGGACGATGTCATCCGTTTCTGCTCCTCTGTCATTTCAATCTCCTCTGGATCAGGAGCTTTGGTGCCCTCCAACCCTTTGATGGCGGCTTGCGCTTGGATGACTATTGCTTCCAAAAGTTCACGCGGACCAGCACTACCTTCATAGATGATGGTTCGTTCTCGTATGGGCGCTTTACCCTTGGCTACTCTCTTTGGGGCGACGGATTTGACAGAGGCGACCACCATGATCGGCATCGCCATCATACTTGCCAATGCTTCGTGATTGGATATAGTCTGTAGAGTTGCGTCAGTCAATCCCGACGTACAATAATAGTGGTGCACAACCTCGAGCCATTCAAATAACTCAAAGTACAGCACTGAACGATCTGACATGTCCGAGAGGGAATCATTCCTCAGAAGAGTGGTGCAGAGGTAGTTAAATCGTCTGCGGAGGTGCGCAAGAGCTGTGGGGTGGACCATGTAATCGCTGGTTCGTGCACCTCCTTCTCGGCGCAGAGACGGAAGATATTCACGGATCTGAGAAAGCATCGTACCGATCTTCTCATCTTTCAACCGCTGGACGGCCTGAGCTTCTAGTTGCCCAGAAGTCTTACAATTACTCAGTCACAGTCACTGATGATGGTTCATGAACAACTCACATCTTCCTTCACCTCTCCAGCATAGCCGATGCCTCCTTTCGACTTCTTCCCCACTGGTAATGACATATAATAGCTATCGTCGTCGTCGTCGTCACCTTTCGGAGTAGACGAAGAAGAGTGCACGTTGGTCTTCCGTCTTTTGTTCGTTTTCGAATTCTGAGAACTCTCTTCAAAGGGCTGCTGACGCTGCTCAGCAAAAGTGGATTCCAGCATAGCGAGCCCGATGCCCAATATAACTCCTTGCAGATTGGAACAATGGAACAGAGTATCATCACCCAAAGAGGAAGGGTCGCGATTGCTGGTAGCGTTGATAGGTTCTCCGCACGCGAAACAAAAATCGACTTTGCATGAAGGACAGGTGCGTTTTACGACACGACCAAGATGTTGGATATACGACGAAAACTCTGGCTATTGCGAGTCAGCTTTTGGTTTTGTAGAGAAAATATTCATACTAACAAAAATGGCGAAGAAATCACTCTTTGACCTCTGGATCTTATGTCCGCATGCTTGGGGGCAAGGGCAGTCGCCACTGCTTAGCTCGTTGTAGAGACCGAACAAGAAACCCTGTTCGCCCCCCTCTGGACAACCCTTCATCCACTGACCCTGAGTCATAAGTTTCAGCTGTTCGTTAGTATCTGACATAAAAGTGGTCTCCGGTTCCTCTTCAACTTCAATAACTTCCTCGCGACGATCCTTCGAGAAGAAGATACCTTTTGATATCATAACTAAATACCAAGAATCAAAATAAGAGAGTGTACTCGCCAGCGTATGGATCTGCTTCAACCACACTTCCAGTCTTATGCTCGTAATCAGAGTCGTAGTCGACATAATCATCCCCTTGCGAGGTGTAAATTAATTCATCACAGATGGTTTTCTGAAGTCATCTTACCTTCGTCTTCGCTGCCATCCATGTCTACGTCATTGTCGTCTTCACTGTCTCCGCCCTCATCCGGTGTCTATTCAAAAGTGTTGAGTTCCATCCTCACGGACAGCGATTGACTAATGCATACAGCTGCTTGCGTCATTCGCGATGAAGTGATGAGTGCCACCGGTGTAGCAGGCTCCATACTAACGTCTCCCTCTATGTCAGCGAATTCACCTTCGAAGAACCGTTCCGCTGCCTGCATTACATCCTTATACCGACGAAGAGCAGCCTGTGCTTGTGCTGCTGTTGCACCCTATTCAGCTAGTTAGCTTGCACTGGGCTAGAGATAACTGAAGCACGAGCTACCATTTCCATCAATTGTTGGACCTCTCTATCCATGGTGGCTACAAAGTGTAAGGAGACAGAGACAAATGATCTCAGAGTCCTTGCGTTCGTTGCTTTATGTATTGAAACGACTTCTGAGAATCTAGCAGGCCAAGTCAATAATATGTCGAATAATATGTTACTTAGCCAATCCTATTGCAACTAAACACAATAAAAATATTATTTTTAACCCCAAAAAAGGGATTCAGATTTCCATAAATATTTGGTGGAGGAATGGTGGCTCCCGATTGTCATTTCCATGGAAGTTACGTACCACGAGCCTGGATGTTTTCTTCGGTCGATAAACGCTCTTCATTTCACCAAGAGCGGCGAGTTCATTCATCAGTTTATTCCGTATGTCTCTGGTGACTCTTCGCTGAATCTTTTGATTTTTGAATGCACTCACTGCTCACTAAGTCTCCTTGCCGGAGACCCCAATGCTGGACTGCGTACTCGTTTATCAAGGTCCGACAACTCCCTCAGACCGGCTGAACTTAATTCTAGTTGACCACAATTACGCTTTACAAATGGGTGCAGGTTCATCTAAGTGTAAATATCTACTTGCGTGCTGGCATAATTTAAAGTGGCTTCGGTACCCCCACGGGTTGGCCGCTATCACCAACTCCCCGTTCTTAATGAAAAACATTCAACTCGCCTAGCGGGACAACCAGAGATGGTGGAATTGGATCATGTATCATGAGAATCAAAATTGTATAAATAATAAGACAAAATAACCAATTTTGCAGACCCGAAAATCATAAAACTCTTTGACTAGGTGGAAAAGAATGAAGTAACCTGGTCAGAAACACTACCTAGCCAACACCCCGAAATACGGCATCGAGAGCACTAATGCTCACACCAAGAACAGTAGTCTGGGAGAGAGAAGTCCGGAATACAATGATTCATACACGGCCCCGTCGGTCCAGCTGGGCGAAGCGGTCCAGAAAACGCGGCATCAAAAATATTGGAAAGACACGGATATTAGCTCCTCAGCTCTTAGTAAGTTGAGAAAAGCTTTCTCTTTCATCCCGATCGTAGCTTAGAGGATATGAAGACACGTCGCTTATCAGTGCCAGTGTGTCCAAGCTGGCTCTTTGACGTCCTTGAAACGCAGATGGTGGCGTACTACCATCGTTGCTTCCAGAATCAATCTGGAATGGGAATGGCCCAAGACCAGATGAAGCCGTCGAAACCTGGGAAACTGTGGACAGGCCTAAGGTCTGGCGGCTGGGAGGAGGATCTAATGGGGGCAGTGGGGCCTCCTCAGCTTCTGGGGCTGCAGGAGGTAGGAGCAATCCTGCCTCAGATACTAAAGGCTGCGGCTGTGGGACGGAGAACCGCTGGTGTAGAGGAGAACGAGGCGGAGAGCGAATAGGAAGGGATGAAATGGGAGATGGAGGGACGAAGGGGAATGACTCAAGAATGGAATCTGCCCGCGTTGATGTGGCAGAAACTACCGAGCAGCCCGAGGCCCGCTTGCGATCCAGACCCTGGGCACGGGCTTGCGCGTGTGCATGTGCCAAGGCCAGCTGTTGCTGTTCCTCGAGGGACGTTGGCTGAAGGGACGCCACTGAAGCGGGGGAAACTAATTTGCCCATCGTCGTCCTGTAGGGCGATTTCTGGGATCCCTGTGGGCATAGGAGTCCGACATTGACACGCGTAGCACTGCTGATATCAATAACAGACCCGGCCTGAGTGCTCACGCTGGATGGACGACTATCTCCATGCTTAGCGGCCCATGGAAAACGGGGTGATTGAAGAGAAACATCCGACACTGGGCGTGACTCGCTTGAAGTCATACCAGGCTCTTCGAATCCGTGATGGTCTCCGAACGGATCTGTACGCGTATGCTCTTCCTCCGTCTCGGCCAAAGCATCAGCTGGCCCGAAAGAACTAGCTGCAAGTGGAGACCGGATTGAAGGGCGAGAAGTCGCAGACGGAGCAGCAAGGCTATTTGCGGATAAATGAGATGTGGCCGTGGGTGAACCTGAGGTCTGAATGACTTCCGCTTTAACCACTCCCAAGACCTGCCTGACGGCACCCTGGCTTTGGGTAACAATCATCGGTGCCTCGTTAAGGAAATCACTAGAATCGCTGGCGTTTGACATATATGACATCCTTGACACCCCCGAGATCTGACTCTGTGCGTAACGAGGGTTTGGTTCACGCAAGGATTCCTCAGACAAACCAGAAGCATTGTCATTCAGCGTCAGATCGGGCGCCCGAGCAGGACGGACGGGAGAAGGTGCTGCAGCAGATCCCGAATGCCATGAAGGTGACAAAGATGAAGGTGACACCAGGGCGATAGGAATAACGTTGGGACCATTTGCACCTGTTGATGTAGTCTGGATAGAATTGCCATCGTCAAAGGGATTGGGTGGGACAGGGAAGGAATTGAGAGAGACTGTGCTAGTGGCAGATGGACCTCGAGACTGCACATCATCGATGGCACTGTGCGACGCTGAAGTGAACACTCTACCAGTATCGGGATCAGAAGGAAAAGGTGGTTGAGGCTTCTCAGTGGGATCTGGGCGATTAAGAACTGCGTCTGCAGGGGCAGGAACCTCGACCTTGGCTTCCTGAGCCTTGTCGCTCGCGTTACGAGCATGGGTACGACGGCGGTACCAAAAGTAGAGGACCAATGCCCCTACAAGGACAAGAACGATGGCGATAATTGCACCTGCGAGCGCGCCTGAGCTGATACCTCCCCCGTTACCGCTGGAGTTGCTGGTGGCTGTTGCTTGGCAAGTGAAGGTCGGGCAGGCGTTGCAAGATCTAACACAGTATCAAATGTGATACGAAAGATCGGAAATGAAATGAACGGACCTGCTTATCTGGATGCAACTCTGGTCAGTTGAGCAAGCGCAGGCTGGAGGAGAGCTAGGACAAGTGACACATTGTCTAGGATCCAAGAACATGATCTAAGAAAAAGAAAAGAGAACAGAGTAAAAGAGTGTGAGATTTGACGAATTTTAAAACACAGATTTTTGGATTTTGGATCTGAATTCCTACCACACAACGAGAGTGGCGGAGGAGGAGGAAAATGACGACCGGCCAGGGTTATTCAAGACGGTCGAAAGGCAATAATATCATGATGAACTTCCCACGAACTTGGGGCTAGTGACCAGGAACGAATCAACTGCTCGGGCGCAGCCAATCTTTTTATAAGCAGCCTCTTCTCATACCGACAAGTGGCAAAAGGTGAGATTTTACATCAAATTTCACAGCAGCAGATCATTATTGTCATCTAATCCCCAGCCAAACATACCGATGTCCGGCTTCAACTGCACCATTGCAGTAGAGGGTCTGACCTACCACCATGTTCCGAATTCCCCCCCCTCGTTAAATGATATCAACCTACATCTGCAACCTGGCTCTCGAACCATATTGGTTGGTGCAAACGGAGGCAAGTAGACATGTTCAGCTGTTGCTGCATATTATGATCAACCAGTTATATTGTTTGCATAATCATATCATGCAGCCGGGAAATCTACACTCCTCCAAATTTTGGCAGGAAAAAGACTGGTCAATGATGCTGAGATTCGTATCAAAGGCCTGGATGTCTTCAGGGATTCCCCGCCCGGCGTCACCTTCCTGGGCACTGAGTGGTTGGTAACTTTCCTGTTCTTGTGACTGCCATGCATCATCCATTCTCCCCTTGCGTCCTGTTCTTCAGGGCAATGAATCCAGTCGTCCGCAGCGATATCGTAGTATCCAATTTCTTGGACTCTGTGGGGGGATATAAACACAAAGAAAGAAGAGATAAGCTACTAGACATCTTAGATGTGGATTTAGATTGGCATATGCACGCAATTTCCGATGGAGAACGCCGCCGTATCCAACTTTGCATGGGTCTCATGGCACCGTGGGACGTTCTCCTGCTAGACGAGGTGCGTTCAAGTTCTTTCATGCACGGTTATGAGGTTGGCTCAGTCACGCGCTTCTGCAGGTCACTGTTGACCTTGATGTCCTGGTTCGTGACGAGTTGCTTACATTCCTTCGAAACGATAGCATCGCCCGTGGAGCTACCATCCTCTGTGAGTTACAACTCCTTGATTTTATTGCATTACTTGAACATCCATACAGATGCAACACATATCTTTGACGGTCTTGGTTCATTCCCTACTCACATCGCTCACATGCGTTTCGGATCCTTCGTCCAAGAGCCTACTTCATGGCCATCTGGATTCGTTGATGGTCATCAGGCCCCCACATTATACAACACTGCTTTGCAGTGGCTTAAGGAGGACCGTGACTACCGCCGAATACTTGAGACACAAGGACGGAAGGGTCGTGGCGCAAGAAATGAGGTCTGTTTTGATTCCTGTTCCTCTAACTATATCATAACTCATCCATGGAACTCTAGGCCATCCCTTCGGATTCCGAGACGTTCTATAAGAAGTGGGTGTGATTCATTAACTAATGTTTGAGCATGAGACTGATGATCATCCAAAAGATATGATTACAGCCATTAGGCATCGAATGGAACCTTTTAAATTCTACAATGGATAAGTCTCGTAGATCGAGTATACCCCTTCCGTTTCAACAACCTGTAGCGATAGCACGACAAGGCACCCCTGTATTCAACATGCGCCGCCTAATTTACGATGTTTGCTGTCTAGAGGGTCGGACGGGTCACTCTGCAAGATCAGAGACATAAGCGTAAGAGGCAGTTGAGCAGCAGATCCTCAACTCCGAGGGAGAGGAGGGCTTTGTGGTGTGCATGCATGATTAAACCAAGACTCTTTGCGCGTTATAATGCCAACAGTCGGACGTCTGCATCTATGGATTCAGAGGCCATCGGTGCAGCGGTTACTACAAGAACTAGGCCGTTGCCGTTGCGGCTGAGTGGACAATATGGCGTCGCTTTGAGGGCCAATAGGGTGATTCACTACCAGCAACAAACCAGCAGTGGCATTCATTCTCACAGGCTTTTGATTGCTAGGTAACCTATAAGTGAGGAGTGTGGTGGATGGTGATCATTTTGACATGCGTAAACAAAAACGATGGGACTCACAGGACAGAACTGCTGATAGGATGCGGCGAACTTGAGGAAAGGTGCATCCAGGGGCATGAAGTTGGCGAGCGGAGCACGGAGGTGGGCGCCGATTGCCAGTAGATGGGTAAGTCGTCGATAAAGTGGGCGTAGCTGACGGGCATTATCGAGCCGCTGTCACTAGTACTCCCGGACGTCATGTAGCATCAGCCTGGAATATATTGACCCCTGTTGGATGTGTCCTTAGTCCTAGCGCTGCTACGATACTTATGTGTACACTACTTAGTATACAGGTGTTGGAATATTCGATTGAACATAGTCATGTTAGATTCATGGCATCTACTTTATATAAACGTTTGTAGGTAGCGAGTCTGTAATCCCCGTATTATCTACTACAAAGAGTTATTTGAGGCTTTGGAAGAGACTTAGCACAAACCGGTGAAAATATTTATTTATTTAAAAAATTTCTTGCTCGATATGTGCCAGCACTGTGATCCCCAGCTTTTGTTGAGCTCATCATACCATGCCTGAAATCATAGACCTAACGCTTCCCTCATCACCTATTGAAATATTATCTGAAGGGGAGATACCCGTATCCGAGTCTCTCAACAACGAAACCTCTTCGTCACAAAAGAAAACACGGAAGTCGCGAAAACGGAAAAAGTCCAAAGGCCTCACACGCGATGGCGTCGACAGCTCAAGAAACCAGTCTCTCGAGCGCCACAATAGTAGAGATTCTCCCGTTGGAACTGTATCTCGACGGAGATCAGCGTCTCCAAAACGTCGTTCGCCGTCCCAGGGAGTTTCTGACCAGGAGTTGTTCTTTTTTGACGCCGCCCCGGCTCCAGTAGTAGAACCTATAGAACCTACGCAGATTTCAATCACTCAAATCGAGGGCTCCAAAACTGCAACAGACCGACTCTTACTACCCTCTCATGTGTCCGTTTTGAGCGTGGGCGAGGAAAGAGCTGTGCCAGTCGAAATCATTCATCCATCACCCGTAGATTCTGAGGGTGAAGACTACATTGAATATCTGGATTATGATGATAGGAAGGTGTGCGGCCAGCGGCCATTCATGATCATTATCTGTTACTCATGTCTTTCATAGGTTGGGCTTGTCCGCTATTTCGAAATGGAAGCAGAGGAGGCTGCCCAGGCTAAACCGACACGTTTTGTATGCAAGAATTGTGGTGCAGAGGGCGCACATAAGACATATGATTGTCCAGTTCAAGTGGTCAGTTCATTGACGTTCCTTCCGTGGAATGCTACTCATTCCGTTTTGAAGTGTCTGACCTGCGGTGCTCGTGACGAACATTCAACGCGGAGCTGTCCTATCAGCAAGACTTGTTACACCTGTGGGATGAAAGGCCACATTAACAAGGTGAAATTCATTCGTGCTTGCCATATACGCAGGCTTATGGATTTTCAGACTTGTCCGAATCGTTTCTCGCGCTCAAGGCTCATAGGAGATACAGATGATGATTGCGAGCGATGTGGATCACAAAAGCACAAGATGAATGTAAGATAGAGGTTCAGTTTTCAAGGTTTTATTGCTCATTTTACAATATCTGTAAGGAATGTCCTACATTGTGGAGAATATACCAATACGTCAATGACGAGGATCACGTCGTAATCATGCAGACCAGGGAGGAAATGAAGACATCGGCGCTCGGGAATGGGGGTGAGGGCTACATTGCATCGGAGGAGTGGTGTTACAATTGTGGAAATCCAGGACACCTGGGAGATGTATGTATTATTGCCATTCCCTAATGGTGTTCTGACCACGTTCTGACAGGAATGCGACGAAGTTGCTCATATCTATGACATACCTTCCGAGCCTTCGGCTTTCAGCTTGCATAATATCATGTCTGGGCCATTCTACGACCCAGCATCCGACCCTGTCCGTGTTCGTCGTGGGCCACGAGAGTTGCAGAATGAGGAAGACAGACCTAAACTACAAGACGACTGGGGGATGGATGCACCCCTGCATGTCGGAAAACAAGGGAAGAACAAAGATAAGGAGAGGTTAGCAAGGAGGTACAGGGATCAAGAAGCCGATGACACAGAGGATTGGTTCAACAATCCTCGTAACATGCGGAACCGCGGGAATGATAAACCTATCCCAAATGGTCCAAAGGCTATGAAATTTAGCACTTCGATGAAGGACGTCGGGCGCCACTTTGACCCACCGCCATCAGCTCGCAAAAACGGACCTCCTAGTCTCCTTGATCGATTAGGAGACAATCCTCACCGCGATAATCGACGACGGACGGGTGACCAGTACGGTCGATCAGGGGAACATGATTCTTATCGTATTCGTGGAGCATCGAAGCACTCTGGAGATCGAGATGGTAAGTATCCTCGTAGTAGCTCAGGTCGTGACCGAGAGAGGCAGCGGCGAGATTCACGAGATTGGGAAAGAGACCGGGGACATGGACAGGGAAATGGACCCAGGTATAAAGGAGGTTACAATAGATGATTTCGCCAAAACACTGTCACTTGGGGAGCAAGGTTGTACACCAGGGGTTTCTACGTCCCACATGCTGGAAAGTTGACGCCTCTAGTGAACAACCAGATCCTATTATAGTCTAGCGGCTTCAGATTTCCAACATCATTTGTGTGTTGAACTCGGTGTTCGATATCTACCATTGCTATTAGTGTCTCACTAAATCGTTGAGCCTGTATTTCAAGACGTCGACCAAACGTCGACATAAACATGCTGAGTGCTGTAGGCAGTCTCGTTCCTTCCCCTACAATCGACCTGGGTATTGCCAAGGGCAGGAGCGCTTCTGCAAAGCTCGCCCCAACTTCGGCGGACTCATCACTCTCCGAAGCCGTTGTCAGTCCAGCGACCCGCGCTGCTCTCAATTTTCAGTATGCCTCTCTGAGAAACATCAACCATTGTCCGACTGGCATGTACATAACTCCTTCGGCGGAGAATACCATGGTGTGGGATGCCGTTCTCTTTGTGCATAAAGGTAGCACTCTCGATGCTCGCTGGTACGCTATCATCCTCAGTTCAATTCCTATTTTTTGCCAGGATATTACCAGGATTCTGTGCTGAAATTCACCATAACATTTCCAAACGACTATCCTGAACGACCCCCTACGGTGCGGTTCTTGACGGACGTTTTCCATCCTCTCATCGACCAGCGCACTGGGGTTTACAGCCTTGCACCGCGATTTCGACCATGGAAGTTCGTGCCCTCCTTCCACAGTACCGAGTCGAAGAGGAGCTGATGCACCTTCCTAGACCAAAAGAGCATCAGATACATCATATTTTGCATTTTATCAAGAGTACGTTCAAGGAGTCCACTCTAGACAAGCTCCACGAGTTAGATGTCTCAAACAAGGAGGTCTTTAAGTGAGTACAATCATCCTGAGAGCTTCCTATGTTGATAGTGTTGTACTAGGCTGTAAGTTGTGGAAAAGCCCTGCCACTCCAGACATTGACGTTGCATACAGCTATCGCGACAATCGAACCTCTTTTGTGGCTCTAGCAAAGCAAACCGCGGAGCTATCTCAATCTCCTAGTGCTCTCTATGATGCTTCAGGTTCAAAGAAGAATCATTCATTTCAGTTCACTCATTTGAAACCAAATGAAGTCAAGGAAGCACTAGGCGCGCTCTCCATTCATACAGAGGGATCGCTGTAAGCCCTCAGTATTCATGATGGGTGTTGAGCCTT
>Ga0153975_1000221_pt1 | contig 17134 bp, 18 predicted proteins | sample TSGA059MetaG_FD_104694 | JGI IMG/M metagenome (GOLD analysis project Ga0153975, IMG submission 104694) | Attine ant fungus gardens microbial communities from Georgia, USA - TSGA059 MetaG | ecosystem: Host-associated > Fungi > Mycelium > Unclassified | place: USA: Georgia, Yuchi Wildlife... | reverse complement strand
GCTATGTATGGAGGTAGCTAGTGATTGTGATGACCACTGGCCAAGGGTTGATTTATATATAAGAGTAAGAGTGAGCAAGGTCCAAGGCAGACAGTGCTCAAGAAGTAGATATTGAGTTCTGGTATAGTAACTTAGCCTGAGGTGACTTAATCACCCTCCTAGTCCAAGTTGACAAGGAGAACTCAATAGAGTTCCCATTCAATTGTGGTATACTACTTATACACCTTCCATGTTTACTTCTATTTATAAACTCCCATGCATCTCCTTTTAGTTGTTTCACATGTCTGCAGATTTAAAAAGAAAAGAAAAAGAAAAAGAAAAAATAAATAAATAATGACTTAGCCATTTTGGCCATGTCATAACACCTAGGTACTTATACAAATATTAGATAATCTGTGCACCTATCTCCTATGATCACATGACCCTTACTAAGAACTATCTATGTCTTACATAATCCTTCCCATACTATTTATATCTTTCTCACATTATATTCTTGGATGTTTTCCATCAAGTTGATGAATGTATGAGAGATAGTTTCCTTCCTGAAGATTATCTCATAACAAAGAGGTATTGAAAAGGCTAGAAGAAAATGACTTATATATTAAACCAGAGAAGTATGTGTAGAAAGTGAGAAAGATCAGATTTCTAAGGGTTGTTATAGGACCCAATGGAATAGAAATGGAAAAGGAAAAGGTGGATAGAGTGCTAAGTTAGCTAGAACTAGAGAATGTAGAAGATATTAGAAAATCTTTGGGTTTCACAAACTACTACAGGAGGTTTATCAAAGATTTTGCTTAGATAGCAAGGCCAATGAACATGCTAACTAGAAAGAATGTAAAGTAGCAATGGAAAAGAAAGCAACAGTAGGTATTTAATGAACTTAAAAGAATCTTTACAACTAGACTAGTACTAGCAGCTCCAGACTTAGATAAGGAGTTTAGAGTAGAAGCAGATGCTTCAAATTACACTACTGGAGGAGTGTTATCAGTAAAGTGCTCTGATGGGATGTAGAGACTAGTTGTCTTTATTTCAAAATCTCTAAGTAATACAGAAAGAAATTATAAGATATATGACAAGGAAATATTGGCAGTAGTTAGATGCTTGAAAGTATAGAAGCACTTCCTAGAAGAAACAACTACAAAATTTGAGATTTGGACAGACCATAAAAATCTTGAGTATTTCATGAAGGTACAGAAGTTAAATAGTATTATGAGTTGGCTCCAAAGAAGAAAAATATCTTCCATACATTTGTCAACTTGATAGAAAACCTCTAGAAATATAATGTAGGGAAGATATAAATAGCATGGGACAGTATTATGTAAGAAGTATATAGTTATTAGTTATAGTCTTGTGACCATGGGAAGTAGGTGCACAGACCATAGAATATTTGTATAAATACTAGTAGAAATCTAATAGAGGACTCTATTAAGTTCTTTCCTTTTAATTGTTACTAGTTGGGGTTAGAGCTTTAGTTCTAAGTCTATACCTTAATATTAGAACTTGATATCTTAGGCAACCCCTTATCTCAAGGCTTTGCCAATACTTACTCTCACTATTGTTCTTGCTAGTGAGCACAGCACTCACAGGCTTTTTGGAAGCTAGGTCCCAGGCATAAAGGGAACTTTGCAGTTAGTTAAGGACTGCAGGTAGAGAACTTGGACAATACTAGTATCCTTGCTTTGAGACCTGACCTCACTTTCTGGTATTGCTATATGCTTTCTTTTCACTATCTGCTCTGTGCTATAGATATATTGTCATCTGTCTATGCAGAAGAATAATAGTAAAGCTCTTAAAGCCTTGTCTAGAGTAGAGGTTCCCTTCTTATGGACAATAGTTGTTTTATTCTTGGTAGCTAGAAGTAGATACCATAGCTATCCTATTCAACCAAGAAATCTATACATCCTCAGAAGAAGAGAAATTATTACTATCACCATCACTACTACCATCTATATCTCATCAGCAGCAACCTGAGGAATCATATGCTCCTACTCTACCCCTACTATTTCAAGAAAAACAACTTCTCACCTTGATTGCCAGCCTACAACAGTAGATAAACACCATACTACAACAGCAGAGAGGAAGCTGAGTGGAAGTAGCCAAACCTCCTATATATGAAGGGAAAATAGAGGAAGTGAGTGCATTTATTAATGCAGCTCACTTATATTTGAGTATGAAGATAATAGGAGAGACAGAGGCAACAAAGATAGCCTGGGTGCTGTTTTATATATAGGGAGGAGTGGTTGAGATGTAGAAGAATAACTTATTAGATGAGCTATCAAAAGGAGGATCAGAGATAGAGATAGTGGAAGAGCTATTTAAAAAGATGAGGAATAAGTTTGGAGAGATGGGAGAGAAAGAGAGGAAGGTAGAATAGTTGAGAACAATAGAACAGGAGGGTAGGACATATGATAAGTATGTCTAGAAGTTTAAAAAGATAGCAAGAGAAAGTAGATATGAGAGACAGCCTCTCATTGAAGAATTCAAAAGGGGGTTAAATAGAGAAATCAAAAGAAAGTTAGCAGAAGCAAAAAGCTCCCCTAGTTCAATAGAAGAGTAGCAGGAGAGATTAGTAAGGTTGGATAGAAATTAAAGGCAAAGCAGGGCAGAGGAGAGAATGTTAGGAAGAAATGTAGTACACCCCTTGAAAAATACACAGAAAAGAGGAGGATTTGGGAGAGGATTGTATAGAGGGAGGGGAGGGCAGATCATGTGGAAGGCAGGAGCTTAGAACTTCAGAAGGAGATATCAAAATAGAAGAAATCAGTATAGGGGAACTGAAACTAGACTGGAACCAATGGCAGTAGATAGAGGAAGAAGGAGAAAGGGATATTGAATTTGTTTCAACTGTGGAGGATTTGGACATATAGCTCAGGACTGTAGAAGTAAAAAACAGGGAGTTGGGGAGAGAAGAAGAATTGACCAGGGAAGTAAGTTATCAAAAGAGAACAGAAGTTAGTAAGCTTCTGGCTGCCCTCCTATAATAAGTATGATATTTTGAAATATGTAAAATTGGACAATGGATCAAGTACCCAAAACATTGGAGGAGTAAGAGATGTAAGAAGAACAATGAAACCACTAAGAGAAGTATAGATGCAAGTGGGGATGGAGGAAATAGATACTTATGAAGGGGTATCTGTTAAAGCACTGTTGAATAGTAGAGCAACAGGATTATTTGCAGATAAAAAGTTTGTGGAGAAGTGGAGATTTAAGAAGAAGAAATTGGCAAGGCCAATCCAGATCAGGAATGTGGATGGAACAGACAATAGTGGAGGAATGGTAACATATGAGATAGAATACAACTTGTATTACAAAGGGCATATAGAATAAGTAAAGATAGATATATATGATCTAAAAAGGATAAAGGTAATCTTAGGGATTCTATAGCTGGCAGTACACAACCCCAAAATTGACTAGGAGAAAGGGGAGGTGAAAATGATAAGATGTCCACCCTTGTATAGAAGAAACCAGAAAATAGAAAAAAACAAAGGAAAGAAACAAGTAAGGAGGAGAGAAAAACCAGATGAGGAAGTAGTAAGAGAGTTAGTACTGAAAAGATTTTAGAGATAGAAGAAAGTATTTGGAAAGGCAGAGTTAGAGCAAATACCAGTGTAAAAGACCTGGGACCATGCAATTAAGTTAAAGGAGGGATTTGTGCCAAGAAAAGAAAAAGTATATATATTGTTAAGAGAAGAGCAAGAGAAAGTACAGGTGTTTGTAAAGGATCAACTGCATAAAGGATACATCTGACCATTGAAGTCACTACAGACATCTCTAGTCCATTTTGTAGCCAAAAAGGATAGAAAGCAATGAATGGTACAGAACTATAGACATGTAAACCAGTAGACAATAAAAAATGGCTATCCATTACCACTAATTGCTGATATCCTGGATGGAGTAGGGAGTAAGAAAGTATTTACAAAGTTGGATTTAAGATGGAGATATAACAACATCAGAATCAAGGAAGAAGATGAATGGAAGGTAGTCTTTACAATACATATAGGAGCATATAAGCTTATAGTCATATACTTTAGACTCACCAACTCCCCTGCCACTTTCCAAACTATAATGAACAACCTCTTCTGAGATATGATCAACCAGAGAACCATTGCAACCTTCATTGATGATATCATCATAGCAACAGAGATAGAGGAAGGGTATAATGAGGTGGTGGAGGAAGTATTAAAGTGGCTGGAAGAAAGCAACCTATTTGTAAAACCAGAAAAGTGCAAGTGGAAAGTTAAAGAGGTAGAGTTCTTAGAGGTGGTAATTAGATTGAAGGGAGTAGAGATATAGAAGGAAAAAATAGAAGGTATTACAAATGACCACTTACTAATTTGTGAGTTGATAATTTAATAATCAAAAGGCTCAAATAAGTGAAGTTTAGATAGTAGCAAAAGATATTGTTAAGTCTGAGGTTTATCCTTAGATATACAGTTCTTAAATACATGATTGTGATGGTCTGTGCACCAGAACAGCCTACTACATGATCACTATCTATTGTTCTATATATAGGAGTGCTATTGTTCTTGAAATAGAGATAACCTAACTATCTTAGAATAGTCCTTTGTTCTATTCAAGGACAGATGATAATCTATGGATAAAAATCAATGTTATATGCAAACATTGAGGATCTTTTATTTCCATGGGATCTTACCACCTTGGGATCTATTTATAGCTGGAAGAAGTGCATTGAAGAGAGCTTCATGATGGTTGTTGAAGCAAACAATTATGTTAAGTGGTTTCCGAGATATCGGTGATTTAATGTCTAGTAACTTGGTGATCACTAACTGATCTGCTGATAACTTGGTAAATACTGATTGCTTGAGATATTTTTGGTACTGTTTGAAAGGTCTTCTTAAGGGCTTTTGGTGGCCATTTAGATCATCAAAATCAGTCAAGTATTCCCAGAGTTATAGTCTAAATGAAGTTTGTGACAAAAGGAGTATTAAACTGGCTGGTTCCTTGAAATGTGAAAGAAGTGCAGAAATTTCTAGAGTTAGCCAACTATTACTGGTAGTTTATCAAGGATTTTACCAGAGTAGTAGCTCCATTATACCTACTAGTAAGAAAGAAAGAAAAGTGGAGATGGAAAAAAGAGCAGGAGAAAGCGTTCTAGGGCATAAAAAAAGCATTTACATTAGAACCAGTACTGGCAGTACCAGATTTGGACAGAGAAATATGAGTTGAAGCTGATGCATCTGATTATACAACAGGAGAGGTGTTATCAGTGAAATATGAGAATGGAAAATGGAGGCCAGTAGCATTTATATCTAAGTCAATGAATTCAACTAAAGAAACTATGAAATTCACAACAAAGAAATACTAGTAGTAATTAGGTGTTTGGAAGCATGGAGACACTACTCAGAAGGGACAAAAGTGTAGTTTGAGATATGGACAGACCATAAGAACTTGTAGTACTTCATGACTAGTCAAAAGCTAAACTATAAACAAGCTAGATGGACACTGTACTTATTTAAGTTCAACTTTGTACTTAAGCATATACCAGGAAAGAATATGGAGAAGGCAGATGGGCTGAATAGAAGATCTAACTGGTAAGAAGAGATAGAGAATGATAACAAGGATAGAATACTAATAAAGTCTAAGTAGATACAAAAGAAAGTAAGAAGAGAAGAAGAGACGTTGATTGAGGAGGAAAACCTAAAGGAAAAAATAAGAAAAGTACAGGAGAGGGACAAAGGAGTAGTCAAGACAGTAGAAGAACTAAAGCAGTCAAAGATGAAAACACTAAAGGATGAGGAATAGTCAATTGAGGAAGGACTAGTACTAAAGGAAGACTGAATCTATGTACCTGAAAAGAGAGGGTTGAGAACAGAAATAATACAACTATACCATGACACACCAGTAGGAGGGCATAGAGGAAGGTGAAAAATAGCAGAACTGGTGGAAAGGTATTATTGGTGGCCAGGAATGACAAAGGAAATAAGGAAATATGTAAATAGATGCAATGTATGTTAGAGAAACAAGAATTGTGCAGAAGCCCCAGCAGGAAAGCTGATACCAAATATGATCCTAGAAAAACCATAGAGACATATTAGTGCAGACTTTATCACTAAGTTACTACTAGCCCAAGGATACAATGCGATACTAGTAGTATGCAACCAATTTACAAAAATGGCCTATTTTATTACTACCACAGAAAAAACATCAGTAGAAGGGTTAGCAAGGCTATTCCAAGACCAAGTATGGTGGCTTCACAGACTTCCAGAAAGTATTGTATTAGATAGAGAACCTTAGTTTATAGCAGAAATAATAAAGGAACTAAATGAGATATTAGAAATCAAGACAAAATTGTCAACAGCCTACTACCCACAAACAGATAGACAAACAGAAAGAGTGAACCAAGAATTGGAACAGTACCTCTATATATTTATTGATCATAGATAGAAGCAATGGCCAGAGTGGTTAGGGATAGTAGAATTTGTCTATAATAATAAAATTCACTTGATAACAAAGATCTCACCTTTTAGAGCAAACTGTAGACAAGATCCAAGAATAGGGTTCAAAGAAAGGAGGAGAGGAAGATACAAAGCAGCAGGAGAGTTTATGGAAAGAATGAAGAGAATTCAGGAAAAAGCAAAAGCAGTACTGAAAAAGACATAGGAGGAGATAAAGTGATATGCAGACAGGAAAAGGAGAAAAGGAGAGAAATACTGGAAAAAGGACTTAGTAATGCTAAGTATAAAAGATTTAAAGTGGTAGATGAAAGAAAAAAGAACAGAAAAACTCATGGAATGGTTTGTGGGCCCATATAAAGTGAAAAGGATGGTCTTAACAAATACAATTGAGCTCAAATTACCAAGTACTATTAAAATACACCTAGTAGTCAACATAAGTAGAGTACAATTGTATAAACCACAAGTAGAGGACCAGAAAGTAGTTCCACTGCAACTAGTAGTCATAGATGGGGAAGAAGAGTACGAAGTAGAAAAAATCTTAAACAAAAGGAAAATACGAGAAAGAGACAAGTTTCTAGTTTGATGGAAGAGGTATACAGCAGAAGCAAACACATGGGAAGAATGAGAAAATTTAGAAAATGCAAAAGAGTTGGTTGAGAAGTTTGAAAGGAAGTATGGAAAAGAGGCCAAAGAAATTAGGTAATAGAAACTAGAAGAAGAAAAGAAGGAATTCACTTGAGAATTACCAAGGGAGTTTATAGCCAAACTAGTATATGGATGGGGAAGAAAAAGGTATAAGAAGGAGAGGGAGAAAAGATAGGAAGAAAATTGGAATAGATGGAAAAGTTCCTCAGAACAAAGAACCTTAAAAGAGAGGCCATATTATGAGTTAGCTCCAAAAAAGGAAAATATCTCCCATATATTTGTCAACTTAATGGAAAACCTCCAGAAATATAATGCAGAGAAGATATAAATAGCATGGGACAGTATTATGTAAAAAGTATATAGTTATTAGTTATAGTCTTGTGACTATAGGAAGTAGATGTACAGACTATAGGATATTTGTATAAGTACTAGTAGAAATCCAATGGAGGACTCTATTGAGTTCTTCCCTTTCAATTGTCACTGGTTGGGGTCAGAGCTTTAGTTCTAAGTCTGTACCTTAACAAGGAAGACAGAAAGAGTGGAGGTGATTATAGAGAGAGTGGACTTACTAGAGAAAGTAAAGCAGTTAAGAGCAGGAGATGACAAAGTAGTTAAAGCAGTAGAAAAGATAAAGCAAGCAGGAGTAAAGATGCTAAGAGATGAAAAATAGAGAGAAATCAATGGCATAATGTACAAGGAGGAAAAGATATATATACCTAAGAATGAGAAATTAAGAGTAGAGATTATTAGGTTATATCACAATACACTAGTAGAAGAATATAGAGAGCAATGGAAAACAATAGAATTGGTTATGAGAAACTTTTGGTAGCCAGGAGTAACAAAGAAGATGAAGCAATATATGGAGAGGTGCGATTCCTACCAAAGGAATAAAAACTGTACAGAACAACTAGCAGACAAATTAATACCCAATTCAATACCAGAAAAGCCCTAGAGTCATATACCAGCAGACTTCATTACAAAGCTACTATTGGCACAGGGATACAACTCAATTTTAGTGGTAGTAGACAGATTAACAAAGATGGCTTATTTTATTTCTACTATGGAGAAAACATCAGCAGAAGAACTAGCTAGGCTGTTTAGAAACAACATGTAGAAATATGAGGGGGCAGAGAAGTTTGTGATTAAAATGAGAGAGGTATAGAGAGAAGCAAAAGTGGTACTAGGAAAGGCACAGGAGAAAATAAAGAAATATACAGATAGGAAAAGAGGAGAAGTCAATGAATATAAAGTAGGGGACTTAGTAATACTCAGTACTAAGAACTTGAAATACCAAATAATTAGAAAAAGGACAGAGAAGTTGACAGAGAAGTTTGTAGACCTCTATAAAATAAAGAAGATTATATTGACAAATATAGTTGAATTGGAGTTACCTAGTACAGTAAGGATACATCCAGTAGTAAATGTTAGTAGAATACGTAAATATATAGGGCAAATAGAAGGGCAAAAGAAGAAGTAACCAGCTCTAGTTATAATTGAAGAAAAAAAAGAATGGAAGGTTGAGAAAATACTAAATAAGTAGCAGATTAGAGGAAAAGATAAGTATTTAGTATGGTAGAAAGGATTCACAGCAGAGTCAGATTCTTGGGAAGGAATAGAGAACCTAGAAAACACAAAAGAAGCAGTTGAAGAGTTTGAAAGAGAGTATTGATGAGATATAGAGGATATCTGGAGATAAGAAAAAAAAGAAAGAATATTTAGAAAGGGAGAATTACCAGAAAGATTTATGGCAAGAAAGTTATATAGATGGATAGATAAGAGATATGATGAAGAGTACTGGGCAAGGTTAGAAAGGAACTGGAAATGCTAGAAGGAAGAACCAATTAGAGGACAAAGAATAATAGAAACAATCAAGGAAGAAAAAAAAGAAATTGGTCAAAAAGAATCTAGACTTAAAGAGTAGAATAAAGAGGATGATGAAATGGAGAATATCTGTGATCTCTACTATGAGTTATAAAAATCCTCAGGATAAGGAATCTTGAAAGGGAGGTAGTGTTATGACTTGGTAAAATGGCTAAGTTATTATTTTATTTTACTTTCTTTTTCTTTTCTTATTCGGACTTACTATACAAGGAAGAAGTGCAGAAAAGTGTCACATGATGATGTCACATGATATGTATAGGAAAGTAGTACACAGATCATGTAGTAGCTGTATAAGTAGTTTATAGAATCAAATAGAAACTCTATTGAGTTTCTCTTGTTAACTCAGACTTGAAGTGTAATTAAGTCATCTCAGGCTAAGTCACTATAACAGTTATGTGTCCCTGATCCTATGGTCCTATCCAGTAGGGTCAGGAGTTGCCAAGTTGAGCTAAGGCAATTAAATATTATATAGTAATATTTAATTAGATACAAGGTTACTTTAGGAGGTTGGTCTAGTGTTCCAGAGATGATGTTAGTAGAGTCCCCTTATATCTACCTTATACTCCTCTTCTCCATCTATAACTACTAGTTATGGTGGTACTACCTTCTAGCCCTCTATTTGGGGTTTATATAATTGTATTCTACAGTCAAATCTCTAATAAGGTATATCTCCATTAAAACATACTTTCTAATAAGGTATACATTTTCCAGTTATTTTCAGTTACCAAGTTGGTTTGCAGAACATAAAATATACTTTTCCAATAAGGGATAGGATATACAATTTTTGGATAGCATAAGGCATACTTTTTATTAAAATATCAGTCACCTGAGTTGTCATTTCCTCTAATAGTTTCCCAATTGTTTCAGCAATGTTATATATATTTAATCAATAATTTTTTTTTTCATGATTTTCTGCAGCCCTAGGATCATATACTGTCATACCTCTATGATATAACTAGCATGACAGGTCATATTGTCATTCCTAATCTGGAACTTTCCTTTGACAAGTCTCTAGTATTCACTTTACTTCTTAGTTGGTCTGAAATCTCTTATATACTTTGCCTGTATTATTTTGTAACTAGTTACAAGATCATATCCTAATTCCCAGTTCTGAAACTCTTATTCTCAGATATTCTAATCCAATTCTGAACTTAATAAGGCCAGTACAGTAAAGGACTTAGTGAATGATGGCTTTTGAATCCCAAGTCTAAGCAGAATATATTGGAGAGAGAGAGGAAGAGAAAATTCTGTATTTGTATACTGCAACAAGCAAGTAGGTGCTGGAATACAGTGGGTGAGATACATAGCAGTATACTACTAACTATACCCAAGCTTTGAGAGGTTGGCTGGAGTTGTCCTAAGTTGGATGTGAATGTTGGTGGTGAGCAGAACATGTTGGAAGACTTAATTTATATATAGAAATACTATAGTAGGCTCATAAATAAACCTGTTTTTGGTCAATTTCCAGCTGAAAAAGATAAGTTTCTATCAAGACATACTTTTTATTAAGGCATACTTTTGACCAACTTTGACCATGACTGAGGGGTATGTCTTATAAGAGGTTTGACTGTACTTACATTGACTACTAGGTGTATTTTAATAGTCAGGGGTAATTCAAATTTGATTGCATTCATTGAAATAACCCTTTTTACTTTGTATAGGCCTATAAACTGCTTTATCAGTTTTTCTATCCTTCTTCTTTTTATTTGCTACTTCAAGTCTTTTGTACTTAGCATTACTAAGTCCCCCTTTTGGTATTCATTTCCCTTTTTTCTTTTCCTATCTGCATACTATTTTATTTCTTCTTGTACTCTTTTTAATACTGCTTTTACTTTTTTCTGAATTTCCTTTATTCTTTCTACAAGTTCCCCTGCTACTTTATATCTCCCTTTCTGTCTGCCTTCAAACCCCATTCTTGGATCCTGTCCATAGTTCACCCTAAATGGTGATACTTTTGTTGCTGAGTGGATTTTATTATTATAGACAAATTCTGCTGTTTCTAACCACTCTGACCACTGCTTCTACCTATGATCAATAAATATACAGAGGTACTGTTCCAGTTCTTGGTTTACTTTCTTTGTTTGCTCATCTATTTATGGGTAGTAGGCTGTTGACAACTTTGTTTCAATCTCCAGCATCTCATTTAGCTCCTTTATTATTTCCACTGCAAATTGAGGTCCTCTATCTAATACAATACTCTCTGGAAGCCCATGAAGTTTCCATACTTGATCTTAGAACAACCTTGCCAGTCTTTCTGCCAATGTTTTTTCTGTAGTAGCAATAAAGTAGACTATTTTTGTGAATTGATTGCATACTACTAATATTGCATTATAATCTTGGGCTAATAGGAGTTTGGTAATAAAGTCAGTACTAATATTATTCCCAGCTACCAATAGTTTCTTTCTACCAATTCTATTGTTTTTTATTTTCCTCCATGCCCTCCTACTGAGGTGCTGTAGTATAATTGTATTATTTCTGCTCTCAAATCTCCTTTTTCTAGTACATAAATTCAATCTTTCTTTAGTACCAGTTTTTTTTCTATCGACTGTTTTTTCTCTTTTAGTGTTTTTATTCCTAACCTTTCTAGCTCTTCTACTGCTTTAACTACTCTTTCATCCTTCTTCTGTACCTTTTTTATCTTTTCCTTTAGACCTTTCTTTTCAATTAGTGTTTTTTTCCCCTGCCTTACTTCTTTTTGTATCTATTCTGGCTTTATCAATGTTCTATCCTTGTTATTGGTTTCTACCACTTCTTGCCAATCTAGTCTCTGTAAGAGAAACACTCAGAGGCAGTCACTCAATAAGCTAGAAGAAGATTCTAGAAGCTAGTATAATATTTAAGTAAAGATAGATCTACCTCTACAAGCTGTTATATACATTACAACAGGTAGTCTGTGCACAGTCACATGAACACTAACCTAATAATACCACATATCCTTATCTAGTTAGACAGGTATCACTATAATGATACAAGACAGAAGGAATATAGGAGAGAGTGAAAATGCAATATAGAAGATATACTTAGTCCATAGATACTGAGCTTATCTAATAACTAAGCATGTCCCTAGGATGTCCTCTTACAGTCTCTTACTCAGTCCATCTGCCTTTTTTATACTTTTCCCTGGTATGTGTCTAAGTACAAAGTCAAACCTAAACAAGTACAATACCTATCTTGCTTGTCTACAGTTTAGCTTCTGACTAGACATAAAGTACTGTAGATTCTTGTAGTATGTCCATATTTTAAACTATATCTTTGCTCCTTCCAGATAATGTCTCTATACTTCCAAATATCTGATTACTGCTAGTATTTCTTTACTGTAAATTTCATAGTTTCTTTCTGTTGGATTTATTGAATTGGATATGAATGCTACTGGTCTCCACCTTCCATCTTCACATTTTACTAACAGTACTCCTGATGTTGCATAATCTAATGCATCTGCTTCTACTCATATTTTTCTATCCAGGTCTAGTATTACCAATACTGGTTCTAATATAAATACCCTTTTTATTCCCTGAAACACCTTGTTATGACTCAGCCAAATAGCTAAGTCATTATTTATATTTATTTTCTTTTTTCTTTTATTTAATTAGGAAATCAATAAATATATGAAAGGAAAGAACTCAAAGAAGATGCATGGGACTTTATAAATAGAAGTAAATACAGAATATGTATAAGTAGTGTACAGCAATCGAATGAGAACTCTATTAAGTTCTCCTTGTCAACTCAGACTTGAAGGGTAATTAAGTTGTCTTAGGCTAAGTCACTATACTAGAACTCGATTCCATATCTGGAGCACCATCTATCTTGGACTGTAGTAACTTAGCCTAAGATAACTTAATCATCCTCCTAGTCTAAGTTAACAAGGAAAACTCAATGGAGTTTTCATTTGATTACTATATACTACTTATATATCTTTAGTATTTACTTATATTTATAAAGTCCCATACATTCCTTTTGAGTCATTTCTTCTTGTACGTTTGCTTGGTTTCCTTATTAAATAAATTTTTAAAAAAGAAAAGAAATATTAAATAATGACTTAGCTGTTTTGCTAAGTCATAACACTATCTCTCTCTCAAGATTTCTCATCTTGAGGATTTTATAATTTATAGTTGGGATTAACTATATTACCCATTTTATCTTCATTCTCTTTTGTCCATTCCCAAATTTCTGATTCTTTTTGCTTAATTTCTTCTTTTTCTTTCTGAATTATTTCTAAAGTTCTTTTTTCTCTTGTTTGTTCCCCTTTCCATTATCTTCAATTCCTTTCTAATCTTCCCTAATATTCCTTGTTGTATTGCTTATCCAACCATCTAAATAGTTTCTTTGCCATAAATCATCCTAGCAGTTTTCCTCTCTTAAACATTCCTTTTTCTCTTTTTTGCTATCTTATATCTTCTATATTCTATTGGTATTTCTTTTTAAACTCTTCAACTGTTTCTTTTGCATTCTCCAAGTTTTCTATCTCTTTTTAAGTATCAGATTTGGCTGTGAACCCTTTCTATCATACTAAATACTTATTCTTCTCTCTAATCTGTTACTTGTTTGGTATTCTCTCAACCTCCCATTCTTTTTCTTCTTTGATTATAACTGGAGCTAGTTGCTCCTTTCTCTGCCCCTCAACTTGCCCTATGTATCTATGTATTCTACTGACATTTATTACTGGATGTATTCTGATTGTACTAGGTAACTCCAATTCAACTGCATTTACCAATACAATTTTCTTTACTTTATAAGGGCCTACAAACCTCTTCATTAGCTTTTCTGTCCTTCTACTAACCATTTGATATTTCAGATCTTTGGTGCTGAGCATCACCAAGTCCCCTACTTTGTACTTATTGACTTCTCTTTTCTTTCTATCCACATATTTCTTTATCTCCTCCTGTGCCTTTCCTAGCACTGCCTTAGCTTTCTTCTATATCTCTTTTATCTTTGTTATAAATTTCTCTGCTCCTTTGTATTTTCTCTTCTTTCTCACTTCAAACTCTATCCTAGAATCTTGCCCATAGTTTGCTTTAAAGAGTGATGTTTTTGTGCTTGAATGTACTTTGTTGTTATATGTAAACTCTGCCAATCCTAGTCAATCTGGCCATTGTTCTTGTCTATGATCTATGAACATCCTTAAATATTGCTTGAGCTCTTGATTGACCCTTTTTGTTTGTCCATCTGTTTGAGAGTAGAATGCTATAGATATCTTGCTTCCAATCCCCAATATTTTGTTCAACTCTCTCATTAGTCCTACTACAAACTGTAGCCCTCTATCTGATATGATGCTTTTGGGTAGACCATGTAGTTTTCATACATTGTCCCTGAACAACCTTGCTAACCCTTCTGCTAACATTCTTTCTATAGTTGGTATAAAGTATACCATTTTTGTTAGTCAGTCTACTACTACTAAGATAACGTTATATCCCTGAGCTAAAGGTAGTTTGGTAATAAAGTCTGCTGATATGTATGTCCAGGGTTTTTCTGGGATAAAGTTAGGTATTAATTTGCCAGCCAGCTGCTCTATGCAGTTTTTGTTTCTTTAGTAGGAGTCATATCCTTTCACATATCTTTTTACCTCTTTTGTTACTCCTGGCCACCAGAAATTCCTAGTGACTAGTTTTACTATCTTCTATTGTCCTCCATGTTCTCCTACCAGTGTATTGTGGTGTAACCTAATTATTTCTGCTCTCAATATATTGTCTTTAGACATATACACCTTTTCCTCTTTGTATATTATACCATCTACTTTCCTCCACTCCTCATCTCTCAACATTTTCACTCCTGCTCATTTCATTTCTTTGACTGCTTTTACTACTTTATCATTTTTTACTTTTGACTGTCTCACTTTCTCTAGTAGATCTACTTCTTCTACTATTACTTTTATCTTTTCTGTTTTTCTGACTTTTAGCTGCTCTGGTTTCACCAATATCTCATCCTTGTTATCCTTCTCTACTCTTACTTCCCAGTCTGGCCTCTTACTCAAACTGTCTGCTTTCTCCATCTTGCTTTCTAGAATGTGCTTCAGTGTAAAATCAAATCTTGATAGGTACAATGTCCATCTTGCTTGTCTCCTATTCAATTTCTGTGCTTTCATAAAGTATTCAAGATTTTTGTAGTCTATCCATATTTTAAATTTTATGGTTGTTCCTTCTAGGAAATGCCTCCATGCTTCTAAACATCTGACTACTGCTAATATCTCTTTGTTATGTATTTTGTAATTCCTTTCTATATCACTTAAGGACTTAGAAATGAAAGCGACTAGCCTCCATAACTTATTAGAGTACTTCATTGTCAGTACTCCTTCAGTAGCGTAGTTCGAAGCATTTGCTTCTACCCTAAATTCTTTATCTAGATCTGGGGCTGCCAATACTGGTCTAGTTGTGAATATCTCTTTTAGCTCATTAAATACTTGCTGTTATTCTTTTTTCCATTGCCATTTTATATTCTTTCTTATCAACATATTCATTGGTCTTGCTACTCAAGTGAAATTTTTGATAAACCTTCTATAGTAGTTGGTGAGGCCTAAAAACTTCCTAACATCTTTTATATTCTTTGGTTTTGGCCAACTTAACACTTTGTCTACCTTTTTCTTTTCTATTTTGATTCTATTGGGTCCTATAACAACCCCTGGGAATCTAATCTTCTGCACCTTCTATACATACTTCTCTGGCTTGATATATAAGTCATTCTCCTTTAACCTCTTTAGTACTTCTTCTACAATTTTGTTATACTCTTTTTTTATCTCCGTTCCCACTAATATATCATTCACAAAAGCTACAACTTTTCCTTTGTTAATCATATCTCTCAGGATCTCATTCATCATTGTCTAAAATGTGGCTGGCAAATTTGTCATTCCAAAGAACATAACTGTTGACTTAAAGGACTCTATATAGGTTGTGAATGCTCCTTTCTACTTATCTTCTTCCTTGATCCTCATATTGTTGAACCCCTACCAAAGATCCATCTTAGTAAATACTTGTTTACTCCCTATATTATCTATTAAGTCTGTAATCAATGAAAGTAGGTAGTTATTTTTCATTGTCTGGTTGTTCAAGTTATAGTAGTCTATTACTATTCTTTTTTCTTTGTTCTTTTTGTTCACAAAGAAAACTAGTGACATTTGAGGGGATTTTGATAGTCTGATGTACCCCTTTCTTAGCTGATCCTCTATGAAATTCTGAACTTCTTTCCTTTCATTTCTGGATAAAGGGTAGATTCTTTCTTTCCTGGGTTTAAATGTTTCCTTGAGATTTATGGCATGATCCTAGATTTTCCTCATCAGCATCCTCTCTAATTTTACCTTCCCAAACACCTTTCTCCACCTTAGGAATCTCTGTGGTACTATTTTCTCAATTTTTCTATGGTCTACTTTAACTTTCTCTTCTTTTCTCCAGTCTTCTTTATTATCTACTGTCTATCTCACAATCTTTTCTTCTTCTATTATTGCTACTCCTTTTACTCTCTTTGCTTTCTTCTCTTCTTTCAGCTTCATATTTCTTCTACACAGTAGTGGGCACCTCGTCATTTTTACTTCTTCTATTTTCTAGTTAATCTCTGAATTGTGTACTTGTAACTACAGTATCCCTAATATAACATCTGTCTTCCCCAAATTGCACACATCCATTCTCATTCTTTCTATGTGACCTTTGTAGTATATGCTTACTTTTACTTGGTGTGTTATTGCCCCTATACTGTTATTTGTACTATCTATGTTCCTTACTTGCACTAGTCTTTCTAATTTCTGTAGTTTAAACCCATGTCTAGCTACTATCTTTCTATCCATAAACATTTCTGTTGTGCCACTATCCAAGAGTGCTTTTACTGTTACCCCTTCATAAATATTTACCTTTTCTACATCAATATTCAACCACACTTCTCTCAATATCTTAAATGTCCTTTTCACTTCTCTTTACTTGCCCTTCTCTTTTGTTGTGCTTTTTGGAGGTTCACTCCATATGCCACCTAGCTGCATTTTCCCTTGTATAGGATGTACCACATGTTATGAGAGCCCCAAAAAGAGAAAAGTTTCCCAAGCATTCAAACACTTAATCCAAAACCTTAAGACGTACAATAGGGTTGAAGATATAAATAGTGTGGGAACTAGGGTCACATGACAAGGTCAGGTGATCACAGAACATTCTGGAAGGATATGACTAAGAGTACAGCTACTGTAAAAGTAGTATAAGTAGAAGTCCAATCCAATGAAG
>Ga0153975_1000220_pt1 | contig 17186 bp, 23 predicted proteins | sample TSGA059MetaG_FD_104694 | JGI IMG/M metagenome (GOLD analysis project Ga0153975, IMG submission 104694) | Attine ant fungus gardens microbial communities from Georgia, USA - TSGA059 MetaG | ecosystem: Host-associated > Fungi > Mycelium > Unclassified | place: USA: Georgia, Yuchi Wildlife... | reverse complement strand
ACCTCGTCATCACTATCCTCCTCGGTCTCCATTTCGTCCTGCTCCTCGGGGATAAACCTTAGGTCCTCCTTAAAGAGGCCCTTTCTGCGTTCGTTGTTTGTATCAGATTTCGAAGTGCCAGACCCAGAGCGCGGGAGCACGGGGGAGGGCGTATCAGACACACTCAACGCGTGCCTCACAAATTCTAACACGTCCTTAGGACGACTCAAGATAGCAGTATTGTCCAGCTGAGATTGGAAAGCTATGATGAGCTGGAGGATGAGCATTACTCTGTGTAGGCCTATATCAGAAGACATGGCTGGGTCACCAAGTTTGACTTACCGGAGTGGATCAGGTTCCTTCGGGTCCATCAATATACCCTGTCTTTCTCCATCAGTAGAAGCAGACTCATTTACAGTCCGATACGCCTCCAACAATCTCGCGAACACGCCGCCCGCGATATCTGCGCGGTCAAGGCTCTTAATATACGAGACAAAGTGTGCAGGAGATGGGTAGAGTCCCAAGTCCAATGACTCTATATCCGTATCCTCAGCATGGGAAGCATGTCGGAGGTCTTCGGGCGTAAGAAGAGCAAGTTTCTCCTCTCTGTTGACCCTGTCTCAAGTATGAATGAAGATGAGTCAGAGGATGAAAGACCAGGACACACCTCCTCGCACGTTTTAAGTCTTCTACACTTCCTCCTTCCCACCCTCCTGAAGAATCTTCGTTCTCCTCCACCAAAGCCCACAATACTCGAATTCCCTCGCTTTCATCTACAACTCGTCCCCATGTCCTCATCAGCGTCCAAACATCCTCTTTCAATACGGGATCCGCTATACCCATCTTACTCAGGTGGGTGTGGAGGGAGTACAGAGAAGGAAGGATGGGTGAAAGGAGGGAAGAGAAGAGCGAGGGCGAGGGATCAGTTGCTAGCAGGAGAGTATGAAGAGTTTTGAGGGAAGATACTAGAGTAGTCGGAAGTTGGTTTTGATCTGACACTCTCTGGTCGTCTGAGGCCTCGTCGGAGACCTTAGAGAGGGGATCGTGTAATATGGGCAGTGATATACTCGCCACAAGCGCGTGGTGTGCAGCATTGGAGTCTAGCATACGCGCTAGAGCAAACCCTGCTGCACGTTTGAACGTTGGGGGCATCATTGACGTCGAAGAAGAGGAAGAGGAAGGTGGAGTTATGAGAGAAATGATGCGGGGTAATATTGTTTGGAAGTAGTCCTAGGAAAAGCGGATCATGTTAGTATCACGGTTTAAAGGATGGGGAATGTATTGAGATTTCACCCGACCCGACCGGTGAAAATCAAGCGCACCTTGGGTTGCATTCCCCGAGGCACCGTGCCTAGCACCCTTGCAACATGCTCCAACTTCTCAAGCTCTGGTTCCTCTTCCGCATCGATTTCACCAAATACAGCAGCACAAAGGGCTCGTACGCCATCGGGTCGGAGGAGGTGTTGAGTGAGGAGGGAGGAACAGAGTTTACGGACGTGAAATGGAGTTGGAGAGTTAGGGGTGGAGAGGACGGTAGCAAGAGATGACATGATTTGCGGAGGGGGGACGCTGAGGGCACGCATTTTGTGGAGAAATAAATGAGATTAAGAACTACGACTACTGTAAAGTACACGCACAAGGCGAGGAGACGGCACACGAGCGGGCGAAGCGGCTCGACGGGTGCACTAGGCAACCAACCAAGGGCCATGCTCGGGCGCAATAAATCAACTACATGTCTTGCCAGTAGTGTACTGCTAATGAGCGTCTGTGGTGGCGTGCTTTTTGGACCGTTGGGGAACAATAGACCCATGAGGCGTAAAAGCAGCTCAGAGAGGGTAGCATGGTCGGCGGGTGTGTTCGTCAGGTCGATAATTCTGGATATTCCAGGTGTAGGTTTTGAGGGAAATGAAGGAGAGAGACGTGTGTATAGTTGTTCGGTGCCCCAGCGAAAAATGAGAGAGAGAAGGGTGCGGAGAGTGCTGAGGTCGCGTGTCCCTATTGCTGGTGCATTTGTTGGATCACCTTCATGATGAGATGCAGATAGATCTGACTGGTCTAGGAGGCGCTGGACACGTTCTACCACGTGCAGTGCACATTGAGCGGTTTCAAGTTGCGCGTCTTGGACTGTGTCAAGGGAGGGAAGGTATGATCCAAGTTTTTGGTGGTATTGCGTTAGTCTGCGTACAAGTACATTTTTTAGATCAAGTTCTGCAGTGCCAGACGTATCGAGTAGAAGTGAACCAGTGTGCAAGATGTTGACAAGCTCTTCCTGTGCCATCGTCATCATCGCTAAGAACAGTGAGCTCGAGTGTAGAGATCACATGACTTGAGATTTGATAAAATTAAATTTAGTAATATAACCGGATATAGTCTTATAGATTTCTCTTTAGACGAGGACCACCAAGTTACTTCTGATCAGTTCAACGATGAGCAAGCTTAACGCAGGAGCATTTGAGTTCGTTCCCGGACGTGCGTTCGTACTCCCCCAGAACATCCAACAACAACAACAACCACAACCCACAATGCCCCCGATCGAGCGCCCGCCCCAAGCAGAAGCTCCTCCTCCCGCTCCTACCATCACTCTCAATATCGGCGCATCCACCCCATCTGCAGTTCCTACATCAAAATCCGCTCCTACCCCACAGCCAAAACCTTCTCTCCCTCCGTCTGTTCCTGCGAGTGCTCAAGCATCACATTCTTCCTCTCCTGCACCCCCTACTAACAAAATCTATTCCACCGAGCGTGCAAAGACCGACATCTCCTCTATCGTAAAGGAGGTGCAAGCTGCTGCAGATCAGGAAGTGCTCAAGGATCTTTTCGGCGATGGTTCGTATCACACCCCACAGCACCACTCTTATGTCATCTTATTCATATATTCAAAGTCAAGGAACACTTAAACATCGTCTTCATCGGCCACGTCGATGCGGGAAAATCAACTCTTGGCGGAAATCTCCTTTACCTTTCCGGAAGCGTTGACAAACGCACAATGGAAAAGTACGAGCGGGAGGCAAAAGAAGCTGGCCGTGAAACCTGGTACCTTTCCTGGGCTCTCGACAGTACCCCTCAAGAGCGCTCAAAGGGAAAAACTGTCGAGGTCGGTAGAGCCTATTTCGAGACCCTCACTAGAAGGTACACCATTCTAGATGCCCCAGGCCACAAGACCTACGTTCCGAGTATGATTAGCGGCGCTGCCCAAGCTGATGTCGCAATTCTCGTCATCTCCGCTCGCAAAGGTGAATTCGAAACTGGTTTCGAACGAGGTGGTCAGACTCGCGAACATGTCATGCTCGTCAAAACCGCAGGTGTCAGTAAAGTCGTCGTCGTCATTAACAAGATGGATGATCCGACTGTCAATTGGGAACTTGCGAGATATACTGAGATCAAGGATAAGTTGACCCCATTCATTAAAGCTGCTGGGTTCAATCCGAAGACGGACGTAACATTTATACCTGTGTCTGCATATACGGGACAGAACTTGAAGGAACGTGTGGCCAAGTCTATCTGCTCGTGGTTCGAGTGCGTGATGTTTCATCTTCTCCCATCTTACACGTGGATACTTATGCCCATCTTGCAGTGGCCCCTCCTTCCTTGAACACATGGACCACATGCCCATGGTCAACCGCAAGGTTAATGCTCCTCTCATGATGCCCGTCTCCGAGAAGTATAAAGACATGGGCACCATCATCGTTGGCAAGATCGAATCCGGACATATACGCAAGGGCGATTCTCTAACCCTTATGCCAAATAAATCCGCCGTTGAAGTCGCTGCCATTTACAACGAGCTGGAAGAGGAGGTACACAGTGCGATGTGTGGCGACAATGTGCGTGTGAGATTGAGAGGTGTGGATGACGAGGATATCAGTCCGGGGTTCGTGTTGACGAGCCCGAATAGCCCTGTGAAAGCAGTCAGGCAATTCGAGGCGCAGCTCGCAATTCTGGAACATAAGAATATTATTTGCGCAGGCTATTCGGCAGTCATGCACGTGCATACTCTTTCAGAGGAGGTTACATTACCGGTGAGTGCCCACGTATGGCGGTGTGTTTAGTTGGTTTTAGATAATGGTGGCTTGCAGGCTTTACTACACTACTTTGACAAAGCTACTGGACGTAAATCGAAGAAGCCGCCTCAATTCGCGAAGAAGGGTGGGTGTGCCGTGGTCATTCCAGTCGATTTTCACTGATGTTTCTTTGTCACCCACTTCGTCTTTAACAAACAACGATCATTCCACCCATCGCAGGCCAAAAAGTCGTAGCACTCATAGAAACGACCCTCCCCATTTGTGTCGAGCGCTTCGTCGATTACCCTCAACTCGGTCGCTTTACGCTACGCGACGAGGGGAGAACGATTGCTATTGGCAAGGTACGTCAGCTTCGGGGCGCTGTAATCTTGTTTCACTCCTTAATCTACTCCCCATTGCAGATAACAAAACTCATTGATGATAATCGTGTGGATGAGGTCGCAGAGGGCGTGGCGCATGTGTCGATCGCCGCGTAAGATGCTTGCGGGTTATCACACCATACTTTACACGTATGTGGCTCACGTTCCTTCATTGGTCCTTCTCACTTACATTTTGATCCGTACCGTCGCTGGTCCCACTGCAAAAACACGCCTGTAGTCTAAACGCATGTACCAATTCCAGACATATTCATTCACCCGATGTTCGTAGGTACAGTCACAATAGATTGACGAAGAGTACGATAATACCAAGAAGAAGGAAAGCGACCTAGCAGACCTAGTGGTTCTTGTAGACCATGTTGATATTGCCAGTGCTGTAGAACTACGTACAGAGATTTGTTTGTTAATCGCTGTCAGTGTTCGGGGCAGCAGTCACATGATGAATGGCCTTCCCTTTCTGGTAAACTACGTGACTAAGGTCGCCTTTCAAGTTGTACATACTCTACGATGACGATTAAGCTCAAGCGAAGGAGCCATTCCCCATCACCATTCTCATGGGATGCACTCACCCCACCACGCGCAGCTTCTCCAAATGCTCCAGAAGTTACTGGCCTTCCTTCTCCGCCAACATCATGGCTCTCTGCCCGCGACATGAAGATATTTGGTGCTCAGCCGCTCCGTGCTGACATCGGTGTCGTGCGCTGTGCAGAATGCGACAAGCCAATATTACGGAGCGCTATCTTAGAACACATCAGTGTGTTATAATTTCTACATCTGATGAAATTCTGGACTCATGCACGATCAGGCAACTGCAACGATATTCGTTCAGGGAAGAAATGGGTGAAGGGCAAGATGGCTGATAGCGAAGGTACAGTATAGTCTCCTAATCTCTCATCATGCATAACTAGTTCCTTTCTGAAGTTGAGCTGAAGAAAGGTAAGAAGCGCGCTGCAGAAGGCGACGAGGCGGACGAAATGGGCGAGCCGTCCAAGAAGAAGACCAAAATCACCAAAGGTCGCACCAAAGGCCCCGTTGATTACGACAAGCAATGTGGAGTGATCAATGACAAAGGCCTCCCGTGTTCGCGCTCGCTCACGTGCAAAGCTCATTCCATGGGTGCAAAGCGGGCTGTTCAGGGACGCTCGAAGGCATACGACGAGCTCCTGCTTGAGTGGAACCGTGCGAACAACCCTAACTGGGTTGAACCAGTCAAGAAGGAGACGAAGGCAGAGAAGAAGGAGAAACGCGAGAAGGAGAAAGCGGAGAAGAAGCGCCTTGCGCAGGAGGCGGCAGCAGCAGCGGGCCTAGAAGGGAAGGGCATGCCAAAGAAACCTGGTAGGAAGGCGAACACAAATGTGACTACCGCCACACAACTGGACATGGAGGATGCTGCTGAAAACTTGGATGATCTTGACTCTGAAGCTGAGGTCGATTCGCTAGTGAAGGCTGTTCAGAGTGCGCAGATGCGCGGGATCATTGGAGTGCCACTGGCAGTTCCATCATCGGAAAGTTCGTGGTTTGTATTGCGGAGGGAGCGCTTGCGGAATTGTCGAGATCTACTGGCGAGTGCACTCGTTCCGCCCAGCGTACGTACTAGTAGCATTGCAGCGAGCGTCTCCAACATGACACTGGGGTAGATCCCTCCCTCCTCTCTTATTTCTACGACATACTCACGGATGGCTGCGACTGGGACTCCATTTCTACACACCTTGCATTCATTTATTCACATAGTAGCACGTATGATTGACTTACTAGTATCGTCACGTGAGGGAATTATCATCTCAGGACCGTGTGTCACTGTGTGCAACACACTGCAACTTCTCCAACTGCCCTCGTTCACCAACGCTCGCTGCCGCTGCTGTCTGTGTATAACTGATCACAACTAACATATCATATAAAGATTTCTCTCACTGCAGAGTAATAACAACAGAGCTTAGATCCACCCAAGGCTAGCGCTTCACATCGAACGCAACTCCGTTACAGGCCGACGCCACCTTCTCAATTCCCGCCGTTTAGCTGTACACTGCTCATGACAGAACACGAGGAGTACCTTGCAGTCCTCAAAGCCTCATACGACTATGAGCCCCAGTCGGAGGACGAGCTCGCGATCACTGAGAACCAAATCGTCTTTCTCCTTGAACGTACCGATGACGAGTAAGCACCCTGTGTCACTCTCTTGCCCTAATACTCATGCCATACGAAGTTGGTGGAAGGTTAAGATAAAAGGCGAATCACAGGAACAAGAAAGTCCATCTGGTCTCGTTCCTGCTGCGTATGTGGAGCAGGTCCGTTCCATATCATTGTGTCCCCAACTTATCTGACAGACACACCAGGCTGAACACACGTCTCTTGTCAGAGCTATCTATGACTATGATTCTGCTGCACCTGGAGAGTTGACTATCAAGGAGGATGAGATTCTAATGGTCTTTGATCGTGAAGAAGATTGGTTACTTGTTCAAAGTAAGGAGGGCGGTAGGGCTGGCTTTGTACCTGGAAATTATGTTGAAGAGGTGTGTATCTGCGTCGAGCATGTGAACTTATATTTATATCGCACGCAGACAACTGGCGCGGAAAGCACACCAGCGCCGGCTTCCGCGGCTCTACAGATTGTTGTTCCGCCATCGGTTTGTCACGAATGTATGAATTTGGTGATGCTCTTCACTAACCGATGTTCTACGATATAATTAGCCTGAACCTCCAGCTCGTCCCTTGAGCGTGTACGTTGACCCTGCCGACAGAGTTGCCCAGTCCAAAGCCCAGGCTCGTGTGAGCGATGACATCAAGACCTGGCCTGTGTCTGAAGTGGACAAGAAGGGCAAGAAGAAGAAGGGTACACTTGGCATTGGCAGTGGTGCCCTCTTCTTTGCAAGCGAGTCAGACAAGGTATGACCCAGTCCACCATTTTCACTCGAATCGAGCTCACTTTCACTGGTACAGACCCCGGTGCGGAAATGGCAGATATCTGACGTCGAGGACACATCCATCGAGAAGAACAAGCACGTGCATATCGGCATTGGTGGACCCAGTGCATCAAAGTTGCATTTTAACGTTGGAAGCAGAGATACAGCTGATGCCGTAGTGGAGAAACTGGAAGCCTCTCGCGCACTTGCGGCTGCCGAGCATCGTGCAGTTATCCCGCCGCCGCCGCAAAGCACGGAGGTGAGTAGCCCGCACAAGAAGAACGGTGCTTCTGTGCGGTTTGCTCCTGAGTCCCCTGCAATTATACCGCCGCGCGAATCGTCGGAGGATGGCGAGGAGGAAGAGATACCGGAAGAGACAGAAGAAAGCGTACAGGAAGCGAACGATGGCGAGCCTGCCATCGCATTGTATGACTTTGAGGGCACGGGTTCAGATGAATTGACCGTGCAAGAGGGCGAGCGGCTATGGATCATCGAGAAAGAGGGCGAAGAGTGGTGGAAATGCAGGAATGAAGATGGAATTGAGGGTGTGGTACCTGCATCGTATCTCGAGGTCAGTCATCCAGTCATCATGAGAGCTGATACCTTACATCACTCTCAGAGCACTGGAGGAGCATCTATCACTGCTGAGCCAGAGGACGACGGTGCTGCCGAGCGCGAGGAGCAAGAACGTCTCGAGGCCGAAAGGAAAGAGGAGGAACGACTGGAGCGCGAGCGCACGGAGAGGGAGCGAAAGAAAAAGGAGAAAGAACAACGCGCGAAGGCTGCAGCCGCAGCCGCAGAGGCCGATAGGAAGCGGCACGAAAAGGAGGAGGCTGCTGCTGCTGCTGAAGCTGAGCGTAGGAAGCGGCAAGAAGCTGCAAAGAGTGCTCAGCAGAAGGCAGAGAGGGCACAGAGCTTGTCGCCGTAGGTGTCGCATTAAACCTAAGCCTGGAAGTCCTTTTTGATATGGATTTCTCTCAGTCGTCCCCCGACCTCGCAAGTCACATCCAAGGATTCGACTTCTAGTGCAGGACGTAACTCAAGCGAGACTCACAAGAGTGAGTCTTTCGTAATTGCCTTCGGTCTCTTCTGACCTATAAATTGATCAGACCTGCCTTCCTCAGATTCGACACGTATATGGCACGACCGCAGCGGTCAGTTTCGTGTCGAAGCTGCTTTTCTTGGGTATGACTCCGGCAAGCTCCGTCTACACAAAGTCAACGGTGTTGTCATCGAGGTTCCCTCGGAGAAGATGTCCCGCGAGGACATGCGCTATGTTGAGCGACTTACTGCCAAAAAGACTAGCTCTCCCGTAGCGCAGCCACGTCCCTCTGATGACGACGATCAACCACTTGCGCTCAAGCAGAAAGAAGTCGTACGGCGAGCCACCACGTCGGCACAGCCAAAGAAACCTCAAACAGATTGGTTCGAGTTCTTCTTGAATGCAGGCTGCGACATTGATGATTGCACGCGATATGCAACGTCTTTCGAGCGTGACAAGATTGATGAAGCAATCCTCCCAGATACTACCGAGTCTACAATGCGTTCACTAGGCCTTCGCGAGGGTGACATTATCCGCGTCACAAAGCATATTCAGCAGAAGTTCTCCAAACCTAAGAAGGATGCGGTTCAAGAGCAGCTTCTTCGTGACGAAGAACTGGCACAGCAGCTACAAGAGGAGGAGAATGGCAATAGGAGGAAAGGTACATCAAGTCCTGCACCCAACCTTTTCGCTGGGCCGGGGGGTGTTCTGAAGAACAATACACAACGCCGCGGGAGACCGCAACCTAGCAAGAGTCTGCCACCGCCGACTGTTGATCTCGATGCGATTAGTTCTGCCTCTGACCAGATTAAACGGACTAGTTCGCCTCTCGTGGGGAGCCCTGCTACTCTCACACCTGTTCAACCACCTCAAAGATCAAGTTCAACGGTGCCCATTGCTAGTGGCTTTGACGACGATGCTTGGACCAATAGACCAGGGTCTAAACCTACGGCTGCTCGTGCGCCATCAGCACCGCCAGTAGCTGTTACTGCACCTACCGTACCTACCGCACCTGCTACTGCACCTGTCTTAGCTGCATCCTCACAGCCCTCTGCGGCACCAACAGCGCCGGTGCAGGCTACAAAAACCAGTGAGGGCCTTGCAAAGACTGATGCTGACATATTCGACCAGCTTGCTCGCCTTAGTCAGCTGAAAACAAATCGTCCTAGTCCATCTCCAGCGCCTGCATCCGCTCCTACTGCGCCAAGTCCACCCGTAATGTCACCACCACCTGCTTCATACAGCGCTGGCCTTGGAATGGGTTCTTCTCCCACGCCCATCGGCCAGCACATGCAGAACCAGCAGACAGGTGCCGTTCCCCCACAGGGTCCTCGTGGGCCATTTGCGCCCGTTCCGGCCAATCACAGCTTGTTGCAGCCCCTCATACCCACTACCACAGGGTTCAACAGCTTTGTGCCAACGCGACCAATTAGCGCCTCACCTTTCCAGGGCCAACCTCCATTCCCATTCCTTTCAGCGCAGCCGACGGGCTTCCCCGTCACAACACAACCACTCATGTCACAACCCACAGGATTACCGACGTCAGGGCCACTGCTCTCGCAGCCCACCGGTCTGCCTAATGGATCCTTTGGCACATTTGGTGCTCCGCCGTCATTCCAGAATGCTACAATGCAAGCACAGCCGAGTAAGTGTTCATATTGTACATCAGTTGAGCTATTTCCTGAACTCCGTTAGACCCCACAGGCGTGTTTGCTCATTCACCATTCAACAATGTAGTTTCTACCCCATCACCCCCTCCCTCATACTCTCAACAGAACACTGTTACCACGTTACCGGCAAATGTATTTGCTCAGATGAAATCTGGAACGTTTGCTAGTGGAAATGAACATTCTGGACCCCAACCGGCGGGTGAGCGCAGCGATTTTGTGTTTGCTTTTCGTGGTAGCTGATTGGTAAATTCAGACACATATGATGCTCTGCGCATAAACCGTGAGTTGTGTTCCACAGTTAATATGCAACAAAACTGATTGACATTACCAGCCATCGGACCTCAGCCCACAGGGTTTGTTCCGCAGCCTACTGGGTGGGGGTATCACCCCAACAACGGATATCAAGCGAACGGATATACAGGATACTAGCTTTTTTATTTATTTAACATGACACTCTTTTCATACTTAGCTTTAGTTCTTTCCTTTGACCAATCTATACTCCTTGGATGAAGACGCTATTGAAGGGGTAACACAATATTTATGAAGCGTTCAAATCGACCCAGGCGAATAAAATAGTGTTATGATGCCTCTACTATGCCTTGGGCCAGTCCAACCCTCTCAAAATACATCTTCAGTCCCACCCTGATCTCCGGTGCAACATCACGGGCGAGCAACTCGGTGGCCAATGGGTAGACTGCGGGAAGATATCTAACAAACTGCATGTCTAAATCAGTAAAGAAGAAATGACGTCTGGGGCAATCACATACAGCCTTGGTGTCAAATCGGCAGAACCCATCCAATATCTCTGCGACAACCGGTGTCCAAGCGGCTATGTTTTTGGCTTGGGTATCAGCGCGCAACTTGATGTAATCCTGCAGTACGCTCAAACCAAGACTGCCATCTGGGTCAAAAAAAAAAGGGAATGCAGAACGGATGCTATACGTACGGCAAAAGACGTTCAGCAATCTGAGGGCGTGCGTTCTGATGCTCTTGGCGCTCATCGAAGTACATCCTTAGTAAGATGTGCACTAAAGTTGCTGCACTGCTAGACTCTTGCTTAAGAAGATTGGGCAAGTGCTTCATGAACCCTTGGCGATGGAAATCAGAAGAGTCTGTTGACACCACTACGGAAGTACTCACCGACTTTCCAGAGTTCAGTACGTAATTCCTTGTCATCATTGAACATTCTAGCAAACTGATAGCTATGATCCAGAACCCCCATAAGACGCAGAAGTTGCTCCGGAGGGATGGTAGTATAGACGGCATCGTTTCGGAGCAAGTCATTCGTAGTTTCAATCAGTAATAGCTGCAGAACGCATTTGATAATTATTTGATTGAAAATGCGACGTCGGTCACCAAGGGTGTGCTTGACTTCTGGAGGTCGATCGCCAAGGGGAGACAACGGGGCAGGGATGATTGCTCGGTCATTAGAATCTGTTTGAAGTGTAAGATCAAGTTATACAACCCATACAAAGAATATACCGTTAGCATCCGGAAGATCTGGTGTGCTGCTGTCGATCTCCACGCGCAAGCTCTCATCAAAAAGTTGATGGGGCGTGGTTGTTCTGAAAAGTTTGACAAAAGTAGACGCCACTTGTTCCCACCGCGCAGCACTAAGTTTCTGGACATTGTTCTCCAAAAATTGCTGCAAGCACGATGTCCCAATGCGAGCCAGGGTATCGCTTTCTGTGTTAAATCCATGAGCAAAACGCCCAGTAGCATTGCATGGACGAGCCCACCTTGACAGATGCAAACACACAGAAGCTCTAAAAGTCCGTCGAGGAACCGCTCCAAGGTAACGTAGAAGAACGTGTAGAGGTCAATGAGGTCACGTAATGCCTGAATCATCGTAGTTGACAACCAGACGCTCATATCCTCTTGAGTGTTAAATCGAGACAAGTCTTGACTTGACTTCAGAACGACAAAAATGGGGAATAATATCTCTCTGCAAACAGTGTCCCAGAACTCCACGGGGAAAGACGATCCGTGGGTTTTCAACGTGGAAAACAAAGAATCCAACGCTCTGTGTCAGGTAAGCTCGGTTAGAAGAGTCAGAGTATGTAAGGACTTACAGGCGTCGTACTTCAAGGTCCTCCCCGTTCATGATGATGTCGTAGAATCCGAACAAAACAGGGAACCAGAATCGGATTATGTTGTCGTCGCCATTGGCCGTGCTTAGAGCACACTCAGGGCAGGCCAGCATGACCGGAATGACACCACGTAGCATGGCAATCGCTAGCAAACTTATCTTCTGATATTTGCTGACCTTGCAAAACTCGGTGATGCAAACTGTCAGGTCTGCAAAAGCGCCATGACGGACGATCGCAGCAAAATGTTCCTTGTTCAATCTCGTCACAATTTCGAAGGCAGAATTCGCGATGCGTTCTAAAGTGGGGGTAGGGCAATTAGAACTTAACACAGATAAGGGTGTTGAGTCCTCACCTGTTAGCACCTTCGAAGCAGCCGAGAAGACACCAAAGAGTGTTCGCCATCCTGAACGCATATTTTGTACTCTGGCTTGTATCATTTGTTGGAGACATTGCAGAACCTATCTAAAACATCAATGCCATAAGGATCGATTAATGTTCTGCGTACCATATCGCGAACATCAGGATTAGCATTATGAACCATGGTATATTCGAAGGGTTTAAGGAAGTCCTTTTGGAACTTAAAATGGAGCAACTCCTCTTTTTCCAAAAATCGCATCGACAGCTGACGGAGGGAGTCCAGCGCGAAGAATCCGACATGAGGATTGCTGTGACAGCAAACCTGTAAAACTTGAGTATATCTCTATATTAGATACTTCGATACAATACCTGATTGAAATGTTCCCCTAAGATATCCCAAAGATTTGACCACTCGAGACGAATACGGCTCATGTTGTAGTATGATATCTCGACGAGCTTTTGCAGACTGAACAAACGAGGATGTTGCGACATCCCAGACGACTGAATTTCTTCCCAAGAAACATCGCAAAGAGCCCTCACGAAATCCACAATAGCAGTCTAGAGAAGAAATGTCGAATCACAAAGAAAGCGAACCAGATCACAAAGATGACTCACCCCAGACAAGTAATGACTGAGTGAGAAAACCATATCTGCTGCCACGGTAATGTGAGTCGACCTGCTCTCATTGGCAAGCTCTTCTGCTGGAAGTTTTTTGGAACGACTGAGGAACAATCAGATGACAGCGGCATATATAAATGAATTACTTACCCTTTTTTTCCACCGTCCGGAACTTCCAAGCCTCCACTGATAAGTTGCATATGCTCCAACTGCGATACACACGACAGCACTTCTCGCCACGATCCCTTTAAATTGTTGCCTTCATTGACCGCGATATCCAGTAGTGTCTTGATGGCATCCATATTCTTGGTTTTCATTTCCCCAAGGTTATTGAGGAATGTAAACTTGCCGAGGGTAGAGACAAATGCATTGCGCTCGAGTTCCAAATCGAAGAAGCATACTATGCGGATAGCATTCTTGAATCCGTCCAAGCATAGATCGACAATTTCAAGATCGTCCGTATTTTGAAGCGGGCCGGACAACCCAGCCAAGAAGGGTATCCATGCCACCTCAAACATTGGCCGGACGTGGACGAAATGTGAGGCGCTGAAGTATTGGTCTCCGGTGCGAGATCCTCTTCGTTGAGAGCGCATGAGCGTCCTGAAGAGTGCCTACAAGTAGTAAATCAGTATTTAATCGGCAATTGGAAGACTAGCAACTTGCTTCAGTTTTGTTCGCCATGCCATTCGACTGCATCACATATGCTTCCTTTTGTAAATCCCTCCCCACGTTCGCCAAAACGTTGGCAAGACCAGGACCTGCTGAAGGCAAGTTCATTGCTGCATCAACTTCATCCTTCATCCTAATCTCATTGCCTTGGATGTTGTCAAAAATTCCATTCAAAAACTCCTCCGGGAGGCTCTCTCCATCGTTAATACCACGGTTGTTCTTGATGAAGTCAGCTTTTGTCATGCGATTCTTGATTTGAGGACTGTGAGCATCAGTGTTCAGCAAAATAATAGAATACGCGAGGATATAGGCGGCGTCTGTGCGACAGGCAGGTAAATGACATGAACCAATTGAGCAGGTATTCACAAACCTGCATTCTTAAAGGGCGTTTGGGCGTTCCCGGCAATGTAACGCTCAGCAAACTTGAGCATGAAACGATCAATCTTCTGAGCTTCCCCAGGCAGGCGGAATGCCTGCAAGAACACACGAACAGCATCCACGAAGCCTAAGTCCCTGAAATCCAAGAAGTCGACAAAAGCGTGCATGATAGCGATATTTTGTTCATCTCTGCAGTGCAATGAGAATCGTCAGGGAGCATAATATATCTAAACTGCTTACCCTTCACCAAGGTACTCGCCAATCATACTTTTGCTGAGACCGTCAGTAGTCAACAAAAACCCTGCGATATCACGAGGCGACGAGCTTGGAATGAATCCCGTTTCGATCAAGAATTGAACACCCTGAAAGGAAATTAGCATCGCCCGTTCGAAAGGAGAAGACAGAACTGACACGTTTGGGCTTGAAGTTAAACTTCTTAATTCCCTCGAGCAATGTCGTCTTTTTCTGCTTCGCACTCTCAAACCTGGAGGGATCATCTGCAATGTCCGGAGTTGATTGCCTAAGAGCTTCCGTGCTTCCAGAAGAGGTAATCAATCTATCCAAGGAAGAATCGGATGTCATAGTCTCAACTGTGGTCTCTTCTCCCAGTTGACTTTTTGAAGTAGGCTCAACAGTTGCAGATTCTGCCGGTGTTTTCCCAGCAGCCGTTCCCCAAGTCACAAGGGATCTGAGAACAGCAACTAAGCACTCGAGACCCTGCCTTCTAAGTTGTCCCTCAGACAGGCCCATAGTGGACGTGTCCATGGTGCCGGATACAGCTAGTGAACCAGACACATGTGTCGTCGACGCTGAGTTCTTGGTCTGTGGCGGAAGCGCTGGACTTGCAGGTTCGTTTGCCCTTTGTTGCGAGGCGGTGTATGGTAGTGTAGCAACCTTGGACAAGATGTTCATGAGACTGGTGATCATGTCAGTTGCAGCATGAACCGAGAACCCGTTTGACTCTTACTGCTCGTATATGTTATCCGTAGCTTCACTGTCGCAATCATAGTTCAGGTATATCTCTACCAAACCCTGCGGGTCCTGGCAAAGCCTGGAAAACATCCCAATGATTATAGACTTCTGCTTGAGAGTTGAAGTCTTCATTTCCAATATAGGAATGAATATCTCGTGCAACAGGACCTCAATTTCTTTCTGTATGCGGGGGGAATCAGTGGCGCACATTCAGAAATAACGATCATAGTACCTTGAGCTTCGTCCGCATTCCAGATAACACGCGCCAGAATATCTCCACACTAGCTTCGAACACTTGTGGTACAGGGCTAACTGCATTGCGGCTCAAACTTAGGCAAAGAAATTGATTGACAGCCTGAATAAACGTAGTCGCCTCGCGTGTGGAAGCAGAATAGATAATAACCTTGGGATCGACGAATAATGCCATATGTGAATTAAGGATGGTGAGTACGAGATGCAGGGACAGGATTTTAGATCTCATGGGATGAGACTTGGGATCACGCTCGCTGTGCTGGGTGTAAGTACCATCATGCTTGATAATGCAAACCAATAAATACCTTTCCGGATTCAATGGCTTCATCGTCAATTTACACAAAGCTCGGAAAACCAGGAACGCATCCTTGATAAACATATCCTGTGTAGTCAACTCCCTGGAAGCGTGTCCATTTTCTTCACGCCCAGCAGCGCTAGAAACATATTTTCAATACAAGCAATATGACTGTCGTAGGATACTTGCTTACGGCGCAGAATCAATCGTTTCGCCTAGCGGAATGTCGGGATCATGGAAAGATGGTGTTGGAGTGGGGGGACCAGAGTGCGAGGACAATCCAGCGACAGACTCGGATGACACTGCTCCTGCCGTCGATTTCTCTTCGTGCGGGGCAACAGTAAAGCTAGGGTTTGGCAATCCTGGTGCTGGATCTGATGCTAACGTATCGGAAGAGACGTATGAACGCTGGATTGCACTGCTGGGACTCCTGCACCGCGTGAATATGTGATGAACCATTTGGGTGAGCCCTCCTTGAGCGACCATTTGATTGACCGCATCTGTGCTGAGAAGAAATACGTTATAGACCGTGCGGACTGCTTTTAATAGTGATGAATGGTGCACGTAGATGGTGGGCGAAAGTACCAGGGAGAGGAGCGCCTTGACGACTTGCAGAGAAACCGTCTCGGGGCTGGCCTCACTATGGCATGTTGTGATGGTATGAACGACAAGATCGACTAGGGAGGGCTGTGGAAGGCTCGAGTGGGAAGCACCGGATATAGAGTTTCGCCCTTGCAGGGACGGTGAGGGAGGCGGCGAAGAAAGTGCCTGCGCAGATGATGCCTCCACAAAGAACGAGTAAGAGATGAGCTTAGAGATACAGTCTAAACTCGCTATCATAAGTTTCTCGCTGCGTGTCTCGCATGCCAGCCGCAAAGGCTCGAAAATATCACGTGGACGATCACCACCTTGTCCGGCACGAATCATCTCCAAGGCCTTCTGTGCACTCTCGCGAAGAGCTGTGGATCGTTTGGCCTCTTTGGAGGCCAGGATTGTCTCCAAGGCGGATGAAATGAGAACCACGGACACGGTATTACCTTTGGATATCGTAATAGAACGCTTGTGAGACGAAGCGGATAGTGGACTATGTGCACTAGACGGCGTTTGAGGACGATGTTCTTCATGGCTATTTGTTTTCACTGGCGTGTCCGGCGTGGCAGGTCGAGGGCGATGAACGTCCATAGAGCCTCTGACCGATGGCAGCTGGTGACTCTTTGCTGGTGGTGTTGGTGGCGTTTGTTTCGAAGTAGGAGGAGCTTCCACGACCGTGCTTGTGTCCTGCCCAACTGCTGGTTGCGCAGCACCGGTCATGTGAGAGCCGTTTTCAATGGGCTCGAGATGCTCTCCTGTTATTCCTGAGAGCGGAGGAGAAGGCACAGGCCTTGTTTCATCTACAGCAGCTATATTTTCGGCCGCGACGACTACAGAAGGAACTGCATCCTCAGTGTTGTGGATAATATCGACATCCACGACGATGGGTGTCTCTCTGTGAGCGCCGACAAGGTCCGCGTCAATCGTCTGGTCCGCTTGTGGTCGTTGGGATTCGGTGACAGCTTTATCCTCCATGT
>Ga0153975_1000219_pt1 | contig 17189 bp, 20 predicted proteins | sample TSGA059MetaG_FD_104694 | JGI IMG/M metagenome (GOLD analysis project Ga0153975, IMG submission 104694) | Attine ant fungus gardens microbial communities from Georgia, USA - TSGA059 MetaG | ecosystem: Host-associated > Fungi > Mycelium > Unclassified | place: USA: Georgia, Yuchi Wildlife... | reverse complement strand
GATTTGTAACTAGGGTCCGATTGGTAAAATGTGGCCCAAATTTGGCAACATTGACAAATTTCTATACCATTCTCGGCTTGCATACAGGCCGACCCTTGTCAAATGCTTCTAGAGGTCTTAGAACGGTCACCGTGCTGTGGGTATCATATATCTTGGAACTTGTGGTGTTTACATGATAGTTCTACCTTTTATACTATCAGTGCCTGATAACCTCATAGAATGACAATGTAAGAGAAAAAATAATAACAACCGAAATTACTAATTGGCTGCTGATGTAACACAGTCCTTATGCTCGTATGCGTTCACCCTACTGCAACACAGGGAAATACCTCCCGGTTCACAATGGCATGCCCATACCAACTCCTTCTTCTCCACCAATCAAATTGACGTCGGTTTCTGCTGTCGAGGCATTCCTCGCTGACACTCCTTTTGCAAGCCAGCGTATCACGGAACTATCAGGTGGGACTATCAACTACGTATACAGAGTCTGCCTGCGTACGCCCTTTGAGGGTTGTCAGTCCGTTGTGTTGAAGCATGCCCAACCATTCTGGAAGAGTGCGGTATCTAATATCTGGGAGATGGAACGCCAGGTGGGAGTAAAAGCATAAGGGACACAATGTAAAGAGAGTAACCGCTAATGTCAGATTTTTGAAGTGGAAGCAATGACACGTATCGGGATGGGCCTTCGATCAAAGTTACCCATTCAAATACCTACAATTCACCATTTCGATGTTCACAACAATTTTGTGATCATGGAGGATTGTGGTGATGATGTTATCACCCTCAGAGAATTTTTCTGCTCCGGCAGGGTCTCCTCCCAAACTTAGCCGAGAATATCGGCGCTGCTATCGGCCAATGTATCGCACTCGTTCACGAATGGAGCAGAAGCAATCCAGATGGTATATTGGACACTTTTGACAATAGTTTGCATGCCAAAAGGACCATTGCTGATTTGAACTACGATCGTCTGGTGGCTACGTTGCAGCACTGTGATAAAGATGATCTACCACTGCTGTCTGACTTGGAAATACCACCATCCGACATTCAGACTATCTCAGAGATAATTGACGAATACCATACACACCTGATGTCTCCCCGAGTCCCTGGTCAAGATGTTGTAGGTCCATTCTTTTCCAGAGGAGACCTTTTCTCACGTGAAGCCTAGCTCCTCATGGGAGACCTCTGGCACGAAAATATTCTCATCAGTGTCGAACAACGCCCCCCTCGCCTCTACATTGTGGATTGGGAGCTTGCGAGAACAGGTTTACCAGGCTCGGAAATTGGCCTATTTTGCGCTTATCTCGAATTACTGGGACAAGGAAGTTGGGTCGCCCGTGAATCAACATCAACAATGCTTCAAAGCTTTCTAGATGCCTACGTTCAAACTTCGAGTAGAGATATTCGCCTAGCACAGGACACTTCGGTGCATTGGGGAATCAACATCATCTTCTGGACGCCTCGCGATCCCCCTGGTAGCAAAGAATTGGTACAAAGTTTGGTTAGGAGGGGCGTGGAATTTCTAGTACACTCCAGGGATCTATATTTCCTAGCACAGTCGCCCTTGAAAGATCTTCTACCAATGTCAGTTTGATAGATACTGGTCGACCATAGACAACCCCTTCTGACCTCACCGTTCGCCATTTTGTGCGGTTCTAGGTCCCGGACATGTTATGTTTCAAAAATGTAGTTCGCCACCATCACGATTAATTATGATCAAAACCCGATCAGCCCTTCTTTCCAGTATGTGGACTACTGTGTGAATCACAAGAGAAAGGAGCGAGCATATCAGGAAGTTAAAACTCTGAGAAGTTCCACGTGAAATAAACTTGGGCTATTCCAAAACATCTTCTCGTTGGAAGTAATCGATCGCGGTCCAGATTGTGCAACATGTGTGAACCGATAAACAATCGTGGCTGTAGCTTGCCAAAATGAAAAACCGATCTGGTACACAAAAAGCAATCCAGGGTTGAGTTCCGGGCGGAGGAGATAAGTTCATGTCTTCTCGATAACAATTCAAATTGTCGTCACATCCGCCGAATTGACGCTCCTCTTGTTGTCAAACCAGAATTCATCTTCTAATATCTGGATTTCGCCTGTCGCAATATTTTGATAGTATCGAAACAGTATTGGAATGTTGATATTCGAACCTAGTCCAGACAAGTATTCACATGTCACATGGGTATGTATGAAGATGCTCAGCTACGCCACTGTAACAACCTTTTCTAATAGGTCTTAGGGCAGGCTGAAATCCTACACGTCCCACAAGGCAACCATCTACAACATGGATTGCTATCACTCAAAAAATGAATATTACTACGATCATCTGGAGAGTTATGACTCTCCAAGTACAATTCAACTGACACAAAGGTCTTTATCCAATGAAATGTTGTTGCTAACAGTTCCCTTTCTGATTGGACGCTTTACAATTTTATTTTTTTCATGTGGCGATTTACTCTGACTGAACGGACAAACTGGGTCTATGTAGAGCAGCCGAAGCATTTCATAGAGCATACGAGTTTGATCAGGAAAATACTACGGTGATGGATTTCGCGTGTGGTATCGGTGCGTCAACGCCTGATCAACCTACCTAATTGACGAGCAGCTTATTTATTCCGGTCCTTCTGGCTTGGGGAAGCATAGGTTTAGTATCACAAGAACTGATTCCATATGTAAAATCTATTGTCGGCATCGACATAAGTCAGCGAATGGTAGATGAATATAATCGAAGAGTGGCAAATCAAGGAATCTCTATGGAAGAGATGCATGCCTTACGTGCCAATATTCTGGACTCAGATTCGGACCAGCTCGAAAGCATGTTAGGATCCTTCAACGTAATAACAGTCAGTATCTTCTTACTTGCGTCAATTCTGTCGTTCATCGGGCTTACAGTGTACTGCCTCCTACCACCATTTCGACGATATCAAACTGATGACACAAGCACTCAGCAAATACCTAAAACCAGGTGGTACTCTCCTCGTCCTAGACCTCCTCAAGGAGGGCAATCTTATGATTAATGGAGTTTTCGCCGAACATGGTACTCACGACATTGTTGCTCACAAAGGAGGGTTTGCGCGACATCAAGTTGAAGAAGCCTTCAATGCTGCTGGACTTCTGTCCTTCAATTTTGATGATGCTATCAGCGCGAAGAAGAATGGGTACTCGGTTACGTTGTTCGTTGCTCGTGGTATCAAACCACTTGCTGCATCCTGACCTCTAAGAATGGAATTTGAGTAATGCAATTCGTTTATGGGATATTTTATTCAGCTCAGAGAAGTCATGCATGCCACTGAAGCTGAAAACTGGGATCCACTGAAAACGATAATTATTGAACGACATCGATTTTTCTAAGACTTATTGTATATTTAATTAGGTAGCATCTCTACATGTTCCTTTTAAGAGTTATGTTTTGAAGGTATTTGAAACTGACAAATCAATGTGAATGGAAGAATCGTAGAGCAACAGGTCAAACCGGGTTGGCTTGAATTATAAGCGGGGTGTGCATCCTTAACAACGCCAATCAGATTTCCATCATAAGGGATTTATTGATACTGGTTACCTCACCATATGCATGCCCACGATCATCATCACGACACAGTGACATAAGTCGATCGACAGCTCATTCAAACTTTCAGCTACAGCCGTGCTGTTCTTGGTTAACCGCAGTTTGATGGAATAAAATCATAGTTTGGAGACGGTAAGGTCGAAAGATTTCCAGCGAAGGATATCCTAGCTCCAAACGAAAATCATCTGTTCGTTGAGGCTTTAAGACAAAAAAACCCAGCCATTCAAATGACAGATCCGACACTCACAACACAGTGGATTTTCTGACTGTCTCGTCCCTCAAGGACCACAGCCAAGAAACGGGAGCATCGAGAACACCTTCATCTGAACGAAAGTTTCCCTCCAAATCTTTTCTTTGCCACTTCATCTAACCTCTTTTTCACTTCCTTAAAAGCTTTCCACCAGGCTATTGCAGCACGTTCATTCGGATCCTGACATGTGGTCTGAGGACCCTCATCCTCAAGCTCTCCCCAAATCCGCCTCAGTAATACCAACCACCATTTCATGATAGATACTGCTCTCTCTAACCCCATGTCGCCTTCACGACTCTCCATGCATTGTAAAAGATATCTTGAGAAAAACTCGAGATCCTTCTCCTTCGGTACCCAATGTCTATAGCTTGTCACCCATTTTTCAATCACGGACTGTATATCGTCCGTCTCGAAATAGCACAGCTTCTCCTTCCCGTTACCCTGCTGGCGCAGTATTGGAGGTTGAATATATACTGCCTTGGGTGCAGGGCCCCGCCTACGTCGTCGTGAGGGCGAAGTAAAGGGCTTGATAGGTTTCAGGACTTTGCGCTGTGTGGATTCGTCAGGCACGTATCCTTCCTTTTTGAGGACTCGTGCCCTGATCAGCTGCTCTCTTTGTACTTTGACTGGCAAATCAGCGAATACTTCAGGGTCGATGTCAAGATCTCGCAGTTGCGCTTCCGTTATGCGAACTGGGGGTGGTTTAGGTTTGTCGAGTCCAAGAGCGCGAAGAAGTGATTTGTTTCCATGTACACTAATTCCATGACGAGGAGCTAGCTGTTTCGTGATACGACTATAATCGGTTTCTCTGCCCACAACAGGCTTTGGTGGGAAAATATCAACAGCCCGAAAATTCGGCGTTGTGTCTCGTGGTGAGTCCGAGACTCGTGGAAAGAGAGGGTTTTGACGATGGGCAGGAGAGAATTGGCGACGTTGCAAAGGATCTAAGGGACCAATCCCAGAGGTATCTGCAACTCGAACATGTGGGGACCCTGAACGTCTCTGATACTCCTTCTCCAATTCTTCTCGCAGATCTCGAGGTAGGGCCTCAAAAACCGTCATATCGAGCTGAGAAATCGGAGGGAGGTCGACGCATTCGGTATTAGGGAAATTGCTGATTGCTCCTTCCGTTACACGCGAAGGTCCTGCCGGGATCTCTTTAGTGTCTGATGCATGTTGGCAAAGTTTCAAAGGGCCCCTTTTTGCACTAGAGTTGAGCTTCTTGAACGGTAAAACAGACTGGACAGCCTGCATCGAGGTTGACCCCTGTTTCAGCGGTTCGAGCTTTTGTATTTGGATCCCGATCCCCCTGAGCTCTTTCGGATCAAAGTTGAATGACTTTAGCAACTTCCAAGCTTGTTCTCCAATGATTTTTTCATCGTTGACCGGGCTACCACCGTTCCCAACAAGTTTAGCCTGTTTGTTGAACGTATCACATTTTCCGTGCCCAAGAAACTAAGCCAAGGTTAGTTCAGAGCGACGATGCTATGACTTGGAAATTCACACCTTGGGTGGTTCCACGGGAGCGGTAGGGTCTCTCTTCATGATTTTCAACGTTATTGAACGTCCTAGCACTTCGCTCTCGTCCAATCTCCGCTTAACCTCCTCTGCCATCTGATAAACGAACTTCTCCGCCTGTTCATCGTTTTCAAAACGAATGCCGTACTAAGATTACCATATCAATTGCATCGCAAGAGGTCGGTTCCAGATGCAACTTACATTGATCTCACAGCTAACCGACTTCCTCTCTTTACTACTCTCTAGCTGCCGATCGTCTATTCCCCGTACTGCATTGTATAATGTCTCGCCCGTTGTTCTGCCAAGAGCGTCGCAAAGTGTATTTTTGCTCATACCAGTGATCTCTCCCAGCTTACTTGTACCCAGTTTCTCCAACGCTTTTTGCTTCGTATTGTATCCGAATCCATGAAGGTCGGTGATCTCTAGGGATTCAATAAAGGTGGAAAGCCCTTCTGGCAATAAATGATGAGAGCCTGCTGGTTTCGCACGACGTGTAGCCAGACGCGCCAGCATGATGTTGTGGGAGATACCGATGCTAACTAAATAATAAGATGAGCCGAAGGTTAAAAAGTAGATTCACAGATGAATACCTTCACAGCCAGTCGCTTCACGAATAGCGTCTCGAATAGACTCTGCGACTACTTTTGCCGAGTCATGGCCATGATTTTCTCCCAGTTCCATCAAAGATATCTCATCACGAGCACGTACTGCACTGGTAACTTCAATGAGCGCTTCATCTACGGACACTGCTTGAAGATCATCTGCTAATGACATGAGTACCGTATAAAATTTCAGTGAATGCTCCTTATATCTAAAGCCGTTGGTGAGAGCCTATGACACCAAATCACAAAGACCTCACTTTTCAAATTCGTATGGTATTGTGATGACATGTGAACAAAGTTTCCTCGCTTGTTGTAGACTGATATAAAGCAATGAATGTCAATGAGATCGTAGCAATGAACAATCATACCTCATACCATTGCGTATTCCGAATTCGCGAGCCTCGTAGCTGCAACTGGCAATCTCACTCGTACTCAAAGTCCCGCCTTGGACTCCTTGAGAGTGACAGACGACAACCGGTTTTCCCTTTAGCTCTGGCCTCGATACCAATCCCGCCGATACAAAGAAACAATCAAAGTCACAGTGCATGATAACTCGTTCGTTGTGATTGTCAAATCCTGCTTTGCTCTTTCCCTTCCATTTCTTTGGTGAATTTCGCATGTTGAGACGTGCACCTCGCATACTGATATTATCAAAGGCAGGTTTTCGTAAAGCTTCAGGGGTACTACTCAATCCAGACTCCGCTTTCTCTTGAGCTTCAATGACTAATGCTCGTAGCTCAGACTTCCATGTCGAGAGGTGATGAAGGCGAGAGTTTTTGTAATAGCCCTCAATGAAATCGGGTGCGATCGAAGTGTGAGCTTTGCGCCAGTCGGGATTCGCCATAGCCACTTGAGCGTTTGGATTAGAGGTCGCAGAGGCGTAACTCATAATATTGCGAGTATCTGAGCCAGCTAAAGATTTCGTTAGATAGAGGGAATCCGTCTCACTGGCTGACACGTTTGTTGTGGATGCATCAGCCGCTTGCCCCGGATGATTGGAGACGCTCCCGGATTGGTGCAAATTAGGGCCAGGTGTAGCAGCGTTTGAGAACGTCTGTTGTTTAATGGAAACCCCTTGACTGTCTTCTACTCGCTCAACTGGTTTGAAGATGTAATCCTGCCATGGAAGGAGGACACCTGCTGAGGCACTATCTGTGAGCCACTCCGGCTTGACAACCTTCATAGACTTGAACTCTTTAATCTTAGCAGGCGTCAAAGAACAGGTAATGATATGGGTGCTAAGAACCATTCTTGAACAAAAGATCGTAACATTGACGTTATAAGACGCACACTATGCCTTTCTTATCTAGGTAGGGTTGAAATATTCCCCCATTTTCGACTATAAGTTTTCTAAGTTCTTGTACAGATGGTCGGGTCCAGCCGTTGATCTACAAAGTGTTGTCAGGACTGATGAGATTTTGTGTGTCAGTTCAACTGACATGGATAGCAATGCCTTGAAATAGTCCAAGGTGTTTTCTTTCGCTAGCGTTTGTCTGATTCTGTAATTCATGGTTTTGTATCTGAAGTTTTGCTCTCTTCCTCTTCATATATTCTCTGAATTGTCCGAAATGAGATGCTCCATAGATAGCGTCGTCTTGTTCTTGCTCCGACTCAGCGTCACAGAAGCGGCGCTTCAGTCCTGATTGCGCAGGAAAGAAGTGCGTTTCTGCATTCTTACAGTCATCTTCAATAGCGTTAGGATGATTGGCTAGCTGGGTATGTTCATTTTGAGGTTTGTCACCGGGCAAGGTCATGCTCTGGAGAGCTCTGAGAAAATTAGAATCATCTTCTCCGAAGTAATCAGAAGAGTTTTGAGAGTTCCCTGATGACTCTGGCATCATAAGTGATACATGTTGGAAAGGATACCCAAATAGTGTTGAGAGATCTCATTGGCACCATCGATCACGTGCCTATTTTGTACCAAGTGCCACACAAACTCCCAGAATCATACAAATTTGTAATTTATGATAGGTCGGGATATGAAGTAGCTCACAATAATGCTCATGGCCAAAACATCTGTATCACTGAGATAATCAATAGGTCGTAATGGATCCGTTTGTACTCAACTCCTTTGAAAGAGATACATACACAGCGCAACCATTGAATAGTCATAATTAGATGAGTGTTCATTCAACGTGTGGTGACTGATTAGGCTATTGGGTATGCCCTTCTTAATTCTTGCTCTCGATGACTCAATCAATGGCTTTAATTGCAGGCTGAGGATCCTGAGTGTGACATTCTTAAGTCCAGAGTTGGCTACCTATGATGATTCCTTTGCAGTCCATATCATATTTGAACATGATCTGAAAATTGGTGTGATTGCCTCTAGTATAGTTCGCGCCTTGATCTGATCTGATCGTCAACTACAATTTCTACGGACCGTTGGACATTGTACGGAAGCGCGGGAGAGTAACTTGATCAGATTGCCGATGATAAAATGAACTGACTACGCTCTTCTGTCCTATGGCCCGCTCGAGAACTGGGTCCCCATGTACCGTTGTCATTAAACTCGGTGAGTCAGCCTAAAGTTAACGGCACAGTATTTTTTACGATCCTGTTGGTTTCAGGTACCTCCTCCATCGTCCATGAACAGACACATCAGCCACTCTTATCAACCCTCTCCTCGGTCGTTGAAACGACAATACAGTTGAAAAGGAATGGGCATAAAGTTGTTCTTGTCAGCTCTGGGGCAATTGGAGTGGGACTCAAGAGGATGGATATACCCAGTCGGCCGAAAAGCCTTGCTGGAAAACAGGTGCGCAATTTAATCTTCAATTCCCTCCTTCGTGCTAACATTTTCAGGCATTAGCTGCAATTGGACAAGGGCGACTGATTGCTTTGTGGGACAATTTATTCGGACATTTAGAACAGCCTATTGCCCAGATTTTGCTGACCAGGGGAGACATTTCAGATGTACGTCCGGCAATGCTATCGTTCACAGAGGCTGATTTTACGATTTAGAGAACACGATACCTTAATGCCATTAATACCCTACAGGAACTTATATCTATGGGAGTTGTCCCTATCGTGAATGAAAATGACACCATCTCCGTTAGTGTGAGTGAAAAATTGCCTGTTGAATCCCTGTAATAGTCCGCTTGACCTTATGAACAGGAGATTAAATTTGGTGACAACGATACTCTTTCAGCCATCACCGCTGCAATGATTCATGCAGATTATCTCTTCCTTCTTACAGACGTCGATGGACTATACACAGCAAACCCCCGGAAAGATCCAAATGCTAGGCTCATAGAAGAAGTTGAATCAGTATCGGCCATTCGCAATCAAGGTTGGTGTATACACTTTTGGTGGTCCTTCGGCCTTTCTTCTTATCATGGTCCTCTTTGTTTTAAGTAAGCACGACGACATTAGGGTCCAACCTTGGAACAGGCGGAATGGAGACAAAGTTAATTGCAGCAGACATCGCCACTGCAGCTGGTGTAACTACTGCTATCATTTCAAGCAAACATCCCGAGAACATTTTGAATGTCATCGAATACCACCAACGCAACTCTCTAAAAGCACTCTCAGAACCTTCTACTCCTTGTGACCCTCTATCAGGTCGCACTAGTCCCACTTTAGCCATGAAAAAACCCGATACTTCTGCTATCCAGGCTGGTGAAGTCGATGATCGTCGCTCAGCTACCTCCCGACCACCTCATACGTTATTCAAAGCCTCCCCAGCACCACTCCGTGATCTCAAGTCCTGGACGAGTCATACACTATTCCCTGCCGGAAGTGTGATCATTGATGCAGGCGCACATTTGGTCCTTTCACGTCGGGAGTCTGGAGGTAGATTGCTGGCAGTGGGGGTCCGCGGTGTACTGGGTGCTTTTGCATCTGGTCAGGCGGTCCGGATCTGCATCGCACAAGGCGATTCGATTTCCTTTGCATCGCAAGAAGCGGCTCGCGAGAAGTATAGAGAAGGTTTCGGCTCAACAAGGCCAGGAACTCCCACTATGACAACCCTTTCAGAAGTGGCACCACTACGAGGAGAAGAATATTCAAAAGACAATATTCATGCTATTTTGGATACAGATCCAAGTTCAGGAGACAGGAGCCCAGAATTCACAGAGGCTAACTTAATTGAGGTTGGCCGAGGGCTTGCAAACTATAACTCGGTCCAAATCACTCGTGTTAAGGGGCTGAACAGGTGTGTATGTCCTCTTCCGTATTGAACGAATACTGATACTTCGAAGTTCGCTTTTGACACAGGTCCTGGGATATGCAGACTCAGAATATGTGGTCGAAAATGTCACAATCCGAGTACCTCCGTGACATATCTGTGAAATTTGAACGTGTGTTGCCCAATACAAGTTGTATTTGAACGTGTATTGCCCAGTTTGGATATCTTGACTGAGGTTTTATTTATAAATACTGATTTAATAATTTTTATCCTAACTCCACCAAGTCTCCTCTGTCTGTTCCTCAGTTCATCCCCCTGTTAATGTTTTGATTTGTCGTTCTCTCTCTCTCTGTTTCATGCACCACAATAACTCTATCCGTATCTTGACAGGTGTGTTCTACCTATTACTCCCAGTGTTAAAGAGCTCTAACATTCTGCCAGGCAACAGCCACCCCGAGCTCGCTCAAGCTGTGGCTGAGCGGTGAGCTCTTTTGAGTCGCCTTTAGGAAATGCGACTTTAACCGTCGTCCATCGAAATTATGATTCTTGACATCATCAGGCTGAATGTCCCGCTTGTCCCTGTCACAGTCAAAAAATTCTCCAACGGAGAAACCAACGTCAAAATTTCAGAATCTGTGCGAGATGAAGATGTGTTCATCCTTCAGTCTGGCTGCAGCGATGTCAACGACAACTTGATGGAACTCCTGATTCTGATTTCTGCCTGTAAAACAGCCTCCGCACGCAGGATCACTGCCGTCATACCTTGTTTCCCTTATGCCCGCATGGATAAAAAAGACCAGTCCAGGGCACCAATCACAGCGAAGCTGGTAGCAAACATGCTCGTGGTTGCGGGTTGTGATCATGTCATTACGATGGACCTTCATGCAAGCCAAATTCAGGGCTTTTTCGACATCCCAGTAGATAATCTGTGGTCGGAACCATCAATGGTTTCGTACATCAAGCAGAGTATTCCTGGGTGGGCAAACGGCATTGTTGTTAGCCCAGATGCAGGCGGTGCCAAGCGGTGAGTAATTTTCGCTGACGTCTATGATGGGTCACGGGTCTCAAGTCTGCTCCAGTGCAACGGCAATGGCAGATAAACTCGGAATTGAATTTGCCCTTACTCATCGGAAGCGTGAGGGGAAATCTCAGACTGCTCCAGAACGAATCGAAATTCTTGTTGGCGATGTCAAAGACAAAGTGTGTACAAGCTTCCCTCCAACCCATGTGGTATAATGTAATATTGTACCAGGTTGCGATCCTCCTCGATGACATGATTGACACTGGCACCACCCTCGCTCTTGCCGCTCGAACCCTGCAAGAGAAAGGTGCCAAGTCTGTCCATGCGCTCATATCGCACGGTACTATTGTTAGGCCCTTTTGGTCAGCGCTCTCAGCTAATTATATGATCAAGGTCTTCTATCGGAAGCCAACCTAAGCTTGATAGATGCGCTGCCCATCGAGAAGCTTGTGGTATGTTCGTCTATTTACAAGAAGAGATTAATGCTGAGATGATCAGGTCACCAATACCATTCCGCAAAAACAACATCAAGACTTATGTTCCAAGTTGATCACTATCGACATAAGCCCAACGATCGCCGAAAGTATTCGTAGAACGCACAATGGTGAAAGTATCAGCCTTCTCTTTGGCGATTGGGCCGATACCCCGAGCCTAGCTATAGTATAAAAACTCCCTTCTGGTAGCTGTTGTAATATTCATGCATTCGTAGAAATATACTCGTATATTACTTGGATTGGCATACTATTGGCATACTTTGTTGTTATATAATATGTATTTCACATTTCATTCTCATCATTTGTTATGACAATCGGCATACATTCGGCATATGGTTAATAAAGAATTCATCACGTATTGGAATCCCTTGGTGGTGCTTTCGCAGCATCCCTATCAGTAGAAAGTATTGCTTCAACATTTGCACCTATTTTAAGACGATCCTCGATGCTGAGCGTCGGTGCCGCATATCCCAATCCTGATACATTATTAGAGGTGGCTGGTGTCTAAGATGGAGAAAACATACTCAATGACGAATATTGACTCGGTAGCTCCTCTGAGTAAACCGGAAGTGTTGATAGGTCAAGGCCATAAGACTGACCTAACCACGCAACTCGATCTTCGTGATCCCTGTCCATCATAATTATAGGTGATATATTCGACGATGAGAATTTTGACCTTACATGCGCTAAAAAAAATTCGCATTTATGTCAATGAGATGCAACTCAGCGAATAAATTAAATACTCTTACTTCTTGTCGTGTCAAGGGATGGATCAAGACACTATTCATTCAACATCGTTAGTGTTCAATATGCCCAGAATAGGATGGGCTGGCACACCTCAAGTTGCCTCTATTGAGACACATGTATGAGTAAACCGCCGAAAATGTTTCGGATGGGCACCATATTTCATATGAACCTGTGACAAGTAGTGGAGTTGAGAAGGAAAAACTTTTTTGGGTTGTTCCACAGATCACCGGTACTGACCGACAGGATGCGGTCCGATCGGACCAGTATTGACACGGAATAAAGGAACAGCGACAAACGCCCCATCACGACGGAGGCAAAGTACTGCATCTCGGAGTTTCAGTGCTGCTTGATGCTCCTCGTTGTTGTTCTGGTGAAAGTAGATATCTTTTCTCAGAGATATCATCATCACCAGAATTGATGGTACGGGGAGAAGGAGTTCGTTTTAGCAAGTGCTATGATTCTGGGGTTTCGACCTACGAAAATGCCATTCCCTTTGTATTAGGATGATGAGGTCCCATCGGTACTGAGATATGTCGAAGGGAATGGATCGTACTTAATCTCGGATTCAACGACGGTCTTGAGGTCCGTCTGAGGTTCTGAGACCTTCCTGGCATCTTTGAGTTCAAGAGTCGTGGCCATTGACAATCAAGGATAAAGATAAGGAAGTCGAAAGGTTGAAAACTGAGCTTGGAAAAGACTTGGGTACTTGGTGGGAGAGACTGGGATTCCGATGGAACTGATAGATATTACTAACTGGTCCGAGAACTTCGTACTCATCTTCTTGATCAACAGAAAATAAAGGTGCACCAACAGCTGTAGTTGGGCTTACCAAATTACAATGACCTCAACATTCCCAGGCTAACTACGAGTGACGCAGACCATTCGTAGACCATTTGTAGACCATTTCATAATGTCGAAAAGGCCTCTACGGATAGCATTCCTTCATCCTGACTTAGGCATTGGTAATCTCATTACCTTTTCTCTTATTTCGTGAGCGATAAACTCATGACTCCCCAGGTGGAGCTGAACGTTTAGTAGTTGATGCTGCTCTAGGCCTGCAAAATCTTGGCCATAGAGTCGATGTATACACTTCACATTGGGATCCACAGCACTGCTTTGAAGAAACAAAAAATGGTATGGCTATATGTATCATTCGGCGTATAAGATTCTAAACCAATTGTAATTAGGTTGTCTGAACGTTCGCTACATCAAACCGCCTTTTCCTCGATCAATAAGGGGAAAGTTCCATATCCTTTTTGCTCATGCAAGGCAGCTACATCTCACCAGTCACCTTCTTTTGCGTCAAGGACCCTCATATGATGTCTACTTTGTTGACCAACTTTCGACTTGCATTCCCCTGCTACGTGCAGTTGGTAAAACTCGAGTGGTCTTTTATTGTCATTTCCCTGACAAATTACTCGCCAATGGAACGTATTTTTCTGGTGAAAACCTGGTGAGGGAACAAGGCAGTCTGTTGAAAAGAATATATCGTTATCCTATGGATTTGCTCGAAGAAATGACGACAAGTGCGTCGATTAAACTTGAGCTGAATATAATATACCATTCTAATTCTATCTTGATAGGACAAGCTGATGTGATCCTTGCGAATTCCAAGTTTACTGCTCGTGTGTTCAGATCGTATTTTCCTTCAATTCAATCCAATCCGGATGTCGTATACCCTGGCATCAATATCCAAGCCTACACGACTCAAGTAGATCTCACAGATCCAGAGATCACAAAAATAACATCGTACGTGAATCATTCATCCTCATGTTCATGAACGAACTTATAAGTGAGGTCAAGTCAGAGACCTACTCTGCTTTCTTTGAATCGCTTTGAGAAGAAAAAGAATGCAGCATTAGCGATTGAATCTTTTGCTAGATTGAAAAAACTGCCGAGCTTCGAAGGTCTGCGCCTCGTGCTTGCAGGTGAGTGATATATGTCCAGTGATTGTCCTAGACTTAAGCCATCTGCAGGTGGTTACGACCCGAGGTTGCGAGATAATACCGAGACTTTGGATTCCCTCATAGAGCTTGCTCAATCACATTCTCTGGCCTACGCTCTAGAAGCTCCTGATGAATCCACCGTTCTGACCCACACCAAACCATATTTCCCCGATGTCTTATTCCTCCTCAATTTCACGACTGCTCAACGCACCGCTCTACTTCATAGTTCCTCTACAAAAGTCCTTGTCTATACCCCCACCAATGAGCACTTTGGCATTGGACCTGTTGAAGCAATGGTTTGTGGTGTCCCAGTTCTGGCATGTGACAGTGGGGGTCCGACAGAAAGTGTCGTTGACAATTCGACTGGTCTACGCACTGGTTGGTTGCGTCCTCCTGATCCAGAGGTCTGGGCAGAAACTTTGCGAGAGATCCTCAATCTTCCTCCTCATGACAAGCAAAGTCTCTCTAGTCGTGGAAAACAGCGGGCTCGTGAGGTTTTCAGCATAGGTGCTATGTCAGAGAGGATAGAGGGAGCTCTGATGAAAGCTGTCTCGTTGGGGAAGGTCAATGGTCCTAGTGTAACCCATTTGACTGGTCTTTTAGTCGTAATTACTTGCATTCTTCTCTCTCTTTCTCTTCCCTTTTGGTGACTGTGCACTACTACTACTGGGATTGCTGATGTTCAGAACGAACACGACACGCTTTCCATGTTATTGGTAAACGCGTACCATTGATGCTCGCCTGAGACAAACGAGTTGAAAACAGTCATCACAAAAAGTGTATCAGAATCAACCGACCCCTTAAACACACAATTGTCTGATCATCGTCTGATCATCGTATTGCTCACAGGTTGCCACTATATAATATGTACGCCATGATTTAGTGAAAGTTTTACTGCCACCAAATCTCTGCATTCAGCTAGACGAGACACATCCACCATGTTGAATTTCTTTTTCTTGTCATTCTGAATTCTGAGGCTTGGAGAAAGAGGTACTCTATGAAGTTTTGCAGAGCCTCACAACAAGGCCTGACCTTTGAAGGTCCGTTGACTATAAAGCTCCAGTTTGATTGGATATTAGTCTAGTATCTGATTCTACTCGGACTTTTACTGTAACCGAACCCATACATTGAGTGTACACTAGTCATTGTTTTGAAGTAGCCTATTATGAATCGAATTCACTAGTCTGCGACCCTGCATGTGACTCGAAGGTGTTAAAGGGTGGCACACATCGCAGTAGAGTCCGGCCATGAAGTCTCTGCTCCCTTTTGTCATTCTCTGCTGCTCCCTCGTATCTGCCGTCCCATTCAACGATGCCCAAGTCGTCCTCGACCGCGTGCCCTCAGCACAAGACATTTTCAAAGTTACCGATGGGCTCAAGCATTCCGTGGCCGACTACCTACAAGACAGCAAGAAAGAGATATTGAAGGGAAAAGTAAACATGCAGAAATGGATACATGCAGGAAAGGAATACATCAAGCAGGATAACCTCCTATGTAAGTTGACCATCCCAAAACACATCAACGGAGAAGTAAACTCACATGTCTTTTGTTAGACGAGCATTTCTCACTTCCTGCTTTCAGCACTTACAAACTGAGGATCACCGAGCCGGAGCTTTGCGACCCCTCTGTGAAGCAGTATTCCGGCTACTTGGATATCGCGGAGGATAAGCACTTGTTCTTCTGGTCGGTTCCTGTGATTTGAAAGTCTTACTGGGGTTAACATTTCATAAAGGTTCTTTGAATCGCGGGTAGCGCCGAAGTATGCTCCTCTTCTTATGTGGCTTAATGGAGGGCCTGGATGCAGCTCCTCAACCGGATTACTTTTTGAACTCGGTCCCTGCAGTATCATCAATGAGGGCCATAACACAACTTTCAACCATTTCAGCTGGAATCATCGTGCAAATATCATATTCTTGGATCAGCCTGTCAACGTCGGTTACTCTTATGCTGACGGTGATACCACCGTTGATTCTAGCCCTGCTGCCGGTAAAGACGTTTACGCTTTTCTTGAGCTATTTATGAACCGTTTCCCTCAATACTTCGAGAAACCTTTCCACCTCGCTGCGGAAAGCTATGGTGGCACATACGCTCCCAACATCGCAAAAGTTATCCATGATGCTAATAAGCAGCTTGCCATTGCTCCCACTCCTGGGTTGAAACACATCAACCTCGCTTCTGTCATCCTCGCGAACGGTCTCACGGACCCGTATATCCAGATGGCCTCGGTGCCTGACTATGCTTGTAATGGCCCTTTTCCTGTTTTCAATCCGGAAGGACCGGAATGCAAGGCTCTCCGTGCTAAGGTTCCCGTTTGTCAACGGCTCATTAAAGCCTGTTACCGATTCAGCTCCCGACTCACATGTGTACCTGCCGAGCTTTACTGTAATGCCCAACTTCTCGGCCCAATAATGAGTACGTTTACTTGATCTAATCTCGTTCTATCTAACTGATTTTACAATAGAGACTGGACTCAACCCGTACGACGTGAGAAGGAAGTGTGATAGAGAAGCAGATGGACCCCTTTGTTACAAGCAAATGCAGTGGATTGAGACCTGGATGAACAAACCTCAGAATAAGGCTGCCCTAGGTGTCAATCCCGAAAGGACTTTTGAGTCCTGCAACATGAATGTTAATCAAGCTTTCACCATGAACGGCGATGCCATGCATAATTCTGCGCTCCTGCTCCCTGAGTTGATCGAAGATGGTATCCGCCTTTTGGTTTATGCCGGAAACGCTGGTGCGCTCTGCAGTTTTTTTTGTTCTGTTTGGTTTTATGAACCATTATCTTGACTTCAGATATCATGTGCAACTATATTGCAAGTGTTTTTCCTGCGCTGAAGGCCGAGTCTGTATCATTGATTCACTTACCTTAGGGCAACGAACGATGGGTTGAAAATCTCGAAACACAATTCGCTGACGAATT
>Ga0153975_1000217_pt1 | contig 17254 bp, 20 predicted proteins | sample TSGA059MetaG_FD_104694 | JGI IMG/M metagenome (GOLD analysis project Ga0153975, IMG submission 104694) | Attine ant fungus gardens microbial communities from Georgia, USA - TSGA059 MetaG | ecosystem: Host-associated > Fungi > Mycelium > Unclassified | place: USA: Georgia, Yuchi Wildlife... | reverse complement strand
GTTCGTGCGTTCGTGGGTTTGAGGGGGTGGTGATATTTGGGCAGAGCTTTTTAACCTCCTGATTAATCCACTGGAGCATGATTTTGCGCTTCGATGGCATCGTGATGATGTTCGAGAGAATGCGACTGCTGATGAAGAGGTTGCTGCTCTTGGTCTCTGGACGCATGGGGTGAGTTCTCCCGGGTGATAAATGTGTTCGCTTTAAACGATTTATAGGTCCAATGGAATGCGTGAGTCGTCCTTCCCCTCCCTTCCGGAGTCACCTCGTCGATGACTTAGTATCTGGATTATGGGTAGTGCATTGTATGAGGATTCCTGTCTCTACGTCGTTCCAAAGACCCATACACTGCCGAGAACGGAGGAACAACGAGCTCAGTCAATGACACAAGCACCACCTGCGAATCCTTTGGACATGCCAGGAGCGATTCAAGTTACCTTACAACGTCAGTCCACGAACTTTCCTTTGTTCCTAATTTCTCGCTCACTAAGCCCCCCGGATATTGTAGCTGGTGAGACGGTGTTTTATAACTCCAATATACTGCACTGCGGTGCATATAACTCGAAACAGCGTCGCGCGACGCTTCATGGGTGCATGGGCGATACGCGTGGTGGATCAACGAGAGCCCGCAATGTGCTCCAGCACGGCCTGCTTTGGATGACTGAGGATCGTTTCCGTGATCAGTTGAGTGAGAGAGGGAGGAGGATGCTTCAGGCTCTCATTGGTATGAAGGAGGGCGTCAAGGGTGATGTTGGCTATTCTCAGCTGAATTGAATACAGGGAAGATGAGTAACAGATCCGATAGTTGTCGTGAAGTCCGATGTGAAGTTTCATGTCTGACGCTACGCTGTACTTTCTGGACTCTCCTTGCCTACTCTGGTGTCTGACCTGTCTCAGTGGTATCAGGGTTTGACTAATGGAGACTAACACTGATTTATATTTGGCAACTTGAAATAATGCTGCGAGTGACCCTCATTCGGAATTTCGAGGTGTGTTGAATCTGTTACATATCATACTAATTGAACATATCGACAGTTATATGTGTATATGAGGCCAGGCCAGCAACTGAAACTACCTGCACTACTTTCGGGCATTCAAGCTCGCCACTTGGAGTATATAAGTACGGAGCGAATAAATGTCTTGGTTTCGCGGTGCCTATGATGTCCTTCACTCATATTCAAGCTGGGTTGATAACATGTATTGCTTTGGTTGTATGTTTGCGTCTGACTCGCAGACGTGTCTACCCTCTTCCTCTACCGCCAGGCCCTCGTCCCTTACCATTCTTGGGTAACGCACTCCAATTGGATACTAAACAACCCTGGCTCACATATACTGCGTGCGGAAAGACATACGGTGGGTAGACCAGTGATTTCCTTGCTTGTTCAAGTGCTTGGATTTAATGTGTGCCTTGTCGTAGGAAAAATAACTTATTCCAGTGTCCTCGGGATCGACATGGTCATCATAAACTCCGAAGCGGTTGCGCGAGAGTTGCTGGACAAGCGTTCTGCTATTTATTCGGATCGTCCGGCTGTTCCCACAAATGAATTGTAAGTCTTATTGGTGTCAGAGACTCAATTATTCAGTCAGCAGTTATTGATCTCTTGACGAGGCAGAGTTGGAACAACTTTCATGACTGTGTTCCTTCCGTACGGCGAGACTCTGCAACGACACCGCAAGGTTTATCATCAAGTCCTGAGGGCTGAAGCCTCTGCCTCATACCGAGAGATGTACTCTCGCCAAGCGGGTGAACTTGCCATAAATCTATTGAATACCACTGTTGCAGAGGATGTGCAGAAACACATCGAAGCGTTCGTACTTGATTCATTGGTACCATTGTGACATTTCCAGAACTACAGTAACAGACACGCAGCATCACTGATCATGGCAGTGACATATGGCCATATTGCCAGAGGAGACGAAGACCCATTCCTCGCTCGCGCTCTTGAACTCCTTGAAATCATCACACGTGTAGTCACTCCCGAGAAGGCTGCCATGTTCACAGCCTTTCCTTTCCGTGAGTCCCACAACCATACAGTTGATGTCAATGTGAATATTGGCTGCAGTCGGAAGGTTGCCAGCGTAGTGCTTCGGTGGAGACTATGCCCTGATGACACACGCTAGAGAATTGTCTCGGCAGCTATTCAATGAGCCCTTCAACGAGGTAAAGGCACGCATGGTATGTGTTCGCATTGTGGATTTGGATTTAGTTTGTCTCTAAATACCTGCCTGTAGGCAGAGGGTACAGCTTCACAGTCATTAGTCGCTGACTTCCTCAGTCAATCTGACGACGACAATGACGAAGACATGATGAAGGCTGTTGCTTTGACCGGATATCTAGGTAAGAATTTCTATCGGTAGACGCACTCATTATTTGATGTGATTGCGGCGTTGTAGCTGGCATGGAGACGGTGAGTCTAGGATTTTTTGGATTGCTAATCGCATCTTCCGTACCCTGATATTCCACAGACTGTATCCGTTATTCAGACCTTTGTTTTGTCTATGTTGCTCTATCCTGACGTCCAAGCTCGAGCTCGGGCAGAAATAAATCAAATCGTCAAGCACAATCAAATGCCATCCATTGATGACAAGGATTCACTACCCTATCTTAGCGCCGTTCTTCTTGAGGTTCTGAGATACTATCCTCCTACTCCGTTAGGTTTGCTTGCTGTCATAAAATGTCTTGTTTGTATGACTGAACCCCTTGCATAGGTTTTCCGCATGCAACAACACAAGATGATGTCTACAAGGGGTATTTCGTACCCAAAGGTTCGAAGTCGTACGAGTTGAGATTTCCATCGACTTATCAGTCGCTTTATTAGGAGCGGTAGTGACGGTTAATCAGTGGTATGCTGCAGTACAGTCCATGCATTCAACCGCTTGAGCTGAGCATGAATGGGCATCCAGGGCACAGTCTCGGGACGAAGAGATGTTTCCCGACGCATCACGATTTGATCCCAATCGCCATCTAACAATCGATGGGCAGTTGAAGGACAATGTCGTCAATCATTATACCTTTGGTCATGGAAGGTGGGTAACTCAAATCTGCTATCATATTAAGATGTTCACCAGCATGTGCAGGCGCGTCTGTCCTGGTAGGTTTGAGTCTAGCGAAATGATGGGTAACGTACATCTAACTTCGACAGGCCGTTGGTTTGCAGATAATGCTGTGTGGACTGCAATGGCGACCATACTCTCTGTTTTGCGGATTGATTATGCCAGAGACGTGCATGGTCATAAGATTGACGTTAAGCCAGAATTCACTAGTGGTGCCACGGTGTAAGTGGCGCGATTGCGGGTGCGAGAAGCGTATGGCTAACTTTGGGCCCAAAGTCACCCGAAACCTTTCCCGTGCTCGTTTGAAATCGTGAACACAGCGAGAGAGGGGCAGCTTCGGGCAATTATGGATTTGAAGTAGACACTTCCTTGTAATTACTTAGATGCCTTGGATTGGTTGTCGCAGAGTACCACTGGGACCATCGGTAGTGCGTTGCATCAGGATTCCTGTCTTTATATCGTTCCAAAGATGGCATTCTAAGTAAGCCGAGGAACGAGGCGCACGTAGAATTTAGTCAGTGTGAAGTAAGTGATGTGGCGCAGCTCCCCTTGCTCTCACCCACATCCGCCGTTGAACGTACGTCATAGCTAGTCGCCTGCTTCTAGTCCCCAGTATTCTTTTGTTCACTCTGACTTTCGTCTCTCTCGTGTATGCGTCACTCGGAATACTCCCCGACATTTCCTACGCAGTCTCTACAGTCTCTCATGTTTTTTCTTTTTCTGGAACTCACTGGGATGCCATGCACCGCTATCTCCTTAGCACAAAGGACTCAAAGCTCATAAGGAGGATGGATGTGCTGTTTCTATGTATGCATTTTAAGTTGACGATGGTGTTATCTCGTGGTCCTCTAAACGGCAGGGAATTGTTTATTGTCGACCACTGAATATGAGTATGTGGCCACCACGCACGCCACCAAGGAAGTATTCCGGCTTCAGTCACCTATTTGCGAGCTCTTCACTCCCCTCAGAGGCTTCGCTATTGCCAAAGGCCAAGCACTTTGCCATCGAACTCAGACCCCACGCAGCTTCAAGGAAGGGGAATGTTGGAAATTGGACGAGCCAGCGCTGAAGCCTGAAGCTCGATACACGTCCTACCCCTTGATACTACGTGTTTCGATGTCAATAACGGCTGCCACCTAACGTCGGTATCTTTCACGCTCTGGACCTCAAGGCCATTCAGTGCATCATCATGAATTGGCTCGACAGTTTGTACTGTCGAGTTGGTTGCTCTTGCCCTCTTCCAATGTCGATAATGGCTGCCATCTCACATTTGCCATACATCCTGTCTTAGAGTCCCGCTCATTTCCGGACTCGTTTTTCACTTAAGTGCACTGGCCCTCGCCCTAGCACCTCAGATAGTACTTGTAATCTCCTGCGCCATGACCGAGAATGTACTTGTTCTTTCAGACGCTGCGTGAAATCTAGGTTTCTAAGATTATCTTCCCTTTTCCTTTCTTCTATTATTCTATCTTTGCATGCGGGCCAATCATGTGCCCTTGCACTTTTCATGCGGACCATGCGCCCTCACACCTTTCATGCGAGCCATGCGCCCTCGCACCTTTCATGCAGGCCAATCATACGCCCTCGCACCTTTCATGCGGGCCAATTACGAGCCCTCGCACCTTTCATGCAGGCCAATCAATGATCATGCGCTCCCACATGTCTTCCATGAGCCCACTTCCTAGTTCTATGGTATCTCGCTACGCGTGATGCGGCGTAGACTCCTAATATTTTGGGATCACAGCTCACTTCGATACCCAGGTTCGAGCAAGCCCTTCGGGTTTTCACCCAAGCACTGCTTCCAGTTTCGTTACATATTTTACACTCAATACGTGTGTATTTCGCTCATTCAGCCACCTAGCTACGACACGCATAGACCCATACACTGCCGAAAACGGAGGAACAACGAGCTCAGTCAATGACACAAGCACCACCTGAGAATCCTTTGGACATGCCGGGAGCGATTCAAGTTACCTTACAACGTTAGTCCACGAACTTTCCTTTGTTCCTAATGTCTCGTTCACTAAGCCCCCGGATATTTTAGCTGGTGAGACGGTGTTTTATAACTCCAATATACTGCACTGCGTGCATATAACTCGAAACAGTATCGCGGGACGCTTCATGGGTGCATGGGCGATACGCGTGGTGGATCAGCGAGAGCCCGCAATGTGCTCCAGCACGGCCTGCTTTGGATGACTGAGGATCGTTTCTGTGATCAGTTAAGTGAGAGAGTGACGGGGATACTTCAGGCTCTCATTGATATGAAGGGTGATGTTGGCTATTCTCAGTTGAATTGAATACAGGGAAGATGAGTTACAGATCTGATAGTTGTCGTGAAGTCCGATGTGAAGTTTCGTGTATGACGTTACGCTGTACTGTCTGGACTCTCCTTTCCTACTCTGGTGTCTGACCTGTCTCAGTGGTATCAGGGTGTAACTACTAATAGAGACTAACACTGACCTATATTTGGCAACTTGAAATAATGCTGCGAGTGACCCTCATTCGGAATTTCGAGGTGTGTTGAATCTATTACATATTATACTAACTCTGACATCCTCGATCCTCGGCTGGAGTACACATCGTTACTAGAAGCTCGCCACTCAGGAGTATATAAGTACGGAGCGAACAAATGTCTTGGTTTCGCGGTGCCTATGATGTCCTTCACTCATATTCAAGCTGGGTTGATAACGTGTGTTGCTTTCGTTGTATTTTTGCATCTGACTCGCAGACGTGTCTACTCTCTTCCTCTACCGCCTGGCCCTCGTCCCTTACCATTCTTGGGTAACGCACTCCAAATGGACGCTAAACAACCTTGGCTCACATATACTGCGTGGGGAAAGACATATGGTCGGTAGATCAGTGATTTCCTTGCTTGTTCAAGTGCTTGGATTGAATTGATGCCTTGTCGTAGGAAAAATAATTTATTCCAGTGTCCTCGGGATCGACATGGTCATCATAAACTCCGAAGCGGTTGCGCGAGAGTTGTTGGACAAGCGTTCTGCCATTTATTCGGATCGCCCTGCTATTCCCACAAATGAATTGTAAGTCTTATTGGTGTCAGAGACTCAATTGTTTAGCCAGCAGTTGTTGATCTCTTGACGCGGCAGAGTTGGAACAGCTTTCAATACTGTGTTCCTTCCGTACGGCGAGACACTGCAACGACACCGCAAGGTTTACCATCAAGTTCTGAGACCTGAAGCCTCTTTCTCATACCGCGAGATGTACTCTCGCCAAGCGGGTGAACTTGTCATAAATCTCTTGAACACGACTGTTGCAGAGGATGTGCAGAAACACATCCAAGCGTTCGTACATGATTCATTGGTACCATTGTGACATTTCCATAACTACAGTAACAGACACGCAGCATCACTGATCATAGCAGTGACATATGGCCATGTTGCCAGAGGAGACGAAGACCCATTCCTCGCTCGCGCTCGCGAACTCATTGAAATCCTCACACGTCTACTCACTCCCGAGAAGGCTGCCATGTTCACAGCCTTTCCTTTCCGTGAGTTCCACAACCATACAATTGATGTCAATGTGAATATTGGCTGCAGTTGGAAGGTTGCCAGCGTGGTGCTTCGGCGGAGACTATGCCCTGATGACACGCGGTAGAGAATTGTCTCAGCAGCTATTCAATGAGCCCTTCAACGAGGTAAAGTCAAGGATGGTATGTGTTCGCATTGTGGATTAGGATTTAGTTTTTCTCTAAATACCTGCCTGTAGGCAGAGGGTACAGCTTCACAGTCATTGGTCGCTGACTTCCTCAGTCAAGCTGATGAAGACACTGACGAAGACATGATGAAGGCTGTTGCTTTAACCGGATACCTAGGTAAGAATTTCTATCAGCAGACGTAGCCATCATTTAACGTCATTGCGGCGTCGTAGCTGGCATGGAAACGGTGAGTCTGGGACTTTTTGGATTCCTAATCGCATCTTCCCTACCCTGATATTCCGCAGACTGCATCCGTTGTTCAGACCTTTGTGTTATCTATGTTGCTCTATCCTGACGTCCAAGCTCGAGCTCGGGCAGAAATAAATCAAATCGTCAAGCACGATCAGATGCCATCCATTGATGACAGGGCTTCACTACCATATCTTAACGCGGTTCTCCTTGAGGTTCTGAGATGCTATCCTCCCACTCCGCTAGGTTTGTTTGCAGTAAAAAATGTCTTGTTTGCATGACTGAACCCCTTGCATAGGAGTTCCGCACGCAACATCACAAGATGATGTCTACAAGGGGTATTTCATACCAAAAGGTTCGAAGTTGTACGAGTTGAGATTTCCATCGACTTATCAGTGATTTGATTAGGGGCGCTAGTGACGGTTAATATGTGGTATGCTGCAGTACAGTCTATGCACTCCACCGCATGAGCTGAACATGAATGGGCATCCAGGGCACTGTCTCGGGACGAAGAGATGTTTCCAGACGCATCACGATTTGATCCTAGTCGCCATCTAACAATCGATGGACAATTGAAGGACAATGTCGTCAATCATTTTGCCTTTGGTTATGGAAGGTGGGTCACTCCAATTTGCTATCATATCAAGATGCTCACCAGCATGTGCAGGCGCGTCTGTCCTGGTAGGTTTGAGTGTAGTGAAATGATGGGTAACGTACATCTAACTTCGACAGGCCGTTGGTTTGCAGATAATGCTGTGTGGACTGCAATGGCGACCATACTCTCTGTTTTGCGGATTGATTATGCCAGAGACGCGCATGGTCATAAGATTGACGTTAAGCCAGAATTCACTAGTGCTGCTACGGTGTAAGTGGCGCGATTGTGGGTGCGAGAAGCCTATGGCTAACATTGGGCTCAAAGTCACCCGAAACCTTTCCAGTGCTCGTTTGAGATCGTGAACACAGCGAGAGAAGGGCAGCTTCGGGCAATTATGGATTTGAAGTAGACACTTCCTTGTAATTACTTAGATGCATTGGATTGGTTGTCGCAGAGTATCACTGGGACCATAGGTAGTGCATTGTATCAGGATTCATGTCTTTATACCGTTTCAAAGACCCATACACAGCTGAGAACGGAGGAACAACGAGCTCAGTCAATTACACAAGCACCACCTGAGAATCCTTTGGACATGCCGGGAGCGATTCAAGTTACCTTACAACGTTAGTCCACAAACTTTCCTCTGTTCCTAATGTCTCGCTCACTAAGCCCCCGGATATTTTAGCTGGCGAGAGGGTGTTTTATAACTCCAAGATACTGCACTGCGGTGCATATAAGTGGAAACAGCATCGCGCGACGCTTCATGGGTGCATGGGCGGTACGCGTGGTGGATCAACGAGAGCTGGCAATGTACTCCAGCACGGACTGCTTTGGATGACTGAGGATCGTTTCCGTTATCAGTTGAGTGAGAGGGGGACGAGGATGCTCCAGGCTCTCATTGGTATGAAGGAGGGTGTAAAGGGTGATATTGGCTATTCTCAACTGAATTGAATACAGGGAAGATGAGTAACAGATCCGATAGGTGTCGTGAAGTTCGACGTGAAGTTTCGTGTATGACGTTACGCTGTACTCTGTGTCGATAGGGGAATACAGAGTAGCGTTTTCCCGTCCGTTTTCAAGAAAAGTTTTCAACTTACGTTGTCGTTTCGGTTGTGAAAAACTACGTTTTGATGTCACTTTTCGAAGCCGTCGGCACACTCAACAACTGCTGTCGCAGCTTTTATTCTAACCCTCAGATAAGCATTTGCAGGCTGGATGGTGTCTGAGTCATCTGAAATTTCAGAGTGCGAGTCCAAGGCGTCAGACTTGGTGCTAGAATTACAAGATGACTCCTCATCTTTGGTGGCGAGAGATTCTGCCAGTAGAGATGCCATGTATGCATGAGTCAGAAGTTCTGTAAGTACTTCTCGGTCAGTTTGTCGAGGCATAGAGACCAGAGGTACAGGATTGATTGCACGTTCTGTTATCTATACAGACTATACTTTCATCTAGCACACTGATATTCGAAGTCCGACGTGTGGACCCATTTTACTGCCACCGAAATCTCACAATGAAAACAGACGAAAACGTTCAACGGGGGTTGTCAGAGTTAAAACCTGTTTTCGGACCATTTATAGGGTTGAAAACATTTCTGAAAACAGGCGTGAAAACGACGGGCAAACGTTTGAAGAAAAAAAAGCTTACCAGGAACAAGAGAGGGCAATGGCAGATGACAGCAGGTGCAAGGATGCGATCGAAGGTTGTGAGGTGTAACGGGAGGGTGTAGGAGATGGAGCAGTGGGAAAGTAACCTAGAAGATCAATAGAGAAGAGAGAGAGAAAGACCCACAGGAGATACCACTGTCGAATGCACCAAGGGTCCAAGACAAAAGCAAAGGCGACAACAAGTGACAGTGGGTGCGGGAATGTGACAGCAGGTCCTGGGAGGGCGCGTTTAGGAAACTGTGGCCAAGCGACCTAGAAACAGATGTGGGGTGAGAGGGGACATGTTGAAAGCACGGGGGAAAGGGGCACATTCAAATTTCAACAAAGGACAAGGCAAAACATAGTCAGCACAACGTCTCAAACATAATCTCGAAATGAAATCATATGATACTCACAAAGTTACACAACCCATGGATGTTACAATTCAATTCATTTGTTCAAACTTCATCTCCACAATGGCCATGCAGTCATTTAGGGGCAGTAGGACGCAGGAGGAGGATGGAAGAAGGCTACTAAGTGATGGCGCAACCCGGCGCATCGATTTATTTGCTTGTCACAAGTGTGACGTATCACGTCGCAAATTCACATAAGTACCTGGGTTGCCCAATAAGAGAATTGGGTAAGCTTACAGACAACGCCTTTTCAGTCGTTTCCCACGTTGCGGAGACCTTCGTGCTCGCTGTGGGCAACAGCTCGAATAAACATGACTCCATTGCCTTTTTTTCGTAGGTTTTTTCACTGTATTATATTATAATACATGTAATAACATTCCTATGTGGTAAAAATGTGAAATAAAATCACCTGAATACTGGGAAAGGTGTTCTGAGGGGGGAAATGGGGGTGGGAGAGGGCAGGAGGCGGACTATATGGTTCTTTGCATAAGAGAATCAGTTATAGGTGTCCTATAATAATATATTAGCAAGGTGAAAATGAATTGGGGCACCAGGATAGCAAAAATGCGCCACAAACCAGGGGGACCACTGGATGTGTTATAGAACCTAAGATAACTATTCTCCAATAGAAGGGGTACCCAAGCGGTGATAAGTGAGTGCATTATGACTCTATTAAAGTCATATGAGATACTGTAGTGGGCGATAAATTAATTAGCAGGAACACAGGGGGAAGACAACATAAAACATGAAAAATAAAGAGGAGCTTACCAGAGGGTCCAGAGCGAAGTAGTCACTGGCGCACTAGGTAGTGTAAGACATGTATCTAAACGACTGAAAGCGGTTTGAATGTTAGGAACGAAGTGGAGGACAAGTCAGGAGCAAATATCAGCAAAAAAATGAACCATGAGACTCACCAATCAAGGGAGGCGCCCAATAAGAGTATCAATATTTGGTATGGAGGCCATAAAATAATGATAATGCTGGTGTAGAGATTTAACGCAACTCAGTGAGCCTGCGACACGCTTCATTCAATATTCAAATATTCAATCATGATCGGGTCTTTAAGACTATTAGGTCAGCGACTTACAAACCCAAAATACCATGCGCTTCTCGCCAATCGTACCCTAATACTGACCTAGAATGGTGGTTAGGGTGTGACAAATGGAGACTAACACTGACCCATATTTAGCAACTTGAAATAATACTGCGAGGCGCCGTCGTTCAAGAGGGAATCTATGGCATAGCCTTATACACTGACTGTCGTATGTGTATATTAGGCTAGGCCAGCAACTGAGACTACCTATACTACTTTCGGACATTCAAGCTCGCCACTTAGGAGTATATAATTACGGAGCGAATAAATGTCTTGGTCTCGTGTGCCTAGTATGATGTCCTTCGCTCATATTCTAACTGTGTTGATAGCATGTATTGTGTTGGCTGTGTTTTTGCAGACTCGCAGACGTGTCTACCCTCTTCCATTACCGCCAGGCCCTCGTCCCTTACCATTCTTGGGTAACGTACTCCAATTGGACGCTAAACAGCCTTGGCTCACATATACTGCGTGGGGAAAGACATATGGTGGGTAGACCAGCGATTTCCTTGCTTGTTCAAGTGCTTGGATTTAATTTATGCCTTGTTGTAGGAAAAATAATATATTCCAGTGTCCTCGGGATCGACATGGTCGTCATAAACTCCGAAGCGGTTGCGCGAGAGTTGTTGGACAAGCGTTCTGCCATTTATTCGGATCGCCCTGCTCTTCCCACAAATGAATTGTATGTCTTATTGCTGTCGGAGACTCAATTATTCAATCAGCAGTTATTGATCTCTTGACGAGGCAGAGTTGGAACAACCTTCATGACTGTGCTCCTTCCGTACGGCGAGACTCTGCAACGACACCGCAAGGTTTACCATCAAGTCCTGAGGGCTGAAGCCTCTGTCTCATACCGCGAGATGTACTCTCGCCAAGCGGGTGAACTTGTCATCAATCTCTTGAACACGACTGTTGCAGAGGATGTGCAGAAACGCATCGAAGCGTTCGTACTTGATTCATTGGTGCCATTGTGACATTTCCAGAACTACAGTAACAGATACTCGGCATCACTGATCATGGCAGTGACATATGGCCATATTTCCAGAGGAGACGAAGACCCATTCCCTGCTCGCGCTCGTGAACTCATTGAAATCATCACACGTGTACTCACTCCCGAGAAGGCTGCCATATTCACTGCCTTTCCTTTCCGTGAGTTCCACAACCATACAGTTGATGTCGATGTGAATATTGGCTGCAGTCGGGAGGTTGCCAGCGTGGTGCTTCGTTGGAGACTATGCCCTGATGACACGCGCTAGACAATTGTCTCAGCAGCTATTCAATGAGCCCTTCAACGACGTAAAGTCACGGATGGTATGTGTTCGCATTGGGGAATGGGATTTAGTTTGTCTCTAAATACCTGCCTGTAGGCAGAGGGTACAGCTTCACAGTCATTGGTCGCTGACTTCCTCAGTCAATCTGACGACGACACTGACGAAGACATGATGAAGGCTGTTGCTTTGACCGGATACCTAGGTAAGAATTTTTGTCGGTAGACGCGCCCATCATGTGATGCGATTGCGGCGTTGTAGCTGGCATGGAGACGGTGAGTCTAGGATTTTTTGGATTGCTAATCGCATCTTCCGTACCCTGATATTCCACAGACTGTATCCGTTATTCAGACCTTTGTTTTGTCGATGTTGCTCTATCCTGACGTCCAAGCTCGAGCTCGGGCAGAAATAAATCAAATCGTCAAGCACGATCAGATGCCATCCATTGATGACAAGGATTCACTACCCTATCTTAGCGCCGTTCTCCTTGAGGTTCTGAGATACTATCCTCCCGGTCCGTTAGGTTTGTTTGCGGCCATAAAATGTCTTGTTTGTATGACTGAACCCCTTGCATAGGCATTCCGCACGCAACATCACAAGATGATGTCTACAAGGGGTATTTCATACCCAAAGGTTCGAAGTCGTACGAGTTCAGATTTCCATCGACTTATTAGTGGCTTGATTAGGAGCGCTGGTGACGGTTAATCAGTGGTATGCTGCAGTACAGTCCATGCATTCCACCGCTTGAGCTGAACATGAATGGGCATCCAGGGCACTGTCTCGGGACGAAGAGATGTTTCCAGACGCATCACGATTTGATCCTAGTCGCCATCTAACAATCGATGGGCAGTTGAAAGACAATATCGTCAATCATTTTGCCTTTGGTCATGGAAGGTGGGTAACTCAAATCTGCTATCATATCAAGATGTTCACCAGCATGTGCAGGCGCATCTGTCCTGGTAGGTTTGAGTGTAGTGAAATGATGGGTAACGTACATCTAACTTCGGCAGGCCGTTGGTTTGCAGATAATGCTCTGTGGACTGCAACGGCGACCATACTCTCTGTTTTGCGGATTGATTATGCCAAAGACGTGCATGGTCATAAGATTGACGTTAAGCCAGAATTCACTAGTGGTGCCTCGGTGTAAGTGGCGCGATTGTGGGTGCGAGAAGCCTATGGCTAACTTTGGGCCCAAAGTCACCCGAAACCTTTCCCGTGTTCGTTTGAAATCGTGAACACAGCGAGAGAAGGGCAGCTTCGAGCAATTATGGATTTGAAGTAAACACTTCCTTGTAAGTACTTAAATACCAGTACGTACTTCACTGGATCAACTCTCCTTTGGTGGAACAAACTGTGGTCCAGACAATCTAGGTCACCCATTCCGTCACATTAAAGATGGAAAGGGACATACCTTTACCTCTGTGTCATTTGCGCAGTACGAAAATTCAATGTTACAGAGCATCGGTATTCTTCTGAATAACTTGTGAACGAGTGAACAAATGACGACTGAACTGAAGATGAAGTCAAGAGACACTGCGTGCCTGTAACAGCTATCACAAGTTGTTCTGGCAGAGCTTTTTAACCTCCTGATTAATCCACTGGAGCATGATTTTGCGCTTCGGTGGCATCGTGATGATTTTCGAGAGAATCCGACTGCTGATGAAGAGGTTGCTGCTCAGACTCAGCTTGCTCTTTGTCTCTGGTCGCATGGAATGAGTTCTCCCGGTTGACCATGGGTTCACTCTAGACGATTTATAGGTGCAATGGAATACGTGAGTGGTGCTTCCCGTCCCTTCCGCGATCACCTCGTCGATGACTTAGTATCTGGACCATCGGTGGTGCAATGTATCAGGATTCCTGCCTTTATGTCGTTCGAAAGACCCATACACATTCGAGAACAGAAGAACAACGAGCCCAGTCAACGACACAAGCACCACCTGCGAATCCTTTGAACATGCCGTGAGCGATCCAAGTTACCTTACAACGTTAGTCCACGAACTTTCCTTTGTTCCTGATTTCTCGCTCACTAAGCCCTAGGGTATTTTAGCTGGCGAGAGGGTGTTCTGCGGTGTATATACTTGACTCGAAACAGCATCGCGCGACGCTAAATGGGTGCATGGGCGATACGCGTGGTGGATCAACGAGAGCCCGCAGTGTACTCCAGCACGGCCTGCCTCGGATGACTGAGGATCGTTTCTGTGATCAGTTGAGTGAGAGAGGGACGGGGATGCTTCAGCCTCTCATTGATATGAAGGAGGGCGTACTAAAGGGTGATTAGGGAACTGCACGGGTACGTTCCCTAAGGGTGATGTTGGCTATTCTCAATTGAATTGAATACAGGGAAGATGAGTAACAGATCCTATAGTTGTCGTCAAGTCCGACGTGAAGTTTCATGCCTGACGTTACGCTGTACTTCCTCGACCCTGCTACTCTGGTGTCTGACTGTGTCAGTGGCGTCAGGGTTTGACTATGTAATAGAGACTAACATATATTAGGCAACTTGAAATAATCATCTATTACATATTATACTAACAAACATATCGACAGTTATATACACGGGTGGCGCACCAGGACATACATGTGTAATGAGTCATAGGCCAGGCCAGCAACTGAAACTACCTACACTACTTTCGGGCATTCAAGCTCGCCATTCAGGTGTATATAAGTAAGCAAACGAATGTCTTGGTTTCGCGGTGCCTATGATGTCCTTTACTCATATTCTAGCTGTGTTGATAACATGTATTGCTTTGGTTGTGTTTTTGCGTCTGACTCGCAGACGTGTCTACTCTCTCCCTCTACCGCCAGGCCCTCGTCCCTTACCATTCTTGGGTAACGCACTCCAATTGGACGCTAAACAACCCTGGCTCACATATACTACTTGGGGAAAGACATATGGTGGGTAGACCAGCGATTTCCTTGCTTGTTCAAGTGCTTGGATTGAATTTATGCCTTGTTGTAGGAAAGATAATTTATTCCACTGTCCTCGGGATCGACATGGTCACCATAAACTCCGAAGCGGTTGCGCGAGAGTTATTAGACAAGCGCTCTGCCATTTATTCGGATCGTCCGGTTATTCCCACAAATGACTTGTATGTTGCACTAGTAATAGATCATTGTTTAGCCAGTTATTGATCTCTTGACGACGCAGAGCTGGAGTGGCTTTCAATACTGTGTTCCTTCGGTACGGCGAGACACTGCGACGACACCGCAAGGTTTACCATCAAATTCTGAGGGCTGAAGCTTCTGTCTCATATCACGAGATGTACTCTCACCAAGCGAATGAACTGGTCATAAACCTCTTGAATACCACTGTTGCAGAGGATGTGCAGAAACACATACAAGCGTTCGTACTTGATTCATTGGTACCATTGTGACATTTCCAGAACTACAGCAACAGACACGCGGCATCACTGATCATGGCAGTGACATATGGCCGCATTGCCCGTGGACATGAAGACCCATTCTCTGCTCCCGCTCGTGAACTCAATGAAATCGCCATACGTCTGATCACTCCCGAGAAGGCTGCCATGTTCACAGCCTTTCCTTTCCGTGAGTTCCACAACCATGCAGTTGATGTCGATGTGAATATTGACAATATGGGCTGCAGTTGGAAGGTTGCCAGCGTGGTGCTTCGGTGGAGACTATGCCCTGATGACACGCGCTAGACAATTGTCTCAGCAGCTGTTACATGAGCCCTTCAACGAGGTAAAGGCACGGATGGTATGTTTTGGCACTGGGGATTAGCACTTAGTTTGGCTCTAAATACCTGCCTGTAGGCAGAAGGTACAGCTTCACAGTCATTAGTCGCTGACTTCCTCAGTCAATCCGACGACGACACTGACGAAGACATGATGAAGGCTGTTGCTTTGACCGGATACCTAGGTAAGAATTTCTGTCGGTAGACGCACCCATCATTTGATGTGATTGTGGCGTTGTAGCTGGCATGGAGACGGTGAGTCTAGGATTTTTTGGATTCCTAATCGCATCATCCCTACCCTGATATTCCGCAGACCGCATCCGTTATTCAGACCTTTGTTTTGTCTATGTTGCTGTATCCTGACGTTCAAGCTCGAGCAAGGGCAGAAATAAATCAAATTGTCAAGCACGATCAAATGCCATCCATTGATGACAAGGATTCACTACCCTATCTTAGCGCCGTTCTCCTTGAGGTTCTGAGATACTATCCTCCCGCTCCGTTAGGTTTGTTTGCAGTCATAAAATGTCTTGTTTGTATGACTGAACCACTTCCATAGGAGTTCCGCACGCAACATCACAAGATGATATCTATGAAGGGTATTTTATACCCAAAGGTTCGAAGTCGCACGAGTTGAGATTGCCATAGGCTTATCAGTGATTTGATTAGGGGCAATAGTGACGGTTAATCAGTGGTATGCTGCAGTACAGTCCATGCATTCAATCGCTTGAGCTGACCATCAATGGGCGTCCAGGGCACTGTCTCGGGACGAAGAGATATTTCCCGACGCATCACGATTTGATCCTAGTCGCCATCTAACAATCGATGGGCAGTTGAAAGACAATATCGTCAATCATTTTGCCTTTGGTCATGCAAGGTGGGTAACTCCAATTTGCTATCATATCAAGATGTTCACCGGCGTGTGCAGGCGCATCTGTCCTGGTAGGTTTGAGTGTAGCGAAATCATGGGTAACGTACATCTGACGTGTACAGGCCGTTGGTTTGCAGATAATGCTGTGTGGACTGCAATGGCGACCATACTCTCTGTTTTGCGGATTGATTATGCCAGAGACGTGCATGGTCATAAAATTGACGTTAAGCCAGAATTCACTGGTACAGCCGCTATGTAAGTGGCGCGATTGTGGTTGCGAGAAGGCTATGGCTAACTTTGGGCCCAAAGTCACCCGAAACCTTTCCCGTGCTCGTTTGAAAGCGTGAACACAGCGAGAGAAGGGCACCTTCGGGCAATTATGGATTTGAAGTAGACATTTCCTTGTAAGTACTTAGATGCATTGCATTGGTTGTCTCGGAGTAGCATACGTACTTAACTGGATCAACTCTCCTTAGGTGGAACAAACTGTGGTCCGGTGCAAATATCCTGATGCGCTGGGCCCAAACAATCTAGGTCATCGATCTCGTTACATTAAAGTTGGAAAGAAACATATCTTTACCTGCGTGTCATTTGCGCAGTGCGAAAATCCAACGTTACTGATCATCGCTATTCTCCTGAATAACTTGTGAATGAGTGAACAAATGGCGAGTGAACTGAAGATGAAGTCAAGAGACACTGCGTGCCTGTAACGCCTATCACCAGT
>Ga0153975_1000216_pt1 | contig 17266 bp, 20 predicted proteins | sample TSGA059MetaG_FD_104694 | JGI IMG/M metagenome (GOLD analysis project Ga0153975, IMG submission 104694) | Attine ant fungus gardens microbial communities from Georgia, USA - TSGA059 MetaG | ecosystem: Host-associated > Fungi > Mycelium > Unclassified | place: USA: Georgia, Yuchi Wildlife... | reverse complement strand
TGGATCCGCAATTCATGCACAAATCGTGCATACCACCAGTCACTTGTAACTTACAATAGTTGTTGCACAAATTAGCACTTCTAATTACAATGACTTAGTGCACAGTTATGACACTATCGACTGCTGCTGCTTGAATCTGTCTTGGAGACTGCTAGCAAGGTTGTTGAGAGATGTGGATCGTTGAGAATGACCAGGGGGACAGAGTGCAAGTACAGTTTGATAGAGGTCAATGGCCTCATCCAAGTCTGACAGAACACCTCTCTGCTTAAATCTCTCATGGAGACTATTGGCAAGGCCATTGAAAGATGTGGATTGTTGAGAATGACCAGGGGGACAGAGTGCAAGTGCAGCTCGATAGAGGTCAATGGCCTCATCCAAGTCAGACAGAACACCCCGCTGCATAAATCTGTCTTGGAGACTGTTGGCAAGGTTGTTGAGAGATGTGGGTCGTTGAGAATGACCAGGGGGACAGAGTGCAAGTACAGCTTGATAGAGGTCAATGGCCTCATCCAAGTCAGACAGAACACCCTGCTGCTTAAATCTGTCTTGGAGACTGTTGGCAAGGTTGTTGAGGGATGTGGATGATCGTTGAGGATGACCAGGGGGACAGAGTGCAAGTGCAGCTTGATAGAGGTCAATGGCCTCATCCAAGTCAGACAGAACACCCCACTGCTCAAATCTGTCTTGGAAACTGTTTGCAAGGTTGTTGAGAGATGTGGATCGTTGAGAATGACCAGGGGGATGGAGTGCAAGTGCAACTTGATAGAGGTCAATAGCCTCATCCGAGTCAGACAGAACACCCCCATGTATAAACTTGTTTTGAAGACCACTGGCAAGGTTGTTGAGAGATGTGGGCCGTTGAGAATGACCAGGGGGACAGAGTGCAAGTGCAGCTCGATAGAGGTCAATGGCCTCATCTAAGTCAGACAGAACACCCCACTGCATAAATCTGTCTTGGAGACTGTTGGCAAGGTTGCTGAGAGATGTGAGTCGTTGAGAATGTCCAGGGGGATGGAGTGCAAGTGCAGCTCGACAGAGGTCAATGGCCTCATCTAGGTCAGACATGACACCACAGTGGCGGAATCTGTCCCAGAGACTTCTGGCAAGGTTTAGTACAGAGACTTGGATCAATCAGAATGACCAAGTCAATGGAGCACAAGTGCAACTTAGTACTGCTCAACATTGTCTGTTATTGAACTATCACACAGATCAACTAGGCTGGAACCGCACATTGATCGTAAAGGTGATAGTGATCCAGCTTAAACGGAGTGAAAAGGTGAAACCCCGATTTTGTGGCTCTCTATTCTGCGTCCCGTTGATGAGTACGAAACTCAATTAAATCTAGGTGGATGCGCACATAGTAGTAAGGTCACGGAGTAGTCTCGGAAGGAAATGTTGTTGATTGTGAGGGCGTGTAGTATGTTTGAAGGGCAGTTAGGACAGGTTACAACTCGCCCGAAAATGAATCACTTGTGTTTGAAAGCGAAAGGGAACACTGAATATGTTTGAAATCGCTGGGAATTTGTCCCATACCTTTTCAAATCATAGTGGTCAATTCCGCACAAACAACGACAACTTTTCCTTTCTTCACGTCATCTGACACAACTAGAACAAGTAGCAGAATCCAGATACTGTACTTATAAGTTAGAAAACCAATGTTTGCGTTGCGCAACCTGTTCTCCAGCTCCAATGTCGGCGTGAACTGTACTTAAACCCTGTTGGACGACAGTCTCACTTTGCAAGGTTTTTGTCGGCCAGCTGAAACCGTTACGGACTGGTAAAAATACCGTGACGTCTGAGCGCCCGCCGGAACACCAGTTTCCAGGTCTTAGCTGAGCGCTACTCTACCTCTGCCTCTGCCTCTGCGCTTTCTTGCGATGACCGCCTGCATGCCCTCGACATATCCATTCGAACCGACTCCCCGGTGGATATCAGTGAATCCCAAGCCACTCCTTCCATTTCGCACGCGTGGAGAAGATTTGGAAAAGCCTCCTTTACCGTCCTCTCCTCGGAACGAGTTGTTCAATGACAACTATACGGTTAGCACCCACCTAGTGCCCGCTGCCTGTCCAAGGCTCACTCCAGATATCCCATTGCCTGTGATACCCGAGTTCTCGACGCATGCCTCAGAACGCAAGAGAAATACCCAGCAGGCTGCGACCGAAATTTTAGAGCGACAGGAACTTTTCATTCAGGGAAAGTTAGGCGGGGAACGAAGCGAGAAACTTTTGTGGAACTGCGTTAACCGATACGTAAAGAGAGCTGAAGTTGGTCCAGATGGCAAGAAGGGATTGACATTGTTTCTTGCTCATGCGAACGGGTTTTCTAAGGAGGTACTCATCTACTTAACGCTCAAATCTTCTCTTGAAATACGCACTCAATGTCATATAGATATGGGAAACGACTCTGCGATATTTGTTATCTTCATCTGCAGCTTCACTGATCGACGAAGTGTGGTCTTGGGAGGCTGTTCAGCATGGCGATGCCGCATTACTCAACGAGACAAATCTCAGTGGAATTTGTGAGGCATATATCTTGTGCAATTCATCTCTTTCTAAGTCTAACTTGAACCTTTTACGGCAGATGCTTGGCAAGACAATGCACGGGATATTGCACACTTCTTGTTACATTATCTGCCAGAAGATGCCTCTTCCAAAGCTTTACCCACTCATCTGCACCTTTTACCTGAATCTATTAGTGAGTACAGGAAGACAAAAGGATTTCTTTCCCGTTCGCTGGTCGTCGTCGGGCATTCATTTGGGGGTTGCACTTCGTGAGTATTTATCGCATACCTCAATGCTCTGGTTTAACATCAGTGCAGGGTACTTGCTGCTGTCGATTTCCCTGCACTATTCTCCTCCATGGTCCTCATAGATCCGGTAATTGTCAAATATAAGTCCTCTTTTCCACCGGTCATGTTGCTCTCCGCCCTTACCAGGCGCAACAGCTGGCCATCACGGTGAGTCCTGATGTTATAACAATGGCTTTTACGTGTCTGAGTAAGGAGTAATAAGTGAGGAGGCATTACGCTTGTTTAAGGCCTCTCCATTCTTTGGAACTTGGCATCCTGATGTCTTACGGCTATATGTTACCTATGGCCTGTGTGAGAATTCTCAAGGGGGCGTGAAACTGAAGACGTCAAGTCTACAAGAGGCTTTGGCGTTTGCAGATCGCACAGGAGCGAACGACGCGTGGGAGCTGCTAGAACAGTTAGACGAGCGAATAGAACTACGCTGGATTGTTCCAGGAAAACCCACGGATAAAGGGTGCGTTATTACTCGTTACAGGCTCAGCTCTACTTAATTTCATCCAGGATTATAGGCGAAGAAGCAACGAGGGTGCGAGTGTGGCGAAGGCCCGCCAACTCATCTAACGTGGTGATTCCCTCCGCTGGGCATCTGGTAAGCCGATGTTTTATCTTCATGCGATAATCCTCAGCTGGTTACCACTTAGATTGTACAAGAAGCACCAGAGGAGCTCGGTATGTAGTATCTTCTTTTTGTTGCGTTGTTCACGTGACCTTAATGATTCTCTTTCAGCTCGCGAAATTTCAGCTTTCTTAGAGAACAAATATGGGCTGAGTAGAGCATACATGTGATGCCTTACAAGGACTGGTATTACATCGTCCGAACCTGTAATCGGCAGCGGGAACAATCAGTACATGCCTGAAATACTATATATCCTTGACCGATCCTGCGTGGGGCGATCTTCGACATATTCACCATGTTTTCCGCGCTCGCCAGATCGAGTTCCTTCATTTTCCCATCATTTCGACCGTCCGCCAATATTTTGCCTAGAATAACGCGCTGCTAGTTCTCGAATTCGCCCGATTACCACTTACATTGGCACAGGTTCTCAAATCCCAAAAATAAACTATTGGCCACTCCAGTCTTGCGAAGTACGCCGGGTTAATCGATAGAACAGAGGAAGAGTCGAAGTCGGGTCAAGAGGTCAGCCTGTTTGATTATGATATCGGTAGCCTTTTTCAGCGTTAAGATTTCACGAACCCTCGTGAATCAAGACTGGCGCAGATTTAACTCGCGCGTTAAGATTTCACGAATCCTCGCGGATCAAGACTGGCGCAAACTTAACGCGCGCGTTAAGATTTCATGAGCCCTCGCGAATCAAGGCTGGCGCAAATTTAACGCGCCCGTGGAATGAGGTGATCAGATATTCCAATGGTGGATCTGGCCACTATTTACATTGATAAGGCTCTCTAAGGCTCAATGTTGCAGGGTTAAATATGAGAGCATGGTTTCTACTCCCCTCGTCCTAACCACAATGTCCAGTCCTACCTTGCCCTGCGTGCCTCATTATGTTGCTGCACCTCCTACCAAGGAAAATCGTCCGTATCAAATCTTCCACTGGGTGCAGAACACTGACTTGTGCATTGATAGTGGAATATGCCGACCTTCCTATCATTGACATTTCAAAAGCCGATACCGAAGAAGGTCGCGCTGCCCTTGCAACTGAAGTAAGAGAGGCCCTCCATAGACATGGGTTCTTTTATATCGTAAATCACGGGTATTCTGAGACTCAGGTGAGGCCATCCTCTCATCATCATCATGTAATTGCTTGTCTCATCTCGATGCAGACAGCTCGCATGTTTGACATCGCTGACGTACCATTCTCAGCCGTCAGTGACAGCGAGAAGCAGATCTATGCTGGAACAATGAAACAGACTGGGTCGTACCAGGGGTATAAATTAAGACAGTACTGGGTGCGTGACGGTTGCATTTCGCTCAATACGCGGCCATTTGATTTGCGCAATTCAATCAAATTCAGCATATCGATGCTGGGGTCCGCGACCAGCTTGAGCATTATAACAGTGAGTGGTATGCATTCAATTTTCACTGACTCGTCTCATATCCTTTCAGTCAATCGCGATGTGACCAAGCGAGGACACCCGGAGGCCCTCCGTCCTCTCCTCCCTGAGATCAAGGAGTTCGGCAAACACAACCATTTTAATGTTTTGCATCCCATTCTGAGGCAAACATATATGCTGTTGCTAGAGGATGACCCTTCTGATGACAACTTTTTTCAGGCTTATTGCAAGAAGCCTCGAGCTACCCGAAGACACGTTAGTCAACAACCATGGCTACGACGCTATTGGCGAGACATGGGGTACGTGATTTTGAATTAGTCTGTACTATTGCTAACCAATCGAGCAGTCAGGTTCATGAAGTAGTAAGTGCTTCTGTGATATCGAGTCTTCACAAGTTCATGTAGTTTAGCTATCCACGAACAGAGGAAGAAGAAATCAAGACGAAGAACGTTTGGCTGAAGGGACACACAGGTAAATAACCTGAGTTGTGAGGCAAGCACGTGTGCTCACCAGGATAACCGTAAGACTTCGGAAGCATTACGATTTTATGGAGTCAGCCAGTCGCTGCACTGCAAGTCCTAACAAGTGAAGGGGAATGGCGTTGGGTCCGTCATCTGGAAAATGCTCTTGTGGGTGGATATCAGGTTCTATGTCTCAATCCATGTCATGACAAGGAGGTTGTAGGTCATTAACGCAGGCGATGCACTGGAATTCCTTACCGGCGGGTACTACAAGGGCACCATTCATCGCGTTGTACAGCCCCCACAGGATCAACAGAATTACACTCGCCTTGGAGTACTCTACTTTACCTTGCCCAACGATGATATCAAGTTAATACCGATGGTTGAAAGCCCAGTCTTGCAGAGGGTTGGAATTCAGAGACGCTGCGATGATACCAAGGCGCCGACGATGGAGCAATGGAGGAAATCGAGGGCAAGTTCTTATGGCCAGACAGAACTGAAGAGTGGAAAGGAGAAGGGCGTGGAAGAAGAGACCATTTTGAATGGAATGATAGTAAAGCACTACAACTGAAACCTCAAAGTATAGTTATATTGCTGTCTGGGCCCATGCTTGGGCGAGGAACATATGTATATCCACTGTGGTGTGTTTTGAGAATCGAGATTACTTTGTTTCCAGCCGCTTAGTAGGCCTAGTGTGTTGGAGGCACTAACAAGTCGTAATCATAGTCCGTCGCAAATTAGATTCTTCGAGCCGTTTTGTCGGGAAGCGTCCTCTCGTAGAACACGCTGTGCAAGATGAGTGGTTCCGGACTGCGGAATAATTCACCTACTTAGGCTAACACGATGGGAATCGTTACTTTTCCTTGGGCTCTTCCACATAGGAAATGTGACTATAATCAGTGCACTCTGTCGCAAGCTGCAGTACCCTCGTGTCTCGATATCAGATGGAGTCCTTTGAACAATAGGTTCTCGGGTGTTCTCACTCGTGCCAGGTTCCAACAATTCCGAGTCAACTCGGCGCTGACTGTCAGTGAGTCAGAGGCCTGAGAGTCCATCGATGGATATGATGCGAGATATGTCCGTATTTTTATTTGTCGAACTTGATCAGCTGGGAATAAAAGAGCAGTTAGAACGGATTTTTAAATGGGGCCACTACTTATCTGAAGCGATTATGAGGGTTCGAAAAGAGTGAGGTGTCAGTATAAAACTATCTTGTTCAAGTTGGTAGACACGATCTTCTCAGACTCCGAGTTCCTCCACGCCCAGCACGTCGCTGAAGACAACCTGGATCATCAGCGCTTGGCAATGCACTCACATGAGCTGGCAACGGTCCTAGTGAGCCGAAACTGGATGATAGATCCCCCACGGGGCGCCGCAACTTAAGCAAAACTGAAACGTTGTTGCACTCAGCCAAGGTACGAACTACGTCGTGCTCAGTGCACATACATCCCACGCGCACGCCCCGTTGTACAGTTATTCTTCCACCCCGGTTTCACGGCCGACAAGTCCGCTTTTTACGAAAAGCGACCACCTCACGTCTTTACTTCATTTTGTCACCTACTTTTCTTCTCTTTGGTCGTTCTCTGGCAAGACATAATGCAAAGGGCTACGCTTTTTACTACCGTAAAACGGTCCTTGGCCGTGCAGAGCACATCGCGGGTGCGGGGCTTTGCCAGTTCGTTGAGCTTACGTGAGTTGTTCGCAATCCGATACATATGGTGGTCGGGGTAGACCGGAGCAGACTGTCATCGGGGTAGGAGATATGAGCAACTATTCGGACTCTCCTCTTTTTATACCATCATATACCAATGGAACAAGGCGCTTATCTCACTCCGGCAGGAAATGGGAAGAAGATTATCGTGGCAAAACCTGTCGTGGAGCTCGACGGAGACGAGATGACGAGAATCATCTGGAAGAAGATCCGTGAGGAGGTGCGCATATTTTGAAGTCGCTTTCACTGTCACTGTAGCTCAGACGTATTCGCTACTTCAAGCTTATCCTTCCTTATCTGCAATTAGACATTAAGTACTACGACCTTGGCCTCGAATACCGTGATGAGGTGCGCTCCATTCCATCATTTTACTTTCCTCGTATACTCATGCGATGAAAGACCAATGACAAAGTAACCGTCGAAGCTGCAAATGCTATCCTGGAGCATAAAGTTGGCATCAAGTGTGCAACGATCACGCCAGACGAGGCTCGTGTGAAGGAGTTCAAACTCAAGGAGATGTGGAAGAGCCCAAACGGCACGGTAGGTGTCACATGAGGAGAATTGCCTCCAAATTCTCAACAGATAACATAGATCCGTAATATTCTCGGCGGAACTGTGTTCCGTGAGCCCATCATCTTGGACCGTATTCCCAAGCCAGTACCAGGATGGGTGAACCCAATTGTGATTGGCCGTCATGCATGTATGTCATTCCACTTTTTATCCCGAGAACTCAAAAGTCTGACGATACATAGTTGGTGACCAGGTATGGTATTTCAGAACGTGCATAGCGCATATATTCATTACGGTTTAGTACCGTTCCACGGACTTCGTGGCACCAGGACCTGGGAAGCTCCAGCTCGTATACAGCCCTGCTGATGGAAAAGCGCCGACCGTCATGGATGTATATGACTTCAAGGGCAAAGGTGTTGCCATGAGCATGTACAACACCGATGAGGTACATTGAGTGGTTTTTCATCCTGATGCAAAACATTGATAACGCGTGTTCTTAGTCAATAACCGGCTTTGCGCACTCATCATTCAAGATGGCTCTCTCCAAGAAGATGCCTTTGGTATGTTCCGAATTTACCTCATCCCACGCAGAACCTCACGATTATGTCTAGTTTATGTCAACGAAGAACACCATCATGAAGAAGTATGATGGTCGCTTTAAGGACATCTTCCAAGAGATCTATGACTCTCAGTACAAAACCGCTTTTGAGAAGCTCGGCATTTACTACGAACACCGCCTTATCGATGATATGGTAGCTCAAGTTATCAAGTCCTCTGGGGGTTTCGTCTGGGCGTGCAAGAACTACGATGGTGACGTGCAGAGTGACATCCTCGCTCAAGGGTTCGGTTCCTTGGGCATGATGACCTCGGAGCTGATCACACCTGACGGTGAGGTCGTCGAGAGCGAGGCTGCCCATGGCACCGTCACCCGGCACTACCGTGAGTATCAGAAAGGCAACGAGACGTCGACCAACCCTGTCGCGTCGATCTTTGCATGGACCCGTGGTCTTCTCCACCGTGCTAAGCTCGATGGCAATGCGGAGCTCAAGAAGTTTTGTTTGGATCTCGAGGCTGCATGTGTGGAGACGATTGATAAGGATGGTATCATGACCAAGGATCTCGCCCTTGCTATCCACGGCAAGGAGATGAAAAGGGAACACTGGGTCGTCACTGATAAGTACATGGACGCTGTAAATGTAAGTGGTGTTTCACGAATGAATGCGCCGAAGCTAATTCTTCATCCAGGCTAAGCTCCAGAAGAAGCTTGCTGAAGGGGCCAATTCTAACCTTTAGACCGATGGCGTTTCTTGTCTGTGTATGTGTACCTAGACGGTGTGGTATGTGTATGGGTTGAACGTTTTTCGCACTGGTCGCCAAGGTCTCTCTACCTATTTCAAGGAGGAGAGTCAATATTTTAATGTAGCAGGAACCTTTTGTTTCACTAAGAACATACCCGATGTACCACACTCCAACTTTCCATATCCAAGCCAAATCCAAGCAATCGTTAATCCTAACAACCTTCCGGACGGTTCAGAGAGATGCAATCACTGTCAACATAAAGAAAAAACGACTGTCTTCTTTCTATTTGGTCTACCTACTACAGTAGAGACTACTGTCGACAAGGATGCAGTCCAAATCTGAGAGGCTAGAGCAGCCGCTAGCCCCACTGCACGAAACGAAGTTACAACGACGTTACGAATTTGAGGTGAATCTTGCGTCTCCGGTCGTACGAGCACAAACGAGCACTGACGAGAAAAAAAAAACCTGATGAGTTGTGCAATGCCAGTTCAATTGATCAGCGATTTCAACGCAGTTGTATAGCGACGGGATCGGATCTATTTGCCTACATGACCAACGATGGATGACTAGGACTCCACAGTCACCTTGGGAAACCTCTCTGATCAGATTTCAACTGAATTAGTCACCAGTGGATCGGGTTCTAATAGTGATTATAGATTCTTTGGAGTAGATTCAGCAGGCACCAGCTAGTTGGCGACCACTTGTCGTTGTTAGGTGCGTGGCCGGCGTCAATACTGGCCAAGTAACCTGAGTATACCAAACTGCTTCTTTAGACTGACAAGGTTCTCGGGCCCAGGCTTATAAAGATGTGATACAGGGACCGCGGTAGATCTCTTGTTTTGTTACTCCCCCGCTGTGTCCTTGATCATAATGTCAAAGCCTACCTTGCCCTACGTGCCGCATTACGTTGCTCCTTCTCCTACCAAGGAAAATCGTCTGTGCTAAGACTTCTGCTTCCCGCGGAATGCTGAAGTGCGCATTGACAGTGCAGTATGCCGACCTTGCTATCATCGATATTTCAAAAGCCGACACCGAAGAAGGTCGCGCCGCGCTCGCAATCGAAGTAAGGGAGGCCCTACATGACCACGGTTTCTTCTACGTCGTAAACCATGGATATTCGCAAGCCCAGGTGATAAAAACTTTAATATCATGTGAATTGTTAATCGTTTCTTGACTCAGACAACTCGCATGTTTGACATTGCGGACGTACCCTTCTCCGGAGTCAGTGACAGCGAGAAGGAATTGTATCTTTCGACAAGGCTGGAAGATGGGTCAGTCCAAGGGTATATCTTACTGAAGTACATGGTTAGTAATCCAACACTTAATTATCTGATTTACGCAAGTCATTCGAATTCAGCATACCGATGGCGGACTTCGCGACCATCTTCATCAGTATGCCAGTAAGCTTGAATTATCTTTCATATTGACTTACCTTATGTCCATTTCAGTCAATTGTGATGTGACAAAGCGAGGACACCCAGAGGCCCTCCGTCCTCTCCTCCAAGAGATCAAGGAGTTCAATGAACACAACCACTTCAAAGTATTACATCCTATCCTGAGGTAAGCATATCATGTTACGCTCGGAACGACCTGACTATAGCTCTTCTCCCAGGCTTATTGCACGCAGCCTTCAGCTGCCAGAAGATACACTGGTCAACAATCATGATTTTAATGCCACTAACGAATCGTCTGGTACGTACGTTTTGAAACACTTCTGTGCCGCTGCTGACTCGGATTCGTTGAATGATCAGTCAGGTTTATCAAGTAGTAAGTATCTCGTGGAATTTGTATCCTTCGCGAGTTCATGTAGTTTAGCTTTCCCCGAACAGAGGAAGAAGAAACTAGAACAAAGAACGTTTGGCTGAAAGGACACACGGGTCAGTAACCTTCATCATGAAGTAAAGCCTGTGCTCACCAGGTTACCGCAAGACTTTGGAGGCATTACGATTCTATGGAGCCAACCGGTCTCTGCACTGCAAATTAAGACTCGTGAAGGCGAATGGCGCTGGATCCGCCATCTTGATAACGCGCTTGTAGGTGGTCACCACGTTTTATGCGTGCCATAACAAAGGGGTTGCAGGTTGTCAACACGGGCGATGCAATAGACTTCCTTACTGGCGGGTATTACAAGGGCTCGATTCATCGCGTTGTACAGCCTCCGAAGGACCAACGGAACTGTACTCGCCTTGGAGTATTCTACTTTGCCATGCCCAACGATGATGTGAGATTGATACCTATGTCTGAAAGCCCTGTCTTGCAGAAAGACAGATTTCAGAGACGTCACGAGGATGTCGAGGCTTCGACGATGGAACAATGGAGGAGAGCGAGGGCAAGGGCTTATGGCCACTCGGAACTGAAGAATGGAAAGGAGAAGGGTGTGGAAGAAGAAATTATCAACGGGGTGGTAGTGAAACATTATAACTGAAGGGTGAATGCAATGCAAAAAGGATTTCATGTACTCCTGGCACGGAGTGCGTTCACTGACCACACTAGAGGGTCGTTGAACCTCGGTATTTCCAGCACCGTCGTAATCGAGAGGTTTAAACCAAGAAATCAAAGGACTGACATTGTACTGAGTTATTTAACAATCAATATTGGCGGACGTGCCTGCAAGCGCTCCGGGGTTGCGGGCACTCAAGTTCTAATAGTAAGACCAGATGCACCGTTGCATTTCTAAGGGGTAATAACATCCTCCGTCAAATTTTAACGTTACTCCGCAAGAGCATCTTCGGTTCGAACACTATGGCGCGTTGCATATCTGAAGACATTTTGTTGTGTCTTAGAGGCTTGTATTCGTTGCCATGCATTCACACTTCACGATTGTATACCTGAATACGGTGGTCAGCATTAATTCAGGTGTAGTAACATCGACACTCGGTCATCACTGTTTCGTTCTTCTGCTATCCCTCACCCCACAAGACAAGTTCAGTTCTGTCCACATCAGTCCAGCCTGCAAAGATAATGAAAAGGGAATTGCGATGCGATATACATCAATAGTGAAGTGGAAGATGTGTGGGAAGCTGGGAATGCAACATGAATCGTAAGGTGAAGTGCTAATACAATCCATGAAAATGTGGGTGAGCTTATCAGAAGTACGATGTATGATACGTTACAAATGTTCTTATCTGAGGAAGGGAAGATCGAGTGAGATATTATACCTACAGACCTTTCTTTCCGACGTGCACGCTCCCCTGGAACGGCAGGCCCAACAAGTCTATTCCCGCAGTCGTTCCCTCATGATCACCCAGCGGTAATCCAAGGATGTGTACCCCTACATCAGTGGTTCCCTGCAAGCCAGCCAATGCACCATGGGTACCAAATATAACCTGAAATGCATTATACGTGATTATGGCTACGCAAAGAAAATCTCTCACATACCTTGCTGACGAAATTGCTGAATTCCTTCTGTCGACCAGGGAGCACCTCTAATGGCACATCGACCATATCTGCAGTGACTGCAAATGTAGAGCCTTGGCCTTCTTCAGAGCCAACTTGAACGCTTTTCGCTTCCAGCCAATCTTCAGGCCGTATATGGCCGAAGGCGCCTTCTGGAAGCGGATCCGGTAATTCATCTTGAGCAACTAACTTGGGTACCTCCCCATCGAAAACCAGGACATCGGGGAACACACGGGTAACATTCACTGTCAGGTCCATTCCTTTAGGAAGTACTATGCGAGCGAGCACCATACCGCTAGCAAGAAATCCTGCGCCCATAGGTTTGATCTTCATGTCACGAATTGTTACATTGCGGAGTATTTGAGGTTTGGAATCGGGTGGCGGAAACTCCATGTCCACCACGAGAGATGGTAATAGTGAACATGCGATAGAGATCGGGTTAGGCTTGAGGGAGAGGTACCTGCTGATGAAAGAAGAAAGCGTTGTAGAAGCGTGAAGGGGAAGGGGAAGAATGCTACCGGAAATAACGAGCGTAATGTTGGGATGAGTCAGCGCGAACGGATCGGTGTGAACGGATGCAACAGGTATTATCGAATCATTTTCGCCAGGGAACGAGACTGAGAAAGGAATGGAGGGTACAATAAGATCCACTATAGATGGGACAGGATTGATGAGGGTCGCCAGGGCATGTACGTTCACATCTTTGGTTTTAGACTCGATGCCAAAAGACTGCAACGTGATGAGCTGCGAAATAGACGGTAGCGGTGTGCCCTTGCCTGGGGTGGGCAAGCCAGGGATCGGCGGAACTAGATATCGCTATAGCACTCTAGCATATTAACCAAAAAATAGCTACACTCACGCTTCAATGACAAATCAGTTTGAATCCCTAATCTTTGAATCTTTAGCATGTGCCTCCAACTGCCTTTGTTCGTTGAGCCTCCTGATATGACCGCGCTAGGAATAGAGGCATGTACAAATGCAGCACCAGAACGCCAGGACTCGTGTACAAACTGGTTTGCATCGGACGCATTCTGGGTTGGGATGACCAAGAGAGGTAAAGATATGGGGGATAACCACGAATCGTCATACGGGGGATTGACGGTAAGAGGAAGCTCGAATGTTTGGGGATCGACAGTGCATAAGAGCGTCTGTCGCTGAGAGAAGATTTGGGTAGCAGAGACATCCACCGTGACTCTATCCATGAGCTTGACGCCTAAGCGACCAAGTGATTTCCACATGTCATTGAAGGTTCCTTCGTCATCATCCGTATTGACTCCCATGATTGAACCTGCATCGACTCCTACTCTTGCTTGTACTTGTATCCATATTCCGCCGTCCGCTGTGACATTGAGGACGTCCACTCGATACGGCCCTTGTATCACGAGTGCATTCTCCAAGACGTCTTGTGGGGATATGTCCGACAATCTGGCAGCATAGGAGTATGCCAACAGAGCAAGCAGCATAAATACTATGATACAGAAAGAAAGAGATGCCAAGAAAACGAATGTGAGCTTGGACAAAAGCCCTCGCCGAGTATCCGAGCTGCTTTCAAGGTCGAGAATATCTTCCTCGTCCATTGGGCGTGTTTGGCTAGGAGCGACATCATTGATATTGTGGTTTAGTAGCAGGGGTGTGTGTTCTGATGGCTCTGGATGTCTGGCTTTCCCTTTTCCCTTTGCACATGAGGGAGAACTATTGTTTTCTGTCAGTGCCATCAGAGTGGAGGAGAAGTTGCGCCAGCTCGTAGAGCTACACAAGTCCAAAAAGGGACCACGTGTAGTCGTACCTATTGCATATAATTTAAGGATAACAATAACGCTCATCCTCTAATTGCAGCCGCATCACTGTACCACGCTCAGGTTACTTTGCATCTCTGGTTCTGAATCCATGTATATGTTCGAGGCTGATCTAACGGAATACATGACATTTTGCAGATACGGACAATGCCTTCGTGACAACTGCTTTTTCTACTACGATTCGGGACCGTGGGGCAATGAAGTTGAGTCGAATTCATTCAAAAAAGTAAGACTAGAGAGCTCAACGAACATCTCAAACTTGCCAAGGTTAAGGACTTTGCATGCAAGGACTACTGAAACAAGAGTCTCTATGACAGCGCAGTGTAGGTAAGTCGAATTCCAAATGAAAAATGGAGAACACGCACGTTAATATATTAGGCCACCTCTTCTGATTGACAGCGTTGACATCGACATGTGAAGAACCAGCTGTCCTCTAGGTCCTTTTTGCGCTGCGCCATGGATTGATTGATATCGATATAACTGATGCATAACTCCTCTCCGGTTTCAACCGGGCGAGAGATAGTAAATCGCATGGTACGTCCAATACGGGTCATCTTCAGGTTGGGGCAACAGCCTTCACTTGGCCGACATAATGAGTGTGAAGCAAGGTTTCACGAAGAAATAGGCTCTTACTATGGTTGAAATAACTTGCACTCACCCACACACCCCATCCGAGCATTTCATCTCTGTCATCTCCATCCCAAATACCAAACGCATTCCCCGTGTCGCGTGCAAGGAGAGCTCGTACTGTGGGAACGTACACCCTGAGATGCTTTGGAAGTGAATGGCATAGAAAAGCGTATACACGTAGGTGAGCCAGAAGAACGTAAGGCCGCAGTCGAACATTTGAGAGCTCGCCGCTCTGGAGATCAAGAACTACGGTCCATGGGTCGGAGGTGGTGGTCATCGAAGGAGAGCAGTCGATTAGACAGTGATCAAATACATATCGATGGACAATGGCAGAAGCAACAAAGCGTGCAATTTCGAGTTCCATATCTTCCAAGTTCATCGTTGAACAATAGGAAGAAAGACGAGTACGAAAAGATGCTAGATCCTCTGCTTCCGCCCATGCTTTATCGATGTAATCTTGCGTGATCTGCACATTAGGTCCACTTGGAAATATCATCGGGTTAGGAGAATCGCAGCCATGAAGTTTATCCTTGACTTTCTTCCGAGTGGCTACCTGCGCTTTTGCAAGAATAGCATTCACTTCTGCTAGTAAAGGGCCTATCTTCCCACTTTCCCATACAATCCTGCAATCATCTGTACAAAACCAAACAGATTCTGCACCTTCCCTGGAGCTTCTAATACTCCAAGTTCGTCGTTCGTCGATGCTCCGAGACGTACTTGCTGCATAAGCGAAACACTGAGCGCAGATCTCCCTGCGATAGTCTTTGTAGACGACATGCGCAAAAGGAGCCTCGCATTCCAAAACCTGAATGCCCTTCGCAATGGGCTGTGTAGCAAAAAATGAACGTCCCCCATAGGATGTTGTACGCAAGGCGATCTGTGGGTGGGTCACCATCTGAGGGTTGCTGTAAGTAGCTTCTACACGATACCTGAAAATTTTATGCTTTCAGGCTATGTACCTCATAATCACATTATTGCCGTTACCGCGCAACGGCATCTGAAATCCTCTGAATCACTAACTTGTGATTCAACTCCACTCCTCTTTCTCCCTCACACGATTTGCAGCTTGAATCGCTGCATCGTCCATTGAGAGGTTGAATGACCAATTTTCATTAAGAAATGATGAAGTTTGTTGAAAACGCTCACTGAGCCCGTGAGCGCTCAGAGCGCTGGTGACAGGCGGAATGATCATGCTGGAATAGACAATACGGGCATTCTGAAAATTCATTCCTGCTTCATAACAAACACTACGGTCAGTGCGCTGTTAGCATGCCAAGTCAGCTTTAGGATACCAAGATGGAGGTTCGAGCTGAGGCGATGCGCGTAACACAACCCTCACTCACTCACTTAGTAAGCACTTATTTTGAGAATGATGTAACATTGAATGTGCAGCGCGATAAATGCGCCTAGAAATCTGTCAAAGCGATGCAAGGTCTATTATTTAAGATTACACTCTCCCATCTTGCAGTGATGCCATCACAGGTTAGGTTATGTCAGAGCCAAGATTTTCCTCTCTATGAGGTAAGGCATCTCACTGGACAGTACAGGAACCGCTAACACATGACCATCAGCCTCGCGGCGACTTCGCCCCTCCAGCGTGAAAAAAAAACCTATATTGCGTGTCCTTTCCCGGAAGACTTCTAGCCACTGGCTCCGCCGCTCTGGTGATTACACATACACATGGGATGTTTCAGTTAAACAAGCTGGATTCGATCCTGAGCTTGCAGCTTGAAGCTTGAAAGCTTGAACGTTTGAACACCTTGATGCCCATTGATTTTTTGCTATCTAGCTCGGTCGGGATCATATTGGATCCGCCTCAAGTCCGAATAGCTCGAAATTTCCCTCGGACTTATCAGAGAGCCGAGTCGTAGAGTCACTGTACCAATCCGGCAACTGTCCTTACCGAAATCCAACTCGGGTGATTCTCTTATGATAGAGCCAGGGGTCGATTGGCGTCGTACCTCTTCGCACTCTATGTTCAATATTGGGCGCGATGCCGCGCCTCTGGAGTCTGAACAACGCTGTCAATTAATATCCGCTATCTCTTCAAGTGCAGTGCGTCAATCTCTCTATAAAATGGTTGAAAAAAATGTTCCGACACCATCATTACTTCTTCTCACTCATGACGCACACAGCGCATCTCTGTCAGTCGAATCTATTCCAGAAACGTTCTGAGGTCCTCAGCCGCGATGCTCGGGCGATTCTCGCATACGATAGAGCCAGGGCGATTGGCTTAGCATTCGGTATGTCTGCCGCAGCTCCCTCGTTCACGGAGAGCATCTGAAGCCAAGTTTTTATTGTAGGAATCTCTCTCCATGACATTTTGCATTTAACGCAGAAATTCTTGGATATTCACGTCGACCCTATCATGACCCTAGATGGGGGCGCATCCACATTGCTAACAATCCAGTACAATCTGGTCGCGGGAACGCTTGCACGATTTGCTACAACTACTAGGCCTGAATTGGTCTCCCTCGTCGAGGACCTCCTTCAATGGAATGTTATGTGAGTAAGCTTCAATATTAGCTATGAATTTACGTGCCAATGAGTTCGCAGCGGGCAATTCTGCCTTACCGAGTTAGGGAGAGGTTTAGATATTTTCCGGATGAAGACATCGGCGACACTTCTCCCTTCGGGA
>Ga0153975_1000213_pt1 | contig 17391 bp, 27 predicted proteins | sample TSGA059MetaG_FD_104694 | JGI IMG/M metagenome (GOLD analysis project Ga0153975, IMG submission 104694) | Attine ant fungus gardens microbial communities from Georgia, USA - TSGA059 MetaG | ecosystem: Host-associated > Fungi > Mycelium > Unclassified | place: USA: Georgia, Yuchi Wildlife... | reverse complement strand
TCACCAGCAAAATACTGGACAAGAGAGTACAGTTAAGAATGGGTGGTCTTGTGTGTCACAATTTATGTGCTACAATTTATGTTCGATTTATTTTTTTATGCAATATTGGGATGTGTACTGTAGTATGTATTCGCGTATAGCATTGACCTGAGGTCGCTTGAAAGCTTCCAGTTGTTCACGTTGTTCTTATCAACTGAACAATCACCGGCACCCCACCTCACCGTATGCCTGCTCACTTACAAAAAGGACAATAAAGCTCCTACGACTGATTGGAGGCCCTTCTGGAGTTTGGACGTTCGCGAAGAACGTGTACCCTTATCTGAGTTGGACGATTTGGGTTAGATTTGCATATCACCATAAAAGTCAGCTCTCTCCCACTGGACTGGATCACTCCTGACTGTAGTACGGTACAGGAAGTTCAAGATGGGTTCAGCAAGAGGTGTTGTTTGCCAGCTTCAAGTTGCATTCTGACCCGATCAGATCTCATGATCCGGCGGAGACGGATAGGAACCGAAATTAAAAGTGGGCAGCCAAAGTAGATTTACGTAAATTGCCGCCTTTCAATTGAAAGGAGGAGTGGGCAAACGATGGTTATTTGCTTAGCATCTTTCTCATCTTATTTTCTTTTCCTTCCCTTCCTTTTATCTAGACTATAGACCATTCCCGTTTTGTGGGCACTCGCGTCCAAATCATGCCTCAAGCGTCTCGTGCAAATGTTCGTCACGACTCCAGGGATGCCCAAAAGGCCATAGACAAAGAGCAGAAAAGAAGTCGTGGCGCCATGTCTTGCGCAGAGTGTAGAAGGTCACTCCATGTGTATTTATCTGTCTAATCCTACTTCTGACTTCTTGCTATTAGGCTCAAGTTAAAATGTGACAAGACAGTTCCATGCTCTTCATGCAAACGCAGAGGTTGCTCAGCTATCTGTCCTAATGGTACGTGCATGCATAAATTCACCCCCCAGATACCAATAATCAAGGCTATGCGCTCCAGGCTCTCTCACAACTGGTCAGGGAACTCGGTAAGTTCCATTACAGCACATTTACGTCACTCAAAGACTCATACTACCCACTATCAGGTTTGTGCTAGCGGATACAGAAAAATTGCACCAAAAGATTGCACAAATGAGTGACCGGATACGACAACTTGAAGATGCACTTGCTACCTTGCAATATAGTACTACGCCTAGCGAACAACATCCTCTTTTGCACAGGGACTTCCTCGACATTAAATCAATCATAGATTTGCACGCGGCTGTTGATGAGGAAACAGCAGGCAAATCCAACTATCAGGCTGATACCGACTCGCAATACATCGAAGCTTTTGGAACACTCGCCATACGGGACGATGGAGCCGCGACTTTTTATGGCCCATCAGCTGGATCTGAAGTGGGCAATGTCATAATCACTTTCCTTTGACTTAGAAAGACTGATTATATTGTCCAATGCATTTAGAGCCTGCTCATTGTAAGTTCTCGCGATTCTCAATAATTTTTCTGGGCTGATTATGTGCCGCAGGGAGAGTCTGCCCTCCCACCTACACTTAGTCCTGATCCAGGCGACAGATCTCAGTACAATGAACGTTTACCTTCCGCGGTCAAACACCTGTCAAAGTCTTTCCCTCTGGCTCCAGTGTTTAATGAGGTTGATCTCAACTACCTGATTCAAAACCATTTGCCCCCTTGGCATCGCGCTCGCCACCTAAGCGAGCTATATCTTCAACAAGCACCATGGTTCTTTGGTGCGGTAACGAAGCGACAACTAATGGAGGAGACTCTTCCTTTGTGGTACGCAGAGGCGACGGATCTCATTTATCCGGGTTCTGTAGCGCCACCAGTTGCCTCGGAAAATGAAACAAACGAGGCCCCAAGCAAAGGTCCTCATGAACTGGCCTTGATGTTTGTGATTTTCTGCTTTGGGGCACTCACGGATTATAGACTGCCTCCTCCGCCAGACAACGAGGAAGCCGACATGTATTGCAAACTTACACGCGCTGCCCTGAACTTGGATCCCGTACTTGACCGTCCACCATCGGTTGCAACGATTCAGACCCTGGCTTTACTCGCAATCTATCAGGGTCTTTGCAGCGGAGAAAACAGCATCGAAAGCACCTGGGGAATCTTTGGACTTGCAACAAAGCTAGCTCAGAGTGTAAGTCACTGGTGTCGATATTGTGTGTCTCCTTTGACGTCGTGCTTGCCTTCTCGTAGATTGGACTGCGTTAGTAACTATTGTAGAGATTACCACTCAAATCGGCTCATCTCTCACCCCCAGACCGTGATTGTGCTCGTTGGCAGCTACCAACACAAGAGGTGCAAAAGCGCCGTGCTCTATTCTGGGAGCTTTTCATCACAGACGGGTGGCAGGTAAATCTGATTCGTCTCTCTCATCCTGTCAGATGTCATTACCTTTCGCGTAGTCCTTAGCCACAGGTCGCCTCGCTACGTTTTATCTACCTTTCATAGACTGCGAACTACCCAACGACCCCGATTCAACAGTAGATGAAGAAGGACATACTGTGCCAAGTTGTAGGTCCCATTTTTTCTCCCCCATGTATGGGCCTCAAAGGTGTCCATCTCAGTTCCGGCGTGGAAGGCTCGCTTTGGTTTCCAGTGCACATCTGCAGTCATACAAAATGCACAGACTGCAAAAGTGCCAAAATATTCGACCATAGTCGAACTTGATCGCAAAGTTCGCGACATGGAGCTTCCAAAATATGCTGAGCAGCCTCCCAAAGAAGGCGCCGACCTTGCGGAAACAATGAAGCACTTCATGCCTCGTAACTACCAACACCTTAGTAAGTATCATTCACCACAGTCCACCATCGAAGTAACTCCTGAGTTCGTTTTAGCCTTGCTGTATATCCATCGTTGTTTCTTTGCGGAGGCCGTATCAAGTAATCCTGCAAACCCCATGAATAGTCCATATGCTCCGTCGTTCCTTGCAGGGTACCGCAGCGCCTGTGAACTGATTGGCGGGCTACGTACGCAGTTCGACTTGTTCCCAAGACAGATCGCCCGTTTCTGGGTTCTGTGGACTCATGCATTTTCTTCATCTGTGAGCACATCTGCGCTAACATACCCACCATGCATACTGTGCTGATACCCTATGTGTCCAGGTGATGCTGTCCTCCGTCGTCACGCACGCATCTGGAGCTGGTACTCGGTCCAAGATCACCACTGCAGCCTTGACCGAGCTGCGACGTGCTGTCGATCTTTTCAGGCAAGGATCCGCCTTCGGCGGTCGGGCAGGGAAATTTCTTGTAAGCGGCTCGCTATGGCATACTTACTAAATACCAGTCAATACTGACCGCAACGCCCCGACAGCCTATCCTTGAGAGGCTGCTGCAGAAAGCTGAGCAGGCGTATAGTACTGCCACTCCTACCGTGACTCGACGAGACATTTTCTCCGGCGCTGGTCCGAAGGAGCCTAAGGATGAACTCTCTATTTTCAGTGGACAAATTAATAAGGTTGCAACGAAGGCCCCCTCGCCACCTTCCTCACGTTCCACCCATTCACCTGCAAGTGTATCAAGTCCCAGTCAACCTTCTCCTGTGCGAGGAGAATATAGTCCCCCGCAGGCATACAACAACATTCACCCGTCATTGCGCGAACAATGGAGCAGTTTCGAGGGTGATCTCAATATGCAGCTTCATAATGCACAACGAGACTCGTACTACACCGAAACCGACGCTTTGGTGCCTTCGGAAGCCGAGCGAATTCGCGGATTGGTAGCCATGCCTGAGGCCGCGTCACAGGCACAGCCAATCCAGCATCAGGTGCATCTAGTCCCACAACCAGCACAAGGATATTTTCCCGCCCCATTGCACGCCCAGCCGCTTTCTCAGCCAGTCGAAGCCAAAACACAGATCCCTTACCGAAGGGAGAGTCAGCACCGGGAATCTGTGTACTCGTCTGGCGTTCAAGAGAAACAATTTCAGCAGGAGCCTCAGTACGGGCAGCCACCGCCCCAATCTCACCATCACCATCAACAGCCTGATCATACCACATATCACCATCCTCGGCGGCAGCAGCCGCAACAGCAACAACAACAGCAGCAGCAGCATTATCATCATCCTGATCCTCAGATTTTCCAGAACCAGCAATACTATCCTCATGGACAGCCCGGTTATGAATCCTATGATCCGTCCCAGTCATCAGACCTGCACGCCTCCGACGACTACAACGCTGAGCCTACCCAGTCATACTGGGAATCGGCGCAGCAGTCGTACCAGGCGCAGGCAAACACTGCGTATTATCAGTCCTCGTACTATGATAGCTCCCAAATGTCCCAACAATACCAAGCGCCCGCACCTGCTGTGGATTACTCATCGCAGCACCACTTGCAAGAGACGTGGCAGTCGTTCAACGTTTACGTCGGCTCTCCACGTCGGCCGACGTAGCTCCCGCATTCTATTCGCTCTCCCTGTTTCGCTTATTGGTCTGTGTTTGCCGCGTTATCACTGCAATACTCCCGTCGTTCTTAGTATCAGTTTTCTGTTGTTCCACCTAGTCCCATGTTACCCCCAAGCGCAATGTGTATCATTAATTGCTCCCCAAAATGTTGTGTATAAATATCTAATGTAACCTCATGTATTCCCATGAATGTAACATGTGTCTTCTCCAGATCCACATCGATCCCTTCCATTAGAACTGAGGATCCAAGGTCTCGACAAACCTAGAGCCCCTGACAAAGGTACTTCCCCCGTGCAACTTGCGCTCTACAAAGCCCTACTTCCGTAGGTACAGCGAGAATCGAAGCCAATAAAATTCCTGAGCTGTCAGCGAAACCAATCGAACCGATCTTAAACTCCCGCTCTTGCTTCACGAGCTCAGGATCATGCGACGAGGACGGATCCGGTTGCTCTTGGTTGACGCGATAGAACACGTTGACGCTAGTCGGTAAATCGATCAGAACAAAAAACAAACCATGTCATCCCTTCTGTGGACTCACTATGCCAATCCACCGCATATGCCCTCGATGCTGATGAGCAGGAACACCAAGAATATACTTCCTCCCGCACGATCCTCCGGAAGTAAACCGACAGAGGATTCCAAGACGAGTATTAGCAGTATCACGAACTGGATAATAGCCGGAGCAGGGAGGAAGCGGGCCGGAAGAGTTTTCATGCCCAGAGATATGCTTGAACGAGAGAAAAAGACAGTGGTTTGGTAGACCAGCTATAGTAGTCATTGTCAGCACATGTTTCAAAAAATCGTGGTGGATGATCATGCGAACCTGCCAAAGTGGATAATAGTCGCGGACAGAATGAATGATCTTGCTGATGAGGCCGTGCGACGGCACGGGGTATAATAGGGTTGGTGCGACTCCCTGTACATGTGTTCAGAAAGACTAGAAGCACGGAGCTGGGAATGACGTACTTGGTTGATGGTATACTCGAACTAGGCCATACAAGTCAGAAGGCAGGCACTGTGCTTGAGATCATCTGTCACTTACGGTATAAACGCAGACTAGTGGTAAATTGTTAGGCGTATAGAAATAATGCACTGACGGAGGTGCTCACATAGCGGAAGCATATATTTTAATAGCATAGGTCTAACCAATCGCCATTTGTCCGCGGCTGATAAGCCGACGGTAACCTTAGACTCTACGCTAATTTCTGTGCCGTCTTGGGCAGACACATCCTCGTCAATTATAGTCTCCAAGTCGTCGGCAGGAATGGGCATGTATGATGCAGAAGATGACGTATGCAAAAATGCTGCCGGACGAGGGAGGAGGAAAAAGTACGTTAGAGGAAGAATGAATGGAAGAACCTATGATGCGACATAAGTTATTTTTCTTTAACCATAATTATATGTTGTTACCGCCGAGATGCCAACACCAGTACTGATACCTAGGCCTCTCAGCTCCCACCACGCGAACGCTCCGACAATACCTGCAGCTCCGGTACCCGAGGCAAAATACCTGGTGAATAATATTAACATAGAATAAGCTCAAAAAGTAAATGATGCTGACCCAACGCTTCGACCTCCTACTGAAGGTGGGCTGTAAGTTGTCGAAAGCTGCAAGAAAGTCATTTCTCCCAGACCTAATATGTGTTCGCGTTCAAGTGAGAAACATGTCCACATCAATGGTGTGTAGACTCACCCGACGAAAATGATGCGAGACATATTCCCAACAGCCTCGAGAACAAGGATTCATGGAATGCAACGACCTGCATGAGAATGAAATTATAGTCCGTGAGAGAGTTCGACGGCAGCGTACCAGCATTCCTATGAAGCTCAACATGCAGCAACTAACTATGCGTCGGGCATAGCGTATGCGACCTTTAAGCAAGTAGGGCCATCCAAGCTTCACAAGTAAAGATGGGGTAATATTACAAAATGCGATGATGCCCTTGGGTGTTGAGGGGGGAACAAGGTCCAGCGCCGCGGATAATATGATGACGTAGAGTACTGTGTGATGATGAGAATGCATTCGAAGAGACAAACAAAAATGCCCCCATACCATTGTTTATAAGTCCAAAGAAGAAGAAAGAGACCCCAAGCTTCAATAATGATCGATCCTTGCCTGTTGAACAAATCAGTCAGTACAATCCTTGGTAAAAACGGCATGCAGCAAGTACAGTGATCCAGATTCTAGCCACTGTGCCGTCAAGTTGGAAGATTCAGGAAAAGCTTCGCTCCAATCAACAGACCACTTGCCATGCATGTCAGACACTGACCTGTGCTTGGTATAAGGAAAGAAACTTCGTCCTCCACTAAGACTCGTTCGCCATGAAGAGCGGCGACGCTATGTGATTCGACTGACATCTCCGAGTCCGAGAGAATACTAGCCTGGGTATTGCGAGAAGGAAGTGAGTTCGAGTGTATAGAATGAAGTTCAAGATTGTCGCAAGACTGCTGTATCGATATCATGAAATATTGTGCATTGACAATTCGCGGCTGTTCTGGTCCAGTAGTTACTTACTTGATCCGCTGATCACTGACCCCCAAAAGAGGGGGTCATCTATTATGAGTCTGACCGAATTATCCGAAACAGCTTAAATAAAAAGTACTACGTGCGGTGAACTGCACGCGTTCCCTTTCCTAAGGCTAAGAGCGTACGAGGTAGCATTTGAGATCAACTATGATTTTAGTGACGCACACCACGTCAGTATCAGAAAAGTAAACCGCCGCTGCAAATGATGGCTATACTCATTCTTATTTGACATGCGTTTAGTAACAGTGTGTTCAGCAATTATTACGTTTGTTGTCTGTCCTTTTATGAATTACCGCACAGCATGGAGAAAAAAGACACTCTGCTTGTCTAACATCGTTTCTGCCACTTCTGGGTTGCTCAATGTCAGTGGTTTAAATTGCGTCTATGACCCAATTCAGTATCGGGCGGTCTTTTGTTGTCTGTCTCAATGCTCATTACGAATGAAATTACTGCATGGCTCGAGGAAGAACTCCACCAATCTAGGGTCATTTTCGGATATCAGTGGCTTTGCAGGCAAAGTAGGGACTGGATTTACGAACAAGCAAATGCATTTATGTGATATGTTGCCATCAGAAGAAAAAAGTAAATTACATAATAATAAGTGCACACTTTATATCAACTTGTCAAGCTGTGTTTTAACTAACAGGAGTTACTTATACAGACGTTACATACTAACATAGGCACATCCGACCCATCGCGGACATCGCTGAAACGGACATCGGGGGTACCTTGTGCGTTCTATCGTTCTCCCCGATTTACAGGACTATGCTAAAAGCCAAACAACCACTTGCACGAATCATGATGTCCTCAGCCTAATAGTAAGAGGAAAACCGTTGACATAATCGGCGGCCGGCGCTATGGCGCTCGTAAAACGATCTTCTATCCACAAACCTATGACCCTGGGTCGGACTGGCTTTCAAAGTTCATCTTATAAGCAAACGGCCTAGTTTTCTTGTTCTCACCTGACTGTAAGTCTCGGGCGCCAGTGGTCAACCATGTACCACAAATCACCCTTCCCTGACCTGCCAAACGTCCCCGAATCAAATGTCCATCACCTGCTCTTGAACCGGCCTGATCAGCAGGAGTGGCCAGATTACACATTACTCGTCGATGTGGCCACCGGTCAGCGGCGTTCATTCAGAAATTTTGTTGAGCGCGTCCGCGATGGTGCTACTGCACTCGGTGCAGACGTGACACAGGGTGGTCTTGGTCTTCGTCCAGAGAACGGAGAAATTGTGGGAATCCTGAGTGAGAATTGCCTGGTATGTTACATCTCCATTCACTGGTCGACGTCCAAGTGTCGGAATGAGGTCATTTCTTCAGGACTATGTCGCATTGATCCATTCTTTGCTAGCCATCACAGTTCCCTTTGTGATGTTCTCATCTTACGCCACGCCATACGAATTTGAGTACGCCCATTCGCTTGCGCAGCCCACTATGATTTTTGCTAGTTCATCATTATTGCCACTAGCTTTAAATTCGGGTCTCCCAGCAGCTCAAATTTACCTTCTAGAAGGAGAGACTAAAAATCACACAAGTTACGATCAGCTCATTTCATCTGTTCGCAAGAACAGTATTTCACGGCTCCCCGTCCGTCATGCTACCAAGGACACTCTGGCCTATATGATCTTTTCAAGCGGGACGAGCGGTCTCCCCAAAGGCATGTATCTCTTTTTTCCTAGTCATCGTTTTACGCAAAGAAATATGGATGTGTCCTCAACGCAGCATTTCTCACTACATTACTATACAGCTGTCATGATATCCCATGGAAATATCACCCATGCCATACTCGGAATGATGGTATACGGTATTGAGATTGGGAAAGTTAAAGCTGTATGTTTATCCGGTGCTACTTTCTGGGCATACCTGATCCCTTTACCAGCCACCGGCATGGAACACCCCTGAGGGGGTTCAAGTAGTTTTCAACGTCACCCCTATCTACCACGCTCTTGGTCTCTACTTTACTAGTATCTTCAACTTTATCACACCTTCTACAAGTGTCATACTTCCGAAGTGGAATATCGATGTATTCTTCGACAGCATCCCAAAGTAAGCGCATACCAAGTGCATTCATATGAGTGCTGCAATGTTTCTCGTACTCACACTTGAGCTATGACGTAGATACCACATTACGAACTTAATCCTCGTCCCGTCACTTGTTCACCAGATTGTTCACCATCCACGCTTCAAAACTGCCCATCTGAGCTCGGTGAAAGGAATCAGCTCTAGTGCCGCGTACCTTCCGCCCCAGCTCGCCGAACAGCTTTGTGCCCGCTGCCCAGACATACAGAGAGTTGACGGAGGTAGGTCCACTCCCTTATTGTGTGCAGATAATGCATACTACTGTTTATCCAACAGGCTTCGGTATGTCCGAGTCCGTAAGTGATCTTCCCCCTTGCTCATTCTTACGTTCTGACTTTCGTCGCCTGAGGTAGGCAGCCGCAGCCGCCGTGAAACCCATCCCTGGCATGCTCAACGGACGCGCCAAAAGTAAGCCTGGCTCTGTCGGAATTCTGTTTCCTGGTTTAGAAGCTCGCATTGTTCGTCTCGACGGGTCCCTTGCGGGTCTAAATGAGCCTGGTGAGCTCTTCATTCGCTCAACCGGCACGGCGCTGGGGTACAAAGGGGATAAAAGGGCCACTCAAGAGGCATTTGTCGACGGGTGGCTGCGAACAGGCGACCGGATGCGGATCGATGAGGATGGGGTGCTTTTGTGAGTATTCCTACGATCATACTAGGCCCTGATCATACGATGCTGATCTGCCCCTTTTGTAGCTTCGAGGATCGCACCAAAGACACGCTGAAAGTCTCGGGAATGCAAGTTGCTCCCGTCGAAATCGAGAACACGCTCCTTGCACACCCGGACAAACTCGTCACTGACGTGACGGTCGCAGGTGTTTCTGGTGGGAGAACTTCGGACGAGCGTATCCCACGTGCATGGGTCGTGCTCTCCCCTGCGGGCGCAACACTAGGGGAGAAAGAGGTCGTAGCACGGCTCGATGCGTGGGTGCGGGAGCGGCTGAGTCGGTATAAGTGGTTGAGAGGAGGCATTGAGATTGTGGAATCTGTGGGTGTTTCTTCTTGTTTTCTCGGCTGATGTGCTGACTATGCTCTTGGATAGATCCCGAAATCACCAACTGGGAAAGTTTTGAGGCGGGTTCTGGTAGAGGCGTATGAAAAAGAGGTAAAGGCCAAGGCCGTATTGTGAACATTGTTTGTGTTGAACAGCTGAGTTTACATCTGAATGCGTGCATGCTATTGTTTTCGTTGGAATACTTTTCAGGGTTGATATCATCTCACGAAACGGAATGTATGTCTTATCCCAAGTCTCACCCCCGAGCGGGAGCCATACAAACAAGAAACCCAGTAAATATGCAAGCTATCGACGACACATCGACTATATCCACAATTATATTTACAGGAAATTTGTTTAGTTCACAGGTGACAAAGTAGGAGGGAAGACAAGTTATTATGATGGTAGTGGCGCCAGACGCCAGTCCCCAATTCCGGTTTGTGGATGATGGTCATTTTGGTGAACTCAGCGGTGATAGTACGTCAATCCTTGCTGCACTGCATTTGACGACCATCTTCTTCGTATTATAGTTCTCATCTAAGTCGTTGCAAACTTTTTTGCAGTGAACGAACATCACCAGCGTCAGATGTCGGCGTCGCCTTGCGCTTCCCTTTGATATTGATAAAGTAATAGGCGAATACACTGGTCGTGATAGCTGCGTCGGCAAGGACTTCAGCACCCATTTCCATCCTGTCTTTGATAGAGCTTTGTTCTGACAAGAATCGCAGTCTTGAAATTGTGCGTGAATAGCACAGATAGGAGGCTGATACCGCATCAAGGCTTCATGAGCAGGTGCATAGTGTCCCGGGTGACCGGTGACCTACCAGAGTTAGGTGTTCGCATCTGGTTTAGAGTCTTGACGTAGCAAATGTGGACATATTGATCACGAGCACAGGTTCCGGACGATTGCGGGTCAAATGTACACTGATTTCTCGTAAGAGTCGTAACTACCAAGCAAATAAACTAGCTGTCCAACTAGTAAAGACGAAGAGAACTATGCGCATCCTGGGGCACGTAACCTGCTTAACTCGCTTAACTCGCTGGGAGTAAGGCTGCGGTCTTCGAACTGCGGTGCTGCTCCGTCCAAGAGCGTGGCGATATCGACTCCATGGAGAGCATCCCGTTCAGTGAGGTTGTATAAATCAGGAATCGAGAAAGTCGGCACGCCACAAACTTGTGTAAAAAAGCGCTTGGAATTGTTGCTGCTTCCTTCAAGGGAAGAAAATACCGTCGCACCAGTACCTCCCAGACTGAAGGCACCGGCGATCTTCCCTAGGACACTTTCTACGCCAGAGACTTCGGAAGTAGAGGGCGTTTCGGAGCTGGAGATTTTGCCACGGTTTTCGAACTGCGATGTTGCCCCGTTCAAGGGCGTAGCGAGATCAACTCCATCGAAAGCTTGGTCAAACTCCCGCTTCAAGGTGCTATTGCTACCGCCATCCACGGCGCCGACAATCGCAGCACCACCTGCTCCTATACTAGCGACATTTCCAAGGCTCTTCAACCAGGTTGTGACGCTGGCGGGTATTTTGAAAGCGCGCTCGTCGGATTCGACAAACTCCCGCTTATCGGTGAGGACATCCCAGATTTTGGCAGTAGGCTCGTCTTGTCGTTTGCTGTTAGAACTAGATCCGTCAAGGGTATCCCAGATCTTGGCGATACCCCCGCCGATGGTTGCCACGTTAGCAGCGCTATTGAGTGCGCTCTCAGTGCCGGGGGATATCTCTGGGAGCTTGAAGCGTTTATCAACGGTGGACCCGGACCTGCTAAGGCCTAAATATTCTAGCTCTTGAAGCGCGGTAGTGATAACCTCGCGCTTCCTTGCAGGAGGCAGGGAGTCGAATGTTGCTTCAATGGCCTGAACGATGTCCGAGGTGACGGCACGTGCATGGGCTGCATGACCGAGGTGAGTATGGTGGGGACCGGGGTGCACTGGGTGACTGGGGTGGTCAGATGTGATAGCACGCGCATGAGCCACATGATCTGGGTGAACGTGGTGGGGATCGGGGTGGGCTGAGTGACCAGAGTGGTTGTCGGGGGTGATATCACGTGCATGAGCTATATGATCTGGGTGAGCGTGGTGGGAGCCGGGGTGCGCTGGGTGACTGAGATGGTCAGAAGTGACGGCACGTGCATGGACTGCATGATCGGGGTGCGCATGGTGGGAACCGGGGTGACCATGGTGGTCAGACGTGACAGCACGTGCATGGGCTGCATGATCAGGGTGAGCATGGTGAGAACCCAGGTTGGCTCGGTGGGGACTGTAAGTGTACTTAGTGGGTCTGCTAAATGATTGGTTGAGGGAGACATACGCGAATGGAGCAGCGAGACCAGGGGTGCTTGACACGACGGCAGCAAGAGCGACGAGGGTAGTGAAGCGCATGACGGATGGTGAGAGGTGTCGTAAAACGTTAGAAAAAGGAGGTAGAATGAAAAGACGTGAAGATGAAAATGTCAAATAAGTAGAATGAGAGTGTACGAAGGTTGAAAAGTAGGCTACAGGGTAATGATATTAGTAGATGGCATTCGGGGGATAGAGAACGACTTACTGCCTGCACCTGGGTGAGCCGTGAAAGTGAAGAGGAGAGGGCTAGAGAGTTAGCAGTTGAGATGCGTGCCTTTTAAAAGGATACGACTACGGTGGTACGTTGGGTCGTGCCTCCTTCCGTTGATGCAGTACATGTTTCAGTGATTGGTGCCCCTTCAAAACTCACCTGTGCTGCGGTGAAACGCCTCCCTGCAATCCTGCAGGGTGATAAAGATGGTTCTGCATTTAAGGTTGATGACACAAGGCAGAATACAAAGTACAAACGGAACTTTCGATGTCATCGACGGCCACTGACACTCGCCGGTAGTCCACAAGGCAAGAAGTTCCTGTCTACTTTAGTAAGTTGCAAAGGAAGAATAAGTGGTTTAAGTTTAACCCACCGTCTCCGCGCTGAGTGCAGAGCGCATCGACCCGGGCAGATGAGGCGCAAGTAAACCTCTGTTGTCCGTTTCTAAGCAGGAGAGCGCGTACCTTTTGAAATTGCAAGGGATCATCAACCCTACGTTAGCCATCCATCATAAGATACGACATCAAGATCAAAAGGATACGTACCATTCTGCATCATTAATGTTCGCCTGACACAGATAGATGGGATCGGTGACGTTGTCGAGTATAATATTGCGCACTTCCAACATGTACTGCAAGGTGAAGTGATATCCGATGCTCAGATTCTATCTGCACTCCGTCCTATTGAGGTCACTTACTAGTATCACCTCCGCCACTTCAATTGCATTGTTACTATTCAGAAAAAGAAAAGAGGCTCATTCAGGTTTTCTGTGAGCACGTTTGCAATGCAGCAATCAGGTTCCGGCATGAGCGTTCTCAGTATGGTGAATGCGCGACGCAGAACAATGCAACGCCCGAAAGATCAGAAGGCAACCCCGTTTCCCCCGCGACAAACAACATTACGGATGGTCGAGTTTGTCCGAGTCGTGCCCTGAACTGCGGGAGCAGTCAAAATGCCATCCGTCGTTGCGGAGGAAGATGATACGAAGTATCTACTCAGGCTTACGCCTTTGATGGCGAGACAGTCATTACAGTGGCGATCTGTATAAACTGGAGGTGGCATTAAGTTCACGTTGTACAGTTACGGTGCCGCCGAGCGATCACCTCACACCGTGGGAATAATGTTAATTACATAATATCGTGATTCATTTACACTACAAATTCGTTAGGCGTCTGCATATCCATGCTAGCCCCCATCGACGAGTATTCTTGATCTTCTCATGTTCACGTATAGACACTTATACACGAGAGGGGAGCGAGAAGTTCCTCCTGCCGAAATCATACGACCGTGACCTTGCAGAAGTATATGCCTTGGGTGCCCATGACTCTCATTTTTGTATGATGCCTTTATTTAGCATCATGATAGTACTGAGATGGTGATCTCCGCTGATTGCACCCTCATGATCATTGACGAGAAAGGCGTGAATATCGAATACTTCTATCTTTGCAGGTACTAGACTCGTGACCAGCAGCCTCACACATCTGGCTAGTGACGAGTCAGCCAAGGAAATGATATACCGCAGGGTGCAATAGGAAGACTTATATACCTTATCCAGTCCCACACTCGCTCCTTGGGTTATCATTCAAAATTGTCAAAAAGCATGCCTTTTCTTAGTGCACGGACTATCTTCGTTGCGGCGTGCGTTTTAAAAGCAAGAATGTAGGTGGTGTGCTCCCCTCAATCAGATTGGAAGCACAAGCCCGTTACAATGCCTAGTTTGACGACCCCACAACCTCCAAGATATATCCCTGCATCACCTACTAAGGAGAATCGTGAGTTATCGGATATCACCTTCCATATGCTCGCCTAACCCATCCCTCATGTCCAGTCGAGTATGCAGATCTTGCCATCATCGACCTTTCTAAAGCAGCTACCACGGAGGGCCGGGAAGAACTAGCGGTTGAACTCAGAACAGCTTTGACTATGCATGGTTTCTTCTATATTATCAACCACGGGTACACCCAAGCTCAGGTGAAATATGACAAGCCTTTGCCACACTCGCGCATTCTCACTTTCGGTGTAGACAGAGAGGATGTTTGATATCGCAGATATTCCCATGTCCGGAGTACCTGAAGAGGAAAAACGGGCGTACGCTGGGAATAGTCACGAAACTGGTTTATTCCAAGGCTACAAGCCAAGACAATACTGGGTAGATCATTTCATTACTCCCGCCGTTTACTACTACTACCACCGCTAACCCCTCATAACAGCACATCGACTCGGGCGTGCGTGACCAACAAGAGCACTATAACTGTTTGTGGACCCTCAATAATTGCAGAGTAAATCTAATACCCTTGGCCAGGCAGCCGTCACGTCAATAATGTGAAGCATCCAGAAGCGCTCAGACCATTTCTTCCCGATATTGGTGCTTTCGTGCACCATAATCATTACAATATTCTCCATGAAATTTGCAGGCATGTCGTTTGTCTTGTCATCGTTAGACAGCGAATTAAATCAATTGCTTCTCAGGCTCATGGCATTAAGCCTTGAACTCCCTGAAGACACGTTTGTCAAATTACACGACTTCGATACACCGGGAGGAACCTATCGTAGGCTTTCTTTCCTCAGCTCCGCTTTTGGCTTAGCTGATGTTACTACTAGTCAGGTGTATGAAATAGTAATATATGACGATATGATTATACCACTGTATCTTATCTTATTTTCAGCTTCCCCAGGTCAGAAGAAGAAGAACTCCAGACAAAAAATGTTTGGATGAAAGGACACAAAGGTTGTTCGACTTTTCGCCGAATATCGCCTTGCTGACACCATGACAGACATTGGAAGTATCACTCTGCTCTGGAGTCAACCTGTCGCTGCCTTGCAGATTCAAACGAAGGAGGGTTGGCGGTGGGTCAAGCATATCGATAATGCTTTAGTGTGTATTTCACTTGCCATTACCCTGTCCACTCTTAATAATTCTTTAGATCGTCAATGTTGGCGACTCAATCGAGTTCCTCACGGGAGGCTTTTACAAAGGCACCATCCATCGAGTTGTGCAACCTCCAATTGATCAACGAGGCTACACCCGATTGGGAATGATCTATTTTGCGTATCTGAATGACAACGCCACACTGGCGCCCTTGAAGGGTAGTCCAATCCTTGAGAGGGCTGGAGTGGAGCGTAAATTCGAAGACGATGCAATCCCGACGATGGAAGCCTGGAGAGTTTCTAGAATTAGTGCTTATGGCGCGAGCAAGCTACAGAAGAGCAAGGAGCCTGGCATCGAGGAAGAGGTTTTGAACGGTATTATTGTCAAGCACTACAACTAGGTTCAAATTTGTATCTACCTTCTTTCGATTCCGTTCTAGAACTGAAGTTCGAAGCTAAGGTTTCATGACTGCACACGAAAGATTGGTGCAATGCGCCCTAGAATGATCAGGTGGTCTAACGGTGGATCATGCGAATCACATTACATCAATAAGGCTCTTCGAGGCTTAATGCCGCAGAGTTAAATATACGCGTGAGGATTCTACTCCCCTTGTCTTGATCACAATGCCCAGTCTTACCTTGCCCAGCGTACCTCATTATGTTGCTGCACCTCCTACCAAAGAAAATTGTCAGTGTCAAAATCTTCCACTTGGTGTAGAGCACTGATGTGTGCATTAACAGTGGAATATGCCGACCTTGCTATCATCGACATTTCAAAAGCCGGTACCGAAGAAGGTCGCGCTGCGCTTGCAATTGAAGTAAGGGAGGCCCTCCTTAAGCACGGGTTCTTCTATGTTGTGAATCATGGGTATTCGGAGGCCCAGGTAAGGCGATCATCTCATCGTCCTCATCGTCATGTAATTGCTTGTCTCATTTCGATGCAGACAACTCGCATGTTTGACATCGCAGACTTACCCTTTTCGGCCGTGAGTGATAGCGAGAGGCGAATCTATGCTGGAACGATGAAACAAACCGGGTCGTACCAAGGGTACAAACCAAGGCAGTACTGGGTGCGTGACGGTCACATTTCGCCCAATAAGTACATGACACCATTTGATAACTCGACCAAATTCAGCATATCGATGCTGGGGTCCGCGACCAGCTTGAGCACTACAACAGTGAGTGGTATGCATTCAATTTTCTGACTCGTCTCATGTCATTCCAGTCAATCGCGATGTGACCAAGCGAGAACACCCAGAGATCCTCCGTCCCCTCCTCCCTGAGATCAAGGAGTTTGGCAAACACAATCATTTTAATGTTTTGCATCCCATTCTGAGGCAAACATATATGCTGTTGCTAGAGGATGACCCTTCTGATGACAACTTTTTCAGGCTGATTGCAAGCAGCCTCGAGCTACCTGAAGATACATTAGTCAACAACCATGGCTACGACGCTATTGGCGAGACATGGAGTACATGATTTTGGATCAGTCTGTGCTGTTGCTAACCCATCGAGCAGTCAGGTTCATGAAGTAGTAAGCGCTTCTTTGATATCGAGTCTTCATAAGTTCATGCAGTTTAGCTATCCACGAACAGAGGAGGAAGAAATCAAGACGAAAAACGTTTGGCTGAAGGGACACACAGGTGAATAACCCGAGTTGTGAGGCAAGCACGTGTGCTCACCAGGAGAACCGTAAGACATGGGAAGCATTTCGATTTTATGGAGTCAGCCAGTAGCCGCACTGCAAATCCTAACAGGTGAAGGGGAATGGCGTTGGGTCCGTCATCTGGAAAATGCTCTTGTGGGTGGATATCAGGTTCTATGTCTCAGTCCATGTCATGACAAGGAGATTGTAGGTTGTTAACGCAGGTGATGCACTGGAGTTCCTCACCGGTGGATACTACAAGGGCACCATTCACCGCGTTGTACAGCCCCCACAGGATCAACAGAATT
>Ga0153975_1000211_pt1 | contig 17531 bp, 18 predicted proteins | sample TSGA059MetaG_FD_104694 | JGI IMG/M metagenome (GOLD analysis project Ga0153975, IMG submission 104694) | Attine ant fungus gardens microbial communities from Georgia, USA - TSGA059 MetaG | ecosystem: Host-associated > Fungi > Mycelium > Unclassified | place: USA: Georgia, Yuchi Wildlife... | reverse complement strand
TTGAGCCTTCTAGAATCTAAGTTAAGGCTTGATCATCATTTTCAGATACAATGGCGCACAACGCGACAGCGTGCACAATTTATTTCCATGAGACTTACATGAGAAGTCTCTCGACCTATAGGTTATAGCACTCCACGAATTTGGTGCAGCATGGCCACCCCCGTTGAATAGGACCTCCCAGTCACCCATCACATCACCTCCATCGACCTATGGACTGCCCATATTCCTCATCGTCACGCGAACGGCTCGGTAACGCCGCGTGCGTAGCATATGCAAGGAGGTATTACCTTTTTGCCAAAATGCTTAACCTTGCAGTGGCCAGTTCTAGAGGGTCACACATTTAGGTATCATGACGAACTTTAGACTGACTGCCTCTTTTGCAGTGGAGCTCGACGTGGAATGACTCTTTGCCATATTATCATCGACAGCGTGACTTGGACAAAGACTTCGATTGTGGAAGTCTTCTAAACCTTCGACGACAAGATTCATCAGCACACATTCTCTCCGATGGTCAGCACAAGAAGCACGTTTCATTGCATCCAAAGTAGTGTTGCAAACCATGTATAATAGTAACTCCCGTTATCAGCAAGTACGAGCGATCCTCGCAAGGGTTAACCATTTATGCAAGAGGTGCGTACATGTGACACCCAAATTCGAAGCACGATGAAAGCTTCTTCCCCGCCAAAAGGCCAACAACTTCATATGCGAAGCGGATAACGCCATTGCGGGGATAACCTCCATCAGACAGCAGATTGGTGCATCCCAAAGGACTGACCCTGATCATCAACAGGGTATGAGATGTAATTGAGCTGAGGAAGGTGGGCACCGCCATATGTGGACTGGCTGTTTGCCGGGAGCTCGTATCCCGCTGAGCTCTCGAACTTTGAGGGTAGGTTCCGTATGGAGCGAACAGTAGCCCACCTTCAGGGAGCGCCGGGTTTTGGGAGGTGTGTGATCTTAAGTCGCTGTGGCGATGGATAACGTCTGGACTTCCACTAACAGCTTGAATGATCGTGTGGATGAAGACTGAAAGGATGATACTCTCTAGCGACCGGTAGTCATTCGTATACTGGACATGAGAAGATAATAAAAGCGGCAGCCTTCACTACCGTGACAATCATCTTAACCCTTACCCAACGCACAGAGTCAAATGACTCTCTCGACTCGGTCAAATTGTCCATGCCTATTGCGAACCAATTTCGCATGCACAAGAATTTCAGTGACATAGATCACAGCGGAAGATATGGACGACGTTTTTAATTTCAAGTATCACATAACAAATGGCACGCAACTCACAAAAAAGAACAACTAGTCAGCATGGACATTCTCGCCCACTCCTACATCAGGTAGAACTCGTCCAAAATTACGGAGGACGCTGGTGGCAAGTAATAGGTGAGAGGAAGAAAGAAAAATCGTAAACATGGTGGTCTTATGTCTCTGAAAATGATGTGAACCACACCGCCTCCATCACCAAGCATATATGTAATGCCAAGACTACGAAAATATGTTTCTTGACACCACTGATAAATCGCGCAAAACGGGGAGGTCAAAGCAGGAACATGCTCGCTGTTCCCACTGGTACATTTAGTTGATGTATAACTCGCTGAAGAAATGCATAATTCTTGTTGTGATTCTGGCACGTTCTTAAATAAAGGACTTACATCTCACAAAGCGCCATCAATACACTATTAATGTAAATCATCATTCGCCGGTCGGCGAGGAAATTCGAGGACTGAATAAAATCACGCTCCAGCGCCCACACGCACCCGACATATCCCAGGACCAGTTTTTTCAGTCATAATTAAAATGAAAAGTAGACGACTGTGAATGCGGATGTGGATTGGCATGCAAGCTGTAGTGTCGAAGACCACCTTCAAACTGGAATGGGCTGATTTGTCCCATAATGGGGCTGCTCTTGATATCCACCCTGGGAAGGGATCTGCCCATGATTAGCGGGGTATGAGCTATAATTTGGCTGGGGCGGAAGGGGGGCATTGCCTGACGAGGCACTGGGGGGGTATGAAGCGTATGCGGGTTGGGCGTTTCCTGAAGCAGGTGAGTTGGGAGGATGGTTGTAGTATTGGGGATTCGGAGGTTGATCGGGGTATTGAGGGTTGGGGGGCTGAATGGGATATTGTGGGTTCGGGGGCTGCCCGGGGTATTGTGGGTTCTGAGGTTGACCGGGATAGGCATTAAATGCCTGTGGAGGGGCATTTTGAGGGTTCGGGGGCTGCCCGGGGTATTGTTGGTTCTGAGGTTGACCGGGATAAGCATTATATCCCTGGGGAGGGGCATTTTGAGGGTAGCCTCCATAAGTCGGGTAGGGAGCTTGAGGAACGGGAGCAGCGGCGTGCTGAGCCATAGGAATGGTTGAGCAAGTATTGGGAGGTGCTATATCATCGCTTGCTGCGGCGATGGATGACGTCCACACTCCTCTTCCACGGATAGCTTGAATAATCGCGAACAAGACGATCGTGTCATAGTAAATGAAGACTGAAAGAACGATGCTCTAGCAGCTAGTAGTCATTCGTATGCTGAAGACGTACCGCTAAAGAAGATAATAAATGCAGCAGCCTCTACTACAGTAACCTCGTAACAAATCTGGTTGGCTTTGGGATCTGGCGAGTCAGATTAACAAATCGCAACGTATGACACGATCATCAAGAACCTACAATTGGTGAAAATACATCCATCAGGGTAGTAGTAGGCCTTGCCAACAACGGTATCGCCAGCGGTGCCAACCCACAAGACCCAGAGCACAACTAAAACGCCGTTAGCTAACGAGAAAAAGTCTCCAGCCAAATGACGAACAGAACCAGACGATTTCAAATACAATCATGGATGTGACGGCTCCACGACGTACGCGACCCAGAAACAAGCTGTCCGTCCAATTTTCAGAATGAAGACTCATCATAATTTTTGAAAAGTAGCACTCACAACAGCGGAAGGGACACCGCCGTGATACTACCAGCTACAAGCCCAAAAGCGGCGAAGCTGTCGTACGCATCTTGATACCCGATAACAAGCGACTCTATGTGAGCGCAAATGCCAATGACGACAAGCGCCAGTATTGAAGTAAAGGCTAAAGGCACGGTCAGCCTTTAAGTTATCACGTAGCATGGTGGCGCGCGCGGCGCCACTCACAAAAAATAATTGCACGGAGCCAAGGAAGGACAGCCATTTTCGCTACAGGGCGCGTTTAAAATGGCAGAAAAAACGTAGAGGACGAAGGAGAGAGCGAGAGGAACACTAAAAAGTGTAAACGAATATTGGAGTGACCCCCAATCATTATTACGACTTCTTATGTCGTTGAGGTTGACACCGCTTGACCATAAAAGTGATCGATATGCTGTCATGAATAAATACGAACCCTGGTTTGCAAGACGTCATCTGTCACCGCCTCCATCACAACGCGCAATGCCAGGGCCACAAAAAAATTGCCTCTCATTTAGTCTCAAAAAAACGCATGTGATTAAACGACGAGAACAACTTTTGGACATGCACGAACGCGCTCAGTGATTATTGCTACAAGGTTGGCCACATGATGAATTCACCGATTGATACGTCGTAAGTACTCACAATTGCACCGAATATTAGCGAGATCAGTCGGCGGTTGTATATGGGGCGAAGAGCGGGAACCGCACTACACACCGGACACCAAAAAATTCAGCCATGCGAAACTTCATCGGCAAAAATTACCACAAAGCGTTGAGTAAGCTAGGACTTGCTGGGATGCACAACCTAGGTCTTTGAATAGCAATTGGCCCTTTGAACCAAGTCAATTGAAGACCGAAACCCGCACTTCAACCCCAACTTGAATGACGTGAATTTCAACCGTAAAGGAAAGAAAAATTAGATTGCGAAAAAAATCATGCGTGCGAGCGGCATACTATTTAACTTGGGCCCTTGCCACTTGGAGACATCGTGAGGCTTCATCTCACAACGAGGCCTCTTATTTAAAGACTCACTGTCACAGTTGAGCGCTTACTGTAACGGAGGAACTATATCATTTCCTTAACTTCGGGCAGCGCTCGTACGATAACGTCATGTCTTTGACCTGAAGCTGACCAACCAAAGAGGATCGACAAGGGATCCACAGGGTACTGAAGATAAAGTTGGGTAGTATATGTGAGCCAGGCACCTGCTGACCTCCCTGCTAGTTGTTAAGGTTGTAGCTCCAAGCAATAACCACGCTACACCAAACACGGTCGAGAAGCAACGAATTCAGCACTGTTTTGATGAGAAAGTCGCGGTTATGGCATGTCCAGGACACGCGGCAACGAGTCGTCGCCAAGAACCTTCTAATCAGAAATACAAGGGTTTCCCATTCAGATTCAGAGGAAGTAGTCCGCAGGAGGTCGTTTTGCTGGGATGGAACGTACGTCCTAAGTGACACGACAAGGGAAATGATCAGATCACAGCGTTTGCATCATCGTTTTCATCCCCGCATATCGCCTTGGGGTGAGGGGGAAAATCAAACGCAAGGAACTTACCGAAGGCGCATGTTGGAAAACTTTGTATTCTTGAGCGAGGTATTCATCTAGCTCGAGAATCGAAGCCACATTACCACATCTATCATAACAGCAGTCAACTCGTGAAATATGAAAGCCGAGACGGACGCAAGGCGTTCATTTGATCAGCACTCACCGATAGCAGTAATTGGGTGCGCTCCACACTGTCACTATCATGTTGTCGAACATGAGCTTGTATCCTTCCATAGCGAGTTGATGAGCCCGTGCGATGAGGTCAATAGAGTTATGGTGCGCAAAAGTTTTGGTAATATCAGCGCCGAAGAGAAAGCCAGCGCCCCGCGGAGATAGGCCCCATCCAGTTATATCTGCGTACAAGAAAGACGTATTGTGAAGAGGCAGCGCAATCAATCATGATTAAGGAATAACACACCGTCTGGATCGGACCAAAGGAGGTCACACATTGGACCATCATGGGGGACCTCCTGTTTTCGATCAATAGCGCGTATCTAAAGCAAAGAAGCTCAGAAACACGTGCGCAGAAACACGGAGAGTATAGTGCAAACATAATGAACACACCTGATCGATAGCCTGCAGGTTGGGACTGAGTCCGCCATGAACACAAAATACTCTGCCATCCACGATTGCGCCTAATGCAAGATAGTCAAAGACCTCACAGCACCATCTCCACACGTTGGTGCTACCATACTTCCTCTGACACTCGTCATAGAATCCATACACCTGTGTGATCTGCCTTGACTCATGGTTTCCCCGGATCAACGTAATTCGTTCCGGATAGCGGACTTTGAGTGCCAGGAGGAGTAGAAACGTTTCGACGCTATAGAAACCCCGGTCCACAAAATCACCTGAGATGGGACATTTAAAATGAGACACCCGATAGAGACGCAACAACTGGCAGGATGGGCGCGCTTACCCATGAAAAGGTAGTTCGTCTCCGGGCAAAACCCGCCCACTTTGAACAATTCCATTAGATCAAAGAACTGGCCATGGATATCGCCGCAGATCTTCATCGGAGTTGAGAGGATAAGTATTAGCTTATGGAGAATGATTGAATTGAATGGGGGTTCACCGTCACAGGAGAGTCCACGGCTTGGACATTCGCTTCTTCTATCAGTATCTCACGGGCCTTGAAGCAGAGCCTCTTGACCTGTTCCTCGGATATGGGCTCACATCGTGTGAGTTGGTCTATCTGCCTGTAAGGTCGACGCGGCGAGAAGTACGGAATGCGCAGCAGTTGGCGGACGTGTTTCGTGTGTATCGGAATATGATGCAATGCACAAGAAGCCCGATAATTGATCGACAATTGTAATACGACGTTTATAGTAGCTCTTTGAGAACGAGCTGCGGCTGAAGACGTTGGGTTCTTACCTGTCGAGATCGCTCGGCATTGTAACCTATCTGATAGATCGTCGACGCCTTCGACAACAAGGTGTAATACGTGTTCACTGTGCACCACGACGAAAAATACGTCACATCAAGGAACGGCAACCGCCACATCCAGATAAGTAGATCCGCTCACAATCCACGATTCCAATTTTATGAACATTTATAGTACACAGTATATGTATGTATCGTGGAGCCATTTAGATACACTGGTATACGGTATGTATGCAGCTAGTGATGTGGTATCAAGCAGCATCACAACTGCTGTAAAGGCGGGAAAGGAAAATGCACAGAATTCCATACAAAGAACGAAAATCAAAACATCGGAGGAACAAAAGGGAAAAAAAATCCTGTTTATGAGACAGCTATAAAATACGAGATTCACAACACAAAGCACTAGACAAAGGGCGGGTATCATACATATCCCGTCGAGGGACGCGCTCGCAGAGCGCTATCTGCCTTCCAAGCGCTTTGGCCAAGGCCGACGTGTGGAGTGTGATAAGGATATGAACTTTGAACTTGGGAATGATGCATGTAAGATAGCGAGTTGCCGAGCGGTGGCGTAATTGAGTGGTGCATCTGGGGGATCCGAATGTCCCCGCGGAGCACCCTCTCGTCCTGAATCGGTGCTAGGACTGGTGGTGGCGAGTCGTACCTCGGTATGCTCGAATGGTGCGACATGAGGGTGTGGCTGTAGGACCCATGAACGATGTTATTTTGTGCGTTCATATAGTTGCTGGGTATGCTGGAATGATCGGCGACAGGATCCAATATTCCAGAGCTATTTTGGTACGATGTAACCTCGTGCGAGTCATCTCGGTAGGCTGAGTAGTTGGGTGTAGATAATTGGGAGTGTGGAGAGACAGAATGTGGTGAATCCGGGGACGGCGTGTTGACCGGCTGATAATGCGTAGGATAGGAGTGTGGATGCGAGATGTGAGAAATTGAGAGACGAGATGAAACGGACGAGAGGTGTGCTGAGGACTGCGGAGAGGCATCATGAATATTGTCCATGGGTGATTGATGGAGAGAGGAAGAATGAATACGCGACATGGACGACTTCTCAGCGTATGCCTGAGAATAGTCGTATGAGTGATCATGCACAGCATGAGTACCGGACGGTTGCGAGACAGACGCCGTGACATAGCCGTAGTTAGGTTGCGAGGGCTCATCATAGTTTGGGGCATTGTCATTATAATGCGACTGGATCGGCGACGAGTGAGATGTCACTTGGCCATTGGACATGGCCTGGGAGTGCTGGTTGATCATTGATGGGTAAGCTAGGTCGGGAGGAGTTGGCGATCTGCTGGAAACACTTCCTGAATGCATGCTATCTGAATATGACGGCGGTACAGGGAATGCTTGTACCAAAGGCGGGGGTGAGTCAGGTGCTGGGGGGATCGCGTGCTCGAGTGCTGGAGGAGGAGAGGGGGTGTTTGACGAATTACGGTCAGAGGAAATCAAAGACGTGGAAGTCCGGCTATTTCTTGAGCCTGAACTAGAGGTGCCTACGGCACGAGCAATCGCAGCACGCGTAGCGGAGCTTGAGCTCCGTCGTGAGCCAGGCGAAAGATGAATGCGGTAACTGGAAAAGAAAAAAAAGAAAAAACTCAGTGCCTGTTCTTCAATTGCGGGGTTAAAGAAGACGAAGGAGTTTTTTTGTTTCAAATAGTGCAATTGCTGTGTGGGACGATAATACACCGATAATAGAACATAGGTGTGCGATGATAGGTGTTAGGTGGACTCACTGTTGCTGTAAGTTGTCTTGCCTGGAACAGCGTGTTTCGCAACCAGGAAAAGGACACTTGTGGTTGCGTTCACCTGTATGAACGCGAAGGTGCCGGGCTAGGTGGCCACTAGTTGTAAAACCACGGTCGCAGGTGGAACAGACATGCTTTTTCTTTCCATTAGCGACCCCTGATGATTGGGAAGGTTGTGAAAGGGACGGGTGTGCGGTGGGTGACTGTGGGGAATGACCTCCAGACTGACTAGAATCAGACAAGTACTGTGCAGAGGAATAGTGAGGAGGGGGAGAATAGATCTGTAAAGCTGCTGAATCGTTCCTCGAAGAACTATGACGAGGCATGGGGGGAATGTGCAGGGCTGCAGAGGAAACGGACGGAGGACAGGATTAAGGATTGCGGATTGCGGAGGAACTGGAGAACAGGCTTTTGAGGATTCGAAGTTGTCGAGGCAGTGACGCCCAAGAGGATGTGAATACGTAAATTGTCGTAAATGGGTCAAGGACACTAAAAGGACTATCGAAATAAAATGATATCGATATATGCTATATTTGATATTCAACAGAAAAATAACCCATTTCAATTGAAACGGCTACGTTTAGACTACAGTTTCGTAAAAACTACAGATCGCTCACAGAAGATGCCAAACTGCCCGCATTCTGCCATCTTAATTTCGGAGCGGAGTCAATGTTTCTCAAAACCTCCGTTTTCACGAGGCAATTCTATCTTCACACTCAGAACCACCTCAGCGCTACAAGTCTAGAATTAGAAGTCCCATTAATATCTCATATCACTCTCTCCTTCCCACTGAATCGTCCTCGATGCTTTCATGCGCCATTCACTAGCCAGACGACATACAGCTAAGGTTGAGTTATGCCACATCTGATAATAATATATTAGACGCCCTTTCGCATGTCTCCTCCTCGCCCACGTGATGATCATGGCCTTTTCAGTCGGTATCCGCTCTCTTTTAGTTCCCGCTGTTCTTTCATTCTCCACATAACAGTCCTATCTTTACGCAAAAACACTCGCTTCACGCTTCATGCAATTCAATTTCCCTGCCTTCTTCAGGCACTGTTATGAAAATGCTCTTTCGGGACCGTCCATAGCAGCCAATTGTGGCTTCGATCGCCATCAACCAATGTACACAACTCGAAGAACCTTGCAAGAACCGTTTGATGCTCTCGTCATTCGACACACGATGATCGGGGGTTCAGTGCTGTGCACACCCCGCCGAGTCCATTCGGGCGAGAGTCGGTTGTCAGCTGCAACTCTTCTCACGATAGAAACTCGCAAATGGTTTTGAGTTCTACACAAAAAGTGTCATCCAAGGTTTGCATGCCAATCCCATTGGGTCCACGCTCATGGCGACTATATAATAATAATGCGGCTCGTCAATGACCCAGATCGCCGTCGTACAGATTTAAGACTACTCACTGGCCTCTAAAACGTGGGTTGTTCCGTTCAACGAGTCGAAGGGCCTATGTATACAAAGACAAAGATAGAGCTTCTTTGACATAATTCAGTCGCAAAAGTAGTTAGTCGTCGATAGGTTGATTGATCGTCACTGAAATTTTCTCTCACCTGTCCAACGCCACAACTGTAACTGTCTTCTCATAAGTCATACATAACAGGCGCCGAAGATGCCACTGTGCACGGACGTATACAAATGGGCCAATGCACGAGAACATGCCAGTGACAAAGAAGACAGACAGCTACTAATGTAGGCGGAATTGATCATATGCCGCATCGGTATCAGTAACCCAGCACTCAGTCACCACCATGTCGGTCTACGATGTCCCGTGCAGCTTCCGGGTGGATCACGCATGTCAGAAGTCAGAAGTCAGAAGAAGAGACCAAATGTCACTTACCAGATCCGCGAACTGTTAAGCATAAGATGAGAGTAACCCTGAAGGAGATAAGTTGTTAAGGTCCATCGTGCCTCGCGTTGGTCTGACTGTCAAGGTCATCATGTAAACACAGTCGTAAGTCGTACGACGGACATCTTTCCGTTTTGAGTAGGCTCGGGGACACCTCAGCTCCCGCGCTAAATGACACCGACGTACAAAGTCTTAGCGGCAGCTTGGTGATCTGGACCGTAAGCTAGTAACCGTTGAGCCCGTTATGTACGTGTTCTATACCCACGAAGAGACAAATTATGATGGCGTGGCGCTCTCAAACTAACGGCGAGGGAGCGAAGATTCTGCACCGCCTTGCAGTCCATCGAGGCAAAAACAAAGTCAAAGTCCCTGATGGGCGCATCCTGCTAGATTGGCGCGAGTGATGGACGGCGTTCAAGGGACCGATTCAGGGACCGACGGTCTCCATATCCGTTGCTGCTGAGCGGAACCGAACCCCCTCATCGCCCGCGGGACCTGGGGTTTGACAAACGTTCAACGACGGTATTCGTAAAAAACGGCACACTTCACCTCACATCGTGATGCGGCGAAAAATCCTTTATAAAACAAAGAATTGTTTGACCAAAAACAACCTGGTCTCAAATGTCAGAAAATCCAAAGGTGTCGTACATGCCGTTTTGGACTCACAGAAGTTTGCCTTTGTTGAAGATGTCAGTTTGACAGCGACACGACGTCTGCCCAGAAGCGGTTGGTTGATATCAGATAATGTGACGAGTCTGCCGTGGCTTGAACAAAAAAAAAAGGTCTTGGAGAGCTCATCGAGACAAAGTCTTGGGACGCATTAACTGTTTATTGTCATTGCTTCACTCACTGCATATCTGATCATTGACGGACGTCTGAATGACTTTATAGCTTGACGTGTATTCCCTTGGCGGGCACAGCCGAAGCTCGATAAGATGAAAGATGCATTTCGAGCATCCACAATATTGCATCTCGAGTTTAATGACACAGAGCCAGCATAGTCTGTACGTTGTCTCCTATAGTCTCTCACCATGGTACATCGGCTAGTGTCGTTACTTATCTGATTATACTGCAGCGACGCTTCGGGTTCGAGAAGACCACCTTAGCTCCAACCGTCTTCGAGCTGATAAGAAAAGGGAAACAAAAAAAGGGTTTCATTCAAGTTCACCGCGAAAATCGTACATGAAAAAAGATTATGAATCCATATCCCATGCGATTTTTAGTCACCCCAAATTGGGGTGATTATAGTAAACTTTCGTTGACGTCGCGCATGGGAGAAGGTTCCGAGTGCAACGCCCATTCGGAGGTAAATGTCTGGAATTGGCCGAGACCGCTAAAACTCGAAATGTTCTTCCACGAATCCAAATGAATTCAAATTATATTACATTATATGGGGATAGTAGTTGGGAGGGGCGGGAGGCGGACGATCGTGTTATGTAGAAGGGATGCCCTGGGATCTGCAGGGTAATAGAGTTACTGGCCCCATTCAGGTTGCATGCACAGCGAGTCAGAGAAGTGACTGAAGGGAATTGCCAAATCATTGAATGGTGTGATCGTGTTCTGGAGATCTTCTTTAATCCTTTACCAGCAAAGTCGCATGACGGCAAGGTCAATGACAGAATGCTTCCTTTCAATTGTAACGTTAGCAAGAGCCCTCGCAACCAAAACATTGTGCGTCAAAATTAGCTTGTCATATATCATGAGGCATAGGTACATGAGTCCTACAGAGACCGCGGCTGTGAGAGAGAAAGACGAAAGCTCAAGATCATGACATCGTATCAGCTCCCAATCGGCTTCCCCACCTCCGAAGCCGTTGGTAAAAGCGTGCGGGGCTTTATGTTTTGCATTACGATGCCAGATTGGCTTTCACCCTAACTTACTCGTCCCAGCTTAGAAGAGACGAATGGGCTTGCCCATCGTGCTCTTGATGTGCAACGACTGGACGTTCTGCCAGTTCTTCTTGAGAAGCGAAACGAGGAAGTTAATACCTAAGACAGCGTGAGAAGGTTCAGGGTTTGACAGCGACTAAACATACTCATCATGACATTGGCAAGAACTTGGTCATCAGTCATTTGGACGTGTCCAACTGCGACACCCAAGCAAAGAACCTTCTTGAGCTGGAACTTAATGGTAGACCGGACTTCATTGAGTTTGTTGGAGAGATCCTCAGCGTGAGAGATAGGAGTGGGAAACTTTCCGGCTAAGTGATAAAGTGTAAGGCATTTGGTAGGACTCTAGACGGGCAAATCAATGCAGTTACCTTTGGAGAGACCGGGGCCCAGGAGACGAGGAATCTGCTTAATCAAGGCTTCAGATGCCAAAAAGGCATCGTACTTTTTGGCGAGTTTTTTGACAAGCTTCTTGTTCTTGTTAAGTCTGGTGAAATGAAATCAGAACTAGAAGATGGAGCCTAGGTTGTTTCCTACTTCTTAAGATCATCGACCGACTTGTATTCAAGCTCGACTTGCTTGGCGCGATCAATGTCCGCGGCATCAGCAAGAATACAGATGGACATGCGCGGGCGAGGGACATTAGGCAACCTGAGATATGACTAATTACCACCTCTCACGCATAGGGCAGTGCAGCGATACATACTTGACTGTTCCAGAGAAACGTTTGTCCTTTTGAGTATCATAGTTCTTCAGACCAATCTGAAGTTCGATGGTCTCTACGAAGTTGCGCCTTTTCTCGCCGTTGGATTCAGCAAGAAGCTCTTTGACGGAGCCCCGCACGCTTGACACTGATAGCTTGCTATGGAATAGTTAGCGACGTCGGAAAGAACGTGCTTAACGGGACATACGAGCTCATGCTTGAGGTGGGATGTTTTTTGGTCTTGAGGATGATATGAAGAGAAATTAAAGTTCAAGTGATGCGATACATATACAGTGTGACATGATTATGTAATTATACTTGATATGGAAGTGTGTGACTGCGCAGATCGAAGCGCCTTTGCTGACCGTGGAGGACGCTATGTAGTATGCTCTCCTCTGGATCCCAAACGCTGGCCATAAAATATTCAACTAGTTAACTTGCTCTTTCTTTATTACCATCTTATTATTCGAACTGTATACCCTGTAACATTGGTATGGTTCAGGTTTTTTTCCATTCATGTCAACTGACCAAGTTAAGTTTCCAAAAGTTATGACAGAACCATGGCCTTTTCGTGCAGGGACACCACTGTAAGTGGTCTTTTCAACAACAATAAGTCGAGTACTGAGTGAAGTGAAGGTCTGATACCCCTGAATCTGATCTAGCATCTCTTTCACCTCGCACAGCGCTTCTCTCACCTCCCTATGAGAACGCAGAGCTGACCAGGCCACGACGTATCAGCCGCGGTCCCAATGAAAAATTCCGTCACGAGAGAGAACGCGCTCACTCAAGCGCGACTAATCGTGACCTTATTCGACTCCTGATAAACGAGGAATATGAGTCGAGGCAGGCCCGGAAGTTGCTCTATACAGCATTAGACAGGTTAGAGGCTGAGAGTCGTCGCGCGGACGAAGCGGAAAGCAAACTAGCAGAAACTTTGGAACGGACGAGGTCTATTAATGATGCTCGCGTTACTGCGCAACAGGACGCGGCTCGCGCGCAGGAGGAACTGAGGCTGTACAAGCTGCAACTCGACAATGCGCAGAGAGAAATTATCCGAGCACAAGAGGTACTCGCGGTCATTGAAACCCAGAGAGATGACGCGGAGAATGCAGCTGCTGATGCGCGCTCAAAGGCTCGGAGATTGAACGAAGAACGCTTGATCGAGATTGCAAGAGAAGAGGGTCGCAGACTTGGATACGAAGAAGGCATCCGCCGCGGTCGTAATGTGGGATATACAGAGGGACGCGTCGTTGGTCTCGAGAACGGTCGGTCGCAAATGCGAGAAGCAGCTGCCGCTAGCCTAGACAGGATGTTGGACACACAGGAAGACGAAGCCTCTATAGTTCTACCTCTTGAATCTGAAACCATCCCAGATAGCCGAGTCGCGCCAAACGTCCTCCGAGTCCCAACATCGGTCCGAACCTCAGTAGACGGTCGTCGTGGTTCTCGTTCCCAGCGTGATTCCGAATCTGATTCCGCCAGTCGAATCAGTGCCCCCCGCGCTCGAGACCCCGGAGTCATCCCTGTCATGGTTGAACACCCCGAGCCCGTTCCACGCAACCCCACCGTCACGAGCCAATCTTCTCGTTCACAGCCCCAAGCCTGGCCAATGCCGAGTCGTTCTTCAGCTCGTTCGCCCCCAACTAGACCAGCCTCAGTCCAAAATTCTGCTCCTAGCGTCCATCACTCAGATTATCAAGTCCCACCAGACGGCTACATACCAACTCTGAATAATGACCAGCGTATCTCGCTTCCTCCCCCGCATGAGCTTCACCGCGACCTACCTTCACAACAACCCGTCGCTGGGCCGTCCTCAGAATCGGTCAGAACTTACGACTACCCTCCTCGCCGCGCCTCTCCGGAGTCAATAGCATCAACGAAGATATCCCAGTCACAATCCTCTAGCATATCTGCGCTCGATATTATTGGCCTGCCCAACGTGACGCAGCGCGACAAACGTCGGGAGCGTAACAATCTGAGTATCATCCATGAAGATACAAGTGTTGTGGCTGACTACGAAACGGTGACTGGATCCGACGCTGTGGACCATCACTATCGCAGCGAAAGAGACAGCCAAGCTACCAGGCGCTCACGGGGGGATCTCTCAAAGCAGAGGCTTGCTGACGGATTGAGATGGTCTGACCCAGATGAGGTTGAGGAGTGGCGCCGATACGGCGCGGACAAGGTTTGCTTTTGTTCTACGTGGGTGACTCTGGTTGATGAGGATCATAGACGCGCGAACGAAACTCTCGTGGTGGACCCCCTCGTCCACGGCCGGCCAACGTTACCACACCCAACCCACTTTCTCCTCCCCACTGGAATGATGCCAGTGCACCTGTACCTCGGAATCACCGCCAGTCAAGATCAGTATCCACTCCAACCGAGCGAGATTCGGCAAATTATGAGCACCGGAGAGCCGTCTCATCGGACAGCTCGGTACCTGATATAACCATTCAGCCTCCGGTAAGTACCATTTTCCAGCCCGAAGTCCCGAGTCAAAACTAACGCTCCCCTCCCGACAGTCTAACCCTCCCTCAGATGTGCCATCGAGGCGGACATCCGTTGTATCTGGGCTGCTCAGCCCCGATCACGCCAATCGCCCGCTCAGCCCAGATCATGCCAATCGCCCGCTCCCTGTGCCTGCCCCTGGTTCGCAACGAGCCCCACTTGTCCCTACAGTCCCTAACACTCCCATTTCAGCGCACACTCCGTTGGCAGGGTCTATATATGATACCGGACAGCTGTCATCTGGGGTTTACTCCATGGGCAACGGGAACGTACATGCACCGCCTCCAGGGGGACCTGTCATCCCAAATATGAGTGGGAGAGATACACCCTCTCAGCGACGTAGCAGTTCGATCTATGCGGCTACCCAGCCTGATGGCCGGAGGTCGAAGAGCCCCCAGCCCTACGCCGCTGCCCCAGTACCTTCTGGCTTCACCTACCCCGCACCGCCCATCTCCAGAGACCCGACGCCAAACACCACCGCAGACCGAGACCGAGACCGAGACCAAGAGCGCGGTAACCGTTCCTCAACGCACGGGCGACGAGAGAGCCTAAGTCAGATGGCGGGGATGACACCTGCAGCACGCACACTGTCATTACATTCAGGAGGCGCGGGGTCCTCACACGCGTCTCAGAAACATCGATCGAATGCGTCGGTTGGCTCGCGTCAGTCGTATACACACTATGACCCGGGCATGTACAACGATCCGGCGTATCTCTCGAGTAACGAATCGCTCTTGGACCATCGGACGGGTGCAAATACGGCTGCGAATGCGGGTGGGTCGCGGAGGACGTCGCAGATGCCTATGACTTCGCCTGCGTTTTCGTATAGGACTACTGGAACGACCGATTGATTTTTTGTAGCGAAGCGGATGTTTTTTTTTTTGTATTTCATCGAGGACTCCTGATATTTATTATTGTACTGTGTCGCTGAAGTATTGACGTTTCCAGTAATAAATCGATTTGTGCATATGCTCTGTTGTACTTTTGCACTTGAACTTGAATGCTAGGAGGAAAGTATATAAAGTGGTGGCAGCACTGCTTGTTATCTCTTTCTTTGATACCTCTTTTTCGCGCAAACCTGTCATAAAACACAGATAGCAGCCGCAAGCAGAACTTGAAGTACCAAGAGAAATACGTATCTAATCTTCATATATAAGTTCGCCAAGCAACTTACTTCAGATGCATATTCGTCATTGATCTACAGTTCAGATGACAATGATGTACAGCCTGAGTGTACTGTGCTCCTCATATCCATGATGGTGGTATAAGACTCCCATACACGAGGCTTCTATTAAATTCACAGTCCGTCTGCGCAAGAGATAGCTTCAACTCTAAGCATCATCCATCATGCAGAATACATTAGCGATGATTTAACTGCAAACTACTAAGGTGTCAGCTCCACACATGGGTGGAGAGTAAACTAGATTTATTCCAAGCAAGCAAGCTCCATGAAAAGGCTCCGAAGCAGGCTATGCAAAATATGCTGATGTGAGGGGAACCAAGTAGTACAGAAAAACCTGACACAAGAATGATAGTCGTAAGGAACGAAAGTAAATAGGACATAACGTATTCCAAAATCAGCCAGTACAACACCATTTAAGCCCTTCTCCGACAAGGATGCAAAAGCAATGACCTGAACACCAGTCTTGCACTTCGTTGCGCGTAGGAGAGGACAACAACGATGCCATGCAAATAACTGCGTTAAGCTCAAGATCTAGAGACGTCAGGGAATGCACAGAACATTTTGGTCGATCGACCAACCCCCAACAATGCATTCCGTGTCAATTTCCCGAACTTCGTCTCCGTACGAGATGACCCTTGTAGGGTGGCAGTTCGGCGATTCCTGAGTATGCTTTCGGAAGACATCCTCCCGCGTGTAACGTTGTCCGCACGTCAAACAGTTCCACCGTTCTCCGATATGCGTACTAAGTATATGGTGTGGCAGATCGTCTGGTTGAATTGGTAAATGGCAATTCATCCAAAGGCAGGCTATTTCCCCGTCGCAAGCACTGTTGTTGGCAATATGGCGGTACTGAAAGTGTTTCGCGATCTGCATGTGGTCGACAGCAAGGTGTAAGATGCATCCATTCCATTTACATGGATGTATTTTGACCTTGGCGTTGCAGTCGGGCAGAAGATCCAGATCAATCATGATGGGATTCGCACCACTGTTATGCTCCTGGAGCAATGCATGGATGATGTTAATAACAGATGCTCTAAAACAGAGAACAATAAGTTATTCGGAAATGAATGTGAATGATGTTACTAACGTATTTACATCCATGGCTTAGCACATATGAAAAATGCAAATAGATGGACTCTTCTACTTGGGAATGTGAACTAGTTTTGAATGTCGAGATTCGGCAGGTAGGTCTTCGAGTTGGCACTTGAGAATACACGACTCAGAGCGAAGAAAGGAGTAGAACACCAGGGATGTATGGGGCTGCCTGAAATGATTCGGACGGCAAGACGGAGGGATGAGTTGAACTTACGAGGCGAATTATAAGTGCATGCTGAGTTTGACGCGCTAATACTAATATTAGTGGTAGCTGTAGGTCCATCAGTAAAATCGCCCACCTTCGCCACCACTGATTACCAGGATGTGACACCCTCTAAGATGCGATATCATCGGTTGATTGAAACGTTGAACGTTTGGTGCATGAAAGTAATACTCGAAGTTCTTGTCTAGCACATATTTTGAGTTTGCCAGATCAGTGGGGATGGGATATGGCAAAATGGTAACCTTGGAACGAGCTCAAGGTAGATCACCTCCCCGCAATTGAGGGTAGGAACATTTATCTCACAGCTGTAGGTCGTCTGAGTGGAAGGGAAAGGAGTTTGACGAATTAAATTTACATACATGCACACTGGGTCATTTCAACCACCACGACTTTGAGGTTGCACTGAAGACAATCTAACTTATTACCCGTCTAGTG
>Ga0153975_1000205_pt1 | contig 17787 bp, 16 predicted proteins | sample TSGA059MetaG_FD_104694 | JGI IMG/M metagenome (GOLD analysis project Ga0153975, IMG submission 104694) | Attine ant fungus gardens microbial communities from Georgia, USA - TSGA059 MetaG | ecosystem: Host-associated > Fungi > Mycelium > Unclassified | place: USA: Georgia, Yuchi Wildlife... | reverse complement strand
CGTGATAAGTGTGATGAAATCGTGACAAAACACAAAAAATGCAATTATAAATGATCAAGTGTCTTCTCTGACAAAGCGTCAATCAGTTTATTCAGTAGCAATGTTCTCTACATTTTCCGTTGATTAGAATCAAGTGAAGTGGAGTAGAAAATGAGTAATTCCAATTTTTGCACGTTCAAAAAGTTGTCTTGTCGGAGTGTGAGATGAAAGTTCTGGCAGTGTCACACCTCTGTCACATCACGTGAGGTTCGTCGAAATCGCAAGTCGTCTACCTTAACTCAATCGCCACGCCACACGGTAAACAATGATGTGATCAGAACTGATGTGATCGATCATATGATGACAGCTGACCCTGAACACAGCTTCGTCACCCGAAACTTTGTTAATTTACTTTATGTAATCGCTTCCCTGTTCCTCAAACTCCGTAGTCCACTCTTCCCCTTTCCGTCAACAAGTTCATGGTATCAATATCGTTATCTGCATGAAACCTGCGGACCGCTGACTTCAGTGGGCACTATCCATCGAGCATAGTGGCTGTATCATTGAAATCCAGTGATACATCAATCGGGTATACTATAAATTCATCAACATTTCATTCATTGCATCACCTGCAGCCTGATCGATGTGCGCTTATAGTTTGAATGATCCTGCCTCGTGGTATATCTAGATAAGCACGGGATGGTCATATATTTACATAGCACGAACATGGTTCTATGACCACTGAATTCTCCACCCATTAACACCATACCATTCCTTGAATATGACTCTAGTCTCAAATGATCCAAGTTGGTGGCCGGTCATCAGCTTTTCGCGTCAATATAGTTATTTCGTAGGTTCGTGAATCGTGGAGAGCAAACATCGCACTTGACAATTTTTGACGGTGGTTTCGCAGTTATATCCTTGGCCGTGGTGATATATGATTGGGGTGCGTAAGATAACGTTTCTGGAGAGAATTATTGATATCCCTCGTATTTTCCAGCAATCACACTCGGACAAGAGGTATGTTGATGTGCTTAGTAGAGCAGCCATGTCACTAAGAACGACTCTATAGTTTGAACTGATCTGGGTGAGCACTGAGCAGGGTTGCCCATCAAAATGATTGCTGAATAATGAATCTAACGGGGCAGCGGCAACACTGGTCCCTCATGACTGTCCTATATATCAGTGTGCGTAACTGATGCTGTAACCACATTTGGCGAGGATCACTAAAATTTACTAGGTGCGCTATATTGGAGTGCCATTATCCTTGTATGTTTTCAACGCCAAAAAGTCGAAAATGGATTAACAAGATGTCCTTCGTGATCAGTGTTCCGTTACTCCGTCTGTCTCCTCTTATGCACTGTGGTGACTTCTTCTGACTGGACGGCATGCAGTAACTTCTTTCCCAGTCTCGTTTACAGATGCAGTGAGCACAAAGTTTTGTATCAATACCTGTTATTTGCATTCAACTACGATTGTACGTAGAAGTGAGTGACATTATTGACAAGCTCGTTGATTCGATATCATGTTTGCGACAGCTGTGAGTTCTTTGTTATTCAGTCTTATGTAGCTCATCACTGGCTACATTGTCCAGGCATTATCGTCGGAGAGATATCGAACTGGACATCCATCGTCCTAAATGCCATACTGGGTGGTGAGCTACTCAGTTGCAGTATCTCAGTGCCATTGACTTGACTGGAACAACACAAGTTATTATAATCACGCGGTTACATGCCATGTATCAGCGATCCAGAAAGATGCTTGTCTTTCTTTCTGTAATCTTTCTGATTATCCAGATTACCTGTGGAGTAATAGCTGACATAGTGGGCAGGCTTACTTCCTCGGGTGAGTTTTACTTATAGAGTAAAGACATAAGTGCATCAGGCTTATGATATAAATATCAGAGGAGCTTGTCCTATCTGGCATCCATATCTGCGCTTTCGGGATGGAGGGAAACGCCGTAGTTCTGGTCGAGATCACTTGGATATTGGGATTTGCATGGGAGACCCTTGCACTGTCTCTTGCAGTCTGGATTGCTATCAAGCACTTCCGTGAACTACAACGAACATCAATAGGATGGGCAGTTGAGGATTGTTTTACGATATTGACGCAGACTCACGTATTTTACTTCGCGAGGTAAGGTCGTAATTTGAATATTGTTATCCTTTGCCCGTTCACACTCATGGCACACCAGTTTTGTTGTTGTTTCTGTCCTTAACCTCATCCAGCTCTCTCCGAAGATCATGGTATGCCACCTACGACTGACTCCTCTACATGCGACCATTTCTCATTATTTTCATAGGGCTCAAATTCGATTGCCGCTGACATCTTTTTGGATACTCTTCCAATTGCCCGAGTCGTGCAGATGTTTGTCCTGGGACCACGGCTCATCCTTAGCATCCGAGACTATCAGGCTAAACTCGTGACCAACTCCGACGAGGCAACTGCCATGACTACAATTGCTTTCCAGGAGGGCGCACAGGTCTCAACTGGCGGTGACGTGTAGTGTGGGAGATGCTCGCATTGTTCACACTAGTTGGGTACCCTATGGGGAACACATGAATTTTGCTTGGTTTCGTTCGTCGTCATCTTATTCATTGCTTCCAGTCTATGTACATCATCATCATCATCATCATCATCATCGGTGATAACTCATCATTGGTTCCATCCCAAGCTATCTTTGATGTTCTGAGCTTCTGCACGCTTTGAAATTGCTAGACTCACGATGAACGATAATCTATTGACGCTGAAGGCATGCTACCGAGTCCATTGTTCCGCTTTTAACCGGTGGCACCGGGAATGTTATACTCACGAGATACCAAAGCCATCGGGTTCCTTCGTCGAGCGCTTGAGGTAGTTTCCTCCACATGATGCTGGTTTCAAGCCAGGAATGTCCCATACGCAAGGTATCACAGTACGTATGGTTTATATAGCCCAGTGCAACAAGTCAACAACAAGTTGAAAGCCTACCACGCATGGGATCCTTTGACCGCCCGTACGTTGGCTGCATTTACCATTATCATCTCTCTCGTTCCAGAAGTAGGATGGGTGCGTTCTGCATTCGAGTCTACCTTCGCCTGCAGCTAGTGATGCCGCACGGTGCCATGTGCCTACAAGCATCCATATATAAGGTTGCCAGGTAGAAATGTAACTGAGGAACGCACTTCATGTATATGCAGAAGACGTGGAGAAGCGGCGGTCGTTTCGTCTCGGCAAGGTGCGCAAACAGCGCAGGGAATCCAACATGAACTCCGGTCAAGGGGTATCTAGACCATTACGCGGAGGGGCCATTAGTGAGACTGCGGTGATGTATGATTTCGATTGCATTTGCATGAATGCAAGTTGCCAATGATGGAATGTCAATATCAGGTATAAACGCGGGCTGGATCGAAATGAGCGCGTGCGAAGGGAGAAGCAAGATATGGATTCATGGCAGGGGCTTCCTGAGGTAGTAGGTAACAAAAGCCCAGCCGCCGCAGTATTAAGGCGGCCGTTCGACCTTGAAGAACACACTCGGTCTTCGGAGAATCATCAATCAGCAACTCCCTCCACCTTCACTTTTACATCGGGTGTATTCTGTGTCCGGCCAGTGATATTGTTAAGTACAGACACGATGCTTACATAATCCAACTAGTCAATACGTAGCGTAATGTGGCAGACAAGGAAAGGTTTATGGCGGCTGCGGGCGGAGTTTGAAATGCGTAAGTTCTCTAAGTGGCTGACACTGAACCCTCCCCCACCGTTCATTGATGCATCGACCACTTAGCAGCAATGGCAACCCTCGACCAGGCACAGCAATATTGTCTGTGGTATTGCAATATCTCCCACTGTCCCTATCCTGGCAGGTGCATCATATGACGGCACAGCGCGACTGTGGGACCTCGAGAACGCTCAGCCCACCTGCTCACCCCTCCCTCCAGCATGGAATACAAGTGATCTGCGTGTGGTTTTCGGCAGATGGACATCTACCAACAACTAGCTCATTGACACCAGACGTGCCATGCCTTCAATGACTTCTGAATCCTCTACAATGTCTAGCCTCAAGGAAGCTTCACCAACTCCAGAATCGAATAGACCAATTCCGAATTATAAATTCGAAGGTCACGAAGACCATATTCAGAGTTTCGTCTTCTTGCACGACAACGTCCACATTGTGAGCAGTTCATTATGATGGTACGATGCGTAAGTGGAGATGCGACACAGGACGCCTTGTCGGGGAGCCATGGCAAGGCGACAGTGGAAGCATCAATGCACTGGCGCTTTCACCAAATGGAAAGACGATAGATTGCGGCAATGATCACGGGAGCGTTCAGCAATGGGACACAGATGGAGATCAAAGGTGTTTGGGCGACTGTTGAAAGCGCTGTGGCGTCGCTCTCGTGATCTCCCTGTGGAGGCTATATTGCCAGCGTGTCTCGATGGAACAATTTTCATTCGAAAATCAGATAACAAAGAAGTCGAAGTGGGCCCGATCGAGACCAATCGATGCTTGTGAACAATGTCGCGTATTCACCTTCGGGCGACAGAACTGCATCAGGCGGGGATGGCACGATTCGCATCTGGGACAGCAACACTGGAGAGCCTCTCGTCAGCCCGGTTGAAGACCTGCAGGGAAGTGTGTCATCCATTATGAATGTGTGATCATCGGATGGTAGCATACTGTACTCCGCCGATAACTTTGCACGTGTCTTCGACAGCGTCTCGGGTCCACAACTCCATCGCTTCGAGAACGACAAGCCACTACATTGCGTTGCACTTTCATCCAAACACAATGTCCTGGCATGCGTGGGCTGGGATGGTACTGCGCAGCTGTGGGACACAGTTTTATCGATGACCTGGCCAGCCGTTCGGAGAGAAGGATGGCGAAAGCCTTTACTGTGTGAAATCTTCTCGAGATGGGAAATACCTGGCATATGGGGGGCGTGACGATATAATCACACTGCGGACGGTGAAAGATATAGCACCAGATCTTCCGGTGAGTGCTATACCTCAGGTTCAAGGTGACAGGTTAACAGGATTTTCGACCCCAGTCTCCATCACCGTCTTCCCTCAACGTCAGTGGTCTCACATCCGACTGTATGCCTCAGATCGTTCAAATTCACATTGCAGGTCGATGCTACGAAGCCTTTTGCACAGCGGAGTGAGCATGGGACGCCCGAGGAGGGGTTCGGCGATCTATACGAGAACTTTTTCCGGGTAAACATCCTGTCTTGTGTTATTCAAGACTCTATAACTGACGATGAGTACATGTAGTTTTCCGAACCATCTCGTCCTTTAGCCCGATCAAGACTCCCTCGTCCCCCCCTCACTCTTCATTGCCCGGGTCTGAAGTGTCTTCATCCCCTTCGACGCCGCCCACCGCCCGCGGGCGAGGCCGTTGAGGTACCTGCTGCTCGCGGGTTCAAGGTAAACATCAGTTTTACATTGTTCGCATTCCCGTTCTTACCATAAACGGAAATGACAGAGATTTGTTGCACGGAAACACACGAGAAAGTCAGCTGTGGTGACGAGCGGCGCTGCTCCTGTACTGCGCGCAAGCGGCTCGTCGCAGGCAGGTCCTTCTTCGCAAGGTGGTTTTGTGCAGGCAGCTACATCGTTGCAAGATGTATCCAGGAGTGCAGGGTCCTCATCCAAACCTGCTAGGGATTCTCCGTCGCATGTTGTCACAAGACATGATACCCACCATGACTCAGATTCAGATTCAGACTCAAGCATCCAGGGCTCCTGGAACAAGTTCCTCGCCGGGCTTTGTTTCCCTTGTGGACGCTACTACAATGACAGTCGCTAGAAGTTTCGTTTGATTTGTATGTAGGGGCTAGCTTCAAGTTGGATGCGTTGCTCGTTCCGACTCGGCAGTTGCCCGGATCCAAGGGCCCGGGATTCACCAACTTGAAACAAATATACGCTCACCGAACATAATGACTATGGAGTCCCCCTTGGGTCCATGAAGATCATAGTGTTTCCCAGGACGTCATACAAGTTCCCGTACGAACAGGACCTACAGCTGCTCGCACACTATCCGAAAAAGTTGATACGAAACCAACTCAAGGCCTTTGACGACTTGCTGCGTCGAAGAACTTGGGTTGCCGATGCGCGACAAGCTGCTCCAAAGGATGATATGATGCATGACATAGAACAAGCATGGCTCCATAGGTGGATGACGCGCAGGCAGCACATTTGGAATGCTCAGCTGTCTGCATACATTCTGCATCCCCATCTCTGCCAATCCAACTTGTTATATCCCTATCTACACAAGTTTCCCTCGTTCAACGGTTTCGCCAGGAGATCGTGCAAGGTGTCAAAACACTGTCAGGGTAACACGCCAGAGGATGATGAAGGGTCCAATGTGAGCCGTGACGGGTGGGTGAGTGTGGACAAGGGTGATGCGTCGAGCAGTAGACTTAAGAAAATTAATGTAGAAAATAGTAATTATGTATAAAAAAAAACTGCGAGATGCAACTCCTGAGGGAGCGGTGGGCGGATGCGAGATCAAGGACTGGTGGGTATCGTAGTGGGACGAAGCAAGAGTCGGGGTCTCAAAACTTAACCTTCCGCTTAGACCTATGCATTCTACGCTAACGCTCGTAGTCCCTCGCCGTACGAGGCCCGTTATGGCTATGGTTGCTAAGCGTCTGAATGCGGGCGCTTTTACTCATGTGCTGTGCAAAGAAGCATCATGCTATCCGCCATGGATATATTTACATAGCTCGAACATGGTTCAGTATGACCCCCGAGTTCTCCACCCGCTAACATTATTCGTTGAATATGACTGGAGTCTCAAATGATCCAAGTTTGTTCATCAGCGTTTCGCGTCAATATAGTTATTTCATAGGTTCGTGGACAGCAAACATCACACATGGCAATTTTTGACAGTGGTTTCGTAGTTGCATCATTGACTGTGTTGATATATGACTGGGGTGCGGAAGATAATGTTTATGGAGAGAATTATTGACATCCCTCAATTTTCCAGCAATCACATTCGGACAAGAGGTACAGTTCATGCGCTTAGTAGAGCGGCCATCTCACTAAGAATGGCTCTATAGTTTGAACTGATCTGGGTGAGCAGAGTTGCCCATCACAAGAATTACTGGATGGTTAACTTAATTCGGGGCAGCGGCAACGCTGGTCCCTCATGACTGTCCTATATCTCAGTGTGCGTAACTGATGCTGTAAGCACATTTGGCGAAGATCACTAACATATACTAGGTGCGCTATATTGGAATGCCATTAAACGTGTATGTTTTCAAAGCCAAAATGTCGAAAATGGGTTAATAAGAAGTCCTTCGTGATCAGTGTTCCGTGGCTCCGTCCGTCTCCTCTTATGCACTGTGGTGACTTCTTCTGACTGGCTGGCCGGCATGCAGTAATGTATTTGCCAGTCTCGCTTACAGATACAGTGAGTACAACTTTTGTATCAATGGCTGTCATTCGCATTCAACTACTATTTTACGTAGGAGTGAGTGAAATTATTTCGGACAAACTCGTTCATTCAACATCACATCTGCGACAGGTGTGAGTTCATTGTTATTCAGTCTTATATAGCTCATCACTAGCTACCTTTTCCAGGTGTTATCGCCATGTATATAGCGGTCTGCTCATCCATGGCTGTAAATGCCATGCTGTGTGGTGAGCTACTGAGTTGCAGTATCTCAGTGTTATTGACTTCACTGGAACAATACACAAGTTATAATGATCACGCGGTTACATGCAATGTATCAGCGATCCAGAAAGATGCTTGTCTTTCTCTCCGTCATCTTCCTGGTTATCCAGATCACCTGTGGAGTAATAGCTGCAATACTGGTCAGGATTACGTTCTGGGGTGAGCTTCAGTTATAAAGTAAAGCCCTTGAGTGCGTCAGACTTATGATATGAATGGCAGAGGAGCTTGTCATATCTGGCATCCATATGTGCGCTGACGTGGTCGAGGGAAACGCGGTATTTCTGACAAGCATGACTTGGGTGTTGGTCTCCGCATGGGAGACCCTTGCATTGTCTCTTGCAGTCTGGATTGCCATGAATCAGTTCCGTGAACTGCAACGAACATCAACAGGATGGGCACTTGGTGATTGTTTCACGATATTGATGCAGACCCACGTGTTTTACTTCGCGAGGTGGGGTCGTAATTTGAATATCGTTATATTTTCCCACTCACACTCCTGGCACACCAGTTTTCTTGTTGCTTCTTGCATTAACTTGCTCGACCTCTCTCCGAAGATCTCGGTATGCCACCTATGACTGACTCGTCTACATCCGACCATTTCTCATTATTTTCATAGAGTTCAAATTCGATTGCCGTTGAGATCATTTCTGATATTTCTCCAATTGCCCGAGCCGTACAGATGTTTGTGCTGGGACCACGGCTCATCCTCAGCATTAGAGACTATCAGGCTAAACTAATTGCCAACTCCAATGAGGGAACTGCCATGACTACAATTGCTTTCCAGGAGCGCGTACAAGTTTCAACTGGTGATGGCGTATAGTGCGGGAGATGCTTGCGTTGTTCTCACTCGGTGAGTACCCTATGGGGAACACATGAATTTTGTTTGATTTCGTCATACTTATTTATTGCTTCCAATACGGTCTTCCAGTCTATGTACATCATTATCATTATCGGTGATAACTTATGATTAGTTCCATCCCAAGCTGTCTTCGATGTTCCGAGCTTTTGCACGTTTTTGAAATTGCAAGACTTGCGACGAACGTTAATCTATTGACGCTTAAACCATGCCACCGAGTCCATTGTTCCACTTTCAAATGACGGCAGTGGAAATGTTGTACTCGCGAAATATCAACGCTATCGGATTCCTTCGTCGAACCCTCGAGGTAGTCTTCTCCCCATGATGCTGGTTTCAAGTCAGGAATGTCCGTATGGTACACAATGTATCACGATAGGTATCATTTATATAGTCCAGTGCAACAAGTCAGCAACAACAGGTTGAAATCCTGGACCGCGCACGGGATCCTTTGACGGCATGCACGCCTGACGTCCGAGAGACTGGCTGGCTGCATTTACCATTATCGTCTTTCTCGTTCTAGACATAGGATGGATGGGTGTCTTGTGCACTCGATGAGGACGAGTCTACCTTAGACTCAGCCAAAGATGCCGTACGGCGCCATGTGCCTACAAACTTTCATGTACAAGGTTGCCAGGTAGAAATGTCACTCAGGGACGTACTTCGTGTATATGTAGAAGACATGGAGAAGCAGCGGTCTTTTCGTCTCAGGAAGGTGTGCAAATAGCGCAGGGAGTCCAGCATGAATTTTGGTCAAGGTGTATCTAGACCGTTGTGCGGAGCGACCATCAGTCTTGAGCCTGCGGTCATGTATGATTTCAAGTGTATTTTCATGAATGCCCGTTGCCAGTGACAAAATGTCAGCGTCAGGTATAAACGCGGGTTGGATCGCAATGAGCGCGCCTAAAGGGAGAAGTAGATATGGAATCATACCAGGGGATTCCTGAGATAGCTAAAAAGCCGCCCCACTGGTATTAAGGCGGCTGCTCGACCTTGAGAAAAAACTGTTCTCTGGAGAATTTGTGCACTCCCTTCACCTTCGCTTGTACAGAAGGTGTATTTTTTGTCCGGCCAATAAATTGTGCTTTGATGACGGTTTTCCTCGTTGTCAACGAGATTTTGTGAAGAGGTATTTCCGTTACCAGAGTGAGACGCGCATATCCGGTCGAGCTTAGCCATTAAATGCATTTGGTGGATGACAGAGAAATATAATTTGACCGTATCCTCCGAGAAGAGAAAGTTACTCTCTTCACGTAGGCGATTTATCCGCTAAGAAGTGTTACTACAAAAAGGGTTGGGTATTAGCATCAAACAGCAGAGTTGAGTCTACTGTTCTCAATCGCTACGCCACACAAAGACGCTGTAAACAACAATGTGGTGAATAACTGATGACAAGGTTCAGAAACTAATTGATCGCTAAAGCGCTCATTAGAGCATGGACAGCCTATTCATAGACACCGAGGAAGATAGCTCCTCCAGCTGATAGCCACATCGTTCTCGGTATGTCGCCCGCAAAAGCAGCCTTTACACCATTTTGCACGTAGATCGGCCGAAGTCGTGTGGCAAGCCGCAATACTTGGCACTTGTTGCTTGGAAGGATCTTGAAAACGTGTTAGACAGGTCATCAAGATTCACAACAGGGACCAAGTCTAAGATCGAGCAAAGAAAAGCTACACATCAAACAGGGAGACCGTGTAGGAAATGGCCACTCACTGGAGGCTATTCTATCATAGACTTCTAAGTTCGGGGGCGGAGTTTGAAATGCTTGTAAGTTCATCGACCACTTTCCTGCGATTGTTAGAGGAGCTAGCTGCAATCACCTTCTGAATCCCAATGTGACTATCAAAGTATTTCGCATCTCTCTCTACGTATTGAACACGCTATCTGGACTGTGGACATGCGCTATATTTCGATGTACGCAACGCGTTTATAAGTCTATCTCAGTACCGTCCGGACCAGCAGCGCATCAAGGCCCATCTCCAGAAATTTCGACCACTCGTCTCTCGTACGAATTTAATGTTTCATCAAGTTTTTTTTTGACTTCTCTTAAGTATTCTCAATCCCCTGGAGGTCATACTCCACCCCCATCCTCCACATGCCAACGTCATACCTCCTGACGCGCAACCCTTCGCCACATCTCCTCATCATTCCGAAGCACCCACTTTATCATGACACGCCGACTCCGCCCTTTGCGGAGAGTTCGAAACGCTATGCCACATAGTCGGCACGACGAATACATTGAGTCGTACTCAACAATAGTTAACCAAAGGGCAAACGCGTAAGTATGAACAACGCCAGATGTGCCATACTTTAATGACTTCGGAATCTTCTACAATGTCTAGCTTCAAGGAAGCTTCACCAACTCCGGAATCGAATAGACCAATTCCAAATTAAAAACTTGAAGGTCACGAAGACCATATTTGGAGTTTCGTCTTGCACGACAACGTCCATATTGTGAGCAGTTCATATGACGGTACGATGCGCAAGTGGAGATGCGACACGGGACGCCTTGTCGGGGAGCCATGGCAAGGCGTCAGTGGAAGCATAAATGCACTGGCGCTTTCACCAGATGGAAAGACGATAGATTGCGGGAATGATCACGAGAGCGTTCGGCAATAGGACACAGATGGAGAGACCAAAGGTGTTTGAGCGACTGTTGAAAGCGCTGTGCTGTCGCTCTCGTGGTCTCCCTGTGGAGGCTATATTGCCAGTGGGTCTCTCGATGGAACAATTCTCATTCGAACATCAGATAATGGAGAAGTCGAGACAGGCCCGATCGAGACGAATCAATGATTGGTGAATGGTGTTGCATATTCACCTTCGGGCAACAGAATTGCATCAGGCGGGGATGGCACGATTCGCATCTGGGACAGCAAAACTAGAGAGCCTCTCATCAGCCCGGTCGAAGACCTGCGTGGAAGTGTGTCGTCCATTATGATTGTGTGGTCATCGGATGGTAGCACGTGTCTTCGACAGCGTCTCGGGTACACAATTCCATCGCTTCGAGAACGACAAGCCACTGCATTACGTTGCACTTTCATCCAAACACAATGTCCTGGCATGCGTGGGCTGGGATGGTACTGCGCAGCTATAGGACACAGAGGTTTATCGACGACTTGGCCAGCCGTTCGGACAGAAGGATGGCGAAAACCTTTACTGTGTGAAATTCTTTCGAGATGGGAAATACATGGCATATGGGGGGCGTGACGAGATAATCACACTGTGGACGGTGAAAGATATAGCACCAGAGCTTCCTGTGAGTGCTATGCCTCAGGTTCAAGGTGACAGGTTAACAGGATTTTCGACCCCAGTCTCCATCACCGTCTTCCCTCAACGTCACTGCTCTCACATCTGACTGTATGGCTCGGATTGTTCATATTATCATCGCAGGTCGATGCTACGAAGCCTTTTGCACAGTGGACTGAGCATGGGATGCCCGAGGAGGGGTCCGACGATCTATGCGAGAATTTGTCCCGGGTAAACATCCTGTCTTGTGCTGTGAAAGGCTCTGAACTGACGATGGGTACATGTAGTATTCCGGGCCATCTCGTCCTTTAGCCTGATCAAGTCTCCCTTGCTCCCGCCCTCACTCTTCATTGGCTGAGTTCTGCAGTGTCTTCATCCCCCTTCGACGCCGCCCACCGCCCACGAGCGAGGCCGTTGAGGTGCCTGCTGCTCGCGGGTTCAAGGTAAACATCAGTTTTACATTGTTCGTATTCCCGTTCTTATCAGAGACGGACATTGTCGCGCGGAAACACACGAGAAATCCAGCTGTGGTGATGAGCAGCGCTGCTCCTGTAGTGCGTGCAAGCGGATCGTCGCAGGCCGGTCCTTCTTTGCAGGGTGGTTCTGTGCAGGCAGCTACATCATCGCAAGCCGTATCCAGGAATGCGAGGTCCTCATTCCAAACTACTTGGGATTCTCCGTCCGATGCTGTGATGACACATGATACCCACCATGACTCAGATTCAGATTCAGACTCAAGCATCCAGAGCTCCTGGAACAAGTTCCTTGCCGGGCTTTGTTTCCCCCGTGGATGCTACCACAATGACAGTCACTAGAAGTTTTGTTCGATTTGTAAGTATGTAGGTCATAGCTTCAAGTTGGATACGTTGCTCGTTGTCGAACGTCTTTCTTCAGGTTTTTCGGCCCCCAATCACACAATTATTTTCTGCTTCGTGACTAATTATGCGTGCCGCCAACTTTTATCGATATCCGGATTGTCGAGCATCGCACGCCTCTCCTGCGGTGACACACCATGTGACTCTTCACGACTCGGCGGTTGTTTGGATCCAAGGGATTTACCAACTTGAAACAAATATCCGCTCATCGAACACAATGATCATGGAATCCCCCTGGAAAAGTTCACACGAAACCAACTCATGGCCTTTGACGACTTGTGGTGTCGAAGAACTTGGGTTGCCGATGCGCGACAGGCTGCTCCATGGTCTCTGGGGATCACATCGAAAAAGCGTGGCTCCATAGGTGGATGACGCGCAGGCAGCACACCTCGTTCAATGGTTTCGTCAGGAGAACGTGCAATGCGTCGAGACACTGTCAGAATACTTCTTGCATAACAATAAGCATATTGTGAGTGGTTCATGGGACGGCACGATGTGCAAGTGGGACTTCGAGACGGGGCCTTCTTGTTGGGGAACCATGGGAGGGGGATGGTGAAGAGATAGTTTGGGCACTGGCGCTTTCACCTAATGGAAATGTTATCGCATGTGGGAGAGATGATGGAAGCGTTCAACATTGGAATGCGGAGGAAAGATGATCAAGGGTGTTTGGATGGGTCACAGCAACACGATGCGGTCGGTCTCGTGGTCTACCAGCAGGGGCCATATTGCCAGCTGGTTTCATTGACCACTGAGTTCTCCACCCGCTAACACAGTTCCTTGAATATGACTCTAGTCTCAAATGATCCCAGTTGGTGGCCGTTCATCAGCGCTACGCGTCAATATAGCTATTCCGTAGGTTCGTGGAGGGTAAACATTGCACTTGACAATCTTTGACGGTGGTTTTGCAGTTGCATCCTTCGTTGTGGTGACATATGATTGGGGTGCGTAAGATGATATTTATGGAGAGAATTATTGGTATCCCTCGTATTTTCCAGCAATCACGCTCGGACAAGAGGTATGTTGATGCGTTTAGTAGAGCAGCCATCACACTAAGAATGGCTCCATAGTTTGAACTGGTCTGGGTGAGCAGAATTGCCCATCACAATGATTGCTGCACAATGAATCTAATTCTGGGCAGCGGCAACGCTGGTTCCTCATGACTGCCTTATATCTCAGTGTACGTAACAGATGCTGTAACCACACTTGGCGAGGATCACTAAAATTTACTAGGTGCGCTATATTGGAATGCCATTAACTATGTATGTTTTTCATCGGCAAAAAGTCGAAAATGGGTTAATAAGGAATCCTTCGTGATCAGTTGTCCTTTAATCCGTATGTCTCCTCTTATTCACTGTGGTGATTTCTTCTGACTGGTCGGCCTATATGCAGTAATGTATTTGCCAGTCTCGTTCACAAGTGCAGTGAGTACAAAGTTTTGTATCAATGCCTGTCATTCGCATTGAACTACTATGTTACGTAGGAGTGAGTGAAATTATTAACAAGCTCATTGATTCGATATGACGTCTGCGACAGCTGTGAGTTCATTGTTACTCAGATTTATGTAGCTCATCACTAGCTACGTTTTCCAGGCATTATCTCCCGGTATATAGGGAACTTGTCATCCATGGTCATAAATGTCATGCTGGGTGGTGAGCTACTCAGTTGCAGTATCTCGGTGTCATTGACTTGACTAGAACAACACACAAGTTATAGTGATCACCCGGTTACACGCCATGTATCAGAGATCCAGAAAGATGCTCGTCTTTCTCTCCGTAATCTTCCTAGCTATCCAGATCACCTGTGGAGTAACGGTTGCAATGCAGTTCAGGCTTATGTTATGGGGTGAGCTTCTAGTTATAGAGTAAAGACTTGAGTGCGTCAGGCTTATGATATGAAATATCAGAGGAGATGGTCCTATCTGGCATCCATATATGCTATTACGAAGGAAACGGCCTGCTTATGACCGAGATCACTTGGATATTGGGCTGTGCATGGGAGACCCTTGCACTGTCTCTTGCAGTCTGGATTGCTATCAAACACTTCCGTGAACTGCGACGAACATCAACAGGATGGGCAGTTGGAGATTGTTATACGATATTGATCCAGACTCACGTATTTTACTTCGCGAGGTGAGGTCGTAATTTGAATATTGTTATCTTTTCCCGCTCACACTTGTGGCAAACCAGTTTTGTTCTTGTTTCTTGCCTTAACCTCCTCTATCTCTCTCCGACCATCTCGGTATGCCACCTATGACTGACTTGTCTACATCCGACTATTTCTCATTATTTTCATAGAACTCAAATTCAATTGCCGCTCAAATCTTTTTTGATACTCTTCCAGTTGCCCAAGTCGTGCAAATGTTTGTGTTGGGACCACGCCTCATTCTTAGCATTCGAGTCTATCAGGCTAAACTCGTGGCCAACTCCGAGGGAACTGCCTGACTACAATTGCTTTCCAGGAGCGCGTACAAGTTTCAACTGGCGGTGGCGTGTAGTGTGAAGATGCTCGAGCTGCATTGTTCACACTCGTTGGGTACCCTATGGGGAACATATGAATTTTGTTTGGTTTCGTTCGTCGTCATACTTATTTATTGCTCCCAGTACGGTCTTCCAGTCTGTGTACATCATCATCATTGTCGGTGATAACTTGTGATTAGTCCCATCCCAGGCTATCTTCGATGTTCTGAGCTTTTGCACGTTTTTGAAATTGCTAGACTTGCGATGAACGATCCATTGTTCCACTTTCGACTGGCGGCACCGGAAATATTGTACTCGTGAGATACCAACGCCATCGGATCCCTTCGTCGAACGCTTGAGGTAGTCTTCTCCACATGATGCTGATTTCAAGCCAGGGATGTCCCATACACAAGGTAATGCAGTACGTATCGTTTATATAGCCCAGTCCAATAAGTCAACAACAACAGGTTGAAAGCCTGGACCGTGCACGGGATCCTTTGACTGCCCGCACGCCTGGTGTCCGAGAGGCTGGTTGGCTGCATTCACCATTATCGTCTCTCTCGTTCCAGAAGTAGGATGGATGGGTGCCTTCTGCATTCGAGGATGAAGAGTCTACCTTCGCCTGCAGCCAGGATGCTGCATGGCGCCATGTGCCTACAAACGTCCATGTGTAAGGTTGCCAGGTAGAAATGTAACTCAGGGACGCACTTCGTGTATACGCAGAAGACATGGAGAAGCGGCGGTCTTTTCGTCTCGGGAAGGTGCGCAAATAGCGCAGGGAATCCAGCGTGAACTTCAGTCAAGGTGTGTTTAAACCATGAGTGAGACTGCGGTCATGTATTATTTCAGTTGTATTTCCATGAATTCAAGTTGCCAATGATAGATTGTCAACGTCAGGTATAAATGCGGGCTGGATCGAAATGAGCGCGTCCAAAGGGAGAAATAGTATATGGAATGATACTTGCACGTAGATCTGCCGAAGTCGTGTGTTGGCACTTGCTGCTTGGAAGGATCCTGAATACGTGTTAGACAGTTCATCAAGATTTACGGCAGAGACCTACTCTAAGATCGAGCATGATGCTTGTCTTAAGTACATCAAGCGGCGTTGTCAGTGCCGCTGCAGTCCCTCCAGCTATGCTCCCACACACAGCAGCCTCGTGTGCATATAGCGGTTTTCTGTCTAGATATATTGACAGTCGATGCTTGAGTATCTCATATAACGGGAATTGAAGTGATGTAAATGGTATCTGGGAAGTATAAGCACTGGATTAGTTAGTCATTATAGTGTGCAAGGGCGTGTTCATGTACCTCGCACATGATAGTAGTGAAAAAACCACGATGGAAGCCATGCACACCATCATGTTACAGGATAACCTTTGCGGCCATAAATGGGGAAATTGAAGCCTCATAGGTTGACGTTTGCATCGGGTCTTGATTACTTCAGGAGGAACACCGCTCCCGACGACCACACTGCCCACACCTTTGTAAATCCCACGAAAACCGTCAGCTTTCCCGAATCCCTGTGTGGACTGGAGACGCGTCTTGACCGTGTTTATTGGGAAGAATAACAGGTCGACCCGGGACCGCTCTTCCTGCCAGTGCGCCAGCCTATGAGAGGGTCACGTTTTGCATAGAACTCACTATCATCTTGCAAAGACTTTGACTTTGCGCACAGCGAGAGACTGGAAGAACATCGGTTTTCGTTCTAATGCCATTGTGGTCGACCGCGAATAACTGAGAGTCTTCGTCGAACCTTCTCAGGTGCAAAGTTGAGACAGTCTGCCCCGAACGGGCCTCTAAAAGTTAGTAAACTAAGTTACATAACGAGTTAGAATCTGAAAAAAATTCAGATTGCGTAATAGTTGGCTGTTTTCAAGGTCCTGATAGCTGTGATCAAGAGTACACAGCTTTCCTCAGCAGCTCTGCTTCCCGAAACCTTTTTTAATTTACCTTAATCGCTTCCCTGTTCCGAGTCGAACTTTGTAGTTCACTCTTCCCCTTTTCGCCAACAAGTTCAGCGTGTCAATGCCATTATCTGCATGAAACCGCTGACTTAGGTGTGCACCATCCATCGAGCTCAGTGGCGGTATCATTGAAATCCAGTGATACATCAATCGGGTACTATGTATTCATCACAATTCATTCACTGCATCGCCTGACGTATCTCGTAAGATTATCTTTCGATCGACGTGCGCTCATAGTTTGATTGATCCTTCCCCATGGGATATCTAGACTAGCATACGCCTATTGTGGCAATGACACAATAGGCGTGTGCTAGTAAGCGAAAATCAACAAAATAACCGAATCTCTGCGACGGCTACGTATCTATGCGAAGCTTCTTTAACCGAACCGTTCGTTAACTACCTCCCTTTCCCCCGCTGTCCTCCCCTACTTTTTTGACGAGTGTGGGATAAGCACGGGATGGTGATATATAATTTACATGGCACCGACATGGTTCTATGACCACCGAGTTCTCCACCCGCTAACACCATTCCTTGAATATGACTGTAGTCTTAAATGATCCAAGTTGGTGGCCGTTCATCAGCGGTGCGCGTCAAACCAGCTATTTCGTAGGTTCGTGGAGATCAAGCATCACACTTGACAACTTTTGACGGTGGTTTCGTAGTTGCATCCTTAGCTGTGGTGATATATGATTGGGGTGCGCAAGATAATGCTTATGAAGAGAATTATTGATATCCCTCGTATTTTCCAGCACTG
>Ga0153975_1000203_pt1 | contig 17796 bp, 13 predicted proteins | sample TSGA059MetaG_FD_104694 | JGI IMG/M metagenome (GOLD analysis project Ga0153975, IMG submission 104694) | Attine ant fungus gardens microbial communities from Georgia, USA - TSGA059 MetaG | ecosystem: Host-associated > Fungi > Mycelium > Unclassified | place: USA: Georgia, Yuchi Wildlife... | reverse complement strand
GGTCCACTTCTCTTACAAGCCCTTGGCCTTTCACGTGTAAGTGATCCTGGGACTCCCCTCCATGAGTTTGCCATATCCGTTGCTCCGATGCTCCGACGTGATGTAGTTAGATTTAGTACTGATTTGTACCCGCGAAGGACTCGCGAAGGACGTTAAAGAATGATCTCAGGCGAATTCTGAGGGAGCCCCTACAACCCCAAAAATGGAAGGAACTTGATGACGAGTGTCATCTCCGGAGTCCGGAAGATGAAGTATGAGAAGGGCTGGAACATGCCCTTCGCACTCTGCGATACGAGTTGCTTCAATTGAGCGAATATGAGACTATATTTGAATCGAGAGGAGAAAATGCGGAGCGATCATGTGTTGCCAGTCTCGGTGCCTGGCTAGTGCGAATAGCCGCATGATAATGCAAGCGTCATATACTCCCTCACTCGTTGGTCCTCGAGGCACGATGGGAAATGGACAGCGAAAGACCGGTCGGCCAAAATCGAGCCGAAGATAATCGATAAAGGCTTAACGATAGCGCACGATGCAAGTGAAGGAGCACGGTTATGGCTAGAAGACCAAGCGATGATCGATCGCCATTACATTAAATCAGAAATTCGACCGATAAGTATTTTAACCCAAAGTCATCTACCCTGAAAAGTGGTGGCAGGACATTTGAATTGTAGTGCGGGGTAAGGCGTGGTAGTGGAGAAAGGAAGCCCAAGGAAGCTGCCGGGCGCGCTTGAAACACGACGCGGTGATATCGCATATTAGGAACAGAAGTATACATAGGGGGAGCTGCATGAAAGACAATTAGGGCAATTCTAAGAGGGCGTGAATTGTCAGCCGACGACGTATGGTTGAAATGTGAGAGTGACTTGCCGCATTGCGGGGAAAGGTGAGAAAAGTATGTAAATAGACGTAAGTGTTAATTTGGCCTAAATCTGAGCTTCAATAGATACGGGTTGGTTGAGGGGCAGGCTTCAATATTTTGACGTCAATAACATCTCGACGTGATTGTACTCACTGTGAGACGGGTGTCATGCATGCCAAGCCATCCCCTACTAAACATCTGGAAAGATTGTCAGGGGTTGACATGCGCTGACGTCTGTCACTGTTTTTCGCGGTGTAGAATTTAAGAGGCGCGATGAGAATTCGACCAACTTACGGCGTGGGACACTATCATGTTGACGCTGGACTATCAGCAATTTTCAACAAGAAAAGGTTGAGTTCAAAGTTATGTACAGAAATGGAGTTGTTTGACAAGAAAATCTGAAAACGGTTGCAAACCATGCGCGAACGCTACATGTGATCGTAAATGAGCCATGAGGCCGAGAGCGAAAGCGGGCTGGGCGACATGCGATGGTTATGGGCGCAGTGATGTGAGAGCCCAGGCAGACTTGCCATGCGCGTACCTCGCAATAAAAGATTGGACTGAAGAGTTTTCATTCGTTCGATAAGACTGAGAAAGATAAAAATCGTTAGCATATACTGGCTGAGATGTCAAAGCAGCAAGGGGGTTATCAAACGTCATCGGTAGATACATTATTAGTACTAAGTAGAAACCTTGCTTTTGATTGAAGCAAACCTGACAGGCATTTGTGACACCGTGACAGTAACTCTACACGCATGCATGTCACAGACGCGTCAAATCAAATGCACGTGAAGTTAACGCGTCAGCAGAAAACTCCCACACTCCCTCCAACCTTCTCTCGCGACGCTTCGACTCGTCCAACCTCCCAACTCTGCGACCCAGAGATCATGCCGCCAAATGTCAGAACAGAGCTCAGTTCAAGACACTTACAAGACCTCTCAGATGCATCTATATCTTTCCAGATCCCCGCCGATTCCTCCTCCGCGGAGTTCTTGCTCGCAGATAACAGCAGTGATATTGAGTTTCTGCGCGGAGCTGGCGGGGCCAGTTTTGCCACCGCCGCACCTACTCCAGCCCGCGGAACATTGAAGCTTGGCGATGTCACGCCAAAAGTGGAGTCGCACATGTTACATCCGCGACTGCCTAGTCCAGGTCCGTCGACACGCCAGAAGAATGACAATGACCCCCGACCCTCGCGTTTCAAAAATCAAAGCCCCGTAAAAGCGAAGAAGACTCCGCGTGCACCATCTAAGCTTAAGGAGTTAGTAATTAACCAGCCAACCATCTCCGAGGAGCGCCTGGAGTCCCTGCGTGCAGAGGTGGAGACCCTTAAAGATGATTATGATATCATGATGCATGTGGAACCAGCTGCGGTTGTGCAATGCTCTGTCATCCCTACCCTAAACAATACGGCAGCTACAAGTCCGACTGTAAAGCCAAGGTCAATAAGGGCTAATCTTGTAGGTTGACTCTTATTTGACATCAGAATGTGCTCACCAATTTTGTTATAGACGATAGAAGGCGGTCGTAACGTGAAGCCCACTGCACGAAGCAGGATCCCCGTATCGGCTGATGGCACGTTTCCAACTGCAGAACCAACGGTGCATTCGTCTTCTTCGTCGTTGGCTGGAAGCACGCCCATAGACGCCGACCAGGCTCCGCCCATGGACGTTGATATTACCGTGACCTCAGATACTAATAAAGATGTGCGTCTAAGCACAGGGGGGATGGCTGATCGCCTCGTGTCCTACAGCCAAAAACTTATGTCATCAATTGGGTACGTCTGCTGATACCATACCACCGCATTTGCACTGGAACTGATAGGTGGTACCTTTCGTGTGCCCGCTTCTGTCCTATTTCTATTTTCCCTCCTTTCGTGTGATTGCGATTGCCATCGGGGATTGTTGTCCATTATGGTTTGATCTCACTTGATGTGATCTCCGGCAACTTTTCCTGGAAATACCATCACTGGATTCCTCAGTATCTACAAGTCCAAGTCAGAGAATTCTTTCATTGCAGATACTGGTGGGGTCATTGCCAGAACGGGTGACCGCATTGAAACCCAACCTTCCCCCACGGCCCGCGCTGTTCATCCCCGATCTTCACCAGACGCTCTGAGTGGCAACGATCACTCACTCAGGCTTTCAGACATATCACCGCAGAAGCGTGAAGTAGACACTAGCGCCTCCTCCGGTCATTTTTCTATAGGAAAGCGGGAATTATCTCCCATGCGGCCGGCAAGCAAGCGCCCGGCCACTGAGGAAGACCCCCCTTCCCACCAGCACGGTGGCAGCAAGAGGGGGAAACCGTTGTCACACAGTGCTGGAGGGCCATCCAGTCAAGCCCCCCAGCGCTCCACCAAAGCAAATCATGTACATGTCAGCGCGCCTATTTGTCAGGATTCGCGGTGGCCAACTTCAAATTTTCCAAGCGCGCGAACCAAGTACAAGCCGCAATTGAATTCCCACCGCAAGGGGCCGTCTGCATCGACTGTTCCGCGATCATTGTCCTCGCATGGAATAAAGTCGATCAACAAGGGAAAAGGCAAATACATCGTGGGACGGGAGACAGTCTCGACTGGTCGCTCACTGCCACCAACACGAGTCTCAGGCACTTCCCGTGTCCACATTGATGAGGGGGAAGTAGATGGCAAGAAACAGGAGCGGTCGGGCCCTTCTAGAGCTGGCCTTGTGTCATCATTCAAGAAGACGGTACGTGATTAATTAGCGGATTCTTGTCTTATGTGCACTCAATCACTATTCTTGCATAATGACTGCTTCAATGTTTAGGGCATCACGTTACCACCTGCCAACTTGACAAAGCCTGTTGCATTTACGTTTCGCGTGAACGCGCGCTTAGAAGCACGCAAAGAGGAGAAGTTCGCGGCTACCGAGCAGGACCATATGGAGAGCGTAGGCCGACAAAGGCATCCTATTCCCAATTTCAAGGCACTACACGAGGCTCATGAGGCCTCGACTGCATGCCGTAAACTCGTCGTTCCGACAGTCCCGGCACCACCGATTATGCTTAATACCGAAATTCGCGCGAGAGAGAGGGAGAAATTCAACGAGATGATTCGAATGAAAGAAGAGGATCTCGAACGCGCGAAAGAAGAGCACCGGAGACAACGAGAGGCGGAAGAAGAAAGGGAGATCAAGGAACTTCGTAGACAAGCAATCCCTAAGGCAAATGAGGTTCCAAAGTGGTACGCTGATATGCCGAAGAAAGGAGGCGGTGAACGAGGATCAGGATAGAACATTGCATCATATGTACGGTAGTTGTCAAGTCACTGGAGAATCGAGAACATTTGACTATAATTGTGACGCCGGTTTGTATGCTATGTTTTTCGTTATCTTTGCTGCCACGTCTATTTTACATCATCCCTTACAAGCCAGCGCCCTTCAAACTCCATTGCCACCAACCATTATTAAGCTCGCGCTCGCGCACAGCACAGCGCCGATTACACAATCTACTATAAGTTATTCTGGGCTTTACGAACTGGGAAACCCTTGGGGAGTCTGGGAAGACTCGCGTTTAAACGTATTATGGCCGGTGCAAAGTGCCTTTCAAGGCTGAGAAGGCTTGATGGCATCGTGACCGATTGACCCGGAACCTTGTTTCACCTTGGGTTCGATGGTATGTTTATATGTGCCATGCCCTTGTGTGTAACCCTGTGCTACGGGTCTTGATTTCATCCGGCTGTGGGCAGAACGGAATACGACGTTGATTGTGATTTCCAGGGAGGCGGCGCCGACTCCCGATTTTGTTGTCAATCTTATCAGTACGGATGTCGTTGTGAAGGGCTGAAGAATAAATTAATGATCTCCCATAAGTTGCACTAGCTAGTGCTGGGATGTTGTTTTCGTGTTCCGTTGCATTCCCCACCTCGGGGGTTGCACGAGATAGCTCTGAACTCAGATCTTGTGTGTGCCCAACTAGGGGAACGTTAACTACGCGCTAACCAAATCCACCGAATTAGACTTTGGCATGGTGCATGGAAAAGGCGAACAGGAAGTTCTTTCTTCAGAGCGCATAGCCCCATTCAACCTAGGCGAAACTCAGGAAGTCGGTTTCCTAGATGGAATGAATGGATTCTAGAAGTCGGATGTAATGAAGGTTTTATCAGCCTACGGCATTGTCAAGAAACGCTTGGGTTATTAGACACGCATGTTCGAATCGTACAAATGTGTAAAAGACCCGTTGTGGATGAAGGTGTAAGCAATATTGGTGGAGTTTTTCCAGGTTAGTTGAGTTCTGTCCTTACGATCGGGGATGCAATAATAACGAGAGAAGTTGCCGATATTGTGATTATGCAGGAACAAAGTCATCATGTCATGTTCCTGTCTTCGTCACCTCACGATCGGAACTGAATAATTAGTGCTGTTGCCTCGTATGGAGAGGACGAATCGGTCGGAGGGATGGCGTCAACGTATGCCAAAACGACGAGGCACGCGGTGCCGCAGCCGCAGCGCAAACAGCAAACACGTTGAAGGGGTTCACAAAGGGGACTATTCATCGATTAGCGGGTGCCGCGTCGTGTGAGTGGGGTATATTGATTGCCTCGATGTTTTCGAGATCTTGCTTTGTTACTGCAATTTTGTTGTGTGTAAGATTCAACGAACGTATCTGCCCATCTGTGGCAGCCACTGCCAAATCTCGGCGTCATTAATGTGATGGCAGTGTCAGTTGGGGGAAAAGCAACATGTCCTAGTTGAGTTAGATATAAGTAGATTCGAACTTCCACCACAGCATAAGCAATTTGTACGTTATCATGTATCGAAAAAGTCAATTCGGGACCAAAAGCAGGGAACGGGTGCAAAATGGCCTCGAAAGGTTATCGTGGTGGATGAAATCCCCCTGGCGGGCGCTCAAAGGAAATTCATTACGAAAATGGGTCAGTTATTGATTTCTTCGAGGGGGTCACGAAGCTTGAGCAACTGCTTCTCAGGCTTCTTTGCCTTTTTTTATTTTTGCTGTGTACGAATCTGGTTTGAGCCAGATCAGTGACGCCACAACCCACAAGTAGTACTTTCAATTCCTGGCCGTCGGGTGCGTTTCTTGGTTTCTGTCTACAAAGCCGATAATGGAAGTATGACCGGTCTGCCACAAGGAATCACATAAAAGGTGGGGCTATTCCATCTCTTTTCTTCAGTCAACCTACCAACCAACCAACCATCCTCAGAGCTACTTAACAGTTTACTCTTTCTCAACACAATGCACGCTACCTGCTCCACTCTCTGCATGTCCTCCAAGGCTGCATCATCTTCATGCGAGGAGTCATCATCTACTACCTCACATCACTGCACCCGCCTCTCTACTCCCGTGTCAATGCGCGTCTCCTCTGATAATGACTCATGCACCAACTTCAACGCACCCCAGTGCTGTCACTGCGGTTGGCGCGGTTCCCACTCCCCCAGTTGCCCCTTCCGCTGAGCAAACCGCTCCATCAACATTACGTTTTCATCTATATTTATTCCCTTTGCTCGTAAGTCGCGTTCCCTATTGTTTCACATCATCCGGTGACTCAATGTGACTCTTCACAGACAATTGTTCTCCATCATCGTTCACCTCACCATGTTGTCATTGAATCGACGTTTTCGCATCTATTTTGTCGCATTGTATCAACATACATCTATGCCTCGTGCATAACCGCACGTTAGTCTAGGTCTCGCGTAGATCTCATCGGATGCCCGCAGTTGTAGGATCACAGGAGTAGTCGGAGGAGTGCAAGAGAGGTTGCCGGGTTTCGCTTTGTGGACGCGCCGGGGCGGAAGAGGTATTTAGGCTCACATTTTTGCCGTTTGCCTTGTATGAATATTGCGCTATCACTGATCACCCATCATCATCAATATTATTTACCACATGTTCCCCCTTGTATACCGGTCCGTTAACCGTCAAGCTGAGACGTACGTCTATGAACATGTCATCGTTGCAGTGACCGAACAATCAAGCAAACGTCATCGGAAATGAAGTTGTTACTTCGCTTGTTCCACGTGGGCATGCCAATGATGTATTTTCATGCTACACGTGTCACTGCATGTTGTTCCGCTGACGGAGTGTGGGGAAGAAGGGAAGAAAATGAGTGAGACGTTGATCGCGGAACCTGATCCGATAAACCAAGAAACGCCTCTAAGAAACGTGTTGTTACTAACTTGTTTGTAATATAATGTGTCTTCGCCGAACTATCCGCATGTATGACTGCTGGGAGCTTGTTCACGAAGCGAAAACGTCGAAGATGGAATTGATTTCACGCCCGCGTCTTCAGGTTACGCCTGCGGAAGATAGGTGGAGTCAACCTATACTCGTTGGCGTAAAATCTGGAATCCTAATCCGTTCTATTTCGTGTAACATATCCTCGATAACCTGAATTTATCACCGTAGTTGTTTCTGGCACAAAGGCTCTGGACCCTGGTACTATAATGAATTTTGTGTTTGGGTCATAGACGCTCCATTTCTTTCCCATACGGGCCCGGCTTATGGGCGGCTGCCGATGTCGCTGTCTCCACACCACCACCATCGAAACATACCATGTCTTCTGTTTGGAACCCACTGTCCTTGCACCCTCCTTCTCATTCCGATGCACTGAAGGTGTCTTTCCCGCAAGAACATGTTATGCTCATGACTCTTAACCGTCCAAGGCACCTCAACGCCATGACACCCCAGCTTACCGCTGACATAGCTTCCGTTTTAAGTTGGTTTGATGATGAGTCCTCTTTGTGGTAGGTTTTTGCCACTCAACAGCGGTAAACCTATTCAATTAGCTTTGCCGGTAATTCAAGGGTGGTCGTCGTAACCGGCGAGGGACGCACTTTCTGTGCAGGGGCTGATTTGAAAGCGTAAGTCTGCCGGAGAACTATCATGCCCGTTTTGTTCCTTACGCCCTGGTCCCTTCATTTTCACACCAGCTGGCTTCAACGCCAGACAAGCGACAAACCAAATGATGGAGAACATGTGGCTTCTTCCTTGCATGGATTTGCCTCTATCTCGCGCCGGCACACATCCTGCAAGCCCATGATAGCCGCCGTGAACGGCTCCGCTTATGGGGGTGGGGTTGAAATGATCTTGAACTGTGATATCGTTATTGCAAGCGAAGACGCCGTGTTCGCCCTTCCAGAAGTCAAGCGTGGTGTGTTAGCTGCTCAAGGAGGTGAGTGTATACATCAACGGCCTTTCCATTTCAGTCGACTTCCTCGAGTATTTTGGATAACCCCAAGCGCACGCAAGAGTATGTATAGAACTCGCTAATCGGTATTTCGTTTCTTGCAGTTATTCCCAGGTTAGCCAGAGTTGCGGGCCATCAGGTATCGTTCCCCGTGAACTCATCCACAAATATCTCCGCTCACTGAGAAAACCTCGGGGTATTAGCTTGCTTCGGAGATGCTGTTCTTGGGAAATCCTGTCACCGCTGTCCAAGCCAGAGACAGATTTCGTTTGTGAGTCAAGCCGCCTTACAATCGCCGCCAGTCACAAAGGCAGTTTCTTGATACTGTCACACTACTGATAGACATATGCTTCCCCATCCCTAGTGTCAATATCGTTGTCGAGAAATCGGCTGTTATATCTACAGCACTGGAAATCGCGCGACAGATGACCAGTAACTCCCCCGACTCAGTGCAGAGTTCAAAAGAAGGCCTTTTACTTTCGCAAAAGCATCATTTTGAGGAGGCCGTACAAACTCACTCCCTGAGTTTCGTGAGTAAACGCCTGTATCACGGCGAGAATATCAAGGCACGTCAGTTCTCTTCTATCTTCGTCCCATAAGAACATCGGATTAATGATCCTTCCCCTTGATCCAGGAGGGCCTGATTGCGTTCTCGGAGGTATGGATGCACAGCCATTTTGGTCAACGGAATCAGATTGACGTATTGTTCCGTTCGCTCTTCCGCAGAGACGCAAGCCGAAGTGGTCGAATCCTGCAAAACTGTGACGTGGTTGTTTATTGATCAAGGAATTTTAAAATGGTTATAGTGCATACAAATCTGTTTAGATCCCCAGCTCTTCTGACACATAAGGGCTCCTGTGTGATCGGTGGAAGCGGTGGGATATTTCCAGGGATATACCTCGAGACTTGTGCCCGAGAACTGTGTGATGTTAAGATGTGCCTGATAGGGATGCGAATTTCTGAACTGGGAATTATCGATTATCAAGACTTGACGTCGATAGAAAAAAACTATTTCAGCTTATCACATCATGCAAAAGGAACGTTGGGACGACTGTCAGCTTCCTTCGATTTGGTTTGTCCAAGAGAGATTTAGTATTGCATGCTGCATGCACGAAGAGCAAAAGAGACCTGCCTCGATGTTGCGATTTGATCCGAGTCAACAACAAAACAACCCCAAACTCAAAGATAGCCTGTACTTACGCCGAACCATTCGGGAGAGCATCGAACGATTCAGTCCATGCTCGATGTGGACTCCTCCACCAACTTAACAACGTTATCGCTAGCTTGTTTGTGTGCCACGTAGTGTCGGCCTCTTATGCGGGAATTTATAGAGCCCGCGGGCGCGCACTGGGATTGACCTTTTTGCCTTCTGCATGAATATGATAATTGATGGCAAATAGCGTCACATACAGGACCTTGCGTTTTCGGGATCTAGCCTGGAACCCAAGAAGCACGCAAGACGTGAGAACTTGCTTTTTTTTTCTTCTTTTTTTCTTTTTCTGCTTACAGCGCCAAGACGAACGTTGGACACGTCGGGTGAAAGCCGCGAGTCGATAGAAAACTGCCAAGGTGCTGTTTGATAGGCATGAAGACTATCTACTTGACACAAGTGTCATGAATAGCTCAACTATGTTTTTAGCTGTATATACACAGCATTAAGGTAGCGGAGATGCAAAGGACTCAACCACAAGGCTTTGCGCTCGCAACGATAGCAGAGGTTATTGAAACGCCAAGACCTCATATGTATGACCTTTTAGTTAGTATGTTATCTTCCTTGTGAACACAATCCATTCTAAATCAAACGGCTTCCAGCTGACTTACCGCATACGCCGAAAGGAGATATCCTGAAGTGTAATTTATCCAAGTCCGGTTTGTAAGGTTTTTCAGGCTGTGAAGAAGTGGGGAGGCAAAACCTTGGTAGGTTCATTGGAAGGCGAAATTCGCGGGATTAATGGGTGCGGGGGGTGAGTAATCAAATGCTCAGCTGTCACTTCGTGAAATTAGCTGTAACTTGAAATACACAAACAAGTCAGGGTAGTTTGAGCCCCCGTGAAAACAATCTTGCCCGGGTGCAAAAAGGCGGGAAGGGCCAAGTGAAAGAATCTCGCAGGCGGCAACGGCCGTGGTAGAGCCTTAATCATCGTCCTAATATTATCAGATAAGGTGGTAAGATTATCGTGGGGCCCGTACAGCGGGGAAGGGTCGACGTGATTCATGAAATATGGCAAAGAAACAAATCATCAACTGTGCAATAAACATAAAGTGCATTATCAGTGCGGGGAAAATGCGCCGTCACCTTGGATTGATACAATGCCCTACACGATCATTGTCACGATGTGCTAAACGGAAATATGGCATTCCGTGGACGCGGCAGTAAAGGGGGGGGTGCTTCAGTCTGCGAATCCGGTTAATAACCCAAAAGTGTCAATGAAAGTTCACCCGAAAGCATACGAGAAATGTGTGGCTGACAAGACTGAGTCGGAACCTAACCCATTCGACTTCTTAGCTTCACGCATTAATAAGTGCAAGGAACAGGCCCGGGTCTTGAGCTGGGCACGAGATCACGTTTTGATGATCGCCACGTGCTTTATAAGGAATATGATCAGCGCGTGCAGAGGCTTTGGAGGGTGCCGATCATGAAAACAGGAGCTGATTGACGCGCGCTTGCCTCATAGACAACGCAAAACCGCGCGAATAGATGTGCTCTAGGCTCGGAGCATCTTCTGTTCCATTGAGAACACCGAAAATCGGCGAACTTCTGATTTTCTTTTTAAGGTTCCAGCCAATCCCAAAAGGCGTACGAGGAAGTAATTCAGCGTAAACCAGGGGAAGCCCAAAGACGGTTCAGCAATGAAGCTGCACTACCAAATCCATGTATCAATTATGAGTCATGGCTGGTAGTCGTGCATGGTGCATTGAGGCGTACGACACGTACATCTGAATGTTGGTGGCGCGCTCGCTACCTGGGAAGTCATCAGGAGTTCAGTTATTTGATGTAGGAAGTCGAGCCACTTTTTTCAAATTTCAACTCAGCGTTTTTGCTTTTATGCTTTGGAAGTATGATCCCACGCCTAACGCTTCACCGAAGATAGGGAGTACACCACGTTCGAACACAGGCCTAAGTGGAGCGTGCCGAAACCGGCAGAACGCCACACTAGAAGAGATCATAGCATCAAGGAGAGCGTACCTGACCACTTGCGTCGTTGCTCAGAGAAACAGCAACATGAGGCTGCATCAGCTGAGCTGAGCTTCAGCGCCGATTTTTGACAGATGCGTGATTAAACAGCTCTACGACGTAAGGGCGGATCACCTTTTTTTTTGCTTAGCTCCACAAGTAAGCAGAGGCGGCGCGGAGTGGAGTATCGATATAGAGCTCCAATAGAACCAGGGAGGCCACAGACGTCATACACCAGCATTAGAAACGACATCCATTTTTTTGTGCAGGGTCGTACATATGTCATACGGTTGAGGTCATGTAAAAACATGTTTCGGCATGCATATTGGTCAGCATTGCATTGGGCATGAATTCACATTGCCCAGCGTTTCAGTGAGTGCGGTACAGAAGTAGAGTTTGCTTATCTGAAAATTTTCCTAGGCACGCCAAGAGGGTGGCGGCATCAACTAGATCCTCATTCGCAGTACAGCATGGCCATGTAGACCCCCATCAGAACCAGTATACAAACCGGATACATCCGCACCTGTCCTAGTCGGGATTCATCATGATCGAGCGCTGGTCTTTATGACTGACTCCTATTTATGAGAACGGATGTGCTGATTTCCATAGGAAACGGGAGTTTTCCTTGGGCCCACACCGACTGGACGGCGAACACGGCTACAGAGCCAATGAAACGCCGTTAGATATGAGCATTGCGAACGTAGGTATGAGAATATTGTGGGAGAGAAGAACACCATCACGGTATCATCCGTGACTAAAAAGATCAAAAAATCCACAAACATCGCGGTTTTCTCTGCGGAGTCGCGTCCTTGGGCGCGGTTCTTTCCGGTCAGAAGAGCTTTGAAGGGTCGAGACCACAATCCGACAGCGCACAGAGAAGATAAGCACGTGGCAGTCGTCGGGGTGATTTGACATGCGGGAGAAGCACGGCCAATATCCACTGTAGACATCCTTGCTGACTGAAAACAAGAATTATTGGCTGTCCAGAATACATAGAATCACCCACGTGAATTGTGAAATACATATCCACTCGCTATTCTGCCTCGCGCAAAAATCCCTCCGCCTTGGGAAGTTTACGAGTTGGGATACTCGGAACCTACGTAGTCAGGATGTGTACCGTTAGTGCCCTCGGCAAAAGAAAGAGACAACTCCCGTAGCGCGGAGGAAAATGTACCCGTCGGAGTCAGGAGCATGAATGTACCGGTACACAAAAGTTGAAGTACCGTACTTTGACCGCCGGATGTGAGCAAGCGCTGATCGCGACTTGGGAAAGAGAAGCGGACTAAATAGTATGAGCCTCGATGGAAAGCCGCATCAGTGGGTTTCTAAGGTAGCTGTTCCGCATTATAGCATTACCAAGGACGCACATGGCATGGAGTTCGTAGCCTCAGACATTTTCTTAAGCTAAATGAGCAAGCTATGACTGGAGGAACGGCAAGATTGATTGCCTTGGATAAAACAAATCGGGTCAAGCATTCTGCCTGTCTTCGGTCGCGAATTTCAGCAATGAGTGATTGGAAGTGATTATTTCTGGCAACTTTCATCAGGTTAGATCAGGGATTGTGAGCGACTGCCTACACGAGGATGTATAATTATATCCTGGAACTCTTTACGTGGAACCTTTCTCTATTGAATGTGCATCGTGGAGGGGTGTCGTACGACAATTTCATGGGTCTGTTATTAGGCTCAAATTTAGAGTTAAAAGGAGGTACACAATTACCTACCCCTAAAATGCGCACATCAAGATACCTGAATAGCATTGATGAGTCTTATTAATAACAGGTCATACAAATGAACTTATATGACTTAGTACATACTTCACATTCATCGAGATCTGTGCTATCAATTGACTGGCGGCTATGTGGTACCGCCGGACATATTCTCGGTGATTAGTTGAGTTCGCAAGGAGTTAATGCCAATGAGCAATTTAAGCGAGCTCAATGGTATTACGTGTTTTCTTCTACCGCATATCACGCTCTGTGATAAACTATGGCCAGCTCTCGCTGTTCCGTGCGTGGCGCCATGTATAATGTCATGCTTGTATCAGGTACCATTTTAGAGATGCACAAACAGAACCGAATGATCCATGGTTCATGGGTTTGCAGAATGACACGTCGAGTCAGTCCCCAGTGTCCAGGGTCGCGGTTACGATGAACTCGACACTACTCGCAATGCAAGGCATGAGAAAAGACCAATCAAAAAAAAGGCGCAGAAACTTACTATTGCGCAAGACCAGCAAGCTGTGATAGACCCGCCACGATCAACGATCAGCTGCGCATTATTTTAAGCTACTCGCAGTCTTCGACACGGTGACACGGCTGACTTTGACTGAGGCAACACCCGACTTCAGCTACATGTTTCGATGACATTTGTAATAGCCATACTATACGGGATGTACATCCAATGGGTCGTTTTCAGCATAGCCAGTCTGAGATCATTGTTACTAGACCGTTTGCGTCGTCTTGAAAGCCTACCTCACCCCAACGACTCGGAGGGCTTGGTCACGGTGCTATAAAAAGTGAGTAGGGGGACTTTTCGAACGAACCCAATCTTTCCCTCGCTTAGTCTTGAAACGCGATTGCTGTTCTGAATGAACGCATGTTGGTGGTCTTGACCCTTAAATGTAAAGGTTTTGCGTCACCCTAATTCTGCAGGCGCGCCTTCAAATTCAAACGCGTCCTAAGACAAACAATAATAAACATGTCGTTGTCGATTGTCTGTTGCTCAAACAAGCTTTTGATATGTAAAGACGAAACTTGAATTTCTGGATCGCGTCCTCATGATCGCTAACGAAAGTTCCATCTCGATAAACAAATTTTTTTTGGTGAGTGATTGCATAGATCGTAGCAGACGACGGCTGACATAGTGTTGCAGTGGTTAGTCGGAATGAAAGCCGGGCGCTTAAGCTTCAACCTGTATTGATAGCTGTGAAGTACACGAGGATAACGCATGTATAACGCACCACTCAGACAATACTCAAGTCCCATCTTATAGCACTCACGTTCGACGAAACCTCCGACCGCTCTGTTCAAATTGTATCTGTGCCATCGCATCCCAATAAACACTTTTTCTGGTGAGTGATTGCATAGATGGTAGGAGATGACAGCTGAGATAGTGCTGCAGTGGTTAGTCGGAATCCTGGGTGACAACCATGTCTTTGCAAGCCAAAACGCAAGAGACACGAACGATATGGCCCCGCCACAAATTTGAAGGACACACTGATTGGGTCATGGGTGTCATACACCTGCCAGGCGGACAACGGATGATGACCTGTTCTTTCGACGGTTCGCTGCGAGTATGGAACTCGCAGAGTGGAAAACAGTTGGGAATAACTGGCGGAATGGAGAAGGAAGAGTGAATGCTATAGCATTGTCTCCAGATGGAACAAAAGTAGTTTGCGGAACTAACAACAGTGAAGTGCTATTGTGGAACATTGATACGGAAAAGATCATCTGGACGGGGCAGCATGCGGGATATCCCAAATGTGTGTGCTGGAATCGAGACGGCGAGCGAGTTGTGAGTGGATCTTCTGATGGGGCAGCAAGGGTATGGGATGTGGAGAGCGGAAAGACTGTCCTAGAAATCGAGACCGGGCTCACGGATGTGGAGGCGATGATCTGCTCGCCAGACACAACTATGATTGCAATTGGGGGGTACAACACGAATTCGGATTCAGAGGGAAAACCCCTTAACATCTGGGATGCGAAGACAGGCGAGTTCATCACACGTCTCAAAGGACACAGAGGGAGTGTGGCTTGCCAAGCTTGGACTGCGGACGGAAAGACACTTATCTCTGGGTCAGTCGATTCCTCGATTAGGACGTGGAATACAGCAACTTGGCAGCAGATCAATGTTTTGACCGGGCACACCAGCCTTGTCTCTGGCATTGCATTATCTGCGAATGGACTTATCCTCGCAAGTGCATCATGGGATATGACGGCGCGATTGTGGAACCTAGAGAACGGCCATCCCATCGGTACACCCCTCCAGCATCCAGACTCGGACCTTGCGGAGTGCGTGTCATTTTCAACGGATGGAAAGCTACTACCTACTGGCTGCTCTAGCGGCAATGCATACTCATGGGATATTGCTCCAATTGTCAAAGCAGCTGGCCTCGACGAACTTCTGTTGAGCCCAAATGTGAGTTGTCATTTTCTCATATCTCCCTACCAACTAAACACACTATCCTAGGAGGGTGGCGAGTCGTTGCTCAATGTTCGCCATAATTTTTTAAATCTATTTCATTGAGTCTAAACACATGTATTCCAGCCTCAGGCTGATGCTACACAACATCCACGACAGCGGCGAGATGTCCATCGAATACCGGAAAGGTTTTTCGACGACTCACCTCGACCTCGTCATCCTCACATATGTCATTCGTATCATTATATTTTTCCTGACCTCAGTATCTTTAGTCCCCCGGAGCTCGCGAAACCATGCTCTCCACGAGCCAACATCATTCCCCAAGACCCATACTGCTCGGTCACGTATCCTTGCTATTTCGACGCACGCACCACACTACAAACAATACGACACCCCGACCACACCTTTTGGAGCGAGCCCGAAATCCTTTCTCTGGCACAAATCATAGTCAAAATGACGAAGACATCGAGTTCCAGGACCATCGCCAAAATGTAGTTGATGTACCCCTTGCAAAGGGCCACTTCGTAAGTACTCCTTGTTTCCATTTCGGACGTTCGACCCTAACGACATCATACAGAAGAATTACTCGGCGAGAGAACTACTGATGAAGAGAAAGAAAGAGAAAGAGAAAGAGACAGCGGCGGCTGCGAAGAACGCTTCTGCAGGCAGCTCACGACCTTTCCAGGGCACTGTGCAGCACTCTGGAGGAGCGGCTCAGGCCCAGCCATCCTCAAACCTGCATGTCACTGTATCCACTTCGTCCACCACACCTGCGATTGCCAGCACCCCTGCAGCTACCACGTCGATGACCTCACCCCCTGATGTAATAATACTGAGGGCTGGACGTTGGACTCGCTTCAAGCTCTTTATCTGTTGTGTATCTGCTCAAGCCATTGACGGTCACCATTGATCTATCCCTTCCGCCATATAAAATCAAATTTGCTTTCGCAGTTCTCATTAACGTCACCCATCGTCTGCTCCTGCCCATATCTGCTACAGCAATCACATTTTTTCAACATCGTTCCTGATCGGTCTCTTCTTATAATGTTCGAGCGTCACAATCTATTCTAGTACTTATTGACTGTGCTTTGTGCTTTACCGTTCGTGCGATTCTCCTGATCATTTGACGACACGCGGAACGTCAGCAACGTCGAATATCATTGGATGCGAGGCTTTTACATTGGTAAGTGCTTGAAATTTGGTCAGACAATGATTGCGAGATGCGCGAGTTTCGATACTGGCCATTATGTGTACGGTTCTTTTGACATTGTCGTGACCGATGAAGAGCGGAAAGACTGTCCTAGAAATCGAGACCTGGTTCAGGGATGTGTAGGCAATGATCTGCGTTACGATGAACTTGACACTACTTACAATGCAAGGCATGAGAAAAGACCAATGAAACAAAAGGTGCAGAAACTTACTATTGCGCAAGACCAGCAAGCTGTGATAGACCCGCCACGATGAACGTTCAGCTGCGCATTATTTTAAGCTACTCCCAGTCTTCGACATGGTGACACGGCTGACTTTGACCGAGGTAACACCCAACTTCAGCCACATGTTTTGATAGCATTTGGAATAGCCATACCATACGGGATGTACATCCAATGGGTGGTTTTCAGCATAGCCAGCCTGAGATCATTGTTACTAGGCCGTTTGCGTCGTCTTGAAAGGCTGTCTCACCCCAATGAGTCGGAGGGGCTTGGTGCTATAGAAAGTGATTAGGGGGACTTTTCGAACGAACCCAATCTTTCCCTCGCTTAGTCTTGAAACGCAATTGGTGTTCTGAATGAACGCATGCTGGTGGTCTTGAGTCCCTTGACCCTTAGATGTAAAGGTTTTGCGCCACCCTAAGAAGTTCTACAAGCGCACCTCTAAACGCATTCTAAGACAAACAATAATAAACATGTCGTTGTCGATTGTCTGTTGTTCAAACATGCTTCTGGTATGTAACCAAACTTGCATTTCTGGATCACGTCCTCATAATCGTTAACGAAGGTTCCAATAGTTGATGAACGCTTTTGCTGAGTCCCCGAGCATGGCTGGAGAAGCTGAAAGAAATGTAACTCAGGCTACAACTGATGGTAGAAGGGTATCCTATTCCATTAGATATCTGCATACTCAACTGGTCCGCTCTGCTTCAATAGTCCGGGCAGCGCATCACCCGCACCCGCAGACGTGAGCTCAGGCCAGTTTCCGAGGAGCTCTCAGTCCTACCCTACCCCACAAAGGGCAGCCTCACCTCCATCACGTCCTAAAGGTGACTCGTGTCTATAGCACACATCATGATCAAGGACTGTCTAAATTTCCGTTTCCTTGAGCAAAGGTGGCATAAAATGAATGATTATCAAGGTATGAAAGCATCTCTTTGATGTCCATGATTTTGTTCCCCGTCTGGGCACATATCAACCTCGCGTGCACCACTGACTTAAATGTCGCCAGCCTCTTGCCTGCATGACC
>Ga0153975_1000201_pt1 | contig 17930 bp, 29 predicted proteins | sample TSGA059MetaG_FD_104694 | JGI IMG/M metagenome (GOLD analysis project Ga0153975, IMG submission 104694) | Attine ant fungus gardens microbial communities from Georgia, USA - TSGA059 MetaG | ecosystem: Host-associated > Fungi > Mycelium > Unclassified | place: USA: Georgia, Yuchi Wildlife... | reverse complement strand
ACCGATCAAGACAAGCCAGCTGAAAAGAAGGACAAAAAAGACAAGAAGAAGAAACACAAAGAACCTCGTGGGTCTGAGGTCTCTACTACCGCTGTTCCGGATGTAGTTGAGATGCATGTGGATACTCCAGAGGGTATATTTCTTGTGTGTCATATCTCGGATGTAGGATTAATCGTCTGTCACAGGACATGTCAAGGAAAAGAAGAAGTCAAGAAAGTTGCGCGCTCTTTCTAGCACTGAGGTTGGGATGGCTGTTGATACACTGTCGGGTAAGTATATTTCTTCGTCCGCTCAAATCCATGACATAACATCGCTCAGACTCGAGAAAGGACAAAAAAAAGAAACACAAAAATACCAAAAGCTCTGTAGACGCAACTGGTGATGTGGATTCAAGTCCTGGTAAGTTTAATGTTCGCTTGGTCGTTCGCATACTTACATTTTTAGCACTGGATGGTGAAACACGAAGTTCAAAAGGCCACAAGAAACGCAAGCGTGATGCCGCACAAGAACCGTTGGAAGACTCGACAGACAAACCTAGCCCTTCCAAGAAAAAGAAGAAGAAAAAGCAAGATCGCGAACGCGAATCAGACCCTACCCCTGCCGAGACTACAGTAACTTCCCAGCAACCCTCCCCATCCTCGGAGCCCTCAACCAAAGAGTGTTCTCCTGCAGAAGCAGAAGCCTTTCTTAAAAAGCACAGCATCACCATCAGTAACCAGACGCAAGGCGACGCCGTTGTACCCGTCACCTCATTCGACCAGCTAATCATACCGGATGGCCTACGAGGGGCTTTTACAGGATTTAAAGAGCCTACTCCAATACAAGCATGTACATGGCCCCCTGCACTCAAAGGGAAGGATGTAGTGGGTATTGCGGAAACCGGAAGGTAGGTTTTTACAATTTTGCACGTTATTATGCCTTGACGCTCGACATAGTGGAAAGACTCTCGCTTTCGGCATACCCGCCATCGCGCGGCTCATCGCTTTGCCCGAGAAGCCGAAGAAGAATCAGAGTACAATCTCGGTGCTTGTCGTCGCTCCGACGCGCGAGCTTGCAATCCAGACTCATGATGCGCTCTCTGCGCTAGGCGCACCGTTTCACATTGCTAGTGTCGCTGTGTTTGGAGGCGTCCCGAAAGATGCACAGATCAAAGCACTAGCAAATGGGAACACAAGTGGGAAAACCACAAGGATTGTTGTTGGAACGCCTGGACGCATAATTGACTTGGTTCAAGACGGTGTTTGCGACTTGAGCAGGTGAGCTCGTTCTTGATCATAGGGACACCGACATCTCAACGCAGCTCGGTAATTGTGCAGGGTGAATTATCTCGTGCTAGATGAGGCCGATCGAATGCTGGATAAAGGATTTGAGAATGATATCACGAAGATTATTTCGTACACTATTCAAGGGGAAGGGCGCCAAACCATGATGTGTGAGCACTTCTTGTGTTTTACTTCGTGTTCCCAACTTGATATTCATCCCCAGTCAGTGCAACATGGCCTGAAGCTGTTCGTCGACTGGCGAGTTCTTTCCAGCACAATCCTGTTCGAGTCACAGTTGGCAGTGATGATCTCACCGCTAATAGTCGCGTTGAGCAAATCGTTGAAGTATTCGATGATTTCTACGAAAAAGAGTTCGTCTCCCTAAATCGTTTGCATTATTATTGACTCATCGTTTGCTAGCGACCGTCTTTTCAAGTGCCTTAAATCACTGTCGCATAAGAAAACGTCGCAAAAGGGCTCTGACGAGGCACGCATCCTGATTTTTGCACTCTACAAGAAAGAGGCAACGCGTATCGAACAATCGTTGGGACGCGCAGGGTATGATGTCGGTGCATTGCATGGGGATATGACACAATCTGCACGCATAAGTGCGCTCGAGAAATTCAAGACTGGGGAAACGGGTTTACTTGTGGCTACGGATGTTGCAGCTCGGGGGCTAGACATCCCTAACGTTGGAGCGGTCATAAATTACACTTTCCCGTTGACGCTCGAAGATTACATCCATCGGATTGGACGTACAGGTGCGTTGGTAGTTACTCTGGGTGGAGAGTATCTGACAAGCTGATGTCAGGGCGCGGCGGACGCTCTGGTAAATCGATCACGTTTTTCACTGGAGAAAATCACGAGCGAGCACTGGCTGGTGAGCTTGCACGAGTGCTGCGCGAAGGAGGGTTCGATACGCAGGCGGACAAGCTAAAAAAATTCCCGATGACGATCAAGAAGAAGGGGCATGCGGCGTACGGAGCCTTCTTCCGAGATGATATCACTGCAGCGCCTACGAAGATAGTGTTCGAATAGTAATATGCTGGGAATGATGGATCTAGTTTGTAAACAAGAAAGATTGATTGTTGTTGTGCCAAGTGGTGCGATCTACAATATCTTATTATCGACCGGCTTGGACTTGCTGGTTTGCAACGTGTTGATCTGTTGGCAGTTCGAACCTGAATCTGATCATCATCTATCCGAGTCACTCTTGCAGTATCATATATCATTTCCGAATCAGCCAGATCAACCACGCGCAGTAAAGCAGGGACACAGCAAGGCCAATACATACCATCCTTAGATCATATCAACCATGATGGGCCTTTTCAGCCAGGCTGGATCCCATATCAAGAGGGCACGCGGTTCCTCCGTGGACGACAGAGCACCAGAAGATACAGAACCTGACGATACTTCAATATTGTCCGTCATCCGTCATCTCTTTCTCCTATACTCCTTTATAGATCCATGATCATTCAAGACACTGACTCTTCCTATAGAGACGAAAATGAGGGGTCTGTTATTCTCTCCCTGATATCTCAACTCAGGTATGTGGTCTATGTTACCTGCAAGGTGCTCTCTCGATCTGACACTCGGCTCCCCAAGGGTTGGGATGGACTTGTCCAAAGTGACTTTCCCTACATTTGTACTCGAGCCCCGGAGCATGCTCGAGCGTATTACGGACTTCATGTCACACCCAGATCTCATATTCGGGTCAGTATACTCTTTAACCCTTCCTCGAACGCACCATAACCCCTTGCCCAGTGCCGAGAAATGTGACGACCCAGAAGAGCGATTCATTCGCATCCTCCAGTATTACCTCGCTGGCTGGCATATCAAACCCAAAGGTGTAAAGAAACCGTAAGTCTTCACCCGTCTTGCGGCATCCACCCCGTGTTCACGAGCACAGATACAACCCCGTTCTCGGAGAGTTCTTCCGATGTAGATATGACTACCCGAATGGTACGCAAGGATTTTACGTTGCTGAGCAAGGTGCGTCTCTTGTGCACCAGACCGATGCGTGCTAGCGCTCACGCTCCATAGTATCACACCACCCACCCGTTTCCGCCTTCCTCTATATCTCTCCTGCAAACCGCATATACATTGTCGGTGAGCTCAGACCAAAGTCTAAATTCCTTGGCAATAGCGTTTCCACTACCATGGAGGGCGAGAACAGAATAACGCTCTTGGGCGCACCAGATGATGGCGGTGCGTGGGTCCTAAACACACAGGCTTGCTGAAACTTACTGTCCACTGCAGAGTACATGGTAACGATGCCTAATATGTATGCAAGAGGTATCCTGTTTGGCAAGATGGTACTGGAGCTCGGCGACACGTGTGTAGTGAAGAACGAGAAAAACAAACTCTTCTGTGATCTGGAGTTCAAGACAAAGGTTGCCACCATGTTCGCTCGGTGATTGTCATCATCTAACGCTACTTTAGGGCTTCTTCGTCGGAACATACAACGCGATAGCCGGACGTGTACGCAGAGGAAATTCTGATATAGGTGAGGTGTCAGGGCGGTGGAGTCACGTCATGGAGTTCAAGAGCATCAAGGTTCGCGAACTGAACTTTCTTCACTGTAGCAGCTCCCTGATCTTGTTTCAGAGTGGAAGTAAACGCACATTGTTTGATGCCGGAAGAGAGGGAGAAAATGTTGCACCAAAATACGTCCCAGACATAGAAGAACAAAATCCTTACGAATCACGCCGGTAACTTGTGTTTCGTCTTCACTGATCGGGTATGGGTTAATGATGGTGCATGCATAGCCTATGGAAAGACGTTACACAGGCTATCGAGGAGAAGAATATGGAGCGTGCCACGGAGGCCAAGAGCATAGTGGAAGACGCCCAGCGCGAGCTGCGACGCAAGCGAGAGGAGAGTGGCGAGGCATTTGTCCCTCGCTACTTCGAGAGGCGCGACGGACGGTGGGAGCCTAAAATCAAGTAATGTTGCCTCGCGTGACTCTGTGACCTCTACTGATATCTCCCACAGTATCCCTCGAGATGATTCTCCTGCAGCTATAGACACCGTACAAACTTGGATATGGCCTCCAACGACAGAATAAGCATCGACGTGACTTGTATTTACACATTCCCATGTTGGCACTTTTTCTGAACCTGTTTTGCTTGTGTCTTCACCACCATCATATTCACTTATCCCACACAGTTGTAATATAATGCGCATCCGTTGGATTGTACCTGTAGCAAAGAAATGAAGGGTATATACGAATATGGATCCAATGAGAGTACTAGGTACTGTGGGAAATGAGGTGCGACGAAAACTAAGAGTAAGCAAGGACATGGATTAGATCAAGTTATCATCAAATGCAGATAGATCAGGTATTGAGAAAATGTTATTCTACGAGTACCAGCCGTCTTCGTCCGGTGTGACCGACACCGTACTTGGCGTCGGGGATGCGACTGACCGCGGGGCGTACTGAGAAGAGTATGAGACTACAGACTGAGGACGATATGATCCAATGGGTCGTCTGGGCTGAGGGTTGGCGGGTACCCCAGAACCAGGACGAGGGTATTTCCGTGGTGCATGCATCGAATCCCAAACCGATGTAGATGGGGGAGTATCGCTACGAGATAGGCATGAGCCATTCGTCTGTGCAACTGGTGTACTTGACCTGTCCCCGGAGATGGAGCTTGAGCGCGAATCAGGACGAGGGGGAGACTCTATCTTCCCGCTCGCAAATTTCGTGTAAGAGGACACGTTGGATGGGACTGGAATTGTTTTGGCCTTGGTAAGGTCTCTCTCGAGCCGAGTAACTTGAGCCTCAAGGTTCGCAACTTGGTCGCGTAACTTCTGCTCTCGGTCCTGCAGGTTAGACAAACAGTCAGAACGAAGCACGTGAGACTGATGGTCAAATTCCCACCTTAACCAAGCGGTCATTTGCTTCCTTTTCTTCCAGTTGGAGCTTAGCCAAAGAATAATCAGTATCAAGTTGAGCATGGGATTGCTCCGCCTGATCGAGCCTGGTGCGTGTCCTCTCCAAATCACCCTCATACTCTTTTGCCCGTTTCTCCCACTCAGAAGCACGCTGTTGGGCTTGAGTCAAACTCTGTCTGGCCGCATTTGCGGTGCGTTCAGCATTGGAAGCTTTGTGCTCCTGTTCCCGGAAATGCCTTTGAAGTGCTGCGTGCTCGCTTTCGAGGGCGCGACTCTGTTCGCGAGCCTGTCGGAGTTCCTTTAGTTCTTCATTGTCAGCTTGACTCATACGGGTGGTGAGCATTTCAATTTGTTCTGCTGCGCGGCGAAGGTCATCCCAGTGGCTCTGTTGTGTCGCCAGGCGCTCGTGCTCTTTCTGGAGGGTACAAAGAGACTGCGCAGTTAAGTCCTTCTCGAGGGTTATAAACTTCACTGATGTGTCCAATTCTCTAATCTAAAGAAAGGTGTTATCAGACGAAGAAAGGTTGTCATCACAGGGCAACTTACTTTAGAGTTGAGGTTCGCCTGTTCGGCCAATGCTTCCTTGTTCACCTTCTCCAGTTCGTTGATGCGTTCCTGATTAGCTTGTGTCGCAACGTCCGAAGATTGAAGGCGCGCGAGGCTTTGAGAAAGTGCTGCCTCCAGTTCAGAGTTCCGCGACTCCACAGCAGTCATATCTGCGCTCTGGGTTCTGATAGTACTCTGCAGTTCTTCGACCTGGGAACGAAGCCTATCTTTCTCGGACTCAACGTCCCTGAGGCGTTCAGCAAGGTTGTCTTTCTCAACCCGAACTTGGCCATGAGCTCCGCGAGCCTTTGCCACTTGCACCTGGAGTTCGGCATTGGCTGCCTTCAGTTTACGAATCTCTTCCTGGTCTCTCTTTGATGCGTCCCTGGAGACTGCGAATTCAGCATGGGCGGTCTGAAGAACGCTGACGGCTGCATGTAACGTTTCAGGTAGTGCATTCAAGCGTTCAGCAAGGTCCTCGCGGAGGGACTTGTGCATCGAGAGAAGCTCTTCGTTTTGGGTGGAGGAGGACAGATGAGTACTGGCCAAGGAGTTGATAACAACCTCCAACCCGTGGATGGCTGATAGGACGTCTTTGTTACTCTGCGATGACGCTTGAGTTTGCAGCTCTTGATTACCTGACTGAATTGCACGCTTGAGATCATCAAGTTGAGCAGGGAAGCTAGCGACGGCGGCATGGAGATCAGTGTGTTTCGAGGCAATTTCCTCGCCTTTTCTGACTATGAGCTGCTGGGCCTCTTCCAGTGCATCCAGTTTGGGGGCCACATCACTAATTGAATGAAGCAGGCCAGAGATGCCCTCAGTGACTTTGCCTGAAATCACGTCGACGTTGAACGCCCTGTCGCGTACAGCGAGACGCGAGTCCAAACGCTCCACTACCAGATCTGCTACTTGCTCCTTGATTTCATGTGCGTCGATGGGGGAAATGACACGGCGAACTTCGGCGGTAATTTGGGTAATCATCGAGTCGGTATCCAGCGACAACTTGGGCAGCAGAGGGACAATGCTGTCAACGATCAGCCCAGCCGTCTCCCGTTTGTCAGCTGCGAGATCAATCAACTGTTCTATGTTTGGCTTGACGGCTTGGCTGAGCTGGGTAGTGAGAACATTGTAGTCAACAGGATCAGGTCTCAGAACCATAAATGTAGGTTTCAGAGCCTCCATGAGATCAGTAATGAAGCTATCTCGTTCATACTGACCTCCGAAAGGACGACACTGTTCTGCAACTTGTGATGACAGCTCGGCAATGGAGTGAAGGACGACCTTCATGTTCCAGTTGTTCGTTTGTTCCAGAGCATCCGTGCTTGATCCCGTAGGTCGAGCTTGCTCGAGGCGTTTGACGAGCTCGCGTAACTCGGTCTGAATCAAAAGTAGACCCTGTGAATGACCTTGTTGTACTACATCGCGGATGAGCTCAAGGTCTAATTCGCCACGGGCATCCATTTGGCTGTCGTCGAGGCCACGAGCGGCAGATTCTTGCAACTGGGTGCGGAATAAACCGACAACCTCCGTGATCATGTCTTCTGTGGAATGGCTAATTGATGATCCACCTATTGATGTGCCGGCCCTGGCAATCTCAGCGCGGAGACTTTGGAATTTTTCGTTTAACAATGTCTCGATCTTGTCTTCTAAAGCTTGTGTCTCGAGACGCTTCGTGAGGTTGATCGCAGGGATTGAAACGTTCGAAAGCTCCGAGTTGCGGGCACTATGCAACGCGGGCAACGAGGAGCGACGCTGGATGGCGGGCGTGAAGATGTCAGGAGACCGAGGTGGTTGTGGTTGAAATCCGGGGTCAGTGACAAGCCGTGACCGTGAACGACGCTGTGACATCGAGATAGCGGGCGCTGTAAGTTCATCGAGGGACGGTTGTTGCGAATGCTCGAAAATTTCGCGGGAGCTCAGCCGGGAGCGCACAGTACGGCGAGTTTTCTCATCACCCACCAGAGCTTTGAAGACACCGGCAGGTACTGTGTTGCTGGAAGTAGGATTCTTGAAGTCCAAAGGGATAGGAGCGCGTTTCATCCGGGTAGGTGCAATCGACGGGAACGTGCTTGCAATGTCAAAAGCGTTGTCATCCATCTGATGCGATTCCAACCCGCCGCCAGTGACTGGCTGTCTGTGTCCTGGTACTTCGACTTCCTGCACTCCATCCTCATCAGGTAAGGCGAGAGTGGAAAACCCAGAAAACGTCAGAGGTTGCAGGGGCCCGCCACTTACATTGACATCCTTTAATCCTGATGTCCACGGCGACGTAGGAGCAGAACGACGGGTGCTGCAAGGAGTCTCGCCCATTGCAGGGAATCTAAACGAGGCCATGTTCTCCTTGCTGCTGTCATCATTATCATAATCAATTGATAAACTGGACTCGCGGCGCTGCCTTTTCTCCCGTCCCTGTTGTTCACGTGCGGCTGATGGTCCGGCTGGCGGTACTGGCAGAGGTCGCGAAGACTCAGATACAGGGAAGGACATTTGAGGCACACCAGGAGGCGGACGGAAGGTAAACCCTGTGGGCTTAAACTCCTGTGCGGCCGCGTTGAGTGGCTTTCCAAAGGATGGAAAACGTGAATGACCAAGGGCAGGAGCCTGCGGCGGTGCCACCTCGAGGGACAACGAATCAGACCTCCTGGCTGCACCAAAAACGAAAGGCTTCGCGTGAGGATTAAGTGCCCCAGAAGAAGAGGAATGGGGGACAGAGATTGTTGCCTCAGTATTAATGTTGAAGTGCTCGGAGGTATTGCGCGAGTGTGCGAGTGCGGGGTCATGCACTGAGTACTGCCCTGATGGACCACGAGAATGGGGAAGAGGAGGAAGAGGCCTTCTTCCTGTTGTTGAAGCCGACAACGGTCTAACCGGGAAGTCTGCCGGATCTACACCAAGGAATGCACTATGCAGTTCTCCACGGTGGCCATCCTCGCTGGGATTCGATACGACGTCATAATCACCCCGCAAAGACATGCCGAAGCCACCACTTGGAGGAACAGGGAAATTGGGCAGACGTCTCGGTGTCTCAGCTTGATGTTTCATTTGACGCAGTGTACGGCGCTGCACCCGGTTTTGGCGAGCACGCTCTTCATCTGAAGGATTAGACCATTCGCCGATGCTTTCCTTCAAGTTTGTCAGGGTTAATGCGTGAATAGTGCAGAAATTCACGGCATACCTCGTCTGATTGTTCCCTATCTGGGTACATGTCCTCGGATCCCGTCCACTCTCCAACCGCCTCTTTGTCGAGGTCATCAATGCCTGGGTTGCCAACCGGACTCAGGATGGGTATCATGTTGACCTCTGACATGGCACCATCTGTAATGCCACCGACTGACTGCAATGATAGCGCAGCCGACAGCCTTGACACGTGCCTCGAATGCAGCCTGCTCAGCGCAGCAGCTGTCGTCATATCTCCACCTGTGCCTGCACTGTCAGCCCTAGTAAGGCCTTCAACCTCAACCACTGCATTGTGATCCATGTCCATGTCAACGAGTACCTCCTCCTGAGGTTCTTCCTCCTCCGGTATGTCGAGGCCAAACCCGCGTATGAAATCAGGACGACTGCTGCCACGAGAAATACCAAGAGGAACAAAGGATGGAACAGAAACTGGAACACGACCTTGTGGAGCATGGATACCTTCGGTAGGAGCTTGTATCGGCTCGGTCGGGATATCAGTTTCAATGCTGTCTGAGCCGAGGACTGCACTCGGGCCAAAGGGATTGAAGGCTGCGGTTGGAGTGTAGAAGGGTTCGTGGAACACAGGAGGGTGTGCAAGGGACAGGCTATGACCGTGCCTATTTTGGAATCGAGGTTGAAGTTGATGCGGAAGGGGAGACAGACTAAATGGTGGCTGAGGCGAATTTGACAGAGAATTTAATGAGGATGCGGCCTGGGACTGCTGCAATTTATTCAACTTGAAATGCAGCAAAGACGGGTCAGCAGGAGATGATATCTTGAACACGTGGAAACACGCCGTGAGGAAGGTGATATATAACTTCAAGGGACACACATACTGATGCAGCACGAGCATGAGGGGCGTGGATTGGAAGAGCACCTCCTGAACCTCTCTCTACACCCAGCTTCTCAAGCTTATCTTCGATAACTTTCTGCTTTATAGCATCCCATGCAAACTGTGAAAGAGTTACTACACTGCTTAGAGGCAACTGAGATGTCTTCTCACCTTGCCAGGGAGAAATACGTCCACCGTATCAGGTACGTTCTGCCGCCACGAATCCGGCGGATAGGGCTCAGCTGAGTAGATTTCAGGTGGTGCAACCGTTAGTTCTTCCGAGTTCGCTGAAGGTACCGGTGTTCGGGCCCACTGTGGACGCGTTGGCGTTTCTCCACCATCACCCGACGTTGTCTCGACAGGTATGTTTACGACTACCTTCTTGCCCTTCGGGGCTGGAGTAGATGCAGCCTGTGGAGGGGGCAAGGGGCTATGCTTGCGCCCTGGACCTCCGAGAGGTGCTTTCGGTGGACCACCTATGCTAACGCTTGGAGCTCTTCTGTTCCTCGGAATGAAGGGCTGAAAGGGCGGCACTATTTGAGGCGGAAAAGCAGATCCCAATGGAGTCATAGGAATGGCATTAGTTGGTGGGTAACCACCTGGAAAGTGCGCTATGCTGGAGTGTCCTTTGTGTTGGGCATAGGTGGGACGACCGGGAGCGGGAGGAGGTTGATGAGGAAAAAATGATTGCATAGGCGTCTGAAGAGGAGGACCGCTCATAAAGTAGGGTGCAGGATGAAAACTTTGCTGGAGGGTTGTAGGCAGACCTGGAGAAAACATGGGTTGTCTGCCGTCGAAGGGCTGCTGCATGGTGAGCATTGGGGGTATGGCGAGCCTAGGCAGTGGTTGACGAGGTTGCGGATCCATTACGCAGAGATTATGTTTCTGAGCAAATTGGCGCTGATGGAACGAGCACGTCGCGAAACTTGAACGCTTGAGCTGTCCACCTTTCTACAATTCCGAATATTCCTCTGCGTATCTTAAATCCAAAGCATCTGCAAGAGACGCGCACACTACTGCTGTCGACGCTGGAACACGGAGAGTGATCTGTCTGGCACTTCGTGAGGACAAAACAGAAACATGGCAAGAATTTCGCGTCCATTATACAAGCCACGTGCACAAACAAGTTGCCGGCATAAGAAATCGTTCATATAGACGTTGGTACCAAGAAATACAAAACAGTCGTGCGTGGATAATAAAAAAATAGAAAGGTACAGAGCTCAGTCATCCTCAAACATAGACACGTCGTCCGCCTCTGAACCGGACCCTACCTCAACATATTTCTTGCTCTTTCCTCGTGCTGCCCGCTTCGGCGCCATAGCTCGTGGTGCAGGTGGTATATCAGAGTCGTTCTCAATGCTGATATCGTCATCGCTGTCCTTCTTGGCTACAGTTTTCTTAGCAAGAGCCGGTTTGCTACTCGAAGGTTTTCGAGCGACAGCCTTTTTTGGTTCTGGTATCTTGCCGAAGAAGTCAGTCACCGGCGCCTGGGTGATCTTCTTCTTCTTCACAGCAGGCTTGATGTAGTCTTCCTCGCTGTCCTCATCTACTTCGAGACTAGAGAAGTGGATGTGAGTTAGTTGTTCATTTCTCCTATGAATCAAATTACCTCTTCCGTTTGGGAGGGTCCTCTTTAACTTTGACTTTGCCCTTGCCTTTCGCTTGTACAGCTGGGACCATTTCTACATCTGAGTCAGAGTCTGCTTCCACCTTCGGTGGTGCCTCTTCTGAGTCAATTTCTTTCTTTGCAACTTTCTTGACAGGAGCTTTCTTTGCCGCAGGGGCCTTCGGAGGCTTTTCATCATCACTCTCGACCTTAGATGGACCACCGACTGCAACTTTGGACTTTGGCTTTGGCTTAGACTCGGCTGCTTTCTTCTTTGCTGCGGTCTTTGACGGCTTGAATTCGTCATCTGAATCATCAGAACCATAGCCCTTCTTCCGTCCGGGACCAGGTAGTGACTTGCGAGTCTCAAGAGTTGCTTGCTTTCTCTTGATCTTCTTGCCGTTAGCGTCGAGCAAGGACTTGTTTTCATACTCTTGACATGATTTCTAACATGGGTCATTCAATATAGTAGCTGTCGAAACGAAAAGACGGACTTACTTCCCACTCCCTTAGGAAAGCATCCAGGTCCTCATTCCAAAGCTCAATGGGACTGCGCTCGAGAAGAGCCAAAAGTTCAGCATCCTTGTCTGCCGCTTGTTGCAGGAGTTTGTCGATCTGGGGAACATTCAATATCGAGCGGCAGCAGAATCGTAGTGATATATACCTTCTCCTTCGTCAAGCTCCAGATGGGCATGCCAAGCAAGTAGTCGTAGTCAGTCGATCCACCCTCTTGTTCTACATCTTCTGCCTCGGCGTCTTCGCCTTCGGGCTGGACAATATCCTCCATCTCACCAGCAGCCTTTGCCTTTGCCACTTTAGGGAATGGTCGGAACTTGAGCCTGCGTAGCTCAGCCATGAGATCGGTCTTCTTCTTGTTCGACACAACGAGCTCCTTGTCTACAATCATCTTCACGAACCGTGCCTGGTTCGAGAGGCGCTCAAATTGCGTTTGCAGCTCATTTGCGAGGAAGTCCTGCACAAACAAAACATATCAGTCATCCACTCTCGTATTCCAAATAAAAATAAAAATCGCCTTTCGCTTCTGATAGTACGCAAGCCGTTGCGGGTAGAACTCTTCAATAATCTCCTCAGGAGACGCATATTTCTGGATCTTGCCCTCGAAATTGAAGCACATCATGTTGCTCGTATTGATCTTGGAAGTCAGCTTGAAGAACTCGGTGAGACCCTGTTCCTCGGCCTTTTCCAGGTCCTTCGCAGCCATGGTAATCACAAAGTGGACGTTCACGTTATCGTGATGTTCCTTGTAGTCCTGTAGACTTATACATTAATGGATAAACAAGAGAACCCTAGATGCCTGTTCACCTTGATAACGCCTTCACCCTTCTCACCAATCATGGCTTCGAGCTCGGCCTTGTAGGTTTGAGTCCACTTGTGAATAGGGAGCTCCGTAATCTCAACGGTAGTATCATTGATCTTGCGAGCGAGACCAGTTACGTCGTACTTGTGGTCACCAACTTTCTTGATTGTTCCTTTGAAGCCACGCCACCAAGGCAACATTGGAACCATCTCTTGGCCGGCCATCAAGCGGCGCAAATTATCCACGATGTCAACAGGGTTGTAGCAAGGGATTGTCGTGCTCCAACCTGATAGAAATGTAAGATCACGAAAAGCATTTTAGTAGTCCACTTACCGGTTCCGATGCCCTCAGCGCCGTTCACGAGCACGAGAGGAATAACAGGCATATAGTACTCAGGTTCAATCCAGTCATTATCTTCCTTCAAGTACGTCAAAAGAGGGGCATCCGAAGGATGAAAGACAGCGCGGCTAAATGCCGACAGCTCGGTGAAGATATAACGAGCAGAGGCGTGGTCTTTACCACCCTGGTCACGCGTACCGTACTGACCATTGGGCAGGAGCAGGTTTAGATTATTGCTCCCAACATAATCCTGGGCCAAATTCACAATAGTCATAGTCAAACTGGCTTCACCGTGGTGGTATGCGGCGACTTCGGAGATATAACCAACCAGTTGAGCAACCTGCACGAACAGTTAGTAAGTAATGTGCATGAAAACAACGCATATACCTTGATCTCCTTCTTCAGCTTACGCTTGAAGCAACCCCAGATGACCTTGCGCTGGCCAGGCTTGAGGCCGTCCGCCACTGAGGGTATAGAACGAACATTATCTGCCATGGAGAAGAGGACTAACTCCTTGTTGATGAAATCCGAGTAAGGAATTTCGTCCATGTTATGGTCGAGATACGTCCCAGGCTGAAAGATATTGATGAGTAGGTCGATTTATTTTCTTTGTTTCCCGTTCACCTTGAACTGACGGAGCCATTCCTTTCGTTCATCAGCTTTCTTCTTGCTGAAAGCGAGTTCGATCAGCTCCCTGTCGCCCTCTTGTGTCGTCGCAAAGGGAATCATGTGCTTAGCCATATTGCTGAAGTAGTAGCGGGCATCAGAATCCTTGCTTGTCCCAAGACCCTAGATCACGTGTAAGAAAGGCGGGACCAGCTAAAGAGGCAGGAAAGACCTTGTAGTACTTCGAGTCCCACTTGTGGGCATCAGGGGTATCCTCCAGCCACTGCTCATATTCTGGAATGGTGAAAAAATCAATCCGTTTGTTCCCTTTCGTGACCTTCTCACACATGAGTAAGAAGTAAACATATTACAAACAAAGGTTGCGCACCCTTACGATGGGTGTTACGAACTCAACCAAGAAGTTGGGTAACTTCAACAACGACGGGTAGAAATGGTCCAAGAAATTAATGAGCAGACCCTTGATATGAGATCCGTCGTGATCCTGCGCACAAAGTGTTAGCTTACTCATTTATGTCAACATCCAATACAAGCATTTGACCTGATCCGTCATGATCATCAAGCGTCCATACCGCAGACTGCTGACATTGCTGTACTCCTTGTTGTGCTGGAGACCCATGATCTTCTTGATGTTCTGAATTTCTTCATTCTTCATGATCTGGTCATGCTTTGCTTCCCGAACGTTGAGCAACTTTCCACGCAGCGGGAAGACACCAAAATTGTCGCGGCCAACAACACCCAACCCCGCCACAGCCAGAGCTTTCGCAGAATCACCCTCGGTTAATATTAGAGTACACTTTTCAGCCTGTCTCGTGCCTGCGTTGTTTGCGTCAGCAAGCTTGGTCATTCCAGTCAACCTGAGCAACATGATCAGATCAAAGCTCCTTGCACGTATATCCCTATCACCTGTTACGCTTGCTCCCATCGGTTTTCTTGATCTGCTGGTCAGCCTTGAACATTGCCCAATTAAGAACGTGATCAATGATTGTTGACTTTTGGACTGAACGAAAGTGAGATCCCAGAATTTGAAGCTTCACTAGAAACATACCTTTCTTCATGAACTCTTCGGACAACGCGGGCTTCGTACCGAACTTGGAAGCGGTCAAAGTCAGCGTCTCTTTAGTCTGACTGTCGAATGTCGGGTTCTCAATCAGAGCATTGACAAAAATCCACATGTGGTTCTTGATCTGTGCGGGCTTCACTGCCGCACCTTTGTTTTTCTTCCCAATAGCAGTGATGATGTTCTTCGCAATCTGGTCAGCTATGTGATTGACATGCGTACCGCCCTTCGTGGTTGCGATGGAGTTGGCGAAGGAAACCTGTTGAAATGTACCGTCTGACACAGCAAACGCTACCTCCCACCGTGTGCCAATCTGCTCGTATATCATAGCTGGCTTTGCTTGAGCCGCCCCTCCCGATGCCTCCAGTGCCTCTGCCGCGGCAGAGTTGAGGTACAATTCAACGTACTGCTTGAAATTCTTGATTTTCAACCGCTCATCATTGAGGAAAACCTTCACATCCTTGACTGTGCCCGCAAGATCGTATACGCGCCGTTTCAATAAAGACAGGGTGTCTTCGTCGATGGCTTGCATTCCGAAGCGCTTCAAGTCTGGCTTGAAGGTGACCTTGGTGTACTCCTCGCCCTTTCCATTCTTTGTAATCTTCGCAGCGCCGACCTTGCCCATATTATTTGTCCATGTCTGCTTGTACTTCTGGCTTGTGTTTTTGTCCGCAGTGTCGATGGTGAATTCATGGGAGTAGATGTTGGCAAGCTTGGCACCGTAACCATTGCGGCCACCGGTAAGCTTCTTCTCATCGTCGTCATAATTCGAAGAAGAGAGCAAGTGACCGAAAATGAGTTCGGGAATGTAGATTTTCTCCCGCGAGTGCACCTCTATGGGAATGCCCCGACCATTGTTGTAGACAGAAATAATGCCCTGCTCGACATCGATATTCACTTTAATGGTATCCATGCTAAGGTCGTTTATCTATGTCCCTTGATTAGTGGCGCAGGTCGTGGACGAGGGTCGTACATCCGAGCCTCACCTTGTTATCTGCAGCATTGACAAGAATTTCATCCACAATCTTGAAGAAACCCGGGACATATTTGACCTCTCTATGAACCATGCGCTTAGTCTCCGAGTCGTATGTCCACATTGGCTGTGTGATTGTCTCTACGCTTCCGATGTAGGAATCAGGACGTTTCAGAATGTGCTCTAGTTGAGACAACTGCCAAGTTTCAATTGTCAGTAAACAATTTGCTAGGGCCTCACGCATACGTACTTTGGTGTAAGTTTCCGATGCTGTCTTATTCTTCTTCGGTGGTGTGGGCTCCTTCGGTCTGGATGGGCCTGTACTCTCGTCACCCGATTCAACTTCACCGATGTCCATTACGCTGGTATCTGCATTGTCGTCCTTATCCACGAGAATCTTCTTCTTTGGTGGAGGCTTAGGTTTTGCAGGAGGTTTAGATGGTTTAGATGTGAGTTTCGCCGCGACAGCCTTCTTCGCTGGTGCCTTCGTCTACAAATTGGCACTGAATGGCGCGTTATGGTTCAACAGAGAATACTCACAGTCTTCTTGATGGGAGGAGCATAGTCATCGCTCTCTGAGCCTGAGACGTTCTCGATGTCAAAATTCTCCCCTTCTGTAGAACTCATTACGTTGTTGAAGGATGAAGAAGAGAGTACAAACGCGGTCGCGCTGAGTCGCGTTTCACAGAACTCACGTGACCTTCAAGAACACCGCGTTTTCCCGGGCTCCGCTTCCGTGAGCCATTGACTTACATTAATATTGTATGTAGTCTCTAACATCATTTCAATACCTACCTGCACGGCGCTAGCAGAATATCATTACAGGCTTTCTTCAAATGCAGGCAGCACAAGTCAGTGCCCTCAGCACTCTCGCTGACCCTCCTACTCGAATGGTCGATGCTGCAGTTATGGACTACTTCCTCATCGAAGCTGTGAATGCCCTTCGTATCTCATCAGCGGCTGCTGCTGCTAGGGCCAAAAAGATTGAGAGTGATATGGCTGAAGCTGGGTTGCTTCCCCCTCCACCACCCGCAAGACAACAAAACAACAGAGACAGCGCCAGTAGCACGACAGGTAAGGTACTGGGGTCGGTTGATGAAGAAGAGGGCATCAGGTCAAGGCTGGAAGCTATCGGCATGCATGTTGGAGGTAATTTTGCGGAGAGGTACGTTGCGTTATCTGCAATGGTAATGCTTAGCATTTTAATCGCCTGCAAGGCTTTGCCGCGATCGCTCATTATTCAGTGACTCTCTGGATGCTATCAAGTTTGTTTGCAAGGACCTTTGGGTCTCTTGCTGGGACAAGCAAATCGACAACTTGCGCACAAATCACAGAGTGAGCAACCCTTCCGCGACTTCGTCGATTTATCACGGAAATCTTCAAAGGGAGTATATGTTCTTCAAGACAATGGCTTTAAGCCAATCGCTCGAATATCCTCGTGGGAGGGTCGGCAAGAAGCCCTCAGGCGAGCGAAGCTGGTGTGTCAATAAGTTGTCTTTAACATGCTTCTAAAGGCTTTGACATGTCCTAAGTATGTCGCACTCCCCGCTGGGATCGTCAAAGGTGCATTATCTCGAATTGGCTTTCACGGAACGGTGGTTCCTGAAATCACAGCTCCACCTCAATGTGAGTTATCCTCCTTCGAAAAGATCACCCTTTGCGATGCTGAGCTTCTCATCATTGAATAGGCACATTCCAGATCAAACTACCAAAAAGTACATGAAGTTCTAGTTATCATCATTCTGATAGCACTGGATAACAATCAACGACATCTAAATCATCGTGGCTGAACTTGAATTCTGTGGCTGAACACACAGTCGAACAAGTCGAAGGTATCGAGTTTATGAAGTGGTTTGTAGGGAGTCCGAAACCGCCGAGTATCCTGCACGTCAAAAACCCAATTCAAACATTACCCATTTATTGAAAGCAACAGCGCCTTAGATCGACAATTTCTTTAAACCCTCTTCCTCTACAGCAAACCGTCACAGCACTCCTAAATGTTGCTTCGTACCTGTTCTAATCACTTCCGAGCCGCCATTCTATGCAAGACGATCGTGATAGGCGATGAAATTGCAACGGCCATGATAAACGAGAGTCTGCGAGATCGAGCCTGAGAGACGGCAGAAGCCTTAAAATAAGAAAAGACAAGACAGGGAGATGAACAGACGGGAACGTCGACAACTTGCTCATCGAACTTGATTCTCGTGTAACATATCGTTTGGCTTCATCTATGACGGTGGCGTGACAGCCTACTGCTCAGGGTAGGAGTTATTATTATGGCATCTGGCATATT